>ERZ1026800.2295-NODE-2295-length-10610-cov-3.793857_pt1 | contig 10610 bp, 5 predicted proteins | sample MGYA00520873_ERZ1026800 | MGnify/ENA primary metagenome ERZ1026800 (study PRJEB33270, sample SAMEA104284475) | anaerobic digester metagenome | biome: Anaerobic digester microbiome; feature: mesophilic sludge digester; material: Anaerobic digester biomass | place...
TCGCCGGACTCTACAATTCACGGATATTAATTTTTCAACAACATTAGGACGGTAATCTTGAGATTAATAAATAAAAAAAGAACCATAAACCGTAAAAAACAACACAGAAATAACTTGTTTTATACATTTTTAAAAATTGTCATGACTTTCCTCATATTTTCGCTTATCCTCGTCCTTTTATTTTTAGGCGTACCTCGATTAATCTCACAAATCCAAGCTGCCTCTCGTGTTTACAAAATTGAAACCGTTCCATCAAAAAAAGTTGCCATTGTATTTGGTGCCGGCTTGGAAAAGGATGGTACTCCTTCACCAGTTCTCATGGATCGTGTGGCAACTGCTGCAGAACTCTACCATCAAGGAAAAGTAGTCAAATTATTATTTAGCGGTGACAATCGTTTTATTTACTATAACGAGCCAGGTTCCATGCATGATTTTGCTGTAAATTTAGGAGTCCCGGAAGACGCTATTGTGCTTGATTACGCTGGACGAAGAACATACGATACTTGTTATCGTGCAAAAGAAATTTTTGGCATTACCGAAGCCATTCTTGTGACCCAAAGCTACCACCTGCCCCGTGCCCTTCTCATATGTAACAACCTTGATCTGTCTGCAATCGGTGTCTCTGCAGATCGACGCACTTATCGGCAACCATCCATGTTGATTTGGAATTTACGGGAATTACCCGCCACGCTCATTGCGATGGTGGATACCTGGATTACCCATCCATTGCCGGTTCTCGGTGAACGGGAACCGATATTCCAGGATGAAACATGACCATTTAGGAGTTTACTAATGAACCGTCAGTCAGTCTTGGGAATTGTCAACAAGTATGTCAAAAATTCCAACTTAATTAATCATATGTTATGTGTAGAAGCTGCGATGATTTTTTACGCTAAAAAATTTAACCAGGATGTTGAGCTATGGAGCATCACTGGTCTATTGCATGATTTTGATTGGGAAATCCATCCTTCTGCGGATTTACATCCCATGGCTGGTGAATTGATCCTGAGGGAATATGGTGTTCCTGAGGAAGTAATCCATGCAGTCTTGAGTCATGCCCGCCATACAGGAATTCAAAGAACCACCCTCATGGAAAAAGCTTTGTTCGCCTGTGATGAAGTCACGGGGCTTGTTACTGCCGTGGCGCTGGTTCGTCCCTCCCGCTCCCTGTATGATTTGACCTCAAAATCTGTAAAAAAGAAGTGGAAGGATAATTCCTTTGCAGCAGGAGCCAACCGCGAGGAAATAGCCCTTGGGGCGGAGGAATTTGGTATTGAGTTATGGGAACATGTCGATAATGTCATTATAGCTATGCGAACTATTGCCCCTCAACTTGACCTGGCAGGCAACTTGCAACCTATCGATTGACATATCACCACGCGAGGTAACAATGTTCCCCAAAGGTAAAGGTTTTCTAATCTGGCGTATTCCACAATGCGAAAAAGGCAATCCCATTGCCATTGCAGATGTTGCTGAAGCCGCAAGGCTTTCGCATATCTGCATTAAAGTATCTGATGGACCGGATCCGTACAATGTTGTAAATGGAGTGGACCTTTGCGTCCCGGTCATTGCGGAATTACGAAAAAGGGGAATTGGTGTATGGGGATGGCATTATGTGTACGCCTATACTCCCCTCTCCGAAGCCGATCAGGCAATTCAACGTATAAATGATTTACAGTTGGATGGGTACATAATCGATGCGGAAGCTGAGTACAAACGTCCCGGCAAGGATATCGCAGCCCAACAATTCATGTCACGCCTGCGTTCACGCCTTCCGGATTACCCAATTGCCTTATGCTCCTTCCGTTATCCCAATCTGCATCGGTCATTCCCCTGGAATGAGTTCCTCTCCAAATGCGATATCAATATGCCCCAGGTTTATTGGGTAAAATCTCACAACCCGGGGGCACAACTGCAGGCATGCGTGGAACAATTCAATTCCCTACCTCACACTCCACCCGTATTTCCTGTTGGAGCTGCTTATAGTGAGCACGGTTGGAAACCAACAATCAGCGATGTGATCAAGTTTATGGAGACAGCTGTCGAATTAAAATTGGGTGGAGTTGATTTTTATTCCTGGGATTGGTGTCGGAATAAAGCTCCGGAAATGTGGCGCGCAATAGCTGAATTCGATTGGGAGGGATCCGCTAATCCCCCACCCCCCCCGATATCACAGGATTTGAGGGATTTATACATCGATGCATTAAATCAGCAAAATCTTGATGCAATCATTAATTTACACGCAGAGGATGCCTTTTTTATCACCTCAGACAGGACAATACAAGGCAGGGAATTGATTCGAGCCTGGTACAAAACTTTTTTCAATAAAGTACCCCGTAATACATTGTTTAAAATAGTGAAACAATCCGATTCCAGAAATTCACTTCACTTTTCTTGGACAGCTCAAAATGAATCTGGGCTCCGCGTAAATGGAATGGATACTTTCCGGAAAACCGGTGACCTCATTTATTATCATTATTCTTTTTTCACATTAATTTAAATTTTCGGCTTCCTTCCCCGCTTTGGCTTCTCTGCATCAGGTGCAGGAAGTTCAAGTTGGATGGGCTTGCGGGTAGTCCTCGTGCTGGTTGGAACTTCCTTTTCTTTTGAAGCGGTTGCTTTCGTCCGGGTTTTTTTAACTGACTTACTGATAGTCTTTCTTTGAGACTTTGCTTTTGTTCCTCTGGGTGATGTCTGTTTGGTGGATCCAGCCTTGGTCGTTTTATCTTTCTGGGTTGCTTTCGCCCGGGATCGTTTGGCAACTGGTTTTTTTGTTTCAGTTGATTCATCCAAAGGAGTAATTCGTGGTCTTCTTGTCCTGGTCCGAATTGATCTTTCAAAGCCTGGTTCCCAAAAACTCATCGAATCAACTTCTTCGGTTATCGCAAGTACCCGATCGTTGGCACTCAACTTCACCAATGCGAAGCCTCGGGTAAGCCTTTTTCCTTCAGGAGATTGATCAAATCGGAATTGTTTGGCTGCAGATTGTTGAAAATGCATCAAAATGCTTTGAGTTGGACGTCCACACGCCAATCCGGCAATTGTCACACCACCAGTAAGTTTACTGAGCTGGACGCCCTGACCATATCGTCCCTGCAACGGCACAAGGTCTGGTTTCAATCTCCAACAATGACCATTGCTGGAAATCATTAGCAATTCATCTTCTTTTTGAAGAATTATTGCGCCGACAACCGCATCCCCCTTGCCTAATTTTATTCCATTGACTCCAGCAGCTACGAGCCCCATGGGACGCACTTCATTCTCTGAAAAACGGATCATCATCGCATTGGCAGTCACATACAGGATCTCTGCTTTTCCGTTGGTTAGAAAAGTGGATTGAAGTCGATCATCTGGATTCACCTTGGAAATTTGGAATGATTGTGATGAAGCTCCTGGCAGGTCTGATATGGTTGTCTTCTTAATTAAACCCTGCCTGGAAACCGATGCAACATATCGCTCTTCTTCAACTGAAGTTGGAATTGAAAATATCGAGATGATTACATCATCCTGATTCAACGGTGAGGCTTTGTGGATCGGAAAACCGTCGGAAAATTTTTCCACTTCTGGCAATGAATGAACCGGAATTGCAGCTGCCCGTCCGTTTTCAGCCACCAAATAAAGAATATGGTGGGAGTTGGTTCTCAATAGGAATTTTGGAGCGGTAACACCTGTGAACCGGGGCAGTTCATCGCTTAATGTTCGTCCGATCATTCCATCATTCGAAATACCCACCCAGGTGACCTGGGCAGGAGTCATATCAGTTGTTGTCAATTTTTCAGCTGCAATTTCACCATTTTTTAGGAAAACGATTTGTGTCCGGCGTCGATCAGCATATGCCTGGCGCATGGCAATCAATTCAGTTTCCACAACCCCCCGCAACTTCGTGGGCGATTTTAACAATGACTGTAATTGTTTGATTAACCCAACAATATCTTTATATTCCAGTTCAATTTTTTTGCGTTCCAATGCAGCCAGCCGGCGTAACGGCATTTCCAAAATTGCCTGAGTCTGAACATCCGACAACTTGAATCGTCTTTTTAACCGGGCATGCGCGGTTTCAACATCGGGAGCCGCCCTGATGATGCCTATGATTTCATCCAGGTTGTTTAATGCAATCCTCAGCCCTTCCAATATATGTAAACGTTGTTGCGCCTTATTAAGGTCAAATTCACTGCGCCTGCGAACGACCTCAATCCGATGATCAAGATACACCCTCAAGGCTTGTTTAAGTGTCAATAATCTCGGCTCCCCCCCCACCAGAGCCAATAATGCAATGGATAAGGTGCTCTGTAACGGAGTTCGCTTGTACAACTCCCGCAGAATATTCGCTTCTTCAGCAGCCTTGCTGACCTCGATGACAATCCGCATCCCCTGTCGATCGGATTCGTCCCTCAAGTCGGAGATTCCTTCTATCCCACCTCCACGCGCCAGGTCAGCAATCCTTTCAATTAACGAGGCTTTATTAACCTGATAAGGCAATTCGGTGATAATGATCTGGTTTTTACCCCGCCCCATTTCCTCAAAGTGAACCCTGCCCCTTACAATAACCTTTCCTCTCCCGGTTCCGTAAGCACTCAACAAGTCATTTTTATCATCACCCTGCAGGATGATACCACCCGAGGGCAGGTCAGGACCTTTGATATAACGAACCAGATCCGTAACTGAAATATCTTCAAGCTGATCCCATTCCCTGATCATGAATGTCAGAGCATCAATTACTTCACCAAGATTATGGGGTGGGATGCTGGTCGCCATTCCAACAGCAATTCCGCTTGCACCATTGACCAATAAATTGGGTAAGGCTGCAGGCAGAACTTCAGGTTCATCCAATGTATCATCAAAATTCCGGGTAAAATTTACCGTATTTCGATCAAGTTGATGGAGGATGTCCATGGCAAAAGCCGATAATCTGGCTTCAGTGTACCGCATCGCTGCCGGAGGATCTCCATCAATGCTGCCAAAGTTCCCTTGACCATCAACGAGTGGATAACGCATTGTGAAATTCTGGGCCAGGCGCGCCATTGCTTCATAAACCGCCAGGTCGCCATGTGGATGGTATTTTCCAAGTACTTCACCGACGATCCTGGCTGATTTTTTTGTCGCTGAGTCTGCCCGCAGACCCATATCATACATCGCGTAGAGTATTCTCCGCTGAACCGGTTTCAATCCATCTCTGGCATCAGGGAGCGCCCGCGCAACAATTACGCTCATCGCATAATCCAGATAGGATTGCTGCATTTCATGATCAATATCCACTTTCCGAACCATGCCAATTTCCATGTTTGTTACCTTTCAACAACAAAATACCCCCGATCCACTCACCGAGGGATTGGGGGTATTTCTGTTATTCATCTAATTTCAATTATCCAGGGGAGTTGCATCATCATTGTCTGCCGGGCTTTCTTCAGGTTCGGTGGTAAACCTTCCGTGTATAAATCCAGTACCTGCCGGGATCAGCTTGCCTATAATGACATTCTCTTTTAGTCCGTACAGGGGATCTTCACTGGAGGCTATTGCAGCATAAGCCAACACTTTAATTGTATGCTGGAATGAGGACATCGACAAGAACGAATCTGTACTCAAGGATGCCTTGGTGACCCCCAATAACATTTCCAGGTATCGGACAGGTTGTTTCCCCTGGGCAACCAGTTCCTCGTTCATTTTCCTGATTTCCAACCGGTCCACCAAATCACCGGGCAAGTAATGAGTATCGCCAGGGCGGACTACCTGTACACGTCCTGTCATTTTTCTTAGGATTACCTCGAAGTGTTTATCGTTGATGTTTTGACCTTGCGAACGGTACACTTTCTGAATTTCAGAAAGCAGGTACATTTGGCAGGATTCCCTGCCTTTAATCCGCAAGATTGTATGGGGGTTTAACGAGCCTTCGGTCAACGGTTGACCTGCTTCAACACGTTCATTATCCTTGATCGTCATTCTTGCTGTAGTCGGAATGTCATATTCCTCACTCTCGCGTTGTTCATAGGATATGATGACCTTGCGACCCTCAATCCGGACTCGTCCTGCATGTTGTGCAACAATCCGGGCTTCACCCAATACAGCCACCTCGTCACCGACCGAAACGACTCCCTCTGTGTCCACACGCAATTCCCATTCTTCAGGAATTTCATATTCATCGCTGACGATCTCACTATTTTCAACTCGGACAAACCTTTGATCACTATATCGATCAGAGGCATGGATGGTCGCGTAACCAGAGATTCGAGTAATAACAGCTTCACCCTTCGGCATCCTGCGGGCTTCAAATAATTCTTCCACGCGTGGTAGACCGGTCGTGATGTCACTGCCGGCTGCCACTCCACCTGTATGGAATGTCCTCAGGGTAAGCTGAGTTCCTGGTTCGCCAATGGATTCAGCCGCTACAATCCCTACAGCAGAACCCAATTCAACCATTCTTCCACGTCCCAAGTCCATGCCATAACATTTGGCACACAATCCATGCTGCAACTCGCATGTAAGTGGTGAGCGCACCTTGACTTCTGAAATTCCGGAATGGATGATTTCGCGGATTAAAACATGATCAATCATTTCATCCCGTTCAGCAATTATTTCGCCGGTTTTGGGATGTATTATTCTCGCGGCTGTCATTCTTCCATACAAACGTGACTGCAGGGGTTGACCTGCCACATCATCACTCTTACGAATCCAGATTCCATCCGTCGTACCACAATCGACTTCGTTAATAATGGCATCCTGAGCAATATCCACCAGGCGACGGGTCAGGTAACCAGCATCAGCGGTTCGTAGAGCTGTATCAGCCAAACCTTTTCTGGCTCCATGTGTGGAAATAAAGTATTCCAGCGCAGTCAAGCCTTCACGGAAATTTGATTTAATGGGCAAACGGATGATACGACCAGCCGGGTCAGCCATCAATCCACGCATTCCAGCAAGCTGTGAGATGGGTCCAAAGCCGCCTTTGGTGGCACCAGAGTTAGCCATCGTAGCTAGATTTCCATTGGGATCCATCCCTTTGCGGACTGCATCAGCAACTTTTTTGGTTGTCTCCTGCCAGACATCAATTTCCAGCTTATTGCGTTCCTGTTCGGTTAGATAACCATTTCGGTATGATCGATCAAGATTGGTCACTTCCTGTTGCGCCGAACGAAGTATCTCATCTTTTTCTGAAGGCATCGAAATATCAGATACGGAAAGAGTTGATCCTGACCGCATGGCATATTCAAAGCCGATATCCTTAATTCTGTCAGCGACTTCTGTTGTCACTGCCTCGCCGCAGATTTCATAAACCAGACCTATCAGGTCCTTTACGCCACCCTTGTCCAGTTTATGGTTATAGAATTGGATCTCTTGGGGAAGGATTTGGTTAAATATCACCCTGCCGACGGTTGTATTGATCAACCTCTTCTCTGGATTGGAAATGAGATTTCCCTTATCGTCATAATGGGTGGTAACCATCACCCGAATGTTAGCGTGAATATGAACCTGCCCCAGTTGATAAACCATTTCAACTTCATCAAGATCTGCAAACACTCGTCCATCTCCCGCATGAGGTCCAACATCCTCTACGGTCAGGTAATACACCCCCAGCGTCATGTCCTTTGAAGGACTGATTATGGGTTCTCCATCTGCAGGTTTTAGAAGGTTTTTGGAAGCAAGCATTAAATTCTTGGCTTCCCTCACTGCCTTTTCTGAAAGAGGTACATGCACAGCCATCTGGTCACCATCGAAGTCTGCATTGAAAGCAGTAGTCACCAGAGGATGGAGTTGAATTGCTGAACCTTCAATCAAGACAGGATCAAAAGCCTGGATCCCCAGCCGGTGAAGAGTGGGTGCACGGTTTAATAATACAGGGCGTTCCTGAATTACCTCTTCCAACACTTCCCAAATTTCTGGACGGGAGCGTTCAATGAAACGCCTGGCACCCTTGACATTACCCGCGTATCCATCGGCAGTTAATTTAGCAATAACAAACGGTCGATATAACTCCAATGCCATGGTTTTGGGTAAACCACACTGATAAAGTTTGAGTCTGGGACCCACCACGATTACCGAACGTCCTGAATAATCAACGCGTTTACCCAACAAATTTCGTCGGAAACGACCTTTTTTGCCCTTTAGCATATCGCTTAATGACTTTAATTCACGCCGGCCGCGCCGCGATAGAGCTTTTCCGCGTTGAGAATTATCAATTAAAGAGTCAACGGCTTCCTGAAGCATCCGTTTTTCATTTCTAACAATAACATCAGGTGCACCAAGTTCCAACAATCTCTTCAAACGGTTATTGCGATTAATTACTCGTCGATAAAGATCATTTAGATCCGAGGTGGCGAACCGACCGCCATCCAATTGCACCATGGGGCGCAGATCAGGTGGAATGACCGGAAGAATGGTTAAAATCATCCATTCCGGTCGGTTGCCTGATCGGCGAAAAGATTCCACAACTTTCAGGCGGCTGGTTGCTTTCTTTCGTTTTTGTTTGCTTTTTGATGTTCGGACTTCATGCCATAATTCTTCAGCCAACCGGTCAAGATCCAGGCGGCGTAAAATATCATAAAAAGCTTCCGCACCCATGTCCGCTCGGAAAACCTGACCCCAGCGGGATTTTAATTCTCGATATCTGCTTTCACTTAGGAACGTAAATGGTCTCAACTCTTGTAACTCATCCCGAAATCGGGAATTCTGAGTTTGTGAGGCGTCGTTATCATCCTCCAGTTGACTTCGCAGAGCTTCCATTTCCTGTTCAGCTTGAGCTTTTATTTCTGCAATACCCAACTTGATTTGTTCAATTTCACGTTTAAACTCATCCTGGAATTCGGTTTCCAATTCATCCAGGCGCGTCTTTACGATTTTCTGCACTTTTACAATATGCTGAGCAGTGATTGTTTCACCGGACTCGGCTATGTTTTGTTTGGCTGCTGTAAAGACAATCGTAGTTGGTGTCACGGATCCAATATTTTCTGTCAACCGGCGTTCGAGGGATTGGCTTTCCTGGATGACAGGATCAAGCCGGGCGGCAATTAATTCATCCCTTCTTGACTCCATTTCAACCTGGCGCTTGTTATATTCCTCAATTTTGCGATCGCGGGCATGTTTTACTTCCAGAATCCGGGCATTGATCGCCGCCGCCTGTTCGCGTACCGAAACACTTATTTCATCTTCCAACCGTTTTAATGCTTTTTGGCGGGCATCTTCATCCACATACGTGACAATGTACTGGGCGAAATACAATACCCTATCCAGATTCCTTCTCGAAATGTCCAGCAATAATCCCAGGTAGGATGGAATACGGCGGGTGTACCAGATATGCGCCACTGGAGTTGCCAGTTCAATATGCCCCATCCGCTCACGACGAACAGCAGCTCTGGTTACTTCAACTCCGCATTTATCACATACAATATTTTTATATCTCGGGTTCTTGTATTTACCACAATAGCATTGATAATCCTTGGTCGGTCCAAATATTTGCTCGCAAAAAAGTCCATCCTTCTCTGGACGGAGTCGTCGATAATTAATCGTTTCGGGTTTGAGTACTTCACCATACGACCATGAACGGATCGTTTCTGGGGAAGCAAGGTTAATTCGTAACGCGACTAAGCTCTTGGTTTCCACTAAACAGCCTCCTCAATAGGACCCCGTGATTTAACTATAAAACCAGCATCTGATACCCTGATCAGCGCTGTAACACCTTCATAATTTCCTAAAATTAGCGACATACATGCAAATAAGCATTATAGCACAATTTTATCAAATTTGATCAATGGATTATTATTGTTATAAGTTGCCAATTATACCTGATTCATTCCTGCCTTGTAATGGGATTTCCAAATAAAATGTGCTTCCCTTTCCCAATTGACTCTCCACCCAAACTCGTCCGTGATGCCTTTCAACAATGGATTTGACTATTGCCAAACCAAGTCCGGTTCCTCTTTGCTGATAAGCTTCACGCCTGCCGCTGCGATAAAATTTCTCGAATAACCTTGGTAAATCTATGGGGGCAATTCCAATACCCGTGTCATTGATTTCAAATATTATACTCGACGGCTTTTCTACGATTTGAATTTTTACCCGCCCCCCTAAAGGGGTATATTTTATTGCATTTTCGACGACATTATTAAGAGCTTGCTGAAGTAAAGCTTGATCTGCGGTAACAGATATGTTTTTCGACTCCGGGGGATAAAATAATAATTGAATGTTTTTTTGAGTTGCCTGGGGTTGTAATAAATTAATTACCTGTTCAACGATTCCTACAGCAGATACTTGCTCCAGCCGTAAATCAATGCCTGCTTCAATTCGCCCCAGATCCAAAAGATTATTCACCATGCGCGTGATGTGATCCAAACCCCCAACCAGCTTGCGGATATATACTTTTTGTTGCTCATTCAACTCGCCAACCATTTGCAGCATGGTTATATGACCACGCATTAATGTCATTGGTGAACGAAGATCATGACTTACAGTAGCTACAAAGTCGGTTTTAATCGTATCCAATTCCTTGTAATGTGTAATATCACGCATCACACAAATTTTACCCACCTGACGACCTTCTGCGATTACCGGCGAGACACTTGCTGAATATATCTTTCCTCCAGGCAAGGTAATTTCCCGGGTCGTTATTTTTTCTTCCATGGGAG
>ERZ1026800.2297-NODE-2297-length-10604-cov-5.629570_pt1 | contig 10604 bp, 4 predicted proteins | sample MGYA00520873_ERZ1026800 | MGnify/ENA primary metagenome ERZ1026800 (study PRJEB33270, sample SAMEA104284475) | anaerobic digester metagenome | biome: Anaerobic digester microbiome; feature: mesophilic sludge digester; material: Anaerobic digester biomass | place...
GCGCCGCATCGAGGCGCTGCTCACGGGCGGCGGCTTCGAAGTCTTCGTCCTGGACGCCGCGGCCCTCGCGTGGACGGATCTTGCCGGCGTCGACCTGCTCGTCCTGCCGCTCGGCCCCGTGTTCCCCGCGCCCGCGGCGCGGAACGTGCGCGCGTTCCTGTCCCGCGGCGGGAGCCTTCTGGCCATGGGCGGGTACGCCTTCGACGCGCCGGTGGTGCCTCTTGACGACGGCACGTTCATCGAAACCGCCCACGCCGTCCCGGCGTCGGAGGTCGACGGCGCCGCCGGCGCGGAAAGCATCAACACGCGCTTCGGAAAGAGAGGCGACACGCTGGGCCTCGGAGCGGAGCAGATCGGAATGTTCGACCCGAGCGACCGTTTCGAGGGCTGCGCGCGCATCGACGGCGGCCCGATCGCGCTCCGGGGCGCTTTCGCGGGCTGGTCGGCGGTGGGCCTCATCGGCACGAACGATCCGGTGGCGCCCGCGGTCAACGCCCGCTGGGAGCCGCTGCTTACGGCCCGCGATCGCTATGGGAGAGACCGCGGCCCCGCCGCGGGGCTCCTGCGCCATACCGCGCCGCCCTTCCGGGGCGGCGTGTGGGCGTTCTTCGGGGTCGACAACGCCGATCTCTTCGCCCCCGGCCTGTTGCCCGACGACTACATCGTGAGACTGGCCCGCGCCTGCGCCGCCCGCGCCGGAGCCTCGGAGCTACGCACGCATCGGGCCTGCTACCGCCCGGGCGAGACCGTGAGCGGCGAACTCGAGCTGGGCAACTTCGGGCGCCGGACGCGGAGGTGGAGCATCGCGGTCCGGGCTTTCGGCGCCGAGGTGCTCCTGCGGGAACGCGACCTGGCGCCGGGCGAGACGTGCCGGGAGGCGTTCACGGCGCGCGCGCCGAACGCCCACGGCCTGTACGTGCTGCGCGCGACGTGCACCTTGGCGCCCGAGGACGCGTGCCTCGCCGCGCCGCCTCTTGAGTGCGCCTGCTGCGTGTGGGATCCCGCCGCCGGCGTCGAGGGGCCCGCGCTCGCCTTCGGCGACAACCGCTTCCGCGTGAACGGGAAGCCCGTGTTCCTCACGGGCACGAATCAGACCGGAGTGGTGTGGCATTCGGCGTCGGAAGGGCCGCTTCTCTGGCAGCGCGACTTCGCCCGGCAGCGCGACCACGCCCTCAACGTGATCCGGTACTTGCACTTCGGCATCAGGGCCGACCAGCTTGCCAAGGACCCGCCCGATGAGGATCTGTGCCGCAAAACCGACGCGCTCGTCTACCTGCTGGCGCGCCACGACCAGATTCCGATGCTCACGCTTCACGACTGGCAGCCGGTCGCGCTGGATGGCGAGGCGCTCGCGGCGCAGGCGCGCTGGGCGCGCTTTTGGAGCGCGCGCTACCGCGGCGTCAAGGGTTTTCTCATCGACATTCAGAACGAACCCGTCGTGAAGGCCGAGAACACGGCGTCGCACCGGAGCTTGTGGCGGGAATTCGCGGCGACGCTCGAACCCGCGGCGCGCGACCCGGAGGCCGTTTTGGGCGGCGCGGCGCTGTCCTGGGCCGACCCGGCGGGCGAGCTGCGCGAGCGCTTCCGGCTGTGGCTCTTCCGCCGCTGGACGGGCGCCAACGCCGCCGGCGCCAGGGAAGGCAATCCCGGCGCCCTCGTCACCGTGGGCTTGCTCCCATGGAACGGCCCCATCGACAAGGCGCTGGCCTTCGAAGGCTTGGACTATGCCTGTTTTCACTTTTATGGCGCGCTTCCGGACCTGGCGGTGGAGGCCAAGTGGGCCGACCGGAGCTTGGCCGGGCAGGGCCTTACGTTCGGGGAGTTCGGGGCGCAGGAGGCCCACGACGCCCGCGTCCGCGGCCTGAGCGGCGAGTTCGCGGAGGAGAGCATCCGGCGCTATGCCTACACGGTTCTCACCGGGGCGGGGCTGGGCGCGACGATGGCGCTCTCGTGGGATCTCCGGGAGAAGGCCGCCACCGTGTTCCCCTGGGGCATGGCCCACAGGGACGGGCGGCCCAAGCAGGTTCTACGCGCCTTCAGGGCCTTGAGCCTTTTTCTGCGCGGCTTCGCGCCGGGGCCCATGGCGCCGCGGGCGGTGCTGGTCCTGGAGTCGGCGAAGCGCCTGTCGGCGGGCAAGGAGGCCGTCGATGCGGCCATCGGGACATCGATGCGCACGCTGCTTCACTGCGGGGTGCCGTTCCTCCTGGCGAACGAGGAGGACGAGCGCGCGGGCCGCCTCGCGAGGCTGGGCCCCGAGTCCGTCGTCCTGCGGCTGCCCGCCGGCGGCGACAAGGAGGCGCTCAACCGGGCGTACGAGAAGCTGAACGCGCGCCTCGTGGCGCGTTTCGGGCCGCGGCGCCCGACGATGCGCTTCGAGGTCCCCACCGGCGCGGGCACGCTCGTCGTCATCGCCAACCCGGCCGAAACGCCGGTGCCGATGCGGCGCGAGGAGGGCTTCGCGGGCACGTTGTCGGGCCTTTCGGCCTGCGCGGTGCACCGGGGCGCCGGCGGCGAGACCCTCGGCCTCGCGGCGGGCGGGCGGATCGAGCTGGCGTCGGGCGCCGAGCTGACGCTGCCCGAGCCGTCGGTGCTCTTCGCGCCCTTCGGGGGCGACCTGGCGGCGGCCGAGGTCCTCGTCCTGGCGCCGCTGGCCGAGGGCGGGTTCGCGCTGCGCTCGAAGGCCGCGGGTTTCGACGCCTTCGCCGTCGGCGAGATCGTCGCGGGCGCCTTCGCGACCTACGAGGAAGGCGCGTTGTCCCCCGGCGGCGCGCTCGCCATCGACGCGGACCGCCGCGGCTGCCTGATCCTCCTGGGCCGCAAGGAGCGCTTCGAGGCCGCGGGCAAGCGGCTTTGCGCCCTGGCGCGGCTCAGGCTCGACGGGTAGCCGCCGGCCGATCCTCCCCCGCGGCCTTGCTTTCCCGGCGCCCGACGCATACATTCTCGGGGTGACGCGACGCGCCGCATGCGGCGGGGCGTCGAACCCGCGCGGCTTAGGCTTAACCCAAGGAGACGCATGCCATGGCACACGCAAGGCAACTTTCCGGCGACAGGACCGTCAAACCCAGGCTCCCGGTGATCGGCGTTTTCGCCACCGGCGACCCGCGCATCGACGAAGCCGCGCGGGCCCGCGCCGCGAACATCGTCCAGATCGTCGCCGAGAGCATCGCGGGCATCGCGCTGCCCGACAAAACGCCGGTGCCGGTGGTCTGGAGCCCGCTGCTTGTGGACGGCGAGAAGGAAGCCGACGTGGTGGCGACGCGGTTTCTCCAAGAGGGCGTCCAGGTGCTCGTGTGCGTTCCCGACACGTGGGCCTTCCCGCAGCTCACCGTGATTTCGCTCCTGAGCCACTTCCCCAAGGGCACGCCGATCAACCTCACCTGCGGCAACAGCGGACCCAAGCCGGGCGTCGTCTTCACGCACGCCCTGAGCGGCGCCCTGAGCCAGAGCGGCACGCTGGTCCATATCAACGTCGGCAACTGGGATGACACCGGCCTCAAGCCGCGCATCAGCGAGAAGACCATCGCGGCGCTCGTCGACTGGTGCTACGCGGCGGTGACGCACCAGTACCTCCGCGGCAAGCGCGTCGTCGTTTTCGGCCACGATTCCATGGGCATGGAGACGGCGCTGGCGCACGTCATTCCCACGCGCAACACCTTCGGCCTGGAAATGACGCGCCTGGACATGAAGCTCTTCGCCGACATGGTCACGAAGAAAGCCTACAAGGCGAAGGAACTCGCCGCCCTGCGGGGCTGGATCGATCGCCACGCGGGCAAGCGCCTGGAGCTCCGGGACGAGGCGCAGAGCGCGCGCTTCAACACGGAGCTGGCCATGTACCTGGTCATGCGCGATCTGCTCCAGGATCTCAACGCCGTCGGCGGCGGGTTCATGAACCAGCTCGAATGGGGCTCGGACCGCCGCGGGACGCCGCTGCCCGTTCCCGACGTCATGGAGTCGCTGTTCAACTCCACCTTCGACCACAACGGCAGGAAGCCGCCCCTGCCCTACGCGACCGAGGCGGACGTGCAAGGCCTCCTGACCATGCTTTTCTTCACGTATTTGGCGGGGGGGAATCCGCCGCTCTTCATGGACTTCCGCAAGGTGTGGGAGCCCTTCGAGATCAAGGCGTTCGCCCAGAAGCTCAAGGTCCCGGCGGCGCGGGCCGAGTGGGCCGAGCGCGGCTTCGTGGACGGCAACAACTCCGGAAGCGCGTCCTTCGACTGGGCGGCGGCGCCGGGCGTCTCGGTGGAGAAGATCATGGCGAACGTCTCCTTCCCGGCGGCCGACCCGCACTACTTCCCGGGCGGCGGCAACTCGGTGACGTTCCTGACGCCGGGGGGCATCGAGGGCATCGCCGGCCGCTTGGCCTACAGCGCGCAAATGAACCGTTTCGCGCTGATCTGGGATGAAGCCGTGACGGTGGAGCTGCCGGCGAAACTGGCCAAGGCGGTGTGCGGCGCGACCGACCCGACCTGGCCGCACACCTTCGTGTTGCCGAAGTACGCGTCGATGGCGGAGTACAAGCAGTACGCGCCCGCCAACCATCTCCACATGACATGGGACTTGGCGCCGGCGCGGGTCCAGTACTGGCTGGACCTGGCGGGCGTGATCTCGGCGACGCCCTGGGCGAACCGCCCGGCCTTCGTGGAGGGCGTCGACCGGCCCATGCCGCTCCTCTACGTGTTGAACGGCGGCGAGCTGGCGACCAAGCTCAGGTAAGGGCGAGACGCCTCGCGCATTGTGCGCCGCGGGGCGCCGGAGTATCATCAAGCATCGCGCTTCCGCGCGCCGCGCCTGATCGCGGCGCGGCGCGCGGGCGGCGCGGCGGCTTCTTGCGCGAAAGGAGAGGCGCCCCATGAGTGACAAGAAAACGACGGCCCCTTCGCGGCGCGAGTTTCTGAGGCGGACGGGCGCGGCGACCGCCCTGGCGGCGGCGGCGATTCCCCACGTCCACGCCGGCGAGGACAACACGATCACGGTGGCGCTCGTCGGCTGCGGCGGGCGCGGCACGGGCGCGGCGGCGGATGCGTTGGCGACCACGAGCGGCCCGACGAAGCTGGTCGCCATGGCCGACGTCTTCGACTACCGCATCCAAGGGAGCCACGGCAACCTCTCGCAGCGGTTCCCGAGCCAGGTAGATGTCCCCGCGGAGCGCCGGTTCCTGGGTTTCGATGCCTACAAGCGCGCCATCGACTGCCTCGGCCCCAACGGAGTGGCAATTCTGGCCACTCCGCCCGTCTTCCGGCCGCCGCACTTGGAATACGCCGTCGCCAAGGGCGTCAACGTCTTCATGGAGAAATCCTTCGCGGTGGACGCGCCCGGCATTCGCCGGGTCCTGGCCGCGGGCGAGGCCGCCGCGCGGAAAAATCTGAAGATCGCGGGCGGGCTCATGAGCCGCCACTCCCCGGCGCTGGAAGCGGCGGTGGAGCGGATCCACGCGGGCGTGATCGGCGAGGTCGTGACGTGCTGGGCGTACCGCGAACACGGCCCGGTGGGCTTCGCGCCCAAGGATCCGGGCATGAGCGAGGTCGCCCACCAGATCCGCAACTACAGCAACTTCACCTGGCTCAACGGGAGCTTTCTCCTGGACTGGCTGATCCACAACCTCGACGTGTGCTGCTGGGTGAAGGGCGCGTGGCCGGTCTCGTGCCAGGGCCAGGGCGGCCGCCAGGTGCGCATGGCGCCCGATCAGCTCTTCGACCATTACGCCGTGGAATACAGCTTCCCCGACGGGACGCGGCTCTTCGGCCAGGGCCGCCACATGGACAACTGCTGGGGCTTCTTCGGCGACATCATTCACGGCGCCAAGGGCTCGGCCGTCCTCGGAGAGGGCATCCGCGAGCCGCGCATCTTCAAGGCCTGGAAACAAACGCCCGAAAACCAGATCTGGGAGTTCAAGGGCGAGTTCGGCAATCAGTACCGAATTGAGCACGAACGGCTTTTCGAGGCCATCAGGCGGGACAAGCCCTACAACGAGACCGAGCGCTGCGCCTACGCGACCCTCGTGGGTGTCCTGGGCCGCATGGCCGCCGAGTCGGGGCGGGAGGTGACGTGGCGGGAGGCGCTGGCCTCGGACCTCGTCCTCGCCCCGAACGTCGAGCAGCTTACGATGGACGGCGAACCGCCGGTGGCGCCGGATGCCCAGGGCCGCTACCCCGTCGCCATGCCGGGCATGACGAAGGCCTTCTGAGCCCGGCGCGGTCGGCCTTCATCGCCGGTGGATTCCCCAAGGGGCCGCGCGGCCTTTTCTTGCCCGCGCCGCGCGTCGCGGCGGCAGCTCGGCCGCGCGCCCTCCGCTTCTCGGTTTCACCGCCTTCCCTTATGATGGATCGGAACGGAGGTGCGCATGAGGAATCCGAGAGGAGGAAGCCGCGCGTTCGCGCCGGCCTTGGCGGCGCTGCTTGCCGCCGGCGCCGCGGCGGCCGAACCGTGGGATGTCCCCGCCGAGACTCTCGCCAAGAAGCTTGCTGCGGTCTCGGCCGGCGCCTATCCCGGCGCCGACCTGGTCATGGTCTTCGATCGGAGCGATGTCGCGGTCGAGGAGAGCGGGCTGGCGCGGACCGTCCGCCACACCCTCGCCAAGGCGCTTACCCCCGCCGGCGCGCGGGCGCTCGTCGTGGGCCAATACGATTACGACCCGCTGTCCGCCGCCATCGCCGTCCTGCGCTGCCGCGTTTTTTCGGCGGGCGGCGCCGCGCGCACGGTGGATCCGGCCTCCGCGCTCGACCTCCCCGACCCCCAAAGCATGATCTACTGGAACTCGCGCCACAAGCTGCTCCCCGTGGGCAGGATCGCGCCCGGCGAGGCGGTCGAGGTCGTGACGCGGCGCGCGGGCTTCACCTACGCCTTGCTCGCGGGCGGGTCCGGAGGGGATGAAAGCCGCTTCGTGCCCCCCATGCGGGGGCATTTCTACGATATCGTGCCCTTCTGGTCGCGCTATCCGGTGATCGAGCAAAGCTACCGCGTCGCGATCGCGCCCGAAAAGCATCTCCAATACCGGATTTACAACGGCAGCGCCGAGGTCTCGGACAGCATCGAGAACGACCTGCGCGTCGTGACCGTGACCATGCGCGACATGAAGCCGCCGCCCTCCGAACCCGGCATGGTCGCCTGGTCCGATGTGGGGCCGAAGCTGCTCCTGACGACGGCGCGCGACTGGCGCGCTAAATCGCTCTGGTTTCACGCCGTCCAGGAGGAAGCCCGCTGTTTCGAAACGACGCCCGAACTGGCGCGGGTCGCCGGCGAAATCACCGCGGGCCTGACCCGCGACGAGGACAAGGTCGCGGCCCTCAACCACTGGGTGGCCGAGAACATCCGCTACATCGGGCTCCACATGGGAGCGGGCGAGGGCTACACGCTCCACCCGGCGGCGATGACGCTCCGGGACCGCGGCGGCGTGTGCAAGGACAAGGCGGGCATCCTCGTCGCCCTGCTCAGGGCCGCGGGCCTCGAATCCTACGCCGCCATGACGATGGCCGGCGAGCGTATCGAGCGCCTGGCCGCCGACCATTTCAACCACTGCGTGACCGTGTGGCGCAAGCCCGATGCCACGACCGTGCTCCTGGATCCCACCTGGATTCCGGGGGTGCGCGAGATGTGGTCCAGCCGCGAGCAGCAGCAGGAAGTCCTGATGGGGCTCCCGGAGGGCGCCGACCTGATGACGACGCCGCTGTCTCCGCCCGAGAACCACCCGCTGCGGGTGACGATCGACTCGGCGCTGCGCCCCGACGGAACGATCGAGGGGCGCATGCGGCTCGCGAGCGACGGCCAGTCCGACGCCGCGGTGCGGCGCGCCTACCGCGGCCGCATGCGCCACGAATGGCCGGCGGTGGACCGCCAATGGATCGCCGCGCTCGACGCGCGCGCCGAAGTGGCCGATGTCGAACGAATCGATCCGGACGATCTCGACCGCCCCTTCACGCTGGCGCTTTCCTTCCGCATTCCGGGCTACGCGCGCAAGCTCGACGATGGGGCGCTCCTCCTGGTCCCGCTGGGGCCGCGCCACCCCGTCGGCGTGGCGCTCCAGAGCGAGGAGATTTCTTTTCCCACCGGGCCGGCGACACGGCGCTTCACCGCGAGGATCGGCTGCACGCGGCTGGTCGCCCTCGCCGAGCGCATGGAGCTTCCCAAGGGGTTCGCCGTCGAGGGGCTCCCCGCGGCGGTGGCGCTCGATGGCAACGGCGCCCTCGATGCCAAGTGGTCCATCGCGGACGGCGTTCTCGTCGTGGAGGAGACGCTCGCCATGCGCTCGCGCCGCATCGAGCCTGATGAATGGCCCGGGCTGCGCGCGGCGCTCGAGGCTTTCCGGAAGCTCGCGGCGACGCCGATTCTCCTGCGGCCCGCCCGCGCCGGAAAGGAAGGTGTCTGATGAAGCGCGTTCTCCTTCTCGGCCCGGCGCTCGCCGCGGTTTTGAGCCTTCCCTGCGCCGGCGCCGCCGAGGCGCCGGCGGCGCGCCGGGCCTTCGCGGCGGTGCCCGGCCCTGACGCCGAATACCTGCTTCTTCAGGATCGCTACGTTCTGGAAAGCGACGGCGGCATCGTGCATGAGCGCACGGTGCGCCTCAAGATCAACAGCTTCGTGGCGATGCACCGCCTGTACGGCGAGAGCCGGGTCGAGTTCGACCCCGCGACGACGGCCATCGAAACGCTCCACAACCGCACGGTGCTCCCGAACGGCCGGGTCGTCCCCGCGCCCGAGAACGCCGTGATCGACGACCTGCCGCCCGCCGCGCATCGGAACCCGCTTTGGTCGCGGCTCGGGCGGCGGGTGTTCGTGCACACGGCGCTGGAGCCGGGCGCGGTCATCGAGCTTGGCTGGCGCCTGACGCACCGGCCGGACGCGTTCCCGTGGCTGGAGGTGAACGAGGCCATGGCCGCCGAGATCCCCATCGCCGAGCGGGTCGTGCGGATCGAGCTGCCCGCCGGCGTGCGGCTGCGCGGCGGGGTCGCCGGCCTGCCCGCGGACGATCGGGTCGTAGACCCGAGCGGCTCCGTCGACCAGATCCAAGGGCGCATGGAAGCCCTCTTCTGCCAGCCGAACTTTCGTGGGGTGCGGGCGCTCGTCGGTGATCCAGCCGGCACGCCAGGCAATCTCGGCAGCGATACAATATTCCATCCCGTCCTTGATCGACTCCGGCGTATCGCCGTTCCACCAAATGGGGGCAGGCAGCGACACTTCAACGGTCAACTGCCCGGCCTTGGCAGGGTTGGCGATGGGAATCGATCCCTTTTCACCCGTGACCTCGCAGTTGCCGATCATGTTTGCCGCGGTAGCCGGGGCGGCAAATGCCATCATGGCTACAGCAGCGGCAAGCAGCATATTCCTGGATTTCATTATGGCCCTCCAATGCCTCAATAACGCAGTCCAGCAAGAATACACTGGAAATTCGTCTCAAGAGCAAGTGGCTTCCGCACGGAGATGCAGACAAGGCGGCACCAGGCGTCTAAACACCGGCCGCACTGCAACAATGAGACGTCGCATTCCCCTATGACAGCCCTTGGTATCGACTTCGGAACAACAAATACCGTGCTGGCCTCCGTGTCGCCCGAGGGAATCGCTCATGCGCATGGCTTTCATCATTCCGGATCAATGCAGGACGCCGTGAGGACGGCCTTGTCGTTCCGCCGCGACACAACGCGCGGCAATCCGCCGGTGCCGGACGTCGGACCATGGGCTATCCAGGATTTCATCGACTCTCCCGAAGAGACACGATTTCTACAATCTTTCAAATCCTTCGCTGCAAGCCCTTCGTTCAGCGACACCGCCGTCTTCACCCGGCGCTATGCCTTTGAGGATCTGATGGGGATTTTTCTGCGCCGGATTATGGCGCGCGGCGGCTTGACGGCTCTGCCCGAGCGGCTTGTCATCGGACGTCCCGTCACATTTGCGGGCCAGAACCCGGACGACGCTCTGGCCCACAGGCGCTATGTTGCCGCCCTCCAGTCTCTCGGATTCTCCGACACGCATTTCGTTCTAGAACCCGTCGCGGCCGCGCTCTACTATGCGCGAAGCCTGACACGCGATGCCACGGTCCTCGTCGGTGATTTTGGCGGCGGCACCAGTGACTTTTCAGTTCTGCGATTCAGTGCATCCGGCGCGGGCTCGCCGATCTTTATGATGTGGATATCATGCAAGTTTCTACAAGCAGCTGGCTGGCCCTGGACGAGGCGATCTGCCGCAACTATTCTAGGGTGTTTCAGTGGTACCTGGAAGTCATGAAACGGGCGGCGTTCTCGGAGCTGATACGCCCGGTCCACCCGGAGTTCTACCTACATGATGCGACGAATGAAGCCGCTCGCCTCGAAGCATCCTTCACGCACAGCGTGATGCGTATCGATCCGCTCCTGACGTTCTGGAAAGAGGAGTGCCCCCGGCGGGATACGCTCGAACAGACCTTGGGCGTCGTACCGCGCGACGCTGCCAGTTGGCGGCGGTTCATCGGCACACTGCTCGACCTTGCCGCGGCAAAGGGGGCGGTCGGGATAAAGCAATTGCAGGCGTATAAGCGCTCCCTCGAATTCTTGCCAGTTGAAGACAAGGATGTCGCGTGGGCTGGCGCGCTGGACGGCGGACAGGTCCGGGTGTTTGAGGACTGGGTGGTTCACGAA
>ERZ1026800.2298-NODE-2298-length-10598-cov-2.330436_pt1 | contig 10598 bp, 7 predicted proteins | sample MGYA00520873_ERZ1026800 | MGnify/ENA primary metagenome ERZ1026800 (study PRJEB33270, sample SAMEA104284475) | anaerobic digester metagenome | biome: Anaerobic digester microbiome; feature: mesophilic sludge digester; material: Anaerobic digester biomass | place...
GGGCTGGAAGCCACCGGGGCCGTGCGGGTGGCCGGCGCGGTGACCAGCGGGGAGGAGGCCGTGGCCCACTGCCTGGACGCCGCGCCCGACGCCGTCCTGATGGACGTCGCCCTGGCGGGCAAGATGAACGGCATCCAGGCGGCCGTTGCCATCCGGCGGGAGCATCCCCGCCAGCCGGTGGTCTTTTACTCCATCCAGGACGACGACGCCTACTACCGCGATTTTCTCCGCTCGGGCATGCTCAGCCACTATGCCTACGTGCGCAAGAGCAACTACCTGCTGCCCGAGAGCATCGTGCCCCTTCTGCGCGACGCCATTGGCGGGCGGAGCTACATCGACCCCGAGATCGAAGCGCGGGTGCAGGAAGTGCGCCACAAGGACGCCTACGACCCCCTTGCCCTGTTGGAGCCAAACGAGCGGGCGGTGGTGGCCCTCCTGGCCCAGGGCGCGACCAACGAGCAGATCGCCGAGCGGCTCGGCTTCCACGACAAGCGCGCCGTGAGCCGCACCAACGGCCAGATCTATGCCGCGTGGGGCCTCAACACCACGCCCACCGACGAGAAGGTGGCACGCACCCGGGCGGCGGTCATCTATCACCGGCGGCAGTTGGCGGTGTGGGACGACGACGGCACGCCCAGGGTGGCTGATCAGCGCGGGCAGTGGGTGCCCCTGGGCGAGGTGGGCCTGGCGCCGGGCCATGTGGGTTGAGCTCCTCCTCGATTGGGCGGCCATGGCCGTGTCGCTGTTCAACACGGTCCTGCTGCTGTGGCTGGGGCTGACGGTCCTGCTGAACGCCGAGCGGCGCACGCGGGGCATATGGCTGACCGGCGGCGGGCTGCTGACGGGCGCCGCCTTTTTCGTCAGCCACTCGGCCATCCGGGCCTATGGCCTGGACTCTGTCGGGCCGGGCACCGAGTTCTGGTGGCGCGCCGGCTGGCTGCCCGTGGTCGTTCTGCCCTTCGCCTGGTACGCGGTCATGCTGTGGTACTCGGGCTATTGGGACAACCGGCAGGGCGGCCTGCGCCGGCGGCAGCGGGCATGGCTGATCCTGGTGGGAGGGCTGTGCGCCGCCCTCGTCGGACTGTTGGCAGTGGCCAACTCGCTGCCCGCCTACTGGCAGGTAGCACGCCTGGAGCTGGCGGTCACCCCGGCGGTGGGCGGCATCCCGGTGGTCATGCTGCTCTACCCGCCCTACATCCTGCTGTGCATCGTCCTGTCCCTCGACGCGCTGCGCCGGCCCGAGCCCTCCCAACGCGTGATGGGCGATCTGGCCCGGCGCCGGGCCCGCCCGTGGCTGGCGGCAGCCTCGGGCGTGCTGCTTGCCGTCAGCCTGCTCGTGACGTGGGTGATACTGTGGATCGTGGCCAGCGCGCGGCAGCGCGCGCTGTATGACGTCTATGCCAACCTGTCGTACCTGGTCGCCTGGTTCGACCTGGCCATCGCCGCCCTCATCGCCCTGGCAATCATCCTCCTGGGACGGGCCATCGCCGCCTACGAGGTCTTTACAGGCAAGGCCCTGCCGCGGCAGGGCCTCGTGCGCCAGTGGCGCCGGGCAGTGATCCTGGCAGCGGGCTACGGGGTCGTCGTGGGGTGGAGCCTGGCGCTGCAGTTGCCACCCATCTACGGCCTGCTGCTGACGACGGCCCTCATGACCCTCTTTTTCGCCCTGCTGACGTGGCGTTCTTTTGCCGAGCGGGAGCGAACGATGGATCAACTGCGTCCCTTCGTCGCCAGCCCCCGCCTCTACGAGCACCTGCTGGCCTCCTCTCCCGCGGCCCTGGACCGCGATGGCAAGGCGCTGTTCCGGGCCCTGTGCCAGGACGTCCTGGGCTCCGGCGTCGCCTACCTCGTCCCCCTGGGGCCCCTCACGCCCCTGGTCGGCACGCCGCTGGCCTGTCCGGAGGACGGCCGGAATCCTCCGGCTGCGAGCGGGCTGGCCGCCGAGCTCGATGCCTCGCCGGCAGCCTGCCTGGCGCTGGATCCGGCAAGGTACGGCGGCGCCACCTGGGCCGTGCCCCTGCGCAGCGACCAGGGGCTCATCGGCGTCCTGCTCCTGGGCGAGAAGCAGGATGGAGGCTTGTACTCCCAGGAAGAGATCGAGATTGCCCAGGCGAGCGGCGAGCGGCTGATGGACACGTTGGCCAGCATCGAGGTGGCGCGGCGGCTGCTGGCCCTCGAGCGCCAGCGCCTGGCCGAAAGCCGGGACTATGGGGAGCTGAGCCGCGCCGTGTTCGACCAGAGGGCCCGCCGCCTCCTGCACGACGAGGTCCTGCCGCTGTTACACGCCGCCATGCTGACTCTCAACGGCAGGCAGTCCCTGGCCGGGGATGCGGCCGACGACCCCCTGCACCTGCTGGCCGACGCCCACCGCCAGGTCTCGAACCTGCTGCGCGAGATGCCGGTCGTCGTCTCCCCGGAGATCGAAAAGCTCGGCCTGGTCGGCGCCCTGCAGGAGACGTTGGTCGGGGAGATGAACGGTGCCTTTGCCGGCGTATCGTGGCAGGTGGACGAGAAGGCCGCGCGCCGGGTCCGGGGGCTGGCGCCGCTGGCCGCCGAGGTGCTGTTCTACGCCGCGCGGGAAGCCATGCGCAACGCTGCCCGCCACGGTCGCGACCAGGCGGGAGAGCGCCCCCTGCACCTGCGCGTCGGCCTGGCCTGGCGCCCCGCGGCCGGCGACCAGGGACAGGACCGCCTGGAGCTCGTGGTGGAAGACGACGGCGTGGGATTGCCGGGGCCTACCCTGCCGGAAGCTGGCGGAGGCCAGGGCCTGGCGCTGCACAGCACGATGATGGCCGTCGTCGGCGGGACCCTGGCGGTCGAAAGCGTGCCGGGCGTGCACACGCGGGTGCTGCTCGGCCTGCCGGTGCCGCCGGCCCATTGACGCCTGTCTGCAAGCGTGCTATACTGCCCATACAACTGATCTCGAACAGGAGGAAGCCATGCAGACACGCCGTTTTGGACGCACGGGACACATGAGCACCATCGTCATATTTGGCGCCTTTGCCGTCGGCCAGCTCAACCAGCGCGAGGCTGACGAGACGATGGAGCTCATCCTGGCGCACGGCGTCAACCACATCGACGTGGCGCCGTCTTACCACGAGGCCGAGCTGCGCCTGGGTCCCTGGCTGGAAAGGCACCGCGACGACTTTTTCGTCGGCTGCAAGACCCAGTTGCGGGACCGCCGGGAGGCCCGGGAAGAGCTGCACCGCTCGCTGGAGCGGCTGCGCATTGACACCTTTGACCTGTTCCAGTTCCACGCCGTGACGACCATGGACGAGCTGGAGCAGTGTTTCGCGCCGGGCGGCTCGCTGGAGGCCATCGTCGACGCCCGCCGCGAGGGGCTCACCCGCTACATCGGCATTACGTCCCATGGCATGGAGGCGCCGGCCGTCCTCATGGAGGCCCTGGACCGCTTTGACATGGACAGCATCCTGTTCCCCGTCAACGGCAGGATGTGGGCCGACGGCGAATACCGGCGGCAGGCGGAAGCACTCTTGCAAAAGGCGGCCGAAAAGGACGTGGGCAGCATGGCCATCAAGGCCGTGGCCCGGGGGCCATGGGACGGCCGGCCGCAGCGCTACCACACCTGGTACGAGCCGTTGGAGGACCCGCAGGCCGTGGAGCGGGCGCTGCGCTTCACCCTGTCGCAGCCGGTGACGGGCGCCATCAGCGCCGGCGACGCCCGCCTGCTGCCGGCCATCCTCGACGCCGCCGAGCGCTTCCGGCCCATGGAGACGGCGGAGCAGGCCGAGTTCGTGGGCGTCGCTGAGCAGTACGGGCAGATCTTCTAATAGGATTGGGGCCCGCACGCCGGCTGACGGCTCAGTGCGCCTCCTGCAGCTCGATGACGTTTCCCTCCGGGTCGGTAACGTAGCACCAGGTGATCTGGCCGCCGCCCGCCACCCCTGTGGTGACGACCTCTCCCACGGAGCGGCCTCCGGCGGCCAGCACCGCCGTCCTGGCGGCGGCCACGTCGCTCACGCTGAACGCCACGTGGCCAAAGCCGGGCCGGTTGACGGCCGTGGCGGGCTTTTCCGGGTGGTCGTCGTAGGTGAACATCTCCAGCGTGGGCCCGGCGTCGCCATAGCCCGGCAGGCGGAGGTGGACGCCGCGCAGGTGCGCCCCGGGGATGCCGGTGCCGGACTCAAGGGGCGGGCCGGCCAGGTCCCGCTCCGGCGGCACAGGCACGCAGCCAAAGACCGTCTCGTAAAAGCGGGCCAGCGCCCGCCAGTCTCGGGCGATGAGGTTGGTGTGGACGTAGCGGGCTTGCACCGCGGGACGATGGGCCCCGCCAGTGGCCGGGGCCGGCTGCGCGGCGTCCGGCATCAACGACCGGTCGAGCGGCCCGCCTGCTTTTTGCGCCAGGTGGGCGCGTATGGCTCTTTCCGTGTAGGGCTCGATGGGCATGCGCAGCGCCTCGTCCACGCTCACCCAGGCGTATTCCTCCGCCTCGTCGTTCAGGCGGACCTCGGTCCCCTCCGTGCGGCAGGCAAAGTCGAAGAAGAGAAAATGCCGGGACTTCCAGAACGCCGGATCGTACACGAACTCCTGCACGCCGAGGAAGGTGATGTCCGAGATGGCCAGGCCCGTCTCTTCCTCCACGGTGAAGATGAGCTCGAGATCAGGGTGAGCGAGGCTCGTGTCCTCCATGATGGCGAGCATGGCGGCAACCCCGATGCCGTTGTCCGCACCCAGCGTGGTGCCCGTGGCCCGTATCCAGTCTCCATCCCGTACCAGGCGGATGGGGTCGCTGCTGAAGTCGTGGGGCGTGCTCTTGTCCTTTTCACATACCATGTCCAGGTGAGACTGGAGGGCCAGGGAGGGCATCCCCCTGGTCCCGGGCTTCTTCACGATGACGTTGCCCGCATCGTCGGTCGTGCACGCCAGCCCGAGGCCGCTGGCCAGGGTCCTGACATGCCCGGCGATGGCGGCCTCGTTGCCCGATTCCCTCGGTATCCGCGAGATCTCCCCGAAGTGCCTCCACAAAGCCTGAGGATCGAGCCCGTCGAGAGCCTTCATGAAACGTGTACCCCCCGAGTGCATGTCAATCCTTGTACGGATACCAGCTTGGCCTCCAGCGGGCAAGAGCGAAATGTCCCTTCGAGGGCCCGGGCGATCCTTTCCATGCCCGGGGATTTTGGTGATTACGGTTCCCGGCAAAAAAACCGATAGGGTGTTGGATGCATCTTGACAGGTGGATTGTTTGGAAGTATATGCTTGAACAGCCTGGAATATGGACATTATCATGCTAACCCGCGGTAAAACCCTTCGAAAGTTTTTCCCGGATTCTGGTAATCCCGTTTTTCCAGACATCAACACCCGGGTCCATCCCTCTTGCCAAGGGAGAAAGCCTGAAAAAACGGAGGTATGAATGGCTACAGGAACAGTAAAGTGGTTCAACGAAAAGAAGGGTTTTGGATTCATCACGCAGGACGGCGGCAGCGATGTGTTCGTTCACTATTCTGCTATCAAGGGAGACGGTTTCAAGACGCTTACCGAGGGAGAAAAGGTCACCTTCGAGGTGACCAACGGACCCAAGGGTCCGCAGGCATCGAACGTAATGAAGCTGTAGTGTTCAGCCGGGGCAGGTGAATGCCTGCCCCGGCTCCATTTAGTATCAGCTGGTATATACCGAACATCGGTGTTTCTCGTGAACTGAAAGTTTCGGTATTCTGCGCAGGGCAGCCTCGAGGACTGCCCTTCAGGGAACAGCGCACCGCGCATATGCGGTTCCCCGCCTGTAGAATGCCTGTTTAAGCCTTCACCTGGATCTGTCGTATCTCATGAAGCCACTGCTCGAAGGCTTTGCGTGCCCCGGCGCTTCTGGCCTCGGCTCGCCCGGCCTTCGGCCCGTCAGGTATCGGCATGATGCCGAAGTTGGTATTCATGGGCTGGAAGTCTCCCGTGGTGCGGTCCGTGATGTAGCGGAGCAGGGAACCCAGTGCCGTTTCAGGTCCCGGGGGGGCAAACGGCACACCCCTGATCCGCGCGCACACCGACATGCCGGCCATGATGCCCATGGCGGCGGATTCCATGTAGCCTTCCACGCCTGTAATCTGGCCGGCCAGATAGGTTTTCTCATGGCCGATGATGTGAAGGTCCGAGGCCAGTATCCGCGGTGAGTCCAGATAGGTGTTCCGGTGGATGCTTCCATACCGGAGGATGCGGGCATTCCTGAGCGCCGGTATGAGGGAGATGATCCTCTTCTGCTCCGGATAGGTGAGCCTGGTCTGGAACCCCACCATGGTGCAGGCGTCGCCGGCCAGGTTCTCCCTGCGGAGCTGCACCACGGCATAAGGCCGCTTGCCGGTTCTCGGGTCCTTCAGCCCCACCGGCCGCAGGGGACCGTAGCGCAGGGCGTCGGCTCCCCTGCGTGCGAGCACCTCGACCGGCAGGCATGCCTCGAAGAACCTCACATTCTCGAATTCATGCGCACGGACCCTGTCCGCTGCCAGGAGCCGGTCCATGAAGTGTGAATACTCGTCCCTGTCCAGGGGACAGTTGAGGTAGTCGGTGTCGCTGTCGGACCACCGCGATCCCGCAAAGGCATGACCCATATCGATACTCTCCGTGTCGATGATGGGGGATATGGCGTCATAGAAGAACAGCCTGTCACGTGCCGTCATTGCCGCAAGTTCTCCGGCCAGGGCATCCGAGGTCAGGGGGCCGGTTGCGACGACGGTGAGACGGTCCCTGTCGATGGCCCTGAGCTCCTCGCGTCTGAGCGTGATCCGGTCATGGCTCGCAACGTACCCGGTGATGGCCCCGGCAAAGGCGGTGCGGTCGACGGCGAGGGCCTTGCCCGCAGGTACCCTGGTGCGCATGGCCACGGACATGACGAGGGACCCGAGGCCCGCCATTTCACGTTTGAGGATACCGTGAGCCGTCAACGGGTCGGTGCCCTTGAAGGAGTTGCTGCATACGAGCTCGGCAAGCTGGTCCGTCTTGTGGGCCGCGGTCATGGTGGACGGCCTCATCTCGCAGAGCTCCACGCTTATGCCGCGCTCCGCGAGGACATGGGCCGCCTCAACCCCGGCGAGCCCCGCCCCGATGATGCAGACTTCAGGACGGTGCATCTTCGCTGTGCGTGCACCCGGGATTGGCACAGATAAGTTTGGAGCCTTTCCGTATGAGGATTCCCGAACCGCAGCGGGGGCACTCCTGGATCACCGGCTTCGTCCAGCTGATGAACGGGCACTCTTTCAGAGAGCAGGAATAGAAGGTCTTTCCCTTCTTGGTGCGCTGCTGTACGATCTCTCCCGTACACCCGGGCATGGGGCATTTGACCCCGAGGGGGAACGGCATGATGTTCTTGCACGCGGGGTAGGCGCTGCACGCAAGGAAGGGTCCGAAGCGCCCCTGGCGGATGACCATCTGGGCCCCGCACTTGTCGCAGACCCGGTCAGTGGGTTCGGGCGCCTTGGTGATGCGTCTGGTGTTCTTGCATTCCGGGTAGTTGCTGCAGGCGAGGAACTGGCCGAACCTGCCACGTTTGACCACCATGGGGGCCCCGCACTTCTCGCAGGTCTCTCCGGTCTCCTGGGCCTTGTTCTCTTCCACCGGGCATATCTTTCCCGATTCGTCCCTGGTGAATTCCCTGGTGTTCTTGCAGTCGGGATAGCCTGCACAGCCGAGAAAATATCCGTTCCTGCCGAGCTTGATGAGCATGTCCCTGCCGCAGACCTCGCAGACGATGCCCGAAGGACGGGCTTCGGCACGGATATTCTCCATGTTTTGTGCGGCCTGCTCGTGCTCGGTGTTGTAGGTCCGGTAGAAGTCGCCCATGACCTTCTCATAGGCCGACTGGCCCTCCTCGATGAGGTCCAGGGAATCTTCCATCCGTGCGGTGAAGCCGATGTCGAGGATGTTCGGGTAGTGCTTCACGAGGAGTGCATTGACGTCCCTCCCCAGTTCGGTGGGCACGAAGGAACGGGCTTCCATCCTCACGTAGCCCCTGTCCACGATGGTGGAGATCGTGGGGGCATAGGTGCTCGGCCTCCCGATACCCTTCTCCTCGAGTTCCTTGATGAGGCTCGCCTCGGTGTAGCGGGGCGGCGGCTGGGTGAAATGCTGTTCAGGGCTCACTGCGGTGCAGGCCAGGCGGTCACCCGCGGCGAGGGAATCGGGCAGGGAGCTCTCTTCCTCATCGCCGTTGGCATCGTACAACTTCAGATACCCGTCGAAGGTCATGACGGATCCTGCGGCACGAAGCGCGATATCGCCGGCCGCTATGTCCACGGTGGTCTGATTGAAGGATGCGCTGTTCATCTGGGAGGCGATGAACCGTTTCCAGATGAGGTCGTAGACGGCATACTGGTCGTCGTTCAGGTGGGGTCTCAATGCTTCGGGGGTGTTCTGAAGGCTCGTCGGCCTGATGGCCTCGTGCGCCTCCTGGGCTGACTTCTTGGCCTTGTAGCGCCTTGGTTTTTCTGGCAGATAGGCGGTACCGAAGGCCTCGGGGATGAACCCGCGCACCTCGGCCAGGGCGTCTTCGGAAACGACCGGTGAGTCAGTACGCATGTAGGTGATGAGACCGGTGATCTCGTTGCCGCCGATGGGCAGCCCTTCATAGAGCTGCTGGGCGATCATCATGGTTTTCTTCGCCGAGAAGCGCAGCTTGGATGAAGCCGCCTGCTGGAGGGTCGAGGTGATGAAGGGAGGCGAAGGGTTCTTGGACCGCACCTGCCTGGTGACGGCCTTGATGAGTATGGCAGGTGCCGACTGCAGCGCCTCGACCACCTGGCGGGCCGCCTGTTCGTCGGGCATCTCCTTGGGCACGACGACCTTGGCCGTGAAGGTGTCGCCTGTCGTGGTCGTCAGCTGCGCCTCGACGGTCCAGTACTCCCGCGACTGGAAGGCCTCGATCTCTTCCTGGCGCATGCAGATGAGTCTCAGGGCAACGGACTGCACCCTGCCGCCCGAGAGACCCCGCTTGACCTTTTTCCAGAGCAGCGGACTCATGGTGTACCCCACGATCCGGTCCATGGACCGCCTCGCCATCTGGGCGTCGTAGAGCGGGCGGTTCAGTCCCTTGGGGTTTTTCAGCGCCTCCTCGATGGCCTTCTTGGTGATCTCGTGGAACGTGATCCGGCGGACGGCCGTATCGGGTTTTCTTATCTCCTCGGCCACGTGCCATGCGATGGCCTCGCCCTCGCGGTCGGGGTCCGATGCCAGGAACACGATGTCGGCCTTGTCCGCACGGCTCTTGATCTTCTTGACCACGTCGCGCTTGTCCGGGATTACCTTGTAGCTGGGCGTGAATCCCTGCTCGATCTCGATGCCGAGTTTGCTCTTCGGCAGGTCCTTGATGTGTCCCATGGTGGCCTCGACCTCGAAGCCCTTTCCCAGGTACCTCTTGATGGTCCGTGCCTTGGCTGGCGACTCCACGATGACGAGAGATTTAGCCATGAATGCTCCTTGTCGTGTATCGGTTCCCGGCAGTCCGTTTGAGTGAACCCGAGAGTTCGAGCGTGCTCACCCTGCGGCATGCCTCCGTGACGTCGATGTCGAGATGCATCGCGATCTCGTCGATACTCACCGGCGATCCGGACGCCATGGCGAGGATGTCATCCGGTTGCGCTTCGGCGTGGTCGAACTGCCTCACGATGCCTCTGAGCTGGGGCGCGATCTCGGCGATGATGTCTCCTGCGTGCTCGACGAGGAGCGCCCCCTGTCTCAGGAGATGGTGGGGGCCCCGGGACCGCGCATTGGTGACGTTGCCCGGCACCGCCATGATGGGCCTGCCCTGATCCAGTGCGTACCGGGCCGTTATCATGGCTCCGGACTTGAGCGTCGCCTCCACGACGACCACGGCCTGGGCGAGCCCGGATATGATCCGATTCCTCCGGGGGAAGTTTTTCGCATCGGGCCTGGTACCCGGGGGGAATTCGGAAACCACTGCACCCCTGGCGCTGACGCGCTCGGCGAGGTCCCGGTGTTCGGGCGGGTAGATCACGTCTATGCCTGACCCGAGAACCGCCACGGTCCCGGCAATGCCATCCAGCGCACCGCGGTGTGCCTCGGCGTCTATGCCCCGGGCAAGGCCCGAGATGATGGAGATGCCCTGGGAACTGAGGTTTCTGGCAAGCCTGAAGGCGGTGTCCTTTCCGTACAGTGACGGGGAACGCATGCCCACGATGGCGACTGCGGGCTGGAGTTCTTCCAGAGAGCCCCTGACGTAGAGTACGCTGGGGGGGTCGTCGATCTCCCTGAGGATTTCCGGGTAGGCGGGATCGTCCGGGCAGAGTGCCGCGGATCCCGTTCTCTCGAGCAGTGCCATGATGCCGGAAACCCTTTTTTCGTCCGGGCCGGCCAGGATGGCATAGACCTGGTTCCTGCTGAGGAATCCGAGCCCCGAGATCTCACAGGCAGGTGCCCTGAAGAGGGACCCGGGGTTCCCGAACACCTGCAGGAGTTTCCGGACGGTCTTCGGGCCGATGTTCGGCAGCAGGTCCAACGCGATCCATGCCTGGGTCGAGTTCATAGGGATCAATCCATCTCCAGGATTTGGGAGGCTAACGGAAGTTGGTGACGGATGTCAAGGATGATTATGGAAAGGGGGAACGCCGTGCCGGTACGGATCCACGCAGGCTTGGAAC
>ERZ1026800.2301-NODE-2301-length-10596-cov-3.663005_pt1 | contig 10596 bp, 10 predicted proteins | sample MGYA00520873_ERZ1026800 | MGnify/ENA primary metagenome ERZ1026800 (study PRJEB33270, sample SAMEA104284475) | anaerobic digester metagenome | biome: Anaerobic digester microbiome; feature: mesophilic sludge digester; material: Anaerobic digester biomass...
ATCCGGGGATGTGCGAGGCGCGACTGCCGCCGAACCGGTGGAACTCTCGGTGAAAGGCGAGTCACGGGCCGGGACGCCCTGGACGGGATCAGTCGCCCGGGGCGAAGCGGTCGGGATCTCGACCGGAGCCGTGCTGCCCGAGGGGGCCGATGCGGTGATTCGAGTCGAGGACGTCACCTCCGCTTCCGGCGGCATCGTGGTCAGCCGGGAAGTCGGGTCCGGCCACGACATACGCCGGCGTGGCGAGGTGGCCCGGGCCGGCGAGGAGGTCCTCGGCCAGGGCACCCGCCTGGGTGCCGTCGAGCTGGGAATCCTCGCGACGGCCGGATGCGGGCTCGTCAGATGCCACCGCCGGCCCCGGGTCACGGTCCTGACCAGCGGCGACGAGCTGGTGGAGCCGGGCACCGAACTCGAACCCGGTCAGATCTGGAACTCGAACTCGACCGTGATCTCGGCGCTGATCCGGGACGCCGGTGGGAAGCTGGTCGCAGCGCAGTCGGTCCCCGACCGGTATCAGGAAACGGTCCACGCCCTGGAAGACGCACTCGGCTCCGACCTCGTCGTCATCTGCGGCGGGGTGTCGGTCGGCGAGCACGACCATGTGAAACCGGCGCTCGCCGAGCTGGGTGTCGAGCAGAAGTTCTGGAGGATCGCCCTGAAACCGGGCCGGCCGGCCTGGTTCGGGACCAGGGGGGACTCTCGTGTTCTGGGATTGCCCGGCAACCCGGTCTCGGCCCTGGTGGTCTTCCGGCTACTGGCTCATCCCCTGCTCCGCGCCCTCTCCGGCGAGATCGGTGGAGCCGTCGATGGTGATGTGGTTGTCGTCGTAGAGGACGATCAGCTTGCCGAGCCGCTGGTGGCCGGCGAACGAGGCGGCCTCGCCGCTGATGCCCTCCATCATGCAGCCGTCGCCGGCCAGCGCGTAGGTGTAGTGGTCCACGACGTCCGCGCCGTAGGTCGCGGCGAGGAAGCGCTCGGCGAGCGCCATGCCGACCGCGTTGGCGAACCCCTGACCCAGTGGGCCGGTGGTCGTCTCGACGCCGGGCGTGTGGCCGTGCTCGGGGTGGCCGGGCGTGCGGCTGCCCCATTGCCGGAACGACTTGAGATCGTCGAGGCTCAGGTCGTATCCGGTGAGGTGCAGCAGGGAGTACAGCAGCATGCTCGCGTGGCCGGCGGAGAGCACGAACCGGTCGCGGTCCGGCCACGCCGGGTCGGCCGGGTCGTAGCGCAGATGGCGGGTGAAGAGGGTGTAGGCCACCGCCGCCGCGCCCATCGGCATGCCGGGGTGGCCGGAGTTGGCCTTCTGGACGCCGTCGACGGCCAGGAAGCGGATGGTCTCGATGCACCGCTGCTGGAGCGACGCGTCGCTCACGACTGTGCTCATGGTGGTCCTTTCACGAGGGCGTCAGGGCCGACAGCCTCCGCCCTCTCCGAAGAACGTGGCGAGAGCGGAGGCTGCGGACGGTCGTCAAACGGGCGCGGGTCGACTCAGAAGTACTCCTCGACGAACTTCATGAACCGCTCGCATTCCTCCGGTGTGCCCGGGGTGACGCGGAAGTAGCCGTCCCTGCCGTTGATCGGCTTGATCGTCTTGATGATGATCTGCTGCATGTCGTTGGCGGCCTGCACGATCTCGGTGCTGGTCTTGCCGGTGTGGGAGGCGTCGACGAGCATGTAGTTGCCGTGGGCCTCGTACGGCTTGCAGCCCTTGGCGGCGAGCGCGTCGGCGAACTTCTTCATCCACACGTTGTTGTACTCGACCTTCTCGTGCACCTCGCCGGTGTCGAGGATCGCCTCGCCCGCGGCGATCGCCATGAGGCTGAGGTTCCAGGGGAGGTACATGAGGTTGAAGGCGTCGACCACGGTCGGATGCCCGACGAGGTAGCCGAGTCGCACGCCCGCCAGGCCGAAGGCCTTGGAGAACGTGTGCGAGAGGAACACGTGCGGGTACTGCTTGACGAACTCGATCTTGGCCTCGACCTCGGGGTGGTAGTCGAGGTAGGCCTCGTCGATGCACAGCGGGATGCCGAGCTGGGCGAACCGGTGCAGGTCGGCGTCGTCGATGAAGATGCCGGTGGGGTTGTTCGGGTTGATGATCAGGATGAGCTTGGTCTTCTCGTTGACCGCCGCCAGCATGGCATCGACGTCGTACTGCAGGTCCTCGTCGCGGAGCGGGATCTGCACCGTCTTGGCGTTGCAGTAGCCGGCCCTCGACGGGAACATCTCGAAGGTCGGGTTGGAGCAGAGGAACTCGTCGCCCGGCTGCAGGAAGATCCGCATCATCGCGTCGATGGTCTCGGACGAGCCGTTGGCCAGGGCGATGTTCTCGGCCGCCACACCGTGCAGCTTGCCGAGCTTCTCGCGCAGCCGGTAGGCCCGGTCCGGATAGCGGTGGCCCTTCTTCGCGATGTCGGTGATGGCCTCGACGACGGCGTCCGACGGCGGCATCGGGTTCTCGTTGAGCATCATGCGGCCGAGCTCGGGGTGTGCCCAGGCCTTGTCGAGGATCGCGGTGTTGTATTCGGGCGACGACCACACGTACGGGTTGATCAGGTCCTTGATGTCCGTCATCGAGGTCTTCCTTTCGTCACTCGGCGTCTGGGGTCGTCAGGCCTTGCAGGCGCCCTTGAGGCAGCTGTCGGCGAACGCGACCATCTCGTTGGTCGCCTTCGAGAACGCCTCAGCCGTCCTCACGAGAGCGGGATGCGTGTTGTATTCCTCGCGGGTGTAGCCGTCCTCGTCGTAGGCGCGGGCGAAGTACGGCACCTTGAGCAGTTTCTCCATGACCTCCTCGGGCGCGTCCGCGTCGATGCGCTCCGGATCGAAGCGGATCTCGCCCGCGCGCGGGAAGTTGATGAGTTCGTCGATGAGCGGCGGCGGGCAGGTGACGACGATGTCGGCCCCCGCCTTCTCCTCGAGGTGCCACAGATGCTGGACGCCGTCGACGGTCGGGCCGAGGCGCAGCGAGCAGCTGAGCATCTTGCTCTCGTAGCCGCGCTCCTTGACGGTGTGGTAGGCCTTCTTGAAGATCGCCAGCTCGGCGTGACGCACATCGGCCTCGGTGATCTCCACGCCGACCTCGGCGCCGGCCTCGCGCAGCCCGCCGAGGTCGCCGTAGCGGGCCTCCATGTGCGTGATGACCGAGCGCCACTTGCTGAGGTCGACGCCGTCGGCGCGCGCCTTCTCCAGTCCGCGCTTGACCGTCTTGGCGCAGTCGAGCAGCTGCGGGAGGATGAAGGTCAGGGTGTTGTTGGTGGCGATGCCGCGCGCCGTGAGCTCCTCGATCACGTCATAGCCCTGCGCCGTGCCGGGCACCTTGATCATCACGTTGGGGTTGATCTCATGGAGCTCCAGGGCCTGGGCCAGCATGGCGTCCTTGTCGAACGCACTGCGCGGGTCGACCTGGCCGGAGAGGTAGCCCTCCTTGTACCCGGAGGCCTCGAAGAGGGGGAGGAACATGTCCGAGCCCTGCTTGACGACCTGCTTGTACAGCTGCCAGAAGAGGCCCTCGGTGTCGAGGTCGGGGTTCTCCGCCAGGATCTCCTTGGCGGCCTCCTCCCAGCGCGGCGGGTCGTCCTGGATGGCCTGCAGCGAGAGCGGCGGGTTGGTGGTCACGCCGCGGAAGAGCTGACCCATGGGGTCGCCGGAGTCGTACATGCGGGCGAACTGGGCCTTGAGGACCGGCTTGTCGGCGTCGCTCGCCTTGGCCAGCAGCTTCGCGTACCAGTTCTCCAGGATGACCGGTGAGGAGTCCCACCAGATCTCCATGCCGGGACTGACCGCAACCAGGTCTTCCAAGAGATTCGGGTCCTTCATCGCTCCTCCTCAAGGGTCGGTTCCAGCGGTGCGTTAAAGTGAACAAGGATTCACTCAAGTGCACATTTTCGCTCCACGGCGCATGGTAGCGGAACGTCGGGTGCATGTCCAGCGATATCTGCGTCGGGGCGTGACGTCCGTTTCGAGCGTGTGTCGGCGGCGTCGGCGGAGCGGCCACGCGCGCGTGGGCGCGACAGGACACGGCACGGGGACGGCCCGGCTCTATCCGGACGTCCCCGGCCAAACGGGGGCCGTGCCTCCGGGCGCCTCCCCGCGCTCAGTAGTCGATCTCACCCGCTCTCGTCTTGCCCCGGAACGTCCTGTAGACGAGCGCGGTGTAGAAGAGCACCGCCGGGATGAACAGGAGCGCGAGGATGAGCATCACGAGCAGGGTGAGGTGCCCCGAAGAGGCGTTCTCGACCGTGAGGCTGGTGCCGGCCGGGGTGTCGCGCGCCGGGATCATCTCGGGGAAGTTGCCGACCGCCGCGATGCCCGCCAGCCCGACGATCACGGCCGCCGAGCCGAGGAACGACCCGAGCTCGCCGCCCTCCCGATGCATCTGCACGACGGCGAGGACGGCACCTCCCACGACGATCGCGAGGAACAGCCAGCCGGCCGGCCGGCCGAACACGTTGTCGGAGGCGCGGGGAACGGCGATCACGGTGGCGACGGACGTGGCCAGCGCGAGGGCCGCGAACGTCCAGAACGTCGCCCTGCGGTACCGGAGAGCGCGTCGGTGGAACGCGCCCTCCGACTTCAGCGCGATCCAGGCGGCGCCGTGCTGCACGATCAGGAGGAGGCCGGTCGCTCCGACGAGCAGCGAGTACGGGTTGAGCAGTTCCCAGAAGGTGCCGATGTAGTTGCCCTGCTGGTCCATCGGCACGCCCCGGACCACGTTGCCCAGAGCGACGCCGACGAGCAGCGCCGGCACGAGGCTGCCGAGGAAGAAGGTGGCGTCCCAGAGCGCGCGCCAGTCGCTGTCGTGGTGGCGGAACTCCAGCGACACGGCGCGCACGATCAGGCCGAACAGCACGAGCATGATGGCGAGATAGAAGCCGCTGAAGGTCGTCGCATAGACCATCGGGAAGGCGGCGAAGAGCGCCCCCGCCCCGGTGATGAGCCACACCTCGTTGCCGTCCCACACAGGGCCGATGGAGGCGCGGATCACGTGACGGTCGCCCTCGGAGCGGGCCACGAACGGGTAGAGCACGCCGGCTCCCAGGTCGAAGCCGTCCAGGACCACGTAGACCGTGAGCAGCGCGGCGACGAGGAAGAACCAGATGTCGGCCAGGGTCATCGCGTCACCTCTCTGTGCCGGCGGGCGCCGCGACGGCGTCGGTCGCGACCGGGCCGGGCGTGGTGTGCCCGGCTTCGGGCATCCGGGTCACGTCGTCCGGTCCCTTCTTGATGATACCGAGGAAGATGCGCAGCCAGGCGATGAAGAGCACCAGATACACCAGGGCGAAGATGCCCAACGTCGCCCAGATCTCCCCAGCCGACACCGTGGGCGACACGCCGTCGCTGGTCCGCATCAGGCCCTGGACGACCCAGGGTTGTCTGCCGACCTCGGTCGTCGTCCATCCCATGTTGATGGCCAGCAGCGAGAGGGGCAGGCAGCCGATGAGCACCCAGTGCATCCAGCGCGCCTTCTCGAGACGGCCCCGGATCCGCAGCGCCACGGCGACCAGGAAGACGAGCGCGAAGAAGAAGCCCAGGGCGATCATGAGGTGGTAGCTCTGGAAGACGATCTGGACCGGCGGACGGTCGCCGGCAGCGACGCTGTTGAGGCCGGTGACCTCGTGTCCGGGACTCAGGCCGAGCATGAGGCTGAGACCGCTGGGGATGGCGAGCCCGACGGTCTCGCCGTCGCTGCGGACCCAGCCGAACAGGTAGAGCGGCGCGTTCTTCTGCGTGTCGCCGACGTTCTCGAACGCGGCCATCTTGATCGGCTGGTGCTCGGCGACGACGAGGGCGTGCCAATGGCCGATGAAGGGCATCGCCACAGAGAGGACGACCCCGACGACCACGGCGTAGGTCATCGCCTGGCGGGCGAACGCGGTGTCGCGGCGCTTGAGGAAGTAGTAGCCGGCCACTGCGGCGACCACGAAGCACCCGGCGATCAGGGTGGCGACGACGGTGTGCACATAGCGCGGCCCGATGGACGGGTTGAGCGCGGCCGCCCAGAAGCTCGTCAGGATCGCCTTGCCGCCCTCCACCCTGTAACCCGCCGGAGTGTGCATCCATGAGTTGGCGATGAGGATCCACAGCGCCGAGAGGAGCGAGCCGATCCACACCAGCCACGCGGAGACGTAATAGAAGCGCCGGCTCACCCTCTTGCGGCCGAACAGCAGGATGCCGAGGAAGGTCGACTCGAGGAAGAAGGCGACGAGCCCTTCGGCGGCCAGCGGCGCCCCGAAGATGTTGCCCACGAAGCGGGAGTACCCCGCCCAGTTCGTGCCGAAGGCGAACTCCATGGTGATGCCTGTGGCCACCCCGATGGCGAAGGTGGCGGTGAACAGCTTGATCCAGAAGTCGGAGGCCGCTCTGTCGGCAGGGATCGCGCTCCTGTAATGGCGGCGCTCGAAGAGCACCACCATGAGGCCGACGCCGATGCTGATCGGCACGAAGATGAAGTGGTATCCGATCGTGAACGCGAACTGGATGCGGGCGAGCGTTTCGGCGTCCATGCGCGACCGCCACCTCCTCTGGCAGACGAGTGGACCGGCGCCTCCGCCCTCGGACCGGCGTCGGCCGGATGTGACCATCTTCGTCGCCGGGTCGACGTCCTGTCAATCGAAGCCCGTCGTCCGAGGCAGATGAAGGCCGGGTTGTCCTCGTTTGCGGAGTGTTAAGCGGATGTTAAGAGGTCTGTTCGGACTTGAGCGACCGTGCTACTATGCTCGCGGGCCGGCACCAGGACGCCGGCCGTTGTTCTGTCCAGGAGGCTGATCCGTTTGTCGGAAGAACAGCTTGAGTGTCAGGAATGCTCGGCTCAGTGCGAGAAGGTCGTCTACCCGGCGGCCTGCCTCGCCATGAACTGCCGCTTCCTGTACGCCTTCAGAGAAGATGGGGACACTTTCTTCGGGTGCATCGAGAAGGTGTTCCCGCACGAGATCGACCTGCGCATGTTCCAGGAGATCGAGCGCGGCAAAGGCGGGTTCGGCGTCGTCAAGGTCGCCCGCCAGCCGTTGCCGCAGTGCTCCATCGCCGTGCAGAGCTGCTACGCCAGCGGCGAGGGCCCGATCTGCCGCAACATGTACTTCCGCCGCCGCGACCGCCGCGAGGTCCAGACGGTCGAAGACTGAGCCGCGCGGCCGGCTCGACGCGCGGGGCGGCGCTGGTCGCCCCGCACGAAGGGACGTGCGGCTGACTGAAGCGGCGCCGTCGACGTGTGCCGCCACCGCAGGGCGGGCGGCGGCGTCTCGACGTCCGTGTGCAGGGGTATACTCGAGGATGTGACCGCTGAGGTCACCCACGTTGGGGGCGAACAGGTCTCGACATGGGCTGTACCGAGGTGGGAGCAGCAGGCCGAGGTCCGGTGGCCTCGTTAAACTGCCGGAACAACACACTTGCCGAGGATAACCTCGCACTCGCCGCCTAATCACTAGGTAGCGCATCGCACCCGGGACGCCCGCGCCCGGGAGTCGCGGTGTCATTGAGCGGGCTGGGGTGCGGTCGCACTGCTCCGAGCGGACGCATCCGAGACCGATCGGGGCTGGCGGACGGCACCCGGCCGACGCGGGGGCCGCGAGCGAGACTGAATGCGACGGCTAAGCCTGTAGAGACTCCGCCGAGGCGTCCGTGGACGCGGGTTCGATTCCCGCCGCCTCCACCACTCTTACGGGCGACTCACCTATACTGCGGGCCGTGGAGCGCCCCGTCGACATCCTGGGAGCGCCGACGGCCTCTGGGGTCCGTCGCCGCCCGCCGCTGCTCGACCCCGTGCCCGTGAGCGTCTTCCTCGCCCTGGTGTTCACCGCCGCCGGCCTTGTGGAGCTGCTCACCCGCGGCGGCGTCCCGGTGGGCTACCGTGACGACGGGGCGGCGCTGATCGTCCTCACGGTGGCCAGCGGGATCTCCCTGGCGGCGCTCTGGCTGTCGCCGCTCGGGTCTCTGACGGCGGGGACGGCGCTGCTCTGCGTCCAGAGCGTCGCCGGGTACGAGTTCACGCAGGCGGCGGTGTGGGCGGTGATCGTCGCCTCGTTCGCGACGGTCGCCTTCGACCACTGGAGGCGTGCCGTCGTGGCCGGGTTCGTGGTCACGGCGGGCATCGTCGTCGTGTTCGTCGGCATCCCGGACTTCTCCTGGCAGTCCGCGATCAGCACGTGGGCGTCGCTCTCCATCGTCTGGGTCGTGGCCGTCATCATCCGCGTGTACCGGGGCAGCATCGAGCGGGCCGAGCGTCGCGCGGCGCTCTTCGCGGCCGACCGCGAGGCGCGCGCGCGCGAGGCCGTCGCGGCGGAGCGGGCCCGCCTCGCGCGCGAGCTGCACGACAGCGTGGGGCATGCCCTCAACGTCGTGGTCCTGCACGCCGGGGCGGCCCAGCGCGTGATCGAGAAGCGGCCGGAGCTGGCGCGTGAGGCGCTCGGTTCCATCGAGTCGGCCGGGCGCCAGGCGCTCGGCGACATCGAGCGCATGCTCGGCATCCTGCGCGCCCCCGACGAGGAGGCCAGCTGTGACGTCAGTCCCGGCATGGCGCAGCTCGAGACGCTGTGTGAGAAGGTGCGCGAGGCCGGGCTGCCCGTCACGCTCGTCCAGCACGGGGAACCCCGGGCGCTCCCCGCCAGCCTCGACCTCTCCGCCTACCGGATAGTCCAGGAGGCGCTCACGAACACGCTCAAGCACGCCGGCAAGGCGCGCGCCACGGTCACCGTGCGCTACGAGGACGAGGCGTTGGCGCTCGAGGTGCTCGACGACGGCAGAGGAGTGACGCCGACCGTCGCGAGCGCAGCCGGTGGCCGCGGACTGCTCGGCATGCGCGAGCGGGTGGCGACGTTCCGCGGGGAGCTCGAGGCGGGCCCGCGCACCGAGGGCGGCTTCGGCGTCCGCGTACGGCTGCCGCTGCCGCGCACGTCCGATGTACAGGGAACGGAGGGGAGATGACCGTACGACTCGTGCTGGCCGACGACGAACAGCTGGTCCGGTCGGGGCTGCGCCTGATCCTCGAGGCCGAGGACGACATCGAGGTCGTCGGCGAGGCCGGCGACGGCGCCGAGGCGGTGGCGCTGACCCGGCGTCTCGACCCGGACGTGGTGCTGATGGACGTACAGATGCCGGGCATGAACGGCATCGAGGCGACGCGCGAGATCGTCGCCCTGGGGCGCGAGGACAGCTCGCGCGTCGTTATCCTCACCACGTTCGATCTCGACGAGTACGTGTGGGAGGCGCTGCGGGCGGGGGCGAGCGGGTTCCTGCTCAAGCGCACGCCGGCCGAGGACCTGGTCGCCGGCATCCGCGTGGTGGCGGCGGGTGAGGCGCTGCTGGCTCCTTCCGTGACGCAGCGCCTCATCGAGACGTTCCGGGCGCGTCCTGAGGCCGCGCCGGCGAAGGATCTCAGCGAGCTGGACGATCTCACTGGGCGCGAGCGCGAGGTGTTGGGTCTGGTGGCTCGCGGCATGGCCAACGGGGAGATCGCGGCCCACCTCTTCCTGAGCGAGGGCACGGTCAAGACGCACGTCAAACGGATCTTCTCCAAGCTGGGGCTGCACGACCGCACCCAGGCCGTGATCCTCGCCTACGAGGTAGGGCTCGTGCGGCCGGGCGAGACGCCGGAGGAGTGAGCGCGATGGGCTCCGGACGCTGACGGCCGGGACGGCCCTGCCGTCGGACGGCTACCCCTGCGGGGGTAGTCCGCCGGGCGGCCGAATCTCACTTCGCCGCCGCACGGTTCCCGCCGCGGGGTGACGACTGCTCCAGGTCCGTCCGCTACGCTCACGGTGTACATCGTGGCGGACCAACGGAGGCCGGCCCTTGAAGGACCCGGTGCTGACTCGCTTCTTCGGCGTCGTGACCTGGCCGCGGACCTGGTTGGGCATCGTGTTCCACCTGCTCGCCTTCCCGCTCGGCCTGTTCTACTTCGTGTTCCTCGTCGTGGGCCTCGCGCTCGGCGTCGGTCTGGTCGTCGTCTGGGTGGGCATCCCCGTCCTGCTCGTGGTCACGGGGGCCTGGTGGCTGTTCACCGCCCTCGAGCGTCTGCAGGCGCATCATCTTCTGGGCGCCGACGTCCCGCCGGCACCGCGTCCGTGGGAGGCGGCCGACGGGGTGTGGGGGAAGCTCAAGGCGCACTTCGGCGCCGGCTCGACGTGGCTGGGTCTTGCCTATCTGATCGCCAAGCTCGCGTTCGGGACCGCGTCGTTCGCATTGGTGATGACCTTGGGCGGCGTGGTCGTCGCGCTGCTCGCGATGCCGGCGCTCGCGATCCTCGACGTCCCCGTGGTGAACGGCACGTGGGTGCCGCCGCTGTGGCTCGGGCTGTTCTGCGCCGCCGTCGGCGTCCTCGCGTTCTTCGGATCGCTCCACGTGCTCAACGCGTGGAGCTGGGTGTGTGCCCGCTGGGCCGAGCTGCTGTTCTGCGGTCCGGGGAACCCCGGCCGGCAGGTGTCGCCCGGCCCGTCGCCGCCGCCGGTCCCGCCCGCATCGCCGGCTCCGCCAGGGTCTCGCGGCGAGACGGCGGGCTGATCCTGCTCCTGTGGAGGTGACGTCATTAGAGACGACAGACGGTCCGGCATACTGCGGTCGTCGCTCACGCTGGTCGCACTCGCCGCGCTGCTCGTGCTGCTC
>ERZ1026800.2303-NODE-2303-length-10585-cov-3.382960_pt1 | contig 10585 bp, 12 predicted proteins | sample MGYA00520873_ERZ1026800 | MGnify/ENA primary metagenome ERZ1026800 (study PRJEB33270, sample SAMEA104284475) | anaerobic digester metagenome | biome: Anaerobic digester microbiome; feature: mesophilic sludge digester; material: Anaerobic digester biomass...
GATGCAAACGAGAAATTAGTTAAGGAGTTGAAAGATGCCAAAGATTGAACTGATACAAGGTGATTGCTTAGAGAAGATGAAGGATATACCTGATAAAAGTATAGATATGATACTTTGTGATTTACCCTACGGTACGACCGCCTGCAAGTGGGATTCGGTAATACCGTTTGCCCCGCTGTGGGAGCAGTACCGGCGCATTGCGAAGAGAAATGCGGCCATTGTGCTGACTGCGAGCCAGCCGTTTACTACCGCGTTGATTTCGTCGAACCTGAAAGAGTTCCGTTATTGCTGGGTGTGGCAGAAAACCATTGGCACCAACCCAATGCTGACCAAAAAGCAGCCGTTCAAAAAGCATGAGGATGTGTGCGTCTTCTATCGTGCGCAGCCATCCTATACGCCGCAGATGGAACATGGCAGGCCGTATAAAGACAGCGAGCGTAAAAGCGGGCTTAAAGCTATTCATTTAGATACCCCTGGCACAAAGAAAGCCATAGACAATAAAGGTACGCGATACCCGTCTAGCGTCCAAATGTTCAGCAATGGCAACAACGGGAACGTTCACCCGACACAAAAGCCAGTCGCCCTAATGGAATACCTGATCTGCACCTACACGAACGAAGGCGACACCGTGCTGGATAACTGCATGGGGTCTGGCACAACCGGCGTAGCCGCAATGAACCTCCAGCGAGAGTTCATCGGCATTGAACGCGAGCGCAAGTATTTCGACATTGCGTGCGAGCGCATTGAGAACGCGCAGCGGCAACGCCTGCTATCCGTATAGCCAAACAAATTTACCTGATATAAGTAATTGCAGTCCGGCGCAGCATTGACGCCATAGCATATATCATAGAACATTGCCTCATGACTAAGAGGCAACAGGCGCAGACATTGCTTAACGCAGTTGAGGCCGCGATACTGGAAATCGTGTCCGGTGCCGCGTCGGCGTCTATATCATCCGGCAACGGATCGAAGTCATACACCCGCGCCGACCTTGGAACGCTCCGAGCCATGCGTGCTGAATTACGAGCTGAGATTGCCGGATACAACAAAGCGGGCAAGACGAGAATAACATACTCTGGGGTGAATTATGTTTGATTCCGTCCGCACAACGATTGACCGCGTAAAAGCCGTATGGGCCGACACAGTGTCAACATCTCACGCTGCCGGGTACGATGTGGTCACAACTCGCGGGAACGGAAAGCGCAGGATTGCGCGTATCGAATCGGCCGAGGAAGACCAGATGCTTAACGCATCGCAGCGGCTCAAGGTGCTCAACCTCACGCGGGACGGCATGCGGAACGCGCCAGCCGTGCGGGCAATCGTGCAGCAGCTGCGCGTGCTGATGGTCGGCCTTGAAGGCGGCAAGCTCACATGCACGACTGAAGATGAGGACTGGAACAAGGCCGCTCAAACCTTTTTCGGAAAATGGGCGCGGGCCTGTGATTTCGTGGACAACACATGTCTGAACGAGTGCCTGAAATTGATGGTTACCTGCCTGCACGCGGAGGGCGGCGATTTCTGCATGATTTTTGATGACGGGATACTGACAGGCGGGCGCGGCACCGGCAAGATCAGGTTTTTTGAGTCGGACAATATCGCCAACCTGAACAAGGACGCATTCGCAAAGCGTTTCGGCGACGGGTACACGCAGAGCAATGGGTTGGTCTACAACTCGGCAGGCAGGTTCTGCGGCATTGTCGTGTCAGGCAAAAAACGAGGATTGACCGAGTACAATGAGGATCAGGCATTTGTGCTGACACGCGACCCTGACAAAGAAGCGACTGATGCCGCGTGGTTTTTCGGAAAGAAGAAATGGCGGCTCTTGCAGGGGCGCGGAATATCGCCGCAGACCGTGGCCATTGCCGCGCTGCTTGACATGTACGAAATCATTGCGAGCGAAGTCCAGACTGGCAAACTCAACAGCAAGCTGTTTTCGCAGGTCATAGACACGCTGGGCGCTTCGGACGGATCAGACGGCAGCGAGGTGGTTGACACCGGGGCGACCGACGCAGGCGACATAGACGAGAGAGAGAGCACGACATCAGAGCAGAGCGTTGAGATCGACGTGCGCGATTGGGAGGCGACGGCGGGCGCTAAGACCGTCAATGTACCGTTCGGCACAAAACTTGAGGTCTTCGACTCCAAACGTCCATCCACGAATCTGTACCAATTCGCTGAAATGCTGCAAGGCGGAGCCGCAGCGGTTCACGGACTCGCCCGCGTGTACAGCGGCCTAAAAGCCGAGACATCGTACACGGCGTTTCGCGGCGAGCAAACAATCTCATGGGCATCAATCGAAGAGGCGCATAAAGACCTTGAGCGAGGACCTTGTGACTGGATCGGCGTAAAAGTCCTTCGATGGGCAATGGATACCGGGCAACTGTCGGAAGGGCCGGAAGGATGGGAAACGGCGCTGAACTGGTCATGGCCGAAGATGAAGGAAGTGAATGAGCTCGACTCACAGAACGCCATAACGGCAAAACTCAAAAACTGCCTCGTAACATACCGGTCGATCCTCGGGCCGAACTGGAAAGAGATTCTCACTCAGGTATCACGCGAGGTCACATGGTTCGCGGATAACGGCCTGATACATCCGTCGCAGCAGACGGTTTCAGGGCAGGTCGTGACAAGCGGCGGTGATGAAGCGAAAAGAAAGGACAACGACAATGAAACGGATTGAGATTCGGGGCGTTATCGTCTCGGGAAATTATGACGGCGACTGGGCCGATCAGTATATTCAGCGCGGAATTTTCACTCCTGAAAGCCGCGTGCGCAAGGCGTTTGCGGAAGCCGACGATGATGTTGAACTGTACATCAACTCGCAGGGCGGTAGCATATTCGCCGGCAACGAAATCGTTAACGTGATCCAAGCGTTCCGGGCGACCGGAAGGAAGGTTGAGATCACCGTAGGAGCGCTCGCGGCGAGCATGGCGGCAATCATCGTGGCAAACGCGGACGCGTCAGATGTGAAGGTACATCAAAACTCGCGGATCATGTTTCACGGCGCTCTGATGCTTACAGAGGGCGGCGCAGGCGCGCACGAAGATTCGGCGTCGCTGCTTGCGAGCATCAACCAGCAGGTCATTGACAAGCTGACCGGCAAGAACCCGGACATGGCGGACGAAATCACGGGATGGTTCGAGGAGGGACGCGCCGGATGGCTGAGCGCACAGCAGGCCGTTGACATGGGCATTGCCGGGTCGATCATCGGCGAGGACGCAGACGCCGCTCCGAAGGTGTCCAAGGAAGCCGCTCAGGCCATGCTGGACAACGGCGGGATTGACATTGCTGCGTTTGATTTCGAGCCGCCGAAAGCGGAGGCTGGATACACCGGTACCGAAGACATCGCGACTAACGGTGCATTCGTCACATTGGCGGAATACGAGACGCTGAAAGCGCGCCTCTCTGGGTTGCAATCGGCCAAAGACAAAGAGATCGCGGCATTGAAAGACGATCTCGCCAAGGCCGAAGACCGGTTTACCGGCGAGAAGATCGCTGCTGAAAAACTGATTGATGATTTGAAGGCCGAACAGGCGAAACTCAAAGCCGAACTTGAGGCGGTGAAAACCGATTTAAGCGCGGCAAAAAGCGAGTCTGAGAAAGCCCTTGCCGACCTTGCCGCAGAGGGCGAGCGTCGGAAAACGGCAGAGGCCAGACATGCCGCACTGGTTGGCGGCGTGCTGCGGGTGGAAGACGGGGAATCTGATAACCTCACATGGCCTGACGTGTCGCAACGGCTCGGCTATGCCGAGGCGAAAAAGCGTTATCCCGATCTCTATGCGCAGTACGGAGAACAGGTGAAATCGAAAGGGAAAACAAAATGAAGAAACTGTTTTATGCGGCTGTGACCGCTGTGATGATCGGCGCGGCAAGCGTCCGCGCTGACATGTTTGACCGCGAATATGCGCTGAGCACGTCCGGGACAGGCACGGCATCACGCGCCTATGTCGTTCGCGGCGAGCTTCGCGGAGTGGCCATTAAGCGCACCGGCGACACCGCCATTCTCGGCGGGACGAATATGACCGTCACGGTGACGACACCGTACTCGACGGCGTTCTCTTACGCGTGGGACGGAAACACCGACACGTTCAAAGTTCCGCTGTGCGTGGCCGACAAGGCCGCTGACGGAGCAACCACGACGACCACCTATACGGGCGTACCGCTGGCCGGTCTTTGCACCGTCGCCATTGCGCCTCCGTCTGGCATCGCCGTCACGAACGATTTCAAGGTGACGCTGATCTATTGGCGCTAACAATCAAAGAAAGGAATTGCACAATGAATGATCTGTATTACACCGAGACAGGAGAGCGTGCTGACATCGCCGCCTCAATCGTGCCGAATCCGCCTCACGGCTACATCGGGACTAAGCTCATGCCCATCACACCGATGGGCGAGAAAAGCGGGACGCTCTACTATGCCACGCTGCCGGGCGATGAGCCCGCAGACAAGGCCCGACAGGTAGGCACGGCACCGCAAAGCACGCAACTCACGACCAACAACACCACGTTCACTTGCACCGAGCTTTCGCGACGCGCATCCATCGCGCCGGATGAAGCGAAGTCATACGGCGGGATCGACAAGGCGGACGAGGTGGGCTCTAAGTCAGCCGTGCGCAGCGTGATGAACGCGCAGGAGGCTCTGATTGCGGCTGCAACGCTCGGCAAGGCCGCGAGCGCGACGTTCGACGCTGCCAAGTTTTTCGAGATCGCGCAGGGTGCGCTTACGACCGTCCGCCTGTACTCTGGCAAAACGGTGCTGTACGGCGCGGCTGTCACGATTAAGAAGGCCGTGCAAGCGCTGCTTGCCGACAAGACGTTCGGGCCTGTGCTTTCGCGCACGATCAGCGGCACGACCAATGCCGTCGCCGCTGCGGGGCTGAACGAGCAAGCATGGTATTCGGCACTCGCGCTGCTCATGGGCGTCGACGAGGTTTTGCCGGGTGACGACACGATTTGGGCGGCTGGCGCGCTGGCCGGCAAGATCGGTCTCGCCAAGATCGCTGACGGCGCGAATCCGCTGTCGCACAAATGGGAGCCCGTGCTCGGCAAGACATTCCAGTTCCTGCCGGACGGATCAAGCCCGTTTGTGATTCAGGCCATCGCCGACCGCGTGAACGTCAACAATCACTATGACTGCTATTCGTGGGTCGATGTGAAGGTGCTCAACACCGGCGCGAACTACACGTTCGACGGAATCTAATCAACATAGGAGGTGCACCGAGCGGGCCGAAACCTCCCGGCACTCTCTCGCCGCTCGGTATCTCGCTATGATCGATTTTGAGCACAGCGCAGCATTTACTCCGTTCATGCAGCATCGGGCGGCGTTCAGCGGGCGGCGTCTTGAGTCCGGCGCTGCCGAATCTCGGTCAGCGCTGCACGCTGTGCCTTGCTGCGTGCTCGGGCCGACTGCGATTGATGCGAGCATTGGCGGCTCTGCTCCTGTTGACGCGATACAGTTTGACGTGTTTGTGTCGCGTGCTGACTGGCCGGATCACAATCCGCCGCAATCAGGCGACATCGTTACGATTGATGGGTTCCCGGAAATGCGCGTGCAGATAGTTGTCGGATCACTCACGACGTGGACGCTGACGTGCGCAGCGCAGGGAGGTCGGCAATGGTAGAGGTACGCATACAGGTTGATCGTGACACGCTCAACAACTTCCGGGCGCAAATGGACAGACTGGTCAAGGAGCTTGGGAAAACGCCGGAAGATGCCACGAGGATGGGGGCTCTGGCGTTGCTCAAATCGCTCAAGACTATGACTAAAACAGCACCGGAGCGGCGGAGGGTGAGGGTTGACAAAACGTGGCGCAAGAAATCGCGTGACGCAAGCGGGAACCAGAGATTTCTGATGCGGAAGTTGAACCGCATGACGGGAGCTAAATACAACGTGCAGATTTGGGCGCCAAGCCTTGCAGAGGCAAAGCAGAGCAAGCAGACAGTGATACATTATCGCGGGCTCGCGAAGGCGTCTTGGGGATGGGCCGCACAGCGTTTGTTCCCCAGCCAGAAGGTCGGTTATGGAGGGCGCAAGCCGCAAAGAGAAGTTTTCGCAGTCACGCAGCGCGGAAAAGGCAACGGATACGAAATAGTTGTCATGAACAAGCTGGATTACATCGGTCTCGCGCTCAAGGGCGGAGAATCCGCAGCGATGTCAACGGCAATGCGTAACGCCACAAACACAATGTTTGGCCGCATCGAACAGCGGCTGAAAGGGAAAATCAAATGAGTGCGACACGCGCACAGATTGAACGCCTCACGGAGGCCAATATCGGCGCGGCTATCAGAGCGGTAACGACGCGGCATGTCGAACTGTTCTGGACGCCGACGGCGGAAGGCCTGTCAAAGGAATCGGCGCGGACGTGCTTCGAGGTCCGGGTTTTGCCGCGTGAATCAGAGGGATACTCATCGCGTCAAATCACGCTGCGGGCCGTCCTGTCCGTCATAGCCTCTCGCGAGGATGACGCGACCGGCACACATATGACGGAAATGTTCGAGGCGATGCTTGGGATCATTGGCGGATGGGACACGGACAACGACGCGGCGTCGGCGGCTCTGGACATTGCCGGCGTGTTCCGATGCGACGGAGTAATGTTCGGGGCAGGCGGAGATTGCGGATATGACGAGCAGAAGGCGGCGTGGTACGCCAGCATTGAGATTGAGATTGTCGGCTGTTTGACGGACTAAGACAAGGTAAAACAAAAGGAGACTGATATGGCAAACGCAGGATTTAGCGAACCGGTCGAGTATTTCGGCCAGGAATCGAGCACGGTCATTGGACTCAAGTCATCGACCGAGGGCCGCGATTACGCGGTAAAAGTGACTGCTACAGACGAACGCGGCGACATCGTGGCCCGCGACTTGGCGGGCGAGAGGATCAGCCCCAGCGGTGTGTACAACGTCATTGCGGGTGGCGACCTGTCTCTGGTGCTCGGACGCGTCAACACGGTCGAAACGATGGCGGTTGTTCTGCTCGGCTGCGAGATCAGCACCGGCGCGGCGACACCGCCCGAGGTCACGCTGTCCGGCGAATCGATCCAGAGCGGCGGGACGGCCTCTAGCACCGTGACGCTTCCGGCGATCACGCTATCGCCGCGACATAAGGCGCAGATTTTGGCAGGAGCGTTCACACTGACCGGCGCAGGATGCAATCTCACATCGTGCAGTCTGTCCGCGCGGGCGAATATCACGCGGGCGACGGTCGAGGGCGAGACCGTCGCGCATGACGTGAGCGGGTGCGAGATGGTTGTGACCGGTACGATCATTCAGACCGGAGTGGCCGCGCCGACAATCGAGGCCGGTGACGGCTGGACGCTGACCACGCCGAAATCGAAAGCCAATCCCGACGAGGGCTACATTGAGTGGACGTTTGAGTGCTCAAAGGCCGTTGCAGGCGCCGATCCTGCTGCTCCGTAACGGAGGTTGCACATGCTTTGCGAAATGGCCGCAAGAGATATTGAGTATCTGGAAGGTATCGGCATCAAGCTGACACCGTATCAGATCATCAAGCTGAACGATCTCGCGCTAAAGGTGATGCGAGGTCGTAGCGCGGCTGATTTTATCCACGCGCCGAGAGTCGCATGGATACGCGGGGAGCATGTGCTGCACGAGCCGACAATCGCAATGAGCATGTGGCTGAGGGATTACGCGTCGCAATGGTGGGAGGGAGACCGGCTACTGAACGCGACAGCGTGGGCATCCGCGCATTGTCATACGCTTGGATTTTTCGACGACAAGACGGACAAGCGCACGGTCGAGAAGGCGGTCACGAAATGGCTGCGGTCGCTTCACTGCACGGCAGATCAAATGCTTTGCGCGTTGCTCTACGTTGTCGAGGGTGACGAGAGCAGGGACGACAGCGTATCGGTTGACGCGGCGATTGCCGAAGGATGCCCGTACACCGACATCATGGCCGACGCAGTGGCGGCGGGTTTAGGCGCGACCGTTGCCGAGTTGGAATCCAAACCCATCCGCGTTGTCGAGGAGTATGTGCGCCGGTGGATACGCAACCAACTGGCCGCGTCTGGAGTGAAAGCCAATCTGTCGATTCACGGGCGCAACAAAGATTTTGAAGCCTACCAAGCCTACGTGACCGAGCTTGAGAAAGGAGCCGTGAAAAATGGCGCGTAAACACAATGTCGGCGTGACGATCAGCGCGAAAGACTTGGCAAGCGGCGTCATACAGAAAGTGTCCGCTCGCACGGTTGCGCTTGGCGTCGCGGTCGGCAATCTCGCCAGCAAGATGATTGCCGGGGCCGTCAACGGCGTGCGCCGGTGGATAGACGAGGCGCTTGAGGCTGAGCGCGCCAACGTCATGCTTGACGCGGCGTTGCGCGGAACAGGTCAGTACACAGACGCAGTGGCTCGCAAGATGAAGGATTTGGCGGGCGCTATCCAGGACGAGACCGGAGCGAGCGACGAAGCTGTTAAGGCCAATATCGCGATGCTGGCCACAATGGGCGTGTCCGTTGATAAGATGGGCGAAGCTGCGCGTGCTGTGCAAGCGTTATCGGCGCTCAACTTTGAGGGGAGCCAAGCGGCAAAAGCCGTCGCGCTTGCGATGGAGGGGAACATGCTCGGGTTCCAGCGCATGATTCCGGCGCTACGCAACGCGAAGACCGAGACTGAGAAAGTGCAGGCGGTAAACAAACTGATCGCCGCAGGATACGAACAGCAGAAGGCCAATCTCAATACGGTCGGCGGCGCGTGGGAAGCGTTGAAAGGCCGCATCGGCGACGCCCGTGAAGATATTGTTGGCGCGATATTTGAAGGTCTCGCCCTTGGCAAGACGTTCGACGGCATGCAGGCGGCGGTCGGGCGTTTCCTTAAATCGGACATGTTCAAAGACTTCACAGAAAGACTTAAATCCGGCGCGGCGCATGTGCGGCAGATCGTTGACGCGATGAACACGGAAGGCGGCACGAAAGAAGTGTTGGCCGCGATGGCCAACGTCATTCTGGCCGCGCTGAAAGACGGAGGGGAATATGTTGCATCTAAGATCAATAATGCCCTCACCGGAAAGCCGCGTCGGTTGATTGAGTATGTCAATCGAGCGCATGAAATACCAAGTGGTCTATGGGGAAAGATCCTCAAAACGTATGAGGCTAGAATGATGGGCGGGAGTCTAAATGACATGTGGCGCCAGTTTGGCGAACATCTAGCCTGGGCCAAACAGCGATGGGCCGAGCCGATTGAAATAGACACAGGCGGCAATCGTACAGGCGGCAATCTCGATGCCGCGCTCAGTAAGCTGACAGCAGTTATAGAGCGACGCACGAAAACAGTACAGGATACCGGAGACGCGCAGGAAACGCTGAACGATCGCGCTAATGACGAGGCAGAACTTGCGCGGAGAAGTCTGGAATTGGAGGACAACCGTTTAGAGGTGTCTGAGCGCGCATTCCTCTCCGAAAAAGCCGCCGCCGAGAGGGATGCTAAAATCCTAGAGATAAAGAACAAGAAGGCGGAGGCCGAAGAGAAGCTTGCAAGTCTGGCAGAGGAAATCAAATCGACGGAAGAAGCAATCAAAGCGGCGGCTGAACGCGAACGCCAAGCGCAGGACGAGGCCGCGAAGTTACAAGAACAGCGGCGCGATGCGATCAAGACGAACATCAACGACTGGATCGCCGACGTGCAAGGGAAGCGTCGGGAGGCGGCGAAGAACCAGGACGATCTTAAGAAGGCCGAAAAACGCGCAGATACGTTGCGGCGGAAACGGGCGAGCGGTACCAAGCTGTCACGGCGCGATGCTGAATGGCTGGAAGATTTCGAGCGCAATGCGGCATTGCGTAAAGTTGGCCGGGTTGGGCGCGCTGAAGACGCTGCACGAGCCGCAAGGGACGAACAGGACGCGCTCAACAAGCGGATTGAAAAATTACAGCAAGATCAGAAGGACATCCTGAGCCGGATCGAAGAATTTCTCAAGGAGAGTCTGGAGGTGGATTGATGGCGTTGTTCAGTTCTCATAGCGATGCAAACAAGCAGATAATCGAACTGCCTGTCACGACAGAGACATTGCGCACGCCCATCATCGTGTATACCCGCATCAAAGAAAACACGATGGGCTATGTGCCGTACTGGTATATCGAGAGATTCACGCGGGAGTCTTTCGTCTACGTCGGCATGACTGCGGCGGCGGCGGCGGCGTGTGCGGCTGCCATGGTTGCGGCGTACACCAAGAACGGCAGCGTTCCTGAGCTGCAGGAAGACGGGTCGGTCTCGTTCGCGAACAAGTCCATGGTTGTCGCCGACATCCGTGCTGTCCATGTCGGCGGTAAAATGTATCAGGTCGAGGTGAACGTGAACGATCCTACATATTCACTCGAACCCATGTTTGCTCGGCCAGCGTAGGAATCATGCCATGAGAATTTTCGACCGCATCAAAGCAGGGTTTGCAATCGGAGCGCAAAAAAACCTCGCGTCAAACCTCAACAAGGTTTTCGAGATATTGGAGCGCATCGAAGGCGTTGGAGGAATCACGATCTCGAAGAACGGCACGGACTGGCGGATTGCGAACGGCGGCACATACGGCGGCGGGACGAATGGCGACGGGACGAATGGCGACGGGACGAATGGCAACATGGCGA
>ERZ1026800.2304-NODE-2304-length-10577-cov-2.534258_pt1 | contig 10577 bp, 8 predicted proteins | sample MGYA00520873_ERZ1026800 | MGnify/ENA primary metagenome ERZ1026800 (study PRJEB33270, sample SAMEA104284475) | anaerobic digester metagenome | biome: Anaerobic digester microbiome; feature: mesophilic sludge digester; material: Anaerobic digester biomass | place...
GCCCAGCAGGTGGTAGTAGAGGCCGTCGCCGGTGAGCGGCTGGTCGGGGTTGATCACCGTCAGGTACACCACCCGAAATCCCAGCGAAGCCAGCCAGATGGCCAGGATCCACCACAGGGCTCGTGCCGGCAGCGGGGTGCGGGCACTGCGCTCACCCGATCCCAGCCGGCTACGGGCCGACATAGACCCGCACGTCATCAAACTTGGCGGGCGAGCCCGCCGCCGACGACAGCCCAAACGACCGTGGCGCCCCGGCGCCGTCGAGGGCCACCTGGCCGACCACCTGGTTGCCCACCCACAGCTGCAGTTCATCGCGTGCGAACTCCAGGCTGACCTCGTAGGTCGCCGGGATGCCCACCGGCCCGAACCGACCGATCGTCTCGGCCCCGCCGTTGCGGATCTGCTCGACGCCCACCGCAGCAAAGGTCGGGTTGAAGCCGATCCGGTTGAACTCGCCGGGTCCTGTGTAGCCGTAGACCACGCCCACCCCGTCCTTGGGCGAGTCGATCGTCATCTGGATCACCAGGCGTTCGGCGGCGGGCACGTCGGTCACCGCCAGAGCGGGCACCAACGCGCCGGCCGGGTCCTCAACGATCTGGGCGGACCCGTCGGCGATCACCCAGTTGCCGGTGACGACCTGCCAGTCGCCGCCCAGTGGTCCGTCGCCCCGGTCGAAGGCGTCGGCAACCACCTCGTCGCCCAAGACCAGGTCGGCCGGCTGGGAGGAAGCGTCGACCGACTGGGTCGACGTGGCGTTGTAGCGCTCGACGAGCACGACGGCCGCCCACAACAACAGGGTGACCTGGGCCACCCGGAAGATGACGCGCAGCGGCGACCGCCCCAAAAGGGGCGATCGCCGCTGCGGCGCGTCGTCGTGACCCGCGTCAGAAACCTGCGGCTGGCTAGCGGCCGCGTCGGCCACCGCGGCTCCCGCCGCGACGACCCCCACCCGCATTGCGCGGTGCGGGCTCGGGCCCAAGGTCGCCGTAGGTCTCGGTCAGCTTGGCTTCGAGCACTGGGGCAAACTCGGGCGCCCGCTGGGGGCGCTCGGTTCCGGTGTTCTCCGAGCCGGTGTCCTCCGAGTCTCGAGCATCGTCAGCCGTGCTGGCATCGCTACCGGTGGCAGACGACGTCGTAGCGCTCGAGCGGCCCCGGGGAGGGGCATCAGCTTTTGGGGAATCACCGCGCTCTCCGGAACTGCGGCTGCCGGAGCCCTTGCCCGCGGAATCCGCCTTGGTATCGCCCACCATGCGCAGCGACACCTTGCCGTTGGGGTCGATGTCCTCGACATAGACCTGGAGGTCCTGGCCGAGCTCGAGCACATCCTCCACCTTGTCGATGCGCTTGCCGCCACCGATCTTGGAGATGTGCAACAGGCCGTCGCGCCCGGGGAGGATGTTGATGAAGGCGCCGAACTTGGTGATCGACACCACCTTGCCGGTGTACTCGGCGTTCACCTCGGGGGTTGGTGGGTCGAGGATCAGACGGATCTGACGCTCGGCCTCGGCAACCGCGCCGCCGTCGACGGCGGAGACGGACACGATGCCCACCATGCCGTCGTCGTCGACGGAGATGTCGGCTCCGGTCTCGCCTTGGATCGAGTTGATCACCTTGCCCTTGGGGCCGATGACCTCACCGATCTTGTCGGCGGGGATCTCGAAGCTGATGATCTTCGGCGCCGTCTCGTTCACCTCGGGGCGAGGCGCCGGCAGGGCGGCCGTCATGTTGTCGAGGATCGCCATACGGGCGTCCTTGGCCTGGTTGAGGGCGTCGATCAGCACGTCGGCCGGGATGCCCTCGATCTTGGTGTCGAGCTGCAGCGCGGTGACGAACTCGGCCGTACCGGCCACCTTGAAGTCCATGTCGCCGAAAGCATCCTCGGCGCCGAGGATGTCGGTGAGGGTGGTGTACTTGCCGTCGGCGTACACCAGGCCCATCGCAATGCCGGCCACCGGCGCCCGCAAGGGCACACCGGCGTCCATCAGCGACAGGCTTGAGGCGCAGACCGACGCCATCGAGGTGGAGCCGTTGGACGACAGCACCTCGGACACCAGCCGGATCGTGTAGGGGAACTCGGCCATCGAGGGCACGAGCGGGAACACCGCCTTCTCGGCCAGGGCGCCGTGGCCGATCTCGCGGCGCTTCGGGCCACGCATGAAGCCAGGCTCGCCGGTGGAGAACGGCGGGAAGTTGTAGTGGTGCATGTAGCGCTTCTTGGTGACCGGATCGATGCCATCGATCATCTGGTCCATGCGGCCGATGCCCAGGGTGGTGATGTTCATCACCTGGGTCTCGCCACGCTGGAACAGGCCGGTGCCGTGCGCGGTGGGCAGCACGCCCACTTCGCTCGACAGCGGGCGCAGGTCACGCGGGCCACGCCCGTCGATGCGTAGGCCCTCGTCGACGATGCGCTTGCGCACCGCCTTCTTCGTCAGGCTGCGGACGGCCTCTTTGATCTCGCGCTCCCGACCCTCGAACTCCGCACCCTCACCGCACAGCTGGGCGATGGCCGCCGCGGCGGCCACGTTCAGCGACTCTTCGCCGCCGGGCGCCGGCTCCTGATCGGGGGCCGTCGGCTCGGGCACGGGCGTCGCCTCTTCCGTCGTTGGTTCGGGCGCCGGTTGATCGTCGCCAGGGGTGGGGTTGGCCACGGACGTGGGGGCCGGCGCGCAGGCGCCCATCACCAGGCCCACCAGCAGGCCCAGGAGCAGCAAGCGCTGCCCCAGGCTGATGGCTCGCTGTCGCCAGGATTTTGACATTCTACTTCTCCCCTCTCTTTCTGACGAGCCGTTATTCGAGGCTCGCCAGCTATGAGACGCAAGCGGCACGCAAATTGTTCCCACAGCCCTGCCGGCGTCGTACATGCGCATCTGTTGGTTGTACACGCCCTACGAACGTTCATGAACAACACAACACCATAACACTCGCGGGCAGCGCCCGCTCCCACCACCGCTCGCGGGCCGATAATGGTTCCGCCCACCACTTGCGGGCTGGGCCAAGTTGTAGTATAGTTCGCCTGGTTCTCTTGTGCACAGGCAGGAGGTGCAGCGATGAACTCCTTTTTCCATCAAGTGTACCGCGTCGTGCGCCTGATTCCCCCGGGGCAGGTGGCCACCTACGGCCAGATCGCCCGCATCCTGGGCGCGCCGCGGGCCGCCCGCACCGTTGGCTGGGCGCTCCACGATCTGCCCGAGGGCAGCGACGTGCCCTGGCAGCGGGTGGTCAATGCCCGCGGGGCCATCAGCCTGGAGAGACGGGGGTTGGGGGGCGCCGTCCAGCGCGCCCTGCTGGAAGAAGAAGGCGTGCGTTTCGGGCCCGAGGGCCAGATCGACCTGGCCGTCTATGGCTGGCCCGGGCCCGACCTGGCCGAAGTGCAGTCGCTCCGCTCGCCCCTGGGCGGCGAGGCGTCGCCGGACGAGTGAGACAGGGTTGAGAGCACACGTGTCATATCATCTCTCGCATTGTTTGCAGAATTGGCCCATATCAGCTACAATGAGCCTGTCACCTGCCCTTTCATGCACGCGTAAGGGGGTGGAAAGGAGCGACCGTGGCCGCAATTGCTGAGAACCGCGCCTACCGCAAGATCATCAACTCGTGGAGCATGTACGACTGGGCCAACTCGGCCTTTGCGACCACAATCATGGCCGCCATGTTCCCGCCCTTCTACCGCTCCCTCGCCATCGCCGCCGGCCTGAGCGAGCCGGATGCCACGGCCGCGTGGGCCTACACCACCGCCTTCGGGCTCGCGCTGGCGGCCGTCATGGCGCCCATCCTGGGCGCCATTTCCGATCATACCGGCGGTAAAAAGCGATACATTGCCTTTTTCGTGGCCCTGGGGGTCGTGGCCACGGCGCTGTTCGTCATCCTGGGCGACGATAACTACCTGCTCGCCTCGGTGCTGTTCATCCTGGGCGACATTGGTTTCGCCGGGGCCGAGGTCTTTTACGAATCGCTCCTGCCCCACATCGCCAAAAAAGGCGACATCGACCGGGTGTCGACGCGGGGCTATGCCCTGGGCTACCTGGGCGGCGGCATCCTCCTGGTGATCAATGTCCTGTGGTACATGCAGCCCGAGTGGTTCTTCATGGCCAACGCCGGCGTTGCCCTGCGGGTGGCCTTTTTCAGCGTGGCCGTCTGGTGGGCCGTCTTTTCCATCCCCCTGTTTCGCAACGTGCCCGAGCCGCCCGTGGTGCGTACCACCGGCCCGGCGGCGGGCACCAGCTCCATCGGGGCCGGCTTCCGGCGCCTGAGGCACACCTTCGGCCAGGTGAGGCGCTACAGGCAGCTCCTGATCTTTCTCGTCGCCTTCTGGATCTATAACGACGGCATCGGCACCATCATCAAGATGGCCACCGCCTACGGCGACGAGATCGGCATCGGGCTGACCGACATGACCATTGCCCTGATCATCACCCAGTTCGTGGGCATCCCCTTTGCCTTTGCCTTTGGCGCCCTCGCCGGGCGCCTGGGCACCAAGCGCTCGATCCTGCTGGCCCTGGGGGTCTATATCCTCATCTCCATCGCCGGCTATTTCATGCAAACGGCCCTCCACTTCTATATCCTGGCCTTTGCCGTCGGCACCGTGCAAGGGGGGTCCCAGGCCCTCAGCCGTTCGTTGTACGGCACCATGGTTCCCAAGAGCCAGGCGGCCGAGTTCTTTGGCTTTTTCAGCACCAGCAGCAAGTTTGCCGGCATCTTTGGGCCGGTGCTCTTTGGCCTCGTGAGCCAGCTCGCCGGCGGCAGCCGCCTGGCGATCCTGGCCCTCATTACCTTTTTTGTCATCGGCGGCTCGCTCCTCCTGTTTGTCGACGTCGACGAAGGGCGGCGCATAGCCATAGACGAGGATGCGGCTGCCCTGGCGGCCGCCTCCTGGGATAGGCCATCCCCGGACGGAATAACGACGTGACCACGGAAACTGTGCTGATCATCGACGACAGCGCGGAGATCCGGTCTCTTCTCGTGAGCCTGCTGCCGTTCGCCGGCTACGAGACGCTGAGCGCCGGCACGGGCTGGGAGGGCCTCGGCCTGGTCTTTCACGCGCGGCCCGACGTCCTGCTCCTGGACCTGGAGCTGCCCGACATCGGCGGGCTCAAGATCCTGGAGCAACTGAACCGGGCCAACCTCAGCATCCCCTCCGTCATCATGACCGGCTACGGTTCCGAAGGCGTAGCCGCCAAGGCGCTGCGCCTGGGCGCCCTCGGCTACCTGATCAAGCCCTTCACCGCCGAAGAGGTGCTGGCCACCGTGGAAAAGGCGCTGACAATGGGGCGGCTGGTACGGGAAAGGGCCAGCCTTTCGGCCCTCGTGGACCGCCAGACGCGCTATCTGCAGGCCCTGTCGACCCTCAGCCAGGCCCTGGTCAACAGCACGGACTGCGACCTGCTCCTTCAGCGCATCGTCGATGCGGCCCAATACATGACCCGCGCCGATTCGTCCTGGCTTTCCTTGCGCCAGGACGAGGGCGCGCGCTTCCGGGTGGTCGCTCAGCGCGGCAAAACGGGATGCACGAGCCTGGAGTTCTGCGAGACGTCGGGTTCCGAGAACGTGTCGCCCGTACTGACCCAGGGCACCCCCGTGCGCACCCGGGCTGCCTCGGGCACCACCATCCGTCTGCAAACCGAGGACGAGGCCAAGGCCCTGCTCCAGATGCCCCTTTGCCTGCCCGAGGTCACCTTGGGCCTGCTGTCCGTCGACCGTCGGGAAAGTGACGTTCCATTCAGCGAGCAGGACCAAGAGCTCCTGCAGATCCTGGCCAGCTACGTGCTGCTGGCCCTGGAAAGGAATCGACAGCCCGGTCAAGGGGCCGAATCCACCCGTTAGCAGTCTTGTCCAGGGCTGCACGTCATCGCCGCAACGATCCCGGGTGAGGTGGCCCCTGCCCAGCCTTCGAGGTCAACATGAGAATCAGGTTTTGGGGTGTACGCGGCTCGATCCCCGTACCCGGCCCCAGCACCGTTCGCGTGGGTGGTAACACGCCCTGTGTGGAGGTCGAGACCGAGCAACGCCAGGTGGTCATCCTCGACGCCGGCACAGGCATACGGCTGCTGGGTCTCGACCTGGCGGCCCGCCGCGGCGGGAGGCTCATCGCCGTCCTCCTCTTCAGCCACACGCACTGGGATCACATCCAGGGCCTGCCCTTCTTCAGCCCGGCTCGCCTGCGGCACAACCGCCTGGTCATCCTCGGCGAGCGCCGCATGGACGGCCACCTGGAGCAGGTCCTGCGCGGCCAGATGGTGGACGCCTATTTGCCCTTCACCATCGAAGACCTGCGCGCCGACCTGCTCATCAAGGAGGTCCGGGACGGTGAAAAGATTGTCGTGGGCGAATGTACCACCATCTTGCCCCGCAGCCTGGAGCACCCGGGCGGCGTGTTCGGCTATCGCATCGCCTGCCAGGGCAAGGCCGTGGTATATGCCAGCGACGTGAGCCATCCCCTCGGCGGCCTCGACCCCGGGCTGGTGGACCTCGCCCGGGGGGTCGACCTTCTCATCCACGACGCGCAGTTCACCCCCGAAGAGCGGCTTCGCTATGCCGACTGGGGACACAGCAGTTGGTTGGAGGCCGTCCGCGTGGCACAAGCGGCCGGGGCCGCGCGGCTGGCACTCTTTCACCACGCTCCGCTCCATGACGACGACTGCCTGGAGGAGATCGAGCGACAGGCCAGGGAGCAGTATGCCGGGGCCTTTCTCGCCCGCGAGGGCATGGAGATCAAGATCTAGCGGATTGGAGATATGCAAATACGCGAGCAGGCCGAATTCCTGGATAGGAAGTCGCAGGCCGTGGTCCTCGTCGTGGACGATTCCGTGTCCCACGCCCAAATGGTAGCAGCGCACCTGGAGCGCGCCGGATATCGAACCAGGTTGGCCTATGGCGGCCCTGAGGCCCTGGCGCTCATCGAGGAACAGCCCCCCGACCTCGTCATACTCGACGTTATGATGCCCGGGATGGACGGCTTTCAGGTGTGCGAACGACTCAAGACGAACGACAACACCTGGTTTATCCCCGTCATCCTGCTCACGGCCCTCAACGACCAGCGGGATCGGATCCGCGGCATCGAGAGCGGGGCCGACGATTTTTTGAGCAAGCCTTTTAACCGCGAGGAGCTGCTGGCCCGCGTCCGCTCGCTGCTCCGGCTCAAGTTCGCCCGCGACGCCCTGCAGACCGAGCGCAACCGCCTGGCCCTCCTCTACGAAATCAGCCAGGGGATCAACAGCCACCTGGCCGTGGACAAGGTCTTGCGCCGCATCGTCGATCATACGCGCGAGGCGCTGCCGGCCAACATGTGCAGCATCCTGATCCTGGACCGGGAACGCAGCCATGCCCGGCAGTTCATCAGCCGCGAAGGCGCGCCGCCCGTGGCCGCCGAGGGGGTCACCCCGGTGGTCTTTCAGCAGGGCCTCGCCGCCTGGATCCTGGAGCACCAGCAGAGCACCGTCATCGACGACACGAGCAGCGATCCTCGCTGGCTCGTGCTGCCCGGCGACACCTTTCCCGTGGGGTCGGTCATCGGCGCGCCCATGCTCTTTGCCTCCGAGTCCATCGGCGTTCTGCTGGCCACCCACCCCCAGCCCCGGTCCTTTGACGACCGCCACCTGGCCCTCCTCAACTCTATCGCCGCCCAGGCGGCCATCGCCGTGCGAAACGCGCAGCTCTACGAGGTCGAGCAACGCCGGAGGCGTGACCTCGAGATGCTGCAGCAGACGGCCGTGGCGCTGAGCGCCGAGCTCAACTGGGACGTGCTCATCCACCTCATCCTCGACCAGGCCAGCACGCTCCTGGCAGCTCCCGCCGCCAGCCTGATGCTCGTGGACGAGACGGGCGATCACCTGGCCATCGCCGCCTGGCGCGGCCTGTCGCAGCGCTACGCCCACCGCGAGCGCCTGGCCTGGAGCCAGGTCACCCTTCACCTCGGCGACGGGGGGCGCTCCTTCCAGATCCCCGACCTGGCCCAGGAGGAACCCCTGGGGCGCTCCGACCTGCTCCTGCGCGAGGGCGTGGTCGGCCAGTTGTCCCTGGCCCTCGTCGCCTCGGGGCGCTTCTGGGGGCTGATCAACGTCTACAGCCAGGGGGAGCCGCGTCTTTTTGCCGCCCACGAGATCCGCCTGGCCGAAACCTTTGCCCAGCAGGCGGCCATTGCCCTGGTCAATGCCCGGCTGCTCCAGGACGCCCGCGAGGAGCGTGGCAAGCTGTCGGCCGTCTTGAGCAGCACCACCGACGCCGTCCTCGTAATCGACACAGCCGGCAAGCTCATCCTCGCCAACCCGGCAGCCGAGCAGCTCTTTGGCGCCCAGGTGGCCTCGCGCTTCGGCCAGCCCCTGGCCGGCTACCTGCCCTCCGAGTTCCTCAGCGTCTTTGACCACGTCCTCCAGGAGGGCCGCGCCCAGAGCGCCGAGATCATGCGCCAGGAGCGCGCCTATTACCTCAGCGTGTCGCCCGTGGCGGGCGTGGGCCAGGTAGCCGTCATCACGGATATCACGGCGCTAAAGATGCTCGAGTCCATGCGCCTGCGCGCCGAGCGGGAGGAACGCCGCCACATCCGCCAGATGTTCGAGCGCTACGTCGGCCCCGAGCTGGTGGATCGCATCCTGGCCCAGGAGGCCGGCATGCTGGATCGTCGCGAGCGGCGCAACGCCGTCGTCCTGTTCACCGACCTGCGCGGCTTCACGCGGATGACTTCTACCGTGCCGGCCCACGTGGTCATCGAAGTCCTCAACGAGTTCTTTACCGAAATGGTCGACGTGGTGCACGCCCACCACGGCACCGTCTTTGACCTGGCCGGCGACGAGTTGATGGTCGCCTTTGGCGTCCCCTTTATCCAGCACGACGCCCCTCAGCGCGCCCTGCAAGCGGCGGGTGCCATGCAGCAGGCCTTTGCCCGCCTGCGCGCCAGATGGGAGGCCGAGCGCGGCATCGAGGTGGGCCTGGGGGTCGGCATCGACCGGGGCCAGGTGGTCATGGGCAGCATCGGCGCGGCCCGGCACATGAACTTTGGGCTCGTAGGCTATGCCGTGAACACGGCCCACCGCCTGGTCGAGCTGGCGCAGCATGGGCAGATCATTCTCTCCGAGGCGGTCTACGTGGGCCTCGGGGGCAGGCTGGAGGGCTGGACCTTCGAGGCCCTGCCGCCCGTTCTCCCCAAGGGAAGGGGCGAGCCGCTGCAGATCTATATCGCCCACCAGGGTGCGGCCCCCGAGCCTGCGCCCTGAACGCCGCCCCTTGCGAAATCTTGGGTGGCGCCTGCCGTGGGCGCCACCCACCCCGTTCGCGCCCTCTTGCCCATCCCGTCGCCTCCGGGGGGATGTATCTCAAAATGTATCCCCTTTCTGTATCTCGATACATGGACACACCCCTCGTTCCATGATATTCTGACGGCGACACAGGGGGTGTATTCGTGCCCCCCGGCGATGCGATCCCCTGGCAGCACGCTAGAATCCGCCGTGTTGGCCTACCCCCGGGGAATCGCAGGCGCACAGAAAGGCAGGTGTGTTTTGGCGAGCGTAGCGAGCGCGGGCAGAGACGGGGCCGGCGGCCACACCCTCGACGACATGATGGACATCTCCTGGCGGTTGAGCCGGCAGATCATCGAGATCACCACGCGAGCGGGCTCCGGCCATCCCTCCAGTTCCCTGTCGGCCATCGACCTGATGACCGCGCTGTACTTTGGCGGCTTTATGCGGTACGATCCCGGCCGGCCCGACTGGCCGGAGCGCGATCGATTCATCCTGAGCAAGGGCCACGCCGCGCCGGGCCTGTACGCCATCCTGGCCGAAGCCGGATACTTTGACCCGAAACTCCTCTACACCCTGCGCGAGTTGGACAGCCCCCTGGAGGGGCACCCCAACATGCGCGTCCTGCCCGGCGTGGAAGCGTCCACCGGCTCGCTGGGGCAGGGGCTGTCCATCGGCCTGGGGCACGCCCTGGCGGCCCGCGTCGACGGCCTCGACTACCGGACGTACGTCATGATCGGCGACGGCGAGGCGGACCAGGGCCAGATCTGGGAGGCGAGCATGGCCGCCGCCAAGTACGAGGCCGACAACCTGACGGCCATCCTCGACTATAACGGCTATCAGCAGACCGGGCCCGTGGCCGAGGTCATGCCCACCCTGGCGCCCGTCGTCGACAAGTGGCAGGCCTTTGGCTGGCACGTCGTGGAGGTGGACGGCCACGACATGGAGCAGATCGTAAAAACCCTGGAGGCCGCCCGCCGGGTGCGGGGTCGCCCGCAGATGGTGGTCGCCCACACGCTAAAGGGCAAGGGGCTGTCGCCCTTTGACGAGGGCGACAACCGCAAACACGGCGTCACCCTCACCGCCGAGGAGACCGAGCTGGCCCTGGCCGAGCTGCAAGCGCGCCGCCCAGAAGGCTCGTAGGGGCGCAGCACTCTGCGCCCACCATCAGCACACTAACCGCATGGGGGCAGCCGCTGCACCCCAGCCAGGAGCAACGATCTTGGACATTGGCAAACAAATCGGACTGACCTACGGCGCCGCCACCCGCGACGCCTTTGGCAAGGCCCTGCGCGAGATCGGCCACGAGAACTCGAACCTCGTCGTCCTCGACGGCGACGTGGCCAACTC
>ERZ1026800.2307-NODE-2307-length-10569-cov-2.677073_pt1 | contig 10569 bp, 21 predicted proteins | sample MGYA00520873_ERZ1026800 | MGnify/ENA primary metagenome ERZ1026800 (study PRJEB33270, sample SAMEA104284475) | anaerobic digester metagenome | biome: Anaerobic digester microbiome; feature: mesophilic sludge digester; material: Anaerobic digester biomass...
CGATAACGTCTTAAAAGTGATTTCTCTTTCATGATATTATGTTTTAGTCTATCAAAGTTACATTATTAAATTTCAGAATAACAATGATATTAGTCATGTTTATAGACTTTTTCATGAATTTTATGGATAACATCTTTATGTAAATATGTTTTCTCTAATCCATGTGCGGCATTATGGCACTTGCGACACAAGGCAATCAGATTTGAGATAACGTCCTTTCCCTTGCCCCGCCCGTCAATATGATGAATATCAACTGCCCGTTGCCCACATACCTCGCAAAGGATAACATCCTGTTCCCCGTATCCAAAGTAATCCATATAAATCCGCACGTGTCTGGTCATGCCATTATCCCTTTCAGTAAATCATAAATCTGCTCGACTAACTGCCATTTTGAACCGCATCGCATCTCACGGACAACACATTCAGTATCCGGAGCGGCTATCCATACCCACTCGTCACCCTGCTTTATTAGGTTGCCACGAAGTAAAACGTAGCGAAGTCTTTCCCGTAGAGGTCTCATTAGAATAGTTTTTGTTGCATACGGTGATATTCAAACCGCTTTAAGGCAGCCATATAATAGTCAGCATCTATCTCACAGCCCACAAAATCAAAGCCCCCATCAAAGGCTGCTATTGCTGACGAGCCACTGCCAAGATGTGTGTCAAGTATCCTGTCTCCCTCTTTGGCGTAGTTCTTTAAGAGCCATTTGTAAAGGCGGATGGGTTTTTGGCATGGGTTAATCTTCCCATGATAGTCGCCTTTGGCAAGTGGGTCGTGTTTGAATATCCGTGCATTTACATCAAAGGAGGTCCATGCAAATTCACACTCGGCATAAGTGCGGTTCTTAAATCCCTCTCCCTTATCCCAAATGATAAAGCCCCTTGTTGGTCTAAGCGGGAAGTAGTTGCCACCCCACACGATTTGCTTTTTCGACACGCGGCGGAGTTCCGCGAAGTATTCCGGCGTCGGGATTTCGTCATCCCAGTTTTTTTTGTCCGGGCGGACAGTCTTTCGGCTTCCCATGTTCATCGAGTTGACGCCGATGCCGTAGGGCGGATCGACGATGGCTAGATCGAAGTGCTTGTCGGGATAGCGTGCCATCAGCGCCATGCAGTCTTCGCACGTCGCCTCCAGGCCACCTAACAACGGCCCAGAGCCAACGCCCTTGCTTGTCACGCTGGCGGGCACGGGTTCCTGTTCGAGTGCGAAATCTGCTGGCGATGTTTCCATGTTATTCGGTCGGGCGCGGCTCATGCCGGTGATGTGCAGCTTGTTATTCGTTCCATTTCTTTGCTGCGGCTGGAAGCCGCAAGGCTTCTGGTCCATCGGCTCCGCAGCGCGTGCAATGCACACGGTAAAGGCCGTTGCGGATGCGTATTTCAATCACCTCAACATCCTTAAACTGCTCGTGCATCTGCGTCGCCCCGCACTCTGGGCAGCATTGCAGGTCTTCTCGGTGTTCAACGGCTCTCATTGCTTCGACCCTTTCTTTTGAGTTGTGTCGCCTTTGCAAATCATGTGAATCTTAGGCTCAGGTTTGCTCGCCATTACGAAGCTGTCCGCAGAGAACACGGCGTACTTCCTTCCTGGCGATTGCTCTGCACGGCTATGGCAGACTTCGAGTGCTGCTTTAAACGATGTGGAGATAATGGCCTCACCGCAACTAAGAAACGTCTTGGCAACAGGGACCTCTTTGTCGGCGTCTGTGATGTCGAGAACCACGTAGATGTAATTGAACTTCGTGCTCATTGTTATCTGCTCCCATTGATTACGCCACGGAGGCGGTTTGCGAGAACGTCAGTGTGTGCGCTCCATTCTGCGACAAGCTCGCCAACAGGCTTCTCTGGCAGCTCGCATACGGTACCCGTGTAAACCACAGGACTTACACCGATGTAGTGAAGGCGTTCTACGTTAGCGCACCGCGCTCCATATGTGTTGTTGAAATACTGCACCATCACCTTCCCGTTAATGCGGTCGGAGACGTTGCTTGCAGTTGTGGCTGCGGATGTTTTGTAGTGAACGTGTTCGCTCATTTGCTGGTAAGTTCTTCCTTAAATTTTGCGATCTCGCGGTCGTAGAAATCTAGCGAGACTTGGACGTCATGGATGATTCCCTTAATTGTACCGCTAAACCTAGGGTCAACTAGATTCATGGCGTTCTCGTAAGCGTCTAGCTTGCCTAAGTAATACTCGCGTAGGCGATTTAATGCTTCAAGTTGGTTTCTCATATCAGTAAGTGTGGTTGTCGATTAGCAGTTGGATGTTCATGCGGACTGCGACCTCCCTAATCATCTCGATGTCGTTGTCTCGGTAGGAGATTGCTTTGGCCCGCTTCTCCGGGTCGCCTGATAGGTAGAGCTTATGGAAGTCTGCGCCGCTACCGTTCTTCTTTCGGCAGCCTAGGCACATTGCGGCGTTGTTGAGCGAGGTGATGTATGAGCGGCTCCCTGCGTTCCATACTTTTGCTAGGTCGATGAGCTGCCTGTTTTGGTAGCGCCCGTCCATGAAGCGAGGAGGTTTTACTCCGTTTGCCCAACAACGCTGAGTGAAGACAGGCACATCGAAGTCGGAGATGTTCCACCCAACAATAAACGTACCGTGCCCTAGCGCATCGTCTAGTGCCCTTGCTGCGTGGTTTAAGAGGTCGTCCTCGTTCTCCCCATCAAACGCCTCGTTCCCGAGCTTATGGCTCAGGATGCGGCAGGAATAGCCGTGCAGCGCAGCGTCATCCATCCAAGCCTCTTTCTTCTTGGCCAGAAATGCAGCCTGCTTTTCAGGGTCTTTGATGCCTCCGTGCGGTTCAAACTCAGGCATCATTGAGGACAGATGCGCCTCAGGTAGTGGGCCTGTTTCCAAGTCCCAAGGTTCCCAGATGTTCATGTGTGTATAGAATTGCCCCGATTTAAGCCTCGGGGCCACAGCTTGAGCACGCGCGTTAGCAACAACGAGCGAGGGGTAGATGGTTGGTTAAAACGGTACGTCTTCGTCCGTTCCTTCGTCGTCCTTCGCTCCACCTCCAGGTGTGAACGTAGGTGCAGGATCAGGTTGCGGCTTGGCCACCTTCTCCCATTCAGGAGACTTCTTAATCTCCGTCAGGACGAACTCTGGGAGGTCGGGCGGAAGAACACCATTGGAATCTGCGATGCACCAGTACACCGGAGCGGCCTCAGGCGTAGCTGCATTCATACCCTTTGGAACTTTGGAGACGCCAGATACAACCGTCTTTCCCTTTTCGTTCAGGGTGATGGTGAGCATACAGCCCTTGGCAATGACATTGGCCAAGTCAAAACCACGAAGTTCCTCTTCGGTGAAAGCGCGCCCACGCCAACCTTCAAGGTCGCGGCGCAAGCTGGCCTTCTTTCCAAGGCTCAACGTGTACGTCTTAATCATTCGACGAGGAACCGACTTGCCATCAATTTCGATGCGTTCGTCCGGAATCTCCCAGCGAATGGCCACTTTAGGTTGCGGCCCTTTGTCTGGGTAGTTCTGATTGATTTGGGAGCCAAGCTCAACAACAGCCGTGCAAACGGCATTGTAGGAACCGGGTTCAATGCCGGGCGTGGTAGGTTTATCTGATGCGATGATAGGCATGATGCTTATTTGTTGGTTTGTTTATGGGGACGTTCCATTGACGAAGCCCACACGCTTTATGCGCATGGGCTTTGGCAATGGCCCTGCTGACCTCAGCTACGCAGGGCTAGTTGACGCTATGGCTGGCCGAGGACGCCAGCAGCGACGGGCCATTTTATAACGCGCCACACCCGTTAGCGCCTAATTCTCTGCCTTGCCACCATGAGACTACTACACGCTTTCGGGCGACATTCCGATATTTCACAGCTCGCCCCGCCCTGTGCCTTGTCCGTGGTGTATGTCAACTGAACTGCCCACCACATTAGCGGCGCTGCGTAGTTTGACGAGAAAAAAGAGAAAAAAAGTGCATTTCCCCTCTGAAAAAATCTCACGTAGTTGATTTTTCGCTACGCTGAAACGGGGCTCGTTTTGACAAAAGCGTTGCCAGATTCATGGGCCTGTGTTCCTGTGATGGCATGGCACTAACCAAACACAAAACTGAATGGCACGAAGCCGCGACGGCACCAAAGGACAAGATCATCCTAGCAGACGTTGGATGGCCTTGGCCTGTGCCGTGCATGTGGGACGCAGAGGTTAACGAATGGTCAGTTGCCCTACTTAACGCGGAAACTCACGATGAGAAAGGTCGAAGCGTTGTCGTCTGGTGGGAGACTGAGTATGAGCGGACGATTAAGGCATGGACAGAGATGCCCAGTCTCCCTGTGCAGAAGGGCCACAAATGAAACTCCTCAACCCCACAAACTACACACGAGTCTCCAACGACATCGTTTGGGACAAGCGCCTTAGCTTTAAGGCAAAGGGCCTCTACCTCTACCTGTGCTCGATGCCTAGCGACTGCTGCATTAACAGCCGTCAGCTACTAAGCGCAGGGCTCGACGCCCACCATGCAATTTCCTCGGCTATTGATGAGCTGGTGAGGCTTAGGTACGTCCGAGAGCAGAAGCTCGTGGCAGCTCCGGGACATTTCTACGTTCCCGTGAGAAAATAATCTTGCGTAGCGGCTGTTAGGCCGTTCTACGTGGTGGTGCGGACGACGACCCGCGACGGAAACATCTTCTAACAATTTCCAGTCCTCCCCGTGCCTGCGCTAAAGCGTAGGGTCGTCCACGGGGAGGAGCTGGGATAAATGGAGAACCGATGATTTTCAGAAACCACGAACGCAAATCTTACACGAAGATTTGTAACGACGTTCTGCGAAACAAGAGCCTAAGCCTTAAAGCACGAGGGCTCCTTTGCTACCTCCTCAGCCTCCCGGACGAGTGGAACGTCAACCTAGCCCACCTAGAAACCATTTCCGATAAGGACGGGCGAACCTCCGTGATAAGCGGAATGCGCGAATTGAAGCAAGGTGGGTACCTTGTGCGGACGATTGAGCGAGACAATGGCGTTATCGTGCGCAATGTGTGGACCGTCTTCGAGGAACCCCAGAAAGCTTTGGAGAACCGATGAAGTTACGATGTACGTCTCTGCCTGTCGCCGCAACTACATCAAAAGCCAATCAAGCGGAGGAGATCAAAGCTAATGGCCTACGTTAAGCTTTTCCAGTCGATGCTCACTTCGAGCGTGTGGTCTGAGTCGGATTCTACTCGCATCGTTTTCGTTACGATGCTGCTCATGGCAGATAAAAACGGAGAGGTTCTCGGATCAATTCCTGGAATTGCTCGTTTTGCTGGTGTGTCTATTGATTCGTGCAGTGCGGCCATTGAGCGCCTGTCATCGCCAGACAAATACAGCCGTTCAAAACTTGCGGATGGCCGTAGGATTGTCGCGATTGATGGAGGCTGGGAGTTAGTCAACCACGCGAAATACAGAGAGATGGCGTCAAAGGAAGACTCGCAGCGCTCCGCCGCAGAAAGGAAGCGCCGGCAACGCGAGCGAGAGGAGGCCGTCACGCATGGTCACGGTGATGTCACGCATGGTCACGGTGATGTCACGGTGAGTCACGGTGAGTCACGCGGCGTCACGGAAAATTGGGACATAGCAGATGTACCTCCAGCTTCAGAATCAGAAATACATAATACCATTGCTCCGGCTACGCCTTCGCAAGAGAAAGACTCCGATCTTCTGGAAAACGAAGAAACAGGCGGAAACACGCTTTTTAGCCAGTTTGACGGATTGCATGATACTTTCCCTGCACTTGCGAAAACAGGTGCCTTCCCGGCCAAGGAAACGGCAAATGCGGGCCATCCGGCGGGCTCCACAAAAGCAAAACGGAAGAAACACGAAAGGAACGCGCTTTTAGACGCCTTGGTTGTCCTAGATGGAACAGTCCTCGAATTTGCGACTGGTCCTGCTTGGTCAAGAGCGGCGGCGGCGCTGAAAACGATTCGAGAGGTGTCTCCGAACGTAACGGCCTCAGAAATCGAGGCGGCTGCCCGTGCTTACAAGCGGAAGTTTCCAGACGCCCTCTGTTCTTCATCCGCTTTGGCCAAATGGTGGGGCTCATTGCAAGTGCCTGAGCCTAAGAGCGCCTACCCGTCCTATTCCATCGGAGCGCCATTAACACCTGAGCAAAAGGCCGAAGAAGAGGCCCGAGCAAACGCAATGCGTGAGTTTCTTAGAGCTAATTCCACAACAACTTAAAGATTTATGAGCACAGCACAACAACGGCAAGACGCAGAGCGGCTTTGCCTTTCGTCCATTAAGTCGAAGTCGGATGCAATGCGGGCATTGGCGCTAGGACTAGCCCCTAGCCACTTCTTGCATTACGGAAAATTATTTTCGGCTCTGTTGGAAGAGTCTCAAAAGCCAGACGTAACCGAGGATGCGCTATGGACTAGCGTTATGCAGTCCTCAATGACCAACCAAATCGACGTTGGCCTAGGCATCTCCGACCTTCTACGCATCGAGCGGCATTGCCCCACCAGTGCATTCCTCACAAGGAACGCGAAAGCAGTGCAGGCGTTTGCGGCAAAGGCCAACGCCGTGGCCATGCTTGAGCGAGCCAAGGAAGCCATTGAGAACGACACAACGGCCTCAAAAGACACGATTGTTGCCGAGCTGGCAAAGGTGAGGGCCGGATTAAGCGACATCGCGGCAGAGGATGCCGGAGACGCTGGCGACACCAACCCTTACATTGACGAGTGCATCGCGAAGGCAAAGAATCCTCAGCAGTTCCCTCGGCTCAAATGGTGGAGCCCTGTCGTCTCACGTGAGTTCATGGACATCGAAGAGCATGAAATGGTGACGCTGGCAGCTCGCCCAGCCTGCGGAAAAACAATCCTCGCATGTAACCAGGTGCTTTACACGGCTACCAAGGCCGCAATGGCGGCCAAGCAGAAGGACGGAGCCAACCACCCGGCCATTTTCATAAATGCCGAGATGAACGGAGGACCGCTTATGGAACGCATGGCCCTCGCACTAGGCGGCGCAAACTGCATCGGTGCCAGTTACTCCGCCGTTTCCCATCGCGTAGCGGCCCTAGAGGAGCTGCGCACGATACGGCAAAGCATGTTGGTGTACGACAATCGTGCATCGCGCCGCATCGAATGGATCGAGGCCAAGGTGGCGCTCCTCGCCTCAATCGGAAGGAAGCCTTCCATCCTGTGCATCGACTACCTGCAACTGCTACGTCCACCGGCAGGCATGGAGAAATCGTCCCGAGAGAATCAAGTGGCTGAGTTGAGCCGACGCCTCAAGGCCATCTCCAAAGACTACAAGTTTCCCATCCTCCTGCTGGCCCAACTCAACCGCGAGTCAGAGAAAGAGAACCGCGCCCCTCGCATGTCTGACCTACGCGAGTCCGGTGCTATCGAGCAGGACTCAGACCGCATCCTGTTTCTCCATCGCGACGACCCAGAACAGCAGAGCCGCGTCATTCTCACGCAAGCAAAGTTGCGCTCAGGCCCTTGCATGGTATCGCGTGTTTGCACGTTAGCAGGTGCCATCTACAAGCTTACGCCAGAGTAAAAATAACTTCCGTTTTTCGTTGACGCATTTATGTAACGGGACGATAACAATCAACACACAGGAAATACTATGAGCGGTGGAAGCTGGGATTACTTTTACGAGCGACTCGAAGAAGTTGCTTCACGCCTGCAATGTGAGCGCGACCCGCTCCGCAAAGCATTCGGCTCGCATCTGCAAAAATGCGCGAAGGCTCTGCATGACATCGAATGGGTGGACTCGTGCGACTACGGCAAAGGCGACGAAGTGAAGGCGATAAAGGCCGTGCTCGGCAGCGATGGTTCTGCGCTTGTTCTTTCTGAATCGCGTAAGCAGGCAGAAGCGGCGCTCGAACAACTCAAGGCTGCGTTGGCCGATTGCCACAACATCGCGGATGAGGGACGCCGGTAGGCGTTCCCTCTAACGTCTGGTTAGCCCCTTTTCTAACGCATCGAAAACCAAAACCTAAAAACTACGTGAATGAGCTACATCTTTTTGCTGGAGCAGGGGGAGGAATCCTCGGCGGAATCCTTCTCGGCCATACCTGCGTATGTGCTGTCGAGATTGAACCTTACTGCCGAAAAGTCCTGCTCCAACGCCAGCGCGACGGGATCCTGCCACGGTTCCCGATCTGGGATGATGTCTGCACCTTCGACGGACGGCCCTGGAGAGGACTCGTTGACGTCGTGTGCGGGGGATTCCCCTGCCAGGATATCAGCGCCGCCGGAAAGGGCGCCGGAATCACCGGAGAGCGGAGCGGATTGTGGTCCGAAATGGCCCGGATCATTGGCGAGGTACAACCCCGATACGCGTTCGTGGAGAACAGCCCAATGCTCACTGTTCGGGGGCTTGGAGTTGTTCTCGGAGACCTGGCCGCGATGGGGTATGATGCGCGATGGGGAGTGCTGGGAGCGGTCGACGCAGGTGCCCCGCACAAGCGAGAACGAATCTGGATTGTGGCCGACGCCGATGAAGAGCCTTGCCGGAAAATCGCCCAAAACACTAGAAATGGCCAAGAATGGCGAGTGTCAAATGACGCTCGACAGGATGTTGGCGATACAGGGCGATGGCATTGGCCTCCCGAACCCGCAGTGGGTAGAGTGGCTCATGGGATGGCCAATGGACTGGACAGATACGCGGCCCTCGGCAACGGACAAGTTCCGGCAGTGGCAGCTCTCGCATTCCAAATCCTTTCCGCTCGTCTTGGCTAACAAAGTGATATGACAACTTGCAACGTATTAGCGCATCTAATAGCAGCTATTTGCTTGCAACCTTATCGCCAATAGGCGGGTACACAAAAAAGCCCCCAGAAATGGGGGCTTTCTACTGCTCACTTGTAGATGTTTATCTGCCGGTCTCCCATGTACCACCGCCACAGGCATCGCACGCCAATGGCTAGGCCAAGGAGCACAAGCGCCACCAGCAGAAACGGTCCGCCAACCACTGCGAATATCACGTCGCGTATGCGCCGCCGCGTCGGCGTGTCCTTATGGTAGGGGTCGTATTTGATGAATGGCTTAGTCATTTTCGTCCTCCGGCTTAAATCCGTGCGCCCTGTCCCATAGGGATAGCGTCCCTAGGACTGCCAGCAGGCACAAACCTGCCAAAATTATAGCCGGGACGCGGATGCACTCCCATAGGAAATGGAGCGTGGTCCTCACTTTAGGCCCCTCCCGCTGCTTACTAGCCGGTAAATGCGCTTGGTCCTGTCGTGCCGCCATGCCTTCTTGGCCTCCGCAAAACTGCTTGCCTGTGTCAACAAATGCAGGCGGGTGTCCCCGTTGATGCCGTAGCCTACGTTGGCCACCATGACCAAATATCGCCCTTCCCGTCGCTTTAAGCGCCTGTGGAGGCCGTTGCCCTGGTTCTCTAGCGGTTCCGGCTCGTGCGCCGTCGTTTTTTGTGTGTCTGCTATCATGATTTATTCCCTTTCGTTGTTGTTGTTGTTAGGCACTGCCGCATTTTTCTTAGCCTTATTTTTCCACTTGAGCACGTCGGCTCGTATCAGCTCGTCAGTGGGCGGGATGTAAATGTAGTGATCCCCGTTTAACGTGCATCCGCCCGAATAGCGGGCAATGCTGAATTGTGTTTGCGACACATTGCGAATCCCAAACGGAGTCCGCTTGTGGAGTGGGCAGTTGTCCAAGCCGTCGAGTTGTGTGTGCATAGTTTCGGAAGGTTAAATGTGCCCATTTATGATGCCGCACCGCTTGCAATTCCATTGCGAGGTGGTGAACCGCGACCAATCGTGATTGCCCTTAACGCACTCGGGAAAGAGTTCGTCTTCGTGTTGTATGCGGATTCCGATGTTTACGTTTGAGCACGGTGACCAGCCTGTGTCGTCGTCATATACCTGGAGGTCTTTCGGGTAGCCCGAAAGGAAGCGCCCATTAAAGCGATAGCGCCCACCTTTCCCCTTGTATGGCAGCATTGGCCCTCGTTCGTAAAAACGATCTTCCCAGCGTGCCACAAAGTATGTCGGGCTGCGGTCGTCTTTTTGGAATTTCATTTCAGTCCCTTTCGTTGTTGTTATTCAAATACTTTACCCGTAAACCGTGCTTGGCTAGTCTCCCAAGACACTTCGAGGAAACCACGCTTTTCAAGCGACCTGACAGCCCTAACCATAGCCGGAGTCCGTGCAAACGTGTGCAAACCTTCGTGCTTTGCGAAAAACGCCAGCGTTGCCAAAATATGTTTCATATTCATCCCTTTCGTTGTTGTTGTTGTGTGCTTAGGGCAAATGCCCCCCGCTGCGCTCATGTTGCCACAAGCGCAGAACGGGGACACTCAGCCGCGCATCGACTGCTCATCGAGCTTGTATTCGGCTTCCTGCCGGGCGTAGGGCCGGAGGCTGTTCGTGGTCACGATTCGCAGGGTCCAGCGGCCTGACTCATTGTGGCTCGTGCGGTAGATTTCTTCGTTGTCGCGGCGGATAAACTCTTTGCACTCGGCCAGCGTGCCGACGAAGGCGATTGAGGTTTTTTCCTTGGGCCCGTAGTAAAAGCGGCGGGCGCGGACGGCGTGGGATGGTAGGGTCTTGTTGCTCATGGGATCAGGATTTTGATGTTTTGTTTTTGTGGCCAGTATTTCATGG
>ERZ1026800.2308-NODE-2308-length-10553-cov-2.531843_pt1 | contig 10553 bp, 11 predicted proteins | sample MGYA00520873_ERZ1026800 | MGnify/ENA primary metagenome ERZ1026800 (study PRJEB33270, sample SAMEA104284475) | anaerobic digester metagenome | biome: Anaerobic digester microbiome; feature: mesophilic sludge digester; material: Anaerobic digester biomass...
GAGTACAGCTATACTTATGATAGTACCCTCACTTTGGTCATCGATACAGTCACATTTTATAATAGGCGCAATCTGCCTGCTATAGATACAATCATCACTTATGATAGTACTTATGTGCTGGAATCTATTGATACCACACTATCAGATAGCACCCAGGTGATAGATACCGCTTATGTCAATGTATCTGATACTATCTATACAGATGGTATAGATCAGGTGATAGGTATCTATACTTTGACTCCTACCGCTACGACTAATCCTAGTATAATATTCACACCTCAAGTACCCATATTCTGCAATAGCAAAAACAAAAAGCTCCGCATCACTACATCAGCCGGCATTAAGCTGGATGTCCTGGTATGGGGATATAATTGGTAAAGAAAATAAAATAAGCAAACTATGTCAAGCGTCAAAGTCATCACACCACCTACAGACTACCCGATCACCATCGCAGGTGCCAGGGATTTTCTGCAGGTGGGTGACTCGCTTGATGATCATTTGATCAATTTTTTTCTCGCATCAGCTACAGACTATTGTGAGGGCTATATGCAGCGCGCACTTATGCCCAGGACTATCCTGCAGACGATGGATTCATGGCCCACCGAAGGCTTTTATGTCCGGTGGAATCCAATGCTTACCATCACCCATATCAAGTACTACGATACTGACGAGACACTTCAGACACTCGACAGCGCTCTATACCGATACTTTGAGTCAAATGATATCAGCTGTATCAGCCTCAAACCTACAGAGATCTTCCCGGATGTATTCGACCGACCGGATGCCATCCAGATCACCTATACCGCAGGATATGACCCACTGGGTACGATCCCTGCACCGATCTACAATGCCATCCTACTCGAGACCAGATTTGCCTACGACTTCCGCACCAATGAGAAGATAGATAACTCCCCGTACAGGATCGCCAGCGAGCGACTTATGTACAATCACATTATCTATACATACCGCACCTGATGAGATCGACTAACTATGTACCCAGGAGTATGGACAGGCGTATCACCATCGAGCGTGGCACACCATCCCGCAATAGCAGCGGAGGAGAAGTCCTCACATGGGCCGCACTCGCTACCCGATGGGCAGCAGTCACATTTGAAGCAGGCAGTGAGAATACCAACGCCAAAAAAGAGACAGCCTCCCAGGTCACCGTATTTCGCACCCGATATATCACCGGACTGACTGAGAAAGACCGCATATCCTATGACGGAGCCTATTATGATATCACTCAGATACAGGAGCAGGGCCGCAGACACTACCACACCATATACACCGAATACAGAAGATAATGCTGATAGCCAGAGCCATACAGACCATCCTACAGGCATATGTACCACTGACCGCGCTGGTCAGTGACCGCATATACCATGCCAGGGCTGCACAGCAGGCATCCAAACCGTACATCGTGTATAATGTATCCAATGTGGCACCTATCAATCGACTACCCGGACGCGCATGTGCCGACCAGGTATACACCGAATACCTCGTAGTGAGCACTGATGATGATCAGGTACTACAAGTAGCTACACAACTCCGCAATGCACTCGACAGAGTAGCACCGGGCACCTATGCAGGCGTCAGCCTGGGCCGTACCATGTTCAATAGCATGGAGGGGCCACAGATCGATGACGAAGATGACACCTTTTTAGTCACCATGTCCTATGACACTATTATCAATAATTGATATGGCAGGATTCACAGCTCAAATAGATACCCGTGATCTGAATATCCTACTAGGTAGGCTATCAAAGCTCAAAAAAGAGTTTAGCCCAAAAGAGCTGCGTAAGGTATTCCTGCTGGCAGCCCCACCGGTGGTAGCAGCCATTAAAAATGCTGCTCCAGAAGGTAAAACAAAAGCATTAAAAAAGTCTATAGGAGTCATCCCCTACCTGGGATCTCGCACAGGCACCCTATTTATAGGAGTCAGAAAGGATCGTGTAGCTAAAAAAATCACCGCATTCTATGGATCATTCCTGGAGTTCGGTACCAAGTATATCCCTAAAGGAAAGTTTTCATTTTTCGAAAAGTCTGTCAATGGCTCTATAGATAGTGCCAAAAACAGACTAGCCTCAGAGTTCACCAAAATCATTAATAAGTATGCCTAAGTCAGGGACTATGATCGTGGAGCTTATCAAACCCTATACCAATGCTTTTGGCAGGACTATAGAGCCGCATCCACTACTGGGTATAGTCAAATATCCCAGGCCGATCGGAGAGAAGCTCATCGCCGATGGCATAGCCATAGACCTGCATCGGGATGGCGAATGCCTCATAGGATTCCGCAGAGAGCGGGCCAAACAACTGTACAAACAATCACTCATTGATGGATAAGACCATAGTCATACAATATATCAAACCATGCCCCACGCAGATGGGTACGCTCCGACACCCTGGAGATGTATCTGAAGTGCTTCGTGATCGCGGTATGGCGCTGATAGAGTCAGGCTATGCTATCCCATCTAATAAAAATCTTCGCCAGGCATCCGCTATCGAGCTGGTCCTGCGCCAGTCAGCCAAAGAGATGGAGCTCATAGAGCCACCATCCAAAGGCATCCTATCACGAATCAAGTCATTTTTTACATAACACACCCACTAAAAAAATAAAACACACACACTATGGCAATCATCACCTCAAATGCGGCAGTTCTCTCCATCGGTGGGGAAACCGCAGTATGTCCTAAGTCTGCTACGCTCAAATTAGACCTGGAGCTCAAAGACACTCAATGTAGTGCCGCCAATGGATGGAAGCGCTCTGCAGTAGGCAATAAATCCTGGGAGATGTCCATGAATTTTATCATGGATGACGGTGCCGGTCTGGAAGTATCAGATCTCACGACCGCCTGGAATGCCAGGTCACTCGTAGCAGGATCATTAGCTATCACCGGCGATATCACCGCTACTGGCGATGGATACATCACCAATATCACCATCAATGCCCCTGAGAATGGCGACCCGATAGAAGTATCAGTCACCCTCACTGGCGACGATGACCTGACCATCTCCTAATCACTCGTATGAATACAGATCACAATATCACTGAAGTGGAGATCAATGGAGCCATGATCCCTTTCGATTTTACCATGAGTACAGTCCTCAAGTTTGTCCAACTCAAAAAGTGGACATACCCCTGGACCAAAGTACTATCTGCCCTATTGGATGAGGGAGCACTATGGACTGACCAGATTGAATTTTTCAATATGGCCATGACTGTAGGATGCACCCGTACCAAAACTACTACCAAGCCATCAGAAGCAGACCTGGCCAATAGTTTTCTGGTAGTATTCCAGGCATTTGCTACTGCAGTATCTGCTACACTCACCTCGATAGGAGGCGATACAGATACTGATGGTGAAAAAAAGACCTGACCCTCGATGATCTCTACGCGCTCTGTGTCGGTCAGATCGGCATGAGCCGCAGAGATTACCTGGATAGCACATATGGACAGCTCCTATGTGTCATACAGGGATATGCGCAGCGGGAGCGCGATCATATGAGGGTCACCTGGGACCAGACCCGCGCAGTGTGCTACTATGCGCTCGTAGCGTATCAGGGCACCAAAGTAGTACCCGGTGGTCCTACGGAGATGATGCCATTTCCATGGGATGATCATAAGGGCAAAGGAGATCGGTCACAGGTCACGCTGTCAGAAGATATACGGGATCAGTCTATCGCTAAACAAAAGCTCATGATCAAAGTACGCAAAGAGGAGCAGGACAAAAAAAAGAAAGTAAAAAAATAAACACACATACACCTCACTCATGGCTATCGCAAAACTACTTATCAAATTTGGAGCAGACATCAGGGAGGTCACAGGTGCAGTAGCCAAAGTAGAGTCTGAGATAGGTAAGATATCCAAGTCATTTGGATCACTCGGCAGGACATTTCTGGGAGGCGCATCGGCTGCAGCACTATTAGATATAGGCAAAAATGCCATCATAGCCTCCTCTAAGTTTGAATCATCCTTTCTCAAGATTAAAAATCTTACAGATTCTACCGCTGCGGATCTCGGTTTATTTAAAAAATCACTGTCAGGTATATCCAATGAGGTCGGTAAGCCTATAGCAGACCTCGTAGATGGATTGTATAGTATTACATCAGCCGGACTATCAGGACAGGCAGCCCTGGACACTCTAAGAATAGCAGCCAAAGCATCTGCTATAGGCATGGGCGAGGTCGATACTATCGCTAAGACCATAGGAGCTACCCTCAATGCTTATGGTGTGGCCAATATATCCGCATCCAAGGCAGCCAATATCCTATTTAATACCACCAAGCTAGGCGCGGTAGATGTAGCAGAGCTGGCCCCTGCTATGGGTCAGGTGATACCGATAGCATCTGCTATGGGAGTATCCTTTGATCAGGTAGGTGGCGCTATCGCTGCCATGTCACTCCAGGGCATTGGCGCCAGTGATGCAGTTACATCATTGGTATCTATTATGAATGCCATGCTCAAGCCATCAGGTGAAGCTGAGAAGCTACTCGAAGGAGTAGGATTGAGTATGCAGCAGGTTAGGGATGTAGCCCGCAATGACTTTTCCGCAGCCATCAATCTGGTATCTACAGCATTTAAAGGCAATGAATCAGCCATAAGCTCCGTACTCGGCAGAGTAGAAGGGCTAAAGGGATTCCTGGCTATATCTGGTAGCAATTTTGAGCGATATAGCCAGATCGTCAAGCAGACAGGCGCTGATATGGCCAGCTTTGACAAAGCTACTGACGAAGCACTCAAAACTACAGCCTCCAGGTGGGATAGATTTTCAGCTCAAGCATCCAATGCTCTTTTAAGATTTGGTGATGGATTGAAAAACATATTGCTTGGTATTGACGAATATGTCAATAAGACCGGTATCATGGAGGCCCAACAAAAGCGCCTCGCAGCCAATATAAACTATGCCAACCAGCAGATAGAAGATCAGGTCAAAGTACTGAGAAAGCTAGGAGGTATACCAGAGATATCTACAGGCGGACCACTCGCTGCAGATAAGGTCACTCCATTCCCGACCAAGCCAGTCAAGCCGACGATCACCAAAACTAATACTACCGGCCCTATCCGTGATGAGCTCACTATACTTCAGGCACTCAACAAAGAGCGTGAAAGGCTATTAAATCTAATTGACAAAGCTACTGTATCACAGCAAAATGCTGTACCCATTATAGAAAAGCTAAAGGCCGTAGAATATCAACTAAAAGAGATTGAGCAGGCCAGGGCTATAGCACTAGACTCTCTATCCAGATCCATAACATTACCTAAAATACCATCACTTGGAGAAGTGCAGCGAGATCGCAATGATGGAAAAACTCCAGAGCTAACATCACTCACTAATACGGATGCTTTGTCACCCCTTACCAAGAGCATCCAAGGGTCCAATGAAGAAACAAAGAAGCTCATAGAATCCCTCGGACAGGTAGGCACTGTACTGACCGGTATCGGAGAGGCATCAGCACAGGCATTTGGTGCTATGGCAGCAGAGTTATTGACTGGAGGCGTCGCATTTAAAGACCTTGGCAAATTTGCCCTTGAAGCGGCCCGGTCCATCGTCAAAGCAGCACTATCAGAGGCATTGGCTACAGCTATCGTATCAGCATTAAAAAGCTCAAAAGGTAATTTATTACTTGGTATAGGCCTGGCTGTATCAGGTGTAGCCCTCGTATCATCACTATTCAAATCCAAAGTACCCAAGCTAGCCCGTGGAGGTCTGGCATTCGGTCCACAGCTCGCTATAGTGGGTGACAATCCCAATGCCCGCACCGATCCAGAGGTTATATCACCACTCAGCAAGCTCAAGGGTATCATGGCAGCAGAGGTACTTAGATTGGGAGCTATACTATCACAGGCATTCAATGCATCACTCAAGAATGTCAATTTTGGAGCAGGCACACCCTCGCAGATCAAAGTCAATATACCTAGTATCTCATCGCTGCTCAATGGTATAGGCCCTATCATTAATCCATCCAGCGCCTTTGACTTCGCCCCCGCGCCTATCAATGTCAATGTCACCGGCCAGGTATTTGGTAATGATATCCGACTACTCAATGATCGGCTAGGGGCAACCAATAACCGCATAAAAGGCAATAAATACCAATAGGATGGCGCTAACCTGCACATATAAGTCTACAGGATCATCCACCGACTATGTAGAGACTACGATACATATCTTGGGGTCCAGCTCCGGCACTTTCAATGTGGCCGAAGGCGGTGTCAGGTTCAGTATACAGACCAGTGAGCGGGACCAGCATGCACGATGGAGCCCCATGACGGCAGAGTTTACCCTCATGATCGAGGATGACAATGATGCTGCTGCAGAGGCATTCATCGATGATATCACCAGCACCAGCGCAGAGTCATTCTTTGTCAATATCTACATTGGAGGCGCGCTGAAGTATGTAGGCATCATATCAGCCGAAGGATCAGAATGGGCTGACAATGCCAATACCAGGGAGTTTAGAGTACTCGCATATGATGGCATGGGCAGGCTGGAAGGCAAGAACTATGCAGATGTATCCGATACACCATACGGAGGCTATGAGACTATAGAGCATGCGATCAATTTCGCCATGTCCAAGGTCGGCACCAACTCCTACTTTATGTCAGAGCCTTTCCTGCTCATCCTGCACAGCAGCACAGCAGACGGGCAGACCGTATCGGGCAATCCTATGGCCAATCAGCGCGTAGACTTCACCGTATGGCAGGAGAAGGGTGACAATCCCAATATCATCACCTTCCGCAGCGCCAGGGAGGTGATGGAGGACATCATGATCGCCTATGGCCTATGCCTTCGATATGTGGGTCCCTACTTTCTATTATATGAGCCTGCACTATTGGCTACAGGAGGCACCGCCTACGCATATGACGCCAGCGGTGGTTATATAGGCACCCAGTCAGTAGGAGGCGCTGTCAGTATAGATAACAATAAGACACTGTCCGGCGGCGATCGCAAGGGAGGCAGCGGATTTAGTGCGCTCCCACCCTACTATAAAGCACAAGTCAAGTATGATCATGGTGACCAGGTGACTAATCTACTCTATGGACTCAGCTACCTTGGATATAATCACTACCAGGACCCCGGACCTGATGGCTCGCTGATAGAGGTCGGCTCCGTCACCGTCGAGGCTGGCGAGGTAGTCGTACTAAGATTTGAGGGCAAGCTCCGTACCAATAGCAAGTTTTACGGAGGCACCCCACCACCGATGTGGCGCAATCACCGCTATCACTTTAGGATCAAGCTCAAGACCGTCACCACCACATCATCCTATCACTGGCGCAGAGACTTCAATGCGTATGACTTCTATACTACGACCTTCTCCGACTTTAGCAATTCGTATTGGGATGCCAACGAGGAGGTATATTTTGACTTCGTCACGCAGATCAATGATGAGAAAAACAGAGATTACAATATATTCGCCTCTATAGGATTTGATACCATACCACTGGAACAAAATAAGCTCCATGAGGTATTCTTTGGATTTGAAGTCATCAATGTATTTGATGAGAATAATAACCTGGTAGACCTGGGTAGCAATCCTGACCGATGTGATTGGGAGTTCTCAGACCTATCACTGGAGGCCGTCACCGATGGCACCATCATCAAGCGACCCACCGCCACCGACTATACAGCCCTGGGCGATCATGCCAATAGCGATTTTTACCAGGCTACCACCCATATAGGCGATGGTCCTGGCAAAACATCTATAGGCCGACTACAGGCACTCATAGGAGGAGAATGGAAGGATACTGCTACCTGGGGAGGCGCACGACTCATACAGAAGACCGTAGGCCAGATCCTGGGCAATAGAGAGACCTCCGTAGGTGTGCTGACAGGAGGGGTTTATTCGCTTGATTATTGGTTTGACAAGGCATTCACCTACGAGGGTAAGACTTATCTGCCTATGTCTATATCCTACACCGGAGGCCGCGATGAGTGGGCAGGCGAGTGGGTAGAGTTCAAAGTAGGATCAGGAGGCACATCCAAGATCAATCGACGCCTGCGCAAAGAGCTGGTACCACTACCCAAGTCAGGCCGACTACCCGATGATGAGCGACTGGAGGACCGTATCATCGAGATCAAGACCGGCACATCAGGATATCAAAAAGGCATCGGAGGTGTCACCTCAGTAGCACTCTTAAATGCTGCCAGGTACGACCTATGGAGTGAAGGAGACAAAGTCAATATCATAGACCCTGTCATCGGATATGTCGATGAGCTCACACTCACAGCTGATGTCAATGCCGGCGATACATCCATCCAGATCGAAGCATGGGAGCCCAGCGAGGACTTCCCACCGAGGTCATACCTGAGACTGGAGAAGGAGTTTGACGCCAGCCTCCGCAGACGATACTATCAGCTACATACCGACCTCGATGGGGTCACCTGGCCCATCACCGTCATGCCACTGCCAGATCCTGCCATCGGTCAGGTCGAAGTCAGCAAGCGCATACAAGTATACAAAAATGGAGTCAAGCTGGTCTATCTGTTATCAGTAGACAGCTCCACTCAATATCATAAAGGATTTGGTATCGATATCGATACTGTCAACAATATAATATTATATGAAACCGCAGAACATGCTATACTTGAATTTTATGGAGAAAAATAAGGCCGCACGCTCCAATCCCTTTGCGCCTTTGCGTCTTTGCGCGCTCATCATCCTTTGCGCCTTTGCGCCTCTGCGCGACCTCTCCGCTCAGCGCGTAGCACTTAAACAACTAGAGCGCTACCTGGGTCAGCCCATACCTAACCGGTCAGGGTATGTAGGACTTACTGACACCTTGGGCGATCAGCGATATAAAAAACTCGATAGTATCATCGTCAGCATCACGGATAGCCTGATCGGGCTCATCCCCCCACCGATCGATACTGATACCGATCAGCAATACCTTGATAGCGCTTATATACTAAATGATACTTTATACTTATCTATATACAATGATGGTGAATCTGCTCATATTATAGACCTTAAATCACTGGCAGGCGATGCTGACTGGTACAAGGTAGGGACTACCATCGCACCCACCAATATAAGGGATAGCATCTATACCTATGGCAATGTCGGTATCAGGCGACCGAGTCCGCTGTATGCGCTCGATGTAGATAGTAGTGATATTAGGGTAAGAAATATCATGATCGGCTATGGCCTGGACGGGGTCAATAGCAATACCGTAGTCGGTGCATCATCAATGCAGTCGACTACCGGATCCAATGAAAACGTAGCTATTGGGTATCGATCAGCGAGGGACGCACTCACCAATGCAAATAATGTATCTGTCGGGGCTAACAGTTTAAAGTCAGCCACTGATGCCTATATGAATGTAGCCGTTGGTGCAGGCGCTATGGAGTCAGCAACTTCAGGGTCTTTATATAATGTAGCTATAGGGGGGCTTGCAATGAACGGGGCAAATATTCTACAATTCAATACTGCTGTCGGATACGCATCTCAATATCAGGCTACCGGAGGGGGCAATCTATCTTTTGGAGCATGGAGCTTGCCGTATGCAACAGGCAGCGGTAACGTTTCACTCGGTGCCTACAGTCTATATGATTGTACCACCTGTACGGAGAATATCGGCATTGGGTTACGCAGTATTGAAAACAACATCAATGGAATAGGCAATATAGGTATCGGTGGATATGCGCTTGGATCGGCTACCATACCATATATCAATGTCGCTATCGGGTCATATGCCCAGTTTGGTTGTACAGACTGCGCCTATAATGTGGCCATCGGTGGTAATGCGCTGCTCAATGGCGCATCCTATCAATACTCCGTAGCCATAGGCCAAAGTGCCCTCAAAAACGCCACTGGATCCAGCAATATAGCTATAGGATTTGAATCAGGGTTTTCCAATGTCACCGGAGCCAGATCTATATTTATAGGAGATAGATCAGGATATTATGAGACCGGATCTGACAAACTTTATATAGAGCCCACGCTATCCACTACACCGCTCATATATGGAGACTTTGCCGGAGATACTATCCGCGTCAATGGCTCGCTCCAGGTCACCAATCGTACAGGCACTCCCAATGCACTGGCAGGATGGCGGTACATGGACTCCAAGGCTACAGAGGTACAGCTCGGTACAGGATTTGAGCTGGATGGTGATACACTAAGATACACACAGCCTGATCTTGATCAGCAGACCATAGATACCTTTGAGATAGTATCTAATCAGTTACGCAATAGCCTCATCAGAGATGGGGAACCTTATAAGTATGTAGACCTCACACCCTACCTGGACAATACTGATCAGCAATATCTCGATACAGCTTTTATCCTTAATGATACGATATTCCTATCCATATTTGGCGACGGCAGGCCAGCATCCAGATTAGACCTCAAGTCATACATAGATACAGCATTTGCCGATACAGATGAGCAGCGTATAGACTCACTTTATTTTGCTATGGATACGTTATACATCAGCCTGGAGCGCGATGGGGAGGCTACCAGGAGAGTCTACCTGGATTTCTCGTCTGCTTTGGGTACGGATAAGCAGCAGTTTGATGAGGCGTACATACTCAATGATACCCTATATCTAT
>ERZ1026800.2310-NODE-2310-length-10552-cov-3.929592_pt1 | contig 10552 bp, 6 predicted proteins | sample MGYA00520873_ERZ1026800 | MGnify/ENA primary metagenome ERZ1026800 (study PRJEB33270, sample SAMEA104284475) | anaerobic digester metagenome | biome: Anaerobic digester microbiome; feature: mesophilic sludge digester; material: Anaerobic digester biomass | place...
CCCTTCAGCACTTCGCGCCATTGGCCGTACTGCTGCTCGACGGTGCCAGTCAGCGTCACGCTGCGCTCGTCGAGCTCGATGACCTGCGGGTTGATCTCCGCGCCCAGCGAGCTGCCCAGTTCCAGCAGCGTCTCGGCGTGCATCTTCGCTTCGGCCCGCTTGTCCATGCCGCTCTTGATCATACCGGCGCCGCCCAGGATGCCCACGGTGCCGGCGGCCCGCGTGCTGGCGCTGTCGCCGCCCTGCATCGCGATGCCGCCCACGATCGCGGCGATGCCGGCCACGGTGCGCATGGCGGCCTCGAGCCACGCCAACTTGTTTGCCAGTGCGGCGGCGGGGGTTTGTTCACTGTGGGGGCCCTTGCACGGTGGCGCCAACCAAGCCGTGCTGGAGATGCTCCAGGCAATTCACCAGGCGGGCGATGATGGCTCAAGATTTATCGCTGCGGCCAAGGACAAGCATAGCGGCAAGCGGTTGATGGGGTTCGGCCACAGGGTTTATAAGCATTATGATCCGCGGGCAAAGATCATCAAACGCGCCTGTGATGAGGTGCTGGCCGAACTCCACATTAGCGACCCGCTGCTCGACATTGCCAAGCACCTCGAGGAAGCCGCGCTGCGCGACCCCTATTTCATAGAACGAAAGCTCTATCCCAATGTGGACTTTTACAGCGGCATCATCATGCGCGCCATTGGCATCCCGGTCGAAATGTTCACGGTGGTTTTTGCCATTGGGCGCATGCCAGGCTGGATTGCCAACTACAAAGAGGTAATGGAATCTTCCGCCCGCATTTGTCGGCCACGCCAGATCTACACCGGGCCAACGCTCGACCATTATACGCCTCTCAAGGAACGCAAATGAGGCTCGCTGGCTTCGGGATAAGTAATCAGTTCAGGCAGGAGGCTGCGGCACCACGCTCATGAACCTACACGAATACCAGGCCCGGCAATTGCTGGATCAGGCGGGAGTGGCGCAAGCGGCGTGGGAGTTTTGTGCTACGCCAGAGGCGGCCCGGGATATTGCGGCGCGGTTTTTGGGCAAGGGAGCCACGCTCATCGCGGTTAAGGCGCAGATTCATGCCGGGGGGCGCGGCCGGGGTACGTTTAAGAATGGTTTTCAAGGGGGCGTCAGGCTTTGTCGAACGGCGGAAGATGTTTACGAAAAAGCCCGGGCGATGCTGGGCAATGTGCTGGTCACCCGGCAGACCGGCCCCGAAGGGCGGCTCGTGGACAAGCTGATCATCGCGGTTGCGCCGGACATCCGGAAAGAGTTTTACCTGGCCGTGCTGTTGGATCGGGTGGCGTCCCGCCCCGTGGTTATGGCCAGCACCGAGGGTGGCATGGATATAGAGGAAGTTGCCGCTCAAACCCCCGACAAGATCATCCGGGAACACATTGACCCGGCTATCGGCATGATGCCCTATCAGGCTCGCAGGGTGGCCGTCGCTCTTGGCTTGCGGGGGAATTTAATCGCTCAGGCGGTGAGGCTGCTGCTGGGCGTTTACCGGACTTGGTGGGAATGTGACGCCACGCTTGTGGAACTTAATCCGCTTTGCATTGTTAAGACCCCGGACGGCTCCGAGATGCTCCAGGCCGTGGATGCCAAACTCTCGCTGGATGACAATGCGCTCTTTCGACACCCAGAACTGCTGGCGATGCGGGACCTGGCGGAAGAAGCCCCGCTGGAAGTCGAGGCCAGCCGGTTTAATCTAAGCTACATCAAGCTCGATGGGAATATCGCGTGCCTGGTCAACGGGGCCGGGCTGGCGATGGCCACCATGGATGTTATCCGGCACTACGGCGGACACCCCGCCAACTTTCTCGATATTGGCGGCGGCGCCAGTCGGGAACAGGTGGCGGCTGCTCTCGAAATTGTTCTGCAGGACGCGAGCGTGAAGGGGATCCTCGTCAATATTTTCGGAGGCATCATGGACTGCGACATTATCGCCAACGGAATTGTCGCTGCTGCAAGGCAAACGGCACGCAAGCTACCCGTGGTGATTCGTCTGGAAGGCAACAACGTCGAGGCGGCTCGAAAAACCCTTGCTGAATCTGGCCAGGCCTTTATCTACAGCAACTCAATGGACGATGCGGCGCAAAAAATAGTCAAGGCCGTAAATTCCCCGTAGCGCTGCCTCACATGTCTATCCTCGTCAAACCAGATACGAAGGTCATCATCCAAGGCATCATGGGCCGTTTTGGATCACGGCACGCGCAACTCAGCCTGGCCTACGGCACTCAAATCGTTGCCGGCGTTTCCCCAGGGCGGGGAGGGCAACGCTTTGCCAACCAGGTTCCGATCTTCGATACAGTGACCGAGGCCGTGCAGCAGACCGGCGCGACCACCTCGGCGATCTTCGTCCCCCCGCCTCTGGCGGCAGATGCGATCCTGGAAGGCGTGAGCGCCGGGCTGGACCTGGTCGTCTGCATCACGGAAGGCATCCCCGTCAAGGACATGATCAAAGTGAAGCGAGCCATGACAGGCAAGCCGACGCTGCTTATTGGCCCAAATTGCCCGGGCATCGTCACGCCCGGCGGCAGTCAGGATTCACCCCGCGGCTGCCGGATTGGCATTGGCCCCGGCTACATCTATCGGCCGGGCTCCATCGGCGTGGTCTCGCGGAGTGGTACGTTGGGCTATGAGGCAGTATGGCAACTCACCTGTCGTGGTCTTGGCCAGTCCACCTTTGTTGGCATCGGCGGAGATCCGGTTCACGGGATTTCGCATTTGGACGCCATCAAACGTTTCGCGGCAGATCCCGAGACGCAGGGAATCATTATGATTGGTGAAATTGGGGGGACGGCGGAGGAGGAAGCGGCGGCCTGGATCCGGGATAACTGCCGCAAGCCGGTCGTCGGCTTTGTTGCGGGCTCAACGGCACCCCCAGGCCGGCGCATGGGCCATGCTGGAGCAATCATTAGCGGCGGGCAAGGCACGGCAGCGGCCAAAATTTCTGCCTTTCGGGAGGCCGGAATTGGCGTGGCCATGACCCCCGCGGAAATAGTGGACACCTTGGTGAGAATGCTGTGAAGTGGTGCGGGTTGCGGATTGCGTTAGGAGCCGAAAAAGCGCAATATCGGGTTCGCGGAACACGCAATACATGACACGCTCAGATGGGTCTCATTGATTTGGTATTGAACCTGGCTGGAACGCTGCTCTGGCTCGGGTGGCGTTCCATGGGCCTGGATCCTCTGGTTAAGGCCACGCCGGTATCCCTGGTCGGCACCCTGCGGCGCGCGGAACCTCGCCGGCTTAGAGGCTGGCAGTTGCTGGTGGGCCTGACCGCGCTGCTTCTGTTGCGGGCGGCGCTCTATTGCCAGATCGGGCCCGAGGTGAATTGGACCCCCAAACTCAACCTCTTCTTTGTGGTGCTGGCCTTCCACAGTCACCTCTTCCTCCCGTCTCTGCTCTATTCGATACTGAGTTTCGGACGCCTTCTAATTATCTGCTACTTCTGGATGTTGGTCCTGGTAATCATCAACCGCCGAACCGGATCCCCCGATCCGGTCTTGAAGGCGCTCCGCGCGCACCTGAGCGCGGTCGCACGCTGGCCGCGATTGCTGCAATGGGGGCTGCCGCTTCTGTCAGTTGCCGCCCTGTGGATCGCCTTGCATCCGTTATTGGTGCAACAGGGAATAGACCAACCGGCGCAGACGCATGCCCGGCTGGCGGGGCAGGGGATGCTCGTTGGCGCGGCTCTTTACCTGAGCCTCCAATATCTGCTGCCGGGGTTTCTCTTTGCGCACTTGGTGGCGAGTTATGTGTATTTGGGCGACAGCCCTTTATGGGATTTTATCAACGCTACCGCCCGCAATCTTTTGGCGCCGCTTCGACGGTTGCCCCTGCAAATCGCCCACGTTGATTTAGCTCCTGTGGTTGGAGTAGCGCTGATTTTTGTGCTGCTGCACTGGTTGCCGGATCTCATCGTGCGCAAAATGGCCCTCCACCAGATAAGTTTCTGGCCGCAATAACCGCTTGCTCCCGGGAAGCCCGGCTTACGTCGCCACCACTTTCGGCAGCTTGAGCGTCACGGTTGTGGCGGTGCCGCGCTCGCTCTGAATCGTCAGCGTGCCGCCATGCAGTTCGGCCAGGCGCTTGGCGATCACGAGTCCCAGCCCCAAGCCCTGTTGTTCCTGCATCTTGCGATCAAATTGCATATAGGCCCCAATCCGGGTGATATGCTCGGTTGAAAACCCCCGCCCCCGATCCGCAACGGAAAGCGCGACCCCATTGGGCCCGTCCGAGAGAGCCACCCGCACCGCGCTGCCGCGCTCGGAAAATTTGAAGGCATTCTGCACCAACTCATCCACAATCTTGGCCAGGTACTCTTCGGATATCGGCATAGGCAGGTCCGCGAGATTCAGCCCCAGATCCTCCAAACGGTTTGCAGCCCGCGCCTGCTTCCGGGCACGCTCCTCAATGAGCCTCGCGGGGGAATCCGTTTGGTTCAGGCGGAGCGCCCCGATTTTCTGCGCGTCCGTGCCCAGTAACTCGATTTGGGCGAAAATCAGGAAGTTCTCAATCAACCGCTCCAATTGCTTGCCGGAGTCGTGGATGGTCTGGCCCATCTCGGCGATTTCACTGGCTGGCAGCGACTCCGCCCCGGTGGCGAGGATTTCCCCATAAGCGAGGATGCCGTTCAGGGGGGTGCGCAATTCATGCGGCAACATCAGGCTGATGCTGTTGCGCAGGTCGGTTAGCTTCTTCTCCGCCTCCTGTCGTACCACTTGGGCCTTCTTAAGCCGCGTTTCGACCGCGGCGTATAAGGCGTCAAGCGTGAACGGCTTGGGCAAGTAATCATCCGCGCCCAGTTCCATGCCTTGCCGCATACCGGCGTTGTCCGCCGAGCCGGTCATCAGTATAAAAGGAACAGCCGCCGCGCTCGGCTCCTGGCGCAGGGCTGACAGCGTCAGATACCCGTCCATCTTTTCCATGTTGACGTCGCACAGAACCAGGTCGGGCAGTTCCCGGCGCGCCTTCTCCACTCCGGCAACACCGTCCTCCGCTTCGATGACTTCATAGCCCTTTTGCTGAAGCGCCTGGCGCACCATCTCGCGCAACCATTCTTCGTCGTCTATGACCAGGATTCGTTTCATCAACGTTGACGGCAGCCGGCAGCCCCTCCACCCCTTCTTTAGAGCGGAGAAAACCGATCTCTCAAGCCTGAGCCACGATAAGACGTCCGCGCCCGCTTGTCCACGGACATTTTGGCCGCTGCAGCCGGGCGCGCTTCAATTTCCCCAAGGCTTTTCGGGTGAGCTTAAAACGAAGCCCAACGAAGAAAGCAAAGACAAAGCCGCACCCCCGCCAGATGTAGCTTGGCGAAATCATTGCCGGGCCGACCCATACCCCACCCGTCACATTCGAGCCACCCGGCAGTGCGGGCAGAGGCCGCAACCTCTGCCCGCCTCAATCTACTGGCAAACTTCGCCCGCCGTGCGCAGCCGGTAAAACGCCGGATTGCACCCTCCCGGCGTATCATCGTGCGTCACCAACCCCGCCGCCGTGCAGGTCAACGGCCCATACAAATCCGCCCAGGTGCCCTCCACCGTGCATTTGCGCTGAATGTAGTAATCATAACCCGGAATCCCGTAGAATAACAGGCTAACCGTCCCGCCCCCATCATGCCGCAACTCCACCTTCCCATAGTAAGGCTCCACCAGGATGCGAATCTTCGCCGTCACCGCGCCCCCCCGCTGATCCTTCACCCGATATTCCAGATAATCGTTGCAGTTGTGGTTCGGCGCATACAAATATCGGCCCCCCGACTCCGTCACCACCGTGCCCCGGTTGCTGGTGAAACTCGCCAGCGTGTCATAACTGGCCGCATCCCCACTGTCCAAATCCTCCACCCCGGCCATCACCGTCGTGCGCAGGGTCGCGATGTTGATCTTCATCGAGGTGCCCGGCGCCCGCGTCAAGACGTGATCCTGAACCCCCTTTGGCGCGCGGTTGATGATGATCGTGCCGTCCACCGTCAGGTTGCCCGTATACCAGTTCACCGCCGGCTCACCCTGCGGCGGAGTCGGCAGCGCCGGCAGGTTAAAGGTGCTGAAACTGCTGTCCGCATCAAATCCGCCCGCCGCGTCAAACAACTCGAATACATCCCCGCCCGCCAGCGGCACTCCGCCCCCCAACTCGGTGACGGTGAGTGTGCCGCCGTAGCTCAACTCCCCCGCGCTCAGGCTCAGCTTGTCCGCCGCGTAAACCGGGCCGCTGGTCTTCTTGATCTTCATCGCCACCGTGCCCCCCAAACTCGGCGCCGCGCCCAAAGTCAGCGTGCCCAATACCCCCGCCCCCGCCCCCGGAGCCAGCGTGCCGCCGCTGTTCACTACGGCCGTGCCTGCTTTGCCGCTGCCGCCCAGCGTAGCCCCACTGTTGACCGTCACCGTTCCCGTGCCATTGATGCTCTCACTGGCATTGGCCAGCAAGGTGCCCGCATTAAGGGTAAGCCCAAAATTCGCACTGTTGGCATCCACAATGGTCGTGGTCGCAAGGTCCGTCTTGGTGTCCAGAATGTCTCCCCTCACCGCCAGGTCCGCTGTGTAGTTGCCGCTCTGCGCCCCGCTCAAGCTCACCCCGCTGATGTTGACCGCAATGTCCGTGCCCACGTTCCGATCCGCAAATTCGCCCGTCGCCGTCCCGCCCACGCTGACCGCATCCCCCGTGTAAGGCTTCCCATCGCTGGTCGTGCCTGTGCCCGGCCCCTCCGCCGCCAGCAGCGACGCCGCCCCGTTTAGCGTCACCGCCGTCGTGCCATCGTAGAACTTATTCACGGCGCTCAAACCAGTAATCGTCAGCGCCTTGGGCGTAATGTCGGCCGTCAGCCCTGTCGGCTGCGTCGCCGTGTAGTTGCCCGCCTGCGCCCCGCTCAGCGTGCAGCCCGTCACCGTCACCGCCTTGCCCGTGCCCACGTCCTTATTGCTAAACGTGCCCGCCGCCGTCCCCCCCACGCTGACATCATCCCCCGTGTAGGGCTTGCCGTCGCTGGTCGAACCGCTCCCCAGCGCTTCCGCCCCCAGCAACGCCGCCGTCCCGCTCAGCGGCGCCGTCGTCGTCGCATCATACACCTTGTTCTGCGCCGTCAGCCCCGTCACCGTCAGCGCCTTCTTGTTGACCGTCACCGCGTAGTTGTAGTAGCCGTTCCCTACATTCGCCCCGTTATACCCCTTGATGTGCAGATACCAGGTCCCCGCCGCCGTCGGCCTAACCTTCAGCACCCCGCTCGACCACTGCGGCTCGGTGTCCGTCCACGAAGTCTTCGTCGCGTTCTGATCAAAGGCATACCGATAATACTGCACCTTGCCCGCCCCAAACCCGTTAACCGCCGTCCAACTGACCTCGTCCCCGTAGGTCACCGCCGCCGCCGTCACCGTCCCGGCCGCCGGGGCCACCGATAACGTCCAGGCACTGGCACTGGCCGATTCGGCCGTCGCCACGTTGTCCCCGTTCACACCGCGCGCGGTGTAGCTGTACTGCGTGTTGGCCGCCAACCCCCCATCCGTAGTGGTCAACGCTTGCGCCTTGGCCAGGTCCGTGGTCCCATTGCGCTTGAAGATCACCCCCGAATTATCCGCCGCCAGATTGACCGGCCCGGTCGTCACCAGCGCAATGCTGTTCGTCGTAATAGTGTCAAACGTGGGGGCCGTTGCCGGGTTTTGCAGCGTGTACTTGCTCAAGTCCGCCGAGGCCGCCGTGTTGGGCGTCGGCACCGCCTGGTCGCTGACCGTGACGCGCAGCCCCGTGTATTTCGTGTTCGCGCTCAGGCCGCTCCAGATATGCGTCGTGCCCTTGCCCCCACTATCGCTCTTGCCGGTGCAACTGTAATTGTAGCCCGTGGCCGCATTCACCCCTGAATGCGCATCGGTGCCCGAGCCGGTCACGGCAATGCTGTCCGTCGTGACGGCGCCGATGGAGAGGCTCACCCCGGTTGGCGCCGTTCGATCCAGGCGAATGCGACGGTGCGAGGTGTTGGCGGCGGCCAGCCAGTTGCCCGCATTATCCTTGCTCCGCACATGGAGCCAATATTCCCCCGTGGCCTTGGGGCCGGTCAGCGTATAGCTCGTTGCGGTCTCTTCGTGGGTCTTGGTCTCCCCCGGCTGGGTGCCAGCGGTTTGGTCCTGCACGATAGCGTAGCCATCCAGGCCGCTGGTGGCGTCGGTTGCGGCCGTCCAGGTCCAAACCAAGTCGCCCGCACTATTATACCACGCCGTATCGCTGTTGCCGGGGCTGCTGGAACTGAAGTTAGAGATCGGGTTCGGTTGGGTGGCATCATACTTGAAGATGAAAGTCGCCACCCCGGATTCATTCAACGCGTAGTCAATCGTATTCACCTTGAAGTAGTAAGTCCCGTCAGTCCGCGCCCCCGGGGCATAGCTGGTGCCCGCCTGAAATGTGTCCGGAGTTCCGCCGCTGCTGGTGCCAAAATAATACTTCTGCCCGCGCACGCCCGATACGCCTTGTCCGCTGCCCTGGGAATCGGTGCCCGAAGTCCAGGTAAACGTCGGGCTGGAAACCGTGTTCTGCCAGACATCAGACGTGACGCCGGCCACCGCCAGGCCGGAGGGCGTGCTGGGGGCGGTCGCGTCGGTGGTGTAGAAGGTGCATCCAGAGCGCGCCGTACGGTTCGCATTGGCAAAACGCAGGTGCAGGCCGTAGCCGCCAACGCCGTTCTCCACCTTCACCAGCACGCGGTACCATGTGTTCTTCGTAAGGGTGAAAGGCCCACTGAAATCCTGGTCGGCGGAAGCACCACGCCCGTCACCGAGAAAAGAGCCCCGCAGCACTCCATTCACATAAATCTTGCAGTCGTCGTCGGATCCCCAGCCAATATAGGTGTCGCTGCTAGTGTCGCCGGAGTACCACATATAGACTGCGGCATAGGTAGTGCCGTTGTCCTTGCTGGCCGCGTTATAGAAGCCCGATTCCAGCAGGCTGACCACATCCGCGCTCCCGGTCCCTTGCTTCCACTTATAGGATCCATAGGAATTGCCATAGCTGTGGCCGGCCGAACCGTTGGCTGCATTGGGCGCGATGGTGGTCTCGTCCACGCTCACCCCCCCATACGTGCCCGCAACGTGATCCGTATTGATGCGCGTCACGTGGTCGCCAGACGAGCCCTGAGCGTAGTGCCCAAGATAGGCCCAACTCCGAATGTTCCCGTTGGCCGTGCCCGCCGGCGGGGTGTAGTTGACGGTTAGACGAGGATAAGGGCTGTTCGGCGCCCAGGCTTTCCGATAGCTTATGGAGGACTCAGTGTCTCCCTTGAACATAACTCCATAAGGAAAGTTTTTACCCGACCCTACGTTGAAGGTGTAAATAGTGCCATCCGCCGGCCAGACAACACTCTGTGAACTAGTGCCTACACTCCCGTAGTCCCCGCCAGGTGTTCCCCAGGGAGAGGTCCATTTCACGGTAGAGCGATCCCACGCCTTTGTGATCCTGTAAATATTAACCGGGCTATCTTGAGACGAGCTGTACGTCCCACCCTGCATAAAGGCAATGGTAAAAGAGGCGCTGGTACAAAGCGATGCATCCGGCATAGTCGCCATATAAGCATCATCTGCTTTGAGTATGCTCCGGGCGGCACCAGACGAGTAATAACTCGTTCTCAAAGCCCCGTTGTTAGCATCAGAAAATATGGAACAGGAAACGCCCAGATCATAGGGCCCCCAGCTAGCCGCCGATGCCGGTGAGGTATGGAAGAGAGCCAGACAGCAAATCAGGGCTACGCCGCCCATAACGGCACTGGTGGGCCTCTCGGCACCCGCTCTACGGGCACTTTGGCGCACGGTGGTTCTCATTTCCGCACTTGAATCTTTCATACGCTCAATCTTTCGCACTCTTGGTTTCATCTAACAACGCATCCAACTATTACGCAGACAGTCAATTTTGCCTATACAGTGAACCCTGTAATTTGAGTATCGGCGATACTGTAGGCGCGCCGCACCAGAAGCCGCGCGCACTCGAACGCCACCGCCGGATGAAGCCTGCCTGTTTGAATCCCGTCTGTTGGCCCATGGCACCACATAAAACGCTTAAACTTAGCCATCCGGAGGTCTTCTGTCAATGTTTCATTCAATGTTTTGCCGGTTCCGAATTGACTCCGGATAAATGTTACCGGGGCGGGGAGGCGGACGAGGTGTTCGCCGATACGTTGACTTAAGGAGAGGGCTCCGGGCCACCCGGCCGATACCCGCCAACCCGGCACTGTGGCCGTGGACACCGTCGCCCATTGCGACGACACCACGAGCGGCGATTACGTCAATTCCCTCACCTTTACCGACCTCTTCAGCGGGTGGACGGAGAACCGCGCCGTAGGGAACAAAGCCCGCCATGCCATCCGGGATCCAATCCGGCAGCTGGAGCGCGTGGTTCCCTTTCCCCTGCGGAGCTTCCACAGTGACAACGGCAGTGAGTTCCTCAACTGGCCCCTCTACGAATACCTGACGGGCCGCCCGCTCAAAGTACCTTGGACGCGCCGCCGCGCCTACCGCAAGAGCGACAATGCTCACGGCGAGCAAAAGAACTGGACTCACGTGCGCCAACGGTT
>ERZ1026800.2314-NODE-2314-length-10538-cov-6.342810_pt1 | contig 10538 bp, 10 predicted proteins | sample MGYA00520873_ERZ1026800 | MGnify/ENA primary metagenome ERZ1026800 (study PRJEB33270, sample SAMEA104284475) | anaerobic digester metagenome | biome: Anaerobic digester microbiome; feature: mesophilic sludge digester; material: Anaerobic digester biomass...
CGCCTACGCTACTCCAGTACAAGGTATTCAACATCGTTCCGATCAGCTATCTCTTGAACAAGTTTCAAGAACAGCGACAACCGGTTTTTATGTTTGCCAGGGTGTCCACGCCTTCCGGGTCCAGGGTTTTCTGTATTTCCCTATCGAGAGACGCTATGGTTTTGTCTATCGCGTCCAACCATGTAGGGATGTGGGTAACCAGCCTGTTGTTTAACCATACCATTCCGGCGACCGCGCTCCGGTGATTTTGAACTACGCTCAGGGCGACCCGTTTTTCGGCCGTCAGTTCTATATAAGGAATTACAAAAAAACCTCCAGCTATCTACTTTCCCCGGTATCATGTATAGTTCACCTCCTGCAACGTGTCGCCGTCCCAATTCTGCTGGCCCAAATTTGGGACAGCAAACATTTCGTTACATTCAACAGTCAGCCGTCCCAGATACAGTCCAGCGAAATATCGAAGGTTACAAATTCAGGAGTATGCTCAACTGCAAAACCGAACTCGTCTAAGATACAGGCAAAATTTGTGTATGCTTTCCCATCAATGATGGCACCTCTTTTTACAGTACAATCATCTGTAATTCCTTTCTTAAAAGCAGAAATTAATTCATGATGGCTAAAAACTATTGCTATAAAAACCAGATCGAAAATGTCTTCAAGACCATATTTTTTTATTTCGTTCCAAAGGTCAGGTGCTATTTGACCTTCGTTGATTGAAAGTATCCTTCTTGTTTGTGCTTCATCAATGTGGATATCCATCGAGTCTTCGTCAAGATGATTTAAAATATCATCTTTGTCGAATTTTTGCAATAGAAATGCAATCTTGTGTGCCCCATGTTTAGTTAATGACACCTTAAGTTTTGAGAGGTCGGTAGGCATTGGTTATGCTAATCTGGTTTTTTTGGAACTGTTATTTTTATAAGTATTCCAATCCGGAATATATGTTTCATTTGCCTGGTTTCCAAACGCATCCCAGCTAGTTCGTTTGCCTCTGGCAAAAATCTCCAGGTATGGACCTGGACTGCAACTCTCAATAATATCATATAACTCGTCAGGTTTCCTGGAATGCTCCTGTTTCTGAGTTTTAATAATATTAACTTGGGTTCTGCCAGGTTTTAAAGTTCTTAGACTACCCCTTGTACCAAAAAGCACGATTTCTGTTGTGTTTCTAAAATAAAATCCAACTCCTCTACCATCAGGGCCACCGTCTTTTCTAATTTTATGCCAAATCAAATTGGTTTTATACTTAAATCCCCAAGCGGCCATAACTTCAAGTCCCTCTTTTAGTAATGCATTTGGAACCCATAGATATAGATGGCTATCCTTGTTTGCAACAAGATGAACAGGGATCTCTTTTATTTCATCAAGGGATAATGTAGGATATCTGCTTAATCTTTTATGTTCAGGTGCCATTTTCCCTGTTCTATTCTGAAATCTCCAAGGAGGATCAGCAAGAATGGTTTTGTATTTTTTTTCTTGAATCTCAGTGATAAATTCTCTCGCTACAGTACTCTTATAATCAGATAATTTTACAACCTTCATTCTTTTATATTTTGTTGTAAAGTTAATTAAAAACAAGGTCCCAATCAGGTCAGTTTTAAACAATCGACTGTTAATATCCAACAGTATAGCAAACGGTCTATATCGTTTTAATGAGAATATATATATTACACTAAAACCGGCAGATTAGACCATCATAAAACGCTCGCATACCTCTGAATCGAACAAAGAGAGCTCACCGAAGTTAATCCTTCATGCACTATACCATAGTGTTAGATTCTCGTGCTATTTATTCAGTCGGGGTTTTGTCAAATTTTTCATTAGTTAAACCAAGCAAGCCTCTTAGGAATCCATGAATAACTGCAATTGGCAAACAAAGAATACCAAATATCAGCATCCCTAATTCATAAAACAGTGTGCTGTCTTTGTATGGTTTTCCCTGAAGTCTGGAAAGAAATGCACTAAAGGGGATTCCGTACATATTTCCTGCAATCATTATTTGTGATGCTGAGAGAATAATACTTGCTTTCTTTTTGCCGTATTCTTCTACAATAGAATCGTAGGCATATTTTTTAGGGAATCCTCTTGTATCTGCAAAGTGCTGGGCAAACATGATGGCTTTTGCTTCTTCTGGTTTAGTAAATTCACTTCCTCCGCTTAAAAAGCTACTAATTTCTTCATTACTCATACCTTCTTTTAGTGCCATTTGTGTATGCTGATACGAACAGGCCGCACAACCATTAACCTCAGTTACAGCTAATTGTAAACGTTTTACGAGACGTTTATCGACTAACTTAGTTTTATTATTTCTAATCAATTCAGACAATGCCCCCGGTGCTAAGACAAAAGAACGATACAATTCCCAGATACTGTACTTTCGTTTATATTCATTTCTTTGAATTACTGTTTCTGACAGACTTAATTTTTTAGTCATATGAATGAGTTATTTATTACAATTTGTCTTTTTGCATGAACGTTCATTTGCCGGATACAAATTATTAAGTGACCCGAAGGGCAAGGATTTGCATTCTTCGGGCTTTAGTTATTTGTTCTTTCGTCGAAATACTCAATTCGTTATTACTTCCACTTCATTTTGAAAATCAAATCAGTAGAGTTTTTCAAAAAATGGAGATCGAATATTTACATAACAACTTTATCGTTTGGCAGACTCGGTGAATGAATGGCAAATATTTTCGACTTTTCCAGAAACTCGCCCTCAATAACATTATTAACATCAGCATACAGATAACTGCCATTAGTCAAAAGAACCTCCTTACCATTAACTTTATATTTGGCTTTTCCTTCCAACATAATGAGTAGTTCTACTTTCTCCTGATGGTAGTGAGGCTTGCATACATCACCCTGTTGGTGTTCTTTATACATAATCTCAACCTTATCAGTTTTACAAGGATGATTCACATCGAAAAAAGAACCAACGAACCAACCGTTAAAATCATTTGGTTCATCGTACTTACCCTGAAAATATTTACCATTCTTAAGCTTGGTTATATCCATTTTTTCAAAAATTTCATTTAACAACCTTTTGGTATATGTTGTTGGCGCCGCTTCGGGGTGGCGCGTGTTTTTACTGCATTAAATATGACCGCATGTTATGTGGGGTTATTTTTCTTTTGTTCTACGTTTCAAATCCATTTGTTCATGGAGTATTCTAATAATCTCAATTTCATCGTTCTCTGTTTTTCGGTAAAAGATAATGTGTCGACCAGTTCTTAATCCCAATAAATCGTTTATAATTCCTGAATAGGTTTTTCCCAGACTGGGATTTTTTGCGATTTCGCTAAAATTATCTATAAGCATTTGATAGTATTTGTCAGCTTGACTTTCAGACCATTTTTCAGTTGTATAATTCCAAATATGGGCTAAATCATCAACTGCTTTGTTTGTTAATCTATACCTTGCCATTCAGGGATTTATTAGCTTTTAAGTTTTTAAGATGAACTTTTGGTTCGAAATCTTGGGCTATTCCACTGTCAATCCCTTCTTGAATCGCTTCTCTTAATGCGATCATCTTGTTTTCCTCTTCTTCTAAAAGCCTTAAACCAGCACGGACTACCTCACTCGCGTTTTTATATCGTCCCGCGGAAATCCTGTTTTTAATGAAATTATCAAAATAATTTCCCAATGATATTGAAGTATTCCTACTCATAACGAATTAATTTTTCTTCAAAGTTACCAATATTTGGTAACTTTTCAAATTAAATTATTGTTTTAATAATCCCATGTACCGCTTGTTATGGGCTGATGTTGTTTTGCGTAATACCTAAAATTTATAAAATGCGTAATCAAGTTTCAATATAATATTACTTATGCTGTCAGCTTCTACGATAAATGCCAACCCAAGCTAACGTATTGAAAAATGCTTAATCATTTTATATCTGCTTTTCATTTAATTTAAAATACTGATAATGTTTATTTAAGTGCCCAGAGGAATGGCAGAATTGCAGCTCTTTTGCAAGCTTTAGCTTGAGTGTCGGCTCGTAAGGCTTGCAAATGTGTTGTTTTGTGTGTGGACTGTTCATTTTATCGTTTTTTGTCTTTATGTAGCAAATTGGCAGCTGTTTTTTTTACAGTTGACCCTAAACGTTTGATGGTAGGGTTTCGTGCGGGATTTCGAAGCTGTTTCATATCAGTTTACTATCTACTTTGTTTACGAGCCACAACCGCCCGCAAACCTCTTAAACCAGCATGAACTCTACCATGTGTTGTGGGTATGTGCCTTTTATTCTTGTTCATCAATCCCTGTAACTGTCATCAATAAAAAATCGAGGCATTTTGAATAATCCAAATCATCATATTCAAGTCCGATTTTTCTGATATTTGAATAATAATCCTTGAGCTTTTTATAATAGTTCTTTTCCAACTGAACCGATGTCGCCTTTTCTCCAATTTTTTCAATCAAGAACCATTTCTCAATCAACCGTGCAGTTCGTCCATTACCGTCTTGAAATGGATGAATTTTAACGAAAACCAAATGCAGTAAAGACGAATAATAAAAAATCTCAAATGGATCTAAATCTGTCCGATGAAGTATCTCAATATCGTAAAATAATTTATCAAGTTCTGATTCAACTATCTCAGGGCTTGCAGCAACATATTCAATTTTATCATCGCTGTTAATTACAAACATCGGATTACTCCGAATTAATCCTTGTTGGCTTTTAGGAAGAAGATTTTTACTCAAAATAGAGTGAGCTTTTTTTACATTCTCAAATGTCAAATGATTGTTATCAATGAAGTCATAAGCGGAATACAAATCATCAGCTTTTCTGGTATAATCCGGTTTGAATTTTACTTTTAAAAATTTGTGTTTGAAAAAACTATCAAAATCAATATCCTCTCCCTCAATCTTTGATGAATAAACCGATGAAACAGATTTGTAAAATTGAAAATAATCAACAGGCATTTCAATCTTTTTGCTTTTATCAATTTTATCCAAAGGTGATTCTTTCACAGCCTTTCTGTAATCACCAAGTAACTTATCTGTCAGAATTTTAAAATTCATTAATAATCAATTTTCACAAAGGTAATCTTTTTAGTCCCCGTTTAAAAATCAGTCGTTATTTTGGTATCGCAGAGGCTCTCCTGGCATTACCCACAACGTTCACCGGTACGTGTAGTTGCCGTCTGCTGAGGGGGCTGGCATGAGTTTTTGCCAGGCCATCTAAGAGACAGTATTTTTTTCGTTTCAAGGTACATTTTCCAGATCATTCTGCAAAAACCATGACAGCCCTGTGCGTCGGCCGGCAGCCCAACCTGAATAGTTGGGTTGGTTGATCATCTCCCGGGCTGACGAAGGCAATTACATATACCGTCTTGTTGATGCGCAATCTAAACAATCCCTCCGTGCTTCGCACTCCCGGTCTTGTGCTTGCGCATCAACGGTTTGCGTGTATGTGCAGTAGCGGATTAGATGCACTTATCTGTCTGTTTAGCATATAGTTTCTTAGAAGCGCAGACCTTCGATTTACAACTTCACCCGCTATTGTCACATACACGCTGTTGTGTGCTGCCCTTCTTTTCTTTATCATTTGTATATCTGTCATTTAATGTAACTTTTTGTCGTGCGTTGGTTTGGTGGCTCTTTTGCAAAACTTGGTTTGAGCGTAAGCTTGTGCGGTTTTGCAAACGTGCCACCAATTGCGTGGGCTTTCTGTGTCGCTCTATGTAAAGAAACCAAAGTCTTTGTCAATTAGTAATGCTCTGTCTAAAAAACTATTAAACTCTTCGCAAGATGTTTCAGGCAATAAAGAACAAGAATAACAGGCAGCTAAATTCATTCCACCAATTCCTTGTCCGTCTGAGTGGTAACATACAGGGTCGGATGCACAATCGTTACTACGGAACAAAGCCGATTCTAAAATCTTTTTAAAAGATGTCGGGTCTGATTGTGTAATGATACCGCCATAACTGCCTTCTGAACCTGCAACTGTATAAAGTAATAGTCCTTGCATATTATCACTATCAACAAACAATCTTTCATTCATCGAAGTCGCAGCATATCCACATAGAAATTCTAATTCTTTTACAAGCAAATGCGAAAGCGTATGCACCAAAACGAACTTTGTCAAATGTTTGTTGTCTAAGAATTTATTTTTTTGAATGATTTCAGATAGTAAAATTCTTTCCTGTAAAATATCAATACGTTCTTTAAATGTTGGTGTATTGTCGTAATGCCTGTAAAACCATTCATCAACTTTTGTTTTATCAAGGTCTATAAAAATGCCTTCACCAAAACTTTCGGTTGCCAAAAGATAATTTGTGTTTACTGCTTGCGATGAAGTGTATTTTATTTTAACAGGCGTATGATTATCGCCCTCACGAATAAACAAATCTTTGTCAAACGGTTCTTGTCTTGTAAATGCAGTTTGAACGGTTGTAAGTTTTAAGCGTTTAACTTTTATCAGTGTGTAAATCCCAAATACTGAAAGCGTATCTGTAACCTGATTTTCGTATGTAAGATTACTGTTTTGGTCTTCTTTGAAATTCGGGTGTTCTAAAATGAATTTATATTCTTTTAAACGATATTGAATTTCTGCTTCAAATGTTGCTTCATCTCTTTCATCAACAAAATCATCAATCGTTTGTTTGTCATAACGATTTTGAAATGTTGTGTAGATAATTTCTTTGCTAACACCATTAGCTAATAAATTTCTAATAGTAGCTTTGTCGTCCTGGTTTATTTCCTGATTTTTCTTTGGCAAATAAATACTATTAATGCATATTGGATAGTAAACGCTGTTGCTTGTTCTGATAACTGGTTTAAATTGTTTTTCTTTATCTTTTCCGATTCTCAAACCAAACAAACCTGCAAGCGTAACTTCACGACCGTTTGCTTTGCAATCTTTGTTCACACACTTTACATGAATACCTGCTAAGTCAGCAAAAGTTTCTGAACGCAGATATCGTAAGTCTTGGTTATCGCAACACTTTTCTGACCAATCAATGCGGATATTTCCTCCGTCTGCATCTTCTTCTTTCACATTTTTTTCTGCCCGATTCCAATAGTCCCAAGGCAAATCCCGAATTTCGCCATTTGGTGCAGTCATTATGAAACGAACTTGTTCTAATTCATAATATCTTTTTTTCTTGTTTTTGTTTTTTGCTTCTTCAAAACAATGATAGCATTTTGGTTTAATGAATTTTTCTGAAGCATCGGGTATATTGTATTTTTGTAATGTTTTATACCACATACTCCACCAATCTTTGATGTATCTAAACCTTTCGCAATTCGGGCAATACATCCATTCAGGAAAATATTTTGCACTTGCAACTCTTTTTTCATCTTGCGGAACAGAATCGTCTTGAATATAAGGATTTGCTATGTTAGTCGGCACGCGAATAAACTTATTCAATTCTTTGAAGTGTACTTGTAAACGTTTTAATAAACGATTATCCTCAATAATAAATTCTTCTCTGTCAAACAATCTTTCTTTGTTATCAAAGAATTTCCATTTGTCAAATTCCTCTACAATCAAAGCACCCTTTGAGGTTTCTAAGATAGAACCCACACCACCATATACTGAAAGCAACTTTCTGCTTTGTGATGAAATATATTTATCCTTTGCCATATTATTTTTTATTGAACTCAATGAATGATTTTTTAATCCTAATGAATGTTTCATCATCAACTTCCCGCATTGACTGCATTACAATCCAATCATCAACATCGGAAACTCCAACTTGTGTTGGTCGTTTCAATAATTCATTATATTTTTTCAAACCGATATTCTTAACTCTTCCTTCCCAATCAGCAGCCAAAAAGTCAATTCTGCTTTCAAAAAATTCATACTCTGCTATGTTGTTTTGAAAACGGTCTTTTAAAAATTGTTTCAGTTCGTCTATATCTTCTTTTTGGAAATATTGTGCGTCATTATTTTGGTTCAATCCTGAAATTTTATGTCGCACAAAAGTTACCATTAAATTAGTAAGCATTTTATTAATGGTATTTTCCGTAAATGGTGTTACGCTCAAAGGTTCAATGCTTTTGTAAAACGCTTGATGAAAAGGAATGAAATGTTCAAAATAAGATTTATCTCTTGCCTGATTTGGATTTAAACAAGTAACAACCAAACCTTCAACTTTACGACCCACCCGACTTGAAGCCTGAATGTATTCTGCAATGTTTTTAGGCATTCCGTTAATCAACATTAAATTCAGTCTGCCAATATCAATGCCTACGGAAAACATATTGGTTGCAAGCACCAAATCAATTACATCAGATTTTACTGCTTTATACTCAACGCCTTTTTCTGAAACTCTCTCAATCAATTCAACGCTGTTCTCCAACTGTTTTAAAACAGTTTTAATTTTACTGCTTTCAACTCTTGCCGTTAATTCTTCCGTTCTGTCTTCTAGTCCGAAATGGTTGTATGTCCAGGCGTTACTTCTTCCGAATAACCTTGATTGCAAAGTAGCTGTATTTACAATTATTTCATCACCAACTTTGTTTCTGATTTTACCAACATCTTTCAACGAATTATAGTAAGAAACAACCGTCCAATAATTATCATTGATTGGCTCTTTGTTTTCAATTCTTGCTTCCAATAAATGGGCAATCACTTGAAGTTGTGTGTCAATAGCCGTTTTGCCAACAGGCATAAAACCAATATATTTTCTTCGACTTTTTTCTTTTGATTCTTTAGCAAAAAAACTATCGCTGTAACTTAAACCTGATGGCGGGAAAATATTTACACTTCTTCCTGCGTAAAGCTGTTGTATTTGTTGAGTTGTGTTTCTTGTTGTCGCTGTTGAAGCGATAATTTTCGGTGTAAGATTTTGATTTTCCTTTGTGCAAAGTTTTTCAACGGCACTTTCAAAAAGTCCGACAATTGACCCTAACGGACCACTTAACAAGTGCAACTCGTCCTGAATAATTAAATCGGGCGGAAGTTTCTCATCGTCCAAGCTATTGAAAAATCTGTGTGCTTCACCTTTCCAAGCTAATTGAGCAAATTTGTCAACTGTTGCAAACAAAAGTGTAGGTGGTTGCGAAAAAAGCATTTCGTCAACAACTTGAACAGGAATATGATTGTGATAAATGCATTTTTCATTAATACATTTGATTTTGAAACTTCTAGTTTCTACATCAAAACCATAGTCGCCTTCGGAAATCAATTTTGTTCCACACCAAGGACACGATGAAATTTGAAAAGTATTTTTTGTTTCAGGTTTTCCGTTCTGTCTACTGCACTCTAGTTCTATTTCATCAACAATTTCTTTTGCTTCCGAAATTTTACCGGGCGTTAATTGATTCCCCACCCACAATCCAATGCTGATAGATTCTTTTTTTAATTCATCTGTAAAACTCTTTCTCAAAAATTCTAATGAAGCAATGAGTTTTGATGCTCTTTCAAATTGTTGTGCCGTAAGTAAACGCAAAGTATAACGCATAATAACAGAAACACCTTGCGATGCCTTTTCATCGTTCATCATTCGCCTCCAAACAATGGTAAATGCTGCAACGGCTAAATAAGCTTCTGTTTTCCCTCCACCTGTCGGAAACCAAATCAAATCTACGATTTTTTTTCTGTCGTTTGATTGCGGGTCAGTAATTCCTTTAATACTCAGCAAAAGAAACGCTAATTGAAATGGTCTGTATTTTGGCTCAAATCCTATCCTTGAATAATCATAATCTTTAAAAAAGTCTAAAGAACTGTAAGGAATAGCTTGATTTATATGCGAAACTTCTTTTTCCTGTTTGGTAAAATCTTTATCGTTTGAGATAATGATTTGAATGAGCATTGCCGTATTTGCCAACTGAAAGGCGCGAAATACATCTTCATCATTCAGGCAATCAATGTTTGCTTTTAAGCGATTGTAGTTGTAATTAAGTCTGTCAATAATTCGTTGACCTATTTCTTGTTCTTTTGCTGTTTCTACTTTGTTTTTTGCTTTTTGTTCTTCAATCCATTTGCCATAAAGTTCTACGAAGTTTTGCAAACGCTTAATAGTTTCCGTTTTTTCAACATCGCTGAATATTGACAGATTTTTTATGTCAAGCGATTGATTTAGTAATTTAAAATCGTCAGGATTTTCAATGTCGGTTTCATTAAAATCGTTTTTTGTGTCCTTTACATTAAATTCTGGCAGAAACGTAGTATGTAGTATGTTTCTTTCTTTATTCCAAATAACTGAACAATTATTTCCTATGCCGTAATTTTTTACTTTACGATAAAGAAAATTCAGCTCCTCTGCTTCGGGGTCAAACGGATTAAGTTCCTGATTTGATTTGTATGGCAATATTTTGTCTGACTTCACTTTTATTTCGGCTTGAAATAAACATTTGGAGTTCAGTTCAGGTGTTTTAGGTGTGAAACGTTTTGATGATTGTTCTTTTGAAGTGTTTACCGACTGAATTTTTACATACTTATTTCCTTTTGCAAAGTAAGTCTTAACCCAGATTGCAGGTATATACTCCCAAAGTGTTGATTTTACGGGCTTTCATTTTTAAAAATTTCAGCCGGGAGGACTACGGATTTTTTCCGGTTGAAAGGTTTGTATTTGTATTTCAATTTATC
>ERZ1026800.2316-NODE-2316-length-10529-cov-8.890694_pt1 | contig 10529 bp, 10 predicted proteins | sample MGYA00520873_ERZ1026800 | MGnify/ENA primary metagenome ERZ1026800 (study PRJEB33270, sample SAMEA104284475) | anaerobic digester metagenome | biome: Anaerobic digester microbiome; feature: mesophilic sludge digester; material: Anaerobic digester biomass...
GGTAACTAAGAAAGAATGGGGCAGAACAAACATAATAGAACTATCTGAGTGGTTTTTGTCCCAAAGGGAACGTTCCTAATTCTTTATCACTTCTCTCTAAGGTCCACAGGCATATTTTATCTCCTTTCCCGATGGTTCGTTCTGCTCTTATTATTTCTATCGTTCGGCATGAGATGATGTTTGGCGGAAGGAGAAGATGACCTTCTTCCCAATAACGGAGATCCAGGGAGAACTGAATCAAGCAGCTTTCCTGGAGATCGCTGAGAGTGGAAATCCAGTGCAATAAGAATTTAAGAGGTAGTGTAGTAGATGAAGTTGAACGAACTCAATTGGAGGATGGCTCTGATTGCCCTGGCGGCATCCTGTCTGCTCATATCTGGGGCATTATCCATGCCCATGGATCGAGGAATGGGAATGCATGCACGTTGGATGATGGTCCATGCTCCGCTCAATGTCACCTCAGAGGAGCTGGGAAACATGACCCTGGGGGAGATAAAGGAGCTGGAAATGAGCGCTCTTAACAGCTCTTTAGAAGAGGAGATTCCATTTTGCGGACGGATGAATGCCAGGGGCGGGGAGTGGATGGACTTCCGGGGTGCTTCGCCTGCCGGATTTTGCGGGTTTGGCATCTTGGGATGCGGCTTTACCCCTATATCGCTCATGGATGACGTCACTAGTGAGGAGCTGGGCGAGATGAGCCTCAATCAGATCCTGGATCTATATGATCAGAAGACCAATGAGCTTGAGAACATGACCCTCAATGAGATCCGGGATCAGTGGAAGACGAAGGTGGAGGCCCAGAACAATATGACCATAAATGAGCTGGTAGATGAGGCCAAAGATATGCAGGCTAAAGAGGGAATCATCAACTGGGTCTCGATCCAGTACCGCCGTCTTGTGGCCTGAGCGTACATAACATTCGCCCCGAAATGGTGCACGGCAGAGTTGCAGTCTGCCGTCCATCCCCTTTTCCTCCCTTTGGAGATGTTTTAAATTGATTGAGTTGCAGTAGGTATTTGGCAGGCGAATCTCGATGAATGAAGTTAGCAGAGGAATTCTCTATCCGGCTCTGGCGGTGCTGCTGGCAGGCCTGATATCTGTTGGCCTTGTGGATGCGGTTCAGGCCGATCAGATGGAAGGATTAGATGGCGGCAATGATCAGATGAGCCCGGAGAGAAGAGGAGGCGAGGAGCTCTATCGGAATCCAGATATCCCTATGGGTCTCCCGGTTGATCTGCTGTTTAGCGGCCACGGGTTTGCCATTAGAGGAAATGAGTCCCATCCCATCCGATTGAAGGTGGAGGTTCTGCTGCCCGTGCAGCCCGAGCAGATCCGCGAGCTAGTGGCCTCCAACAAGAGCCTGAAGGAGATCAGGGATGACATCCGGGAGAATGTGGGAGACGAGGTCCACCGGGGGAGCCTGATCTTCGACCGGAGACTTTATGCGGCCATCAATGTCAGTTCTCTTCCCGGCTCGAACAACTCCACCCTCCTCGAGGCCGACCTGGCCGACATGAACTCCCTCTCTGCAGGCAATGATTCCGCCATTCTGGGCAGGATCAATCTCACCATATCGTCCTGCATCGAGGGCACAACTGGCCGGGGTGATCTGGAGATCGACCGCCCTCCGCATGAGGGCAGATACTTCGTCCTGCTTGACATGGAGCCTCCAAAAGAAGAGAACTGGCGCTCAAGATCGCAGGCAGAGGGGCCGGAACCGGGGAAAGAGGACCGATGATCAGGCCCAGGAGACAAGAACCTCGTCCGTCCTGTACCCGGGCCGAACATGGGATTGGTCCAGAGGGGTAGAGATGCCGCTCTTGAGCATCAAGAGGCCGGTGTAGGCGATCATGCTGCCGTTGTCCCCCATGAACGAGCGGGGCGGTAAGAAGAACTCCGCTCCCCTCTCGTGGCACATGATTCTCATCATCTCCCCCAGGCGGGCGTTCGCTCCCACTCCTCCCACCAGCATGGCCTCCCTCTTCTCGGCATGGGCCATGGCCCTCTCCGTCACCTCCACCAGCATGGCGAAGGCAGTCTCCTGCAGGCTATAGCAGACGTCTTCCAGATCATGCTTTCCTGCTGCCTCGGTTGCGGCGGTGGACAGGCCGGAGAAGGAGAGGTCCATGCCCTTCACAGTATAGGGGAGGGGAATGTAATTTTTCGCTTTCCGAGCCAGCTCCTCCACCTTCGGGCCGCCGGGATGGGCAAGGCCCACAGAGCGGGCGAACTTGTCGATGGCATTTCCCACGCTGATATCCAGGGTTTCGCCGAATATCCTGTATCTTCCCTGGCGCAGGGCCAGGACCTGGGAGTTGGCGCCGCTCACGTAGATCACCGCGGGATCGCGGGCACCCGACTGCCATTTGCCTACCTCGATATGGGCGACGCAGTGGTTAACCCCCACCAGAGGAATATCAAAACGCAATGAGAGGGCCCGGGCGGCAGTGGCTACTGTGCGCAGGCAAGGCCCCAGGCCCGGTCCCTGGGAGAAGGCCACCCCCTCCAGCTTCAGTCCCCTCTGCCGAGCCTGGGCGAGGACATCTCCCACCACTGCCCTCATGTGCTCGGCATGGTGCTGTGAGGCCTCCCTGGGATGGATTCCTCCCCTGGCCGGGGTGTAAGTAGCGCTCTTCTCATAAATCGCCCCCGACTCATCCACCAGTGCGGCGCTGAGGTTCCAGGCAGTTCCTTCCAGGCCAAATATGATCATTCTCGATCTTGCTCCTCGATCCATTCAGATATATCTCAGGCCGATGTCCTTTCGGTAGCGCATTCCGTTGAACCGGACCCGTTTGATGTTCTCATATGCTTTTGCCCTGGCCTCGGCCAGGCTCTTGCCCCGGGCTACCAGGGTGAAGACCCGGCCGCCGGTGGTGTACAGCCTCCTGTTGCCCGCCGAGTCGGTGCCCCAGGCGGTTCCATTGTGATAGACTATGACCTCCGGGTCCACCCTCTCCAGGCCATTGATGGGCATATTGGTGTAGTGCTCGCCCGGATAACCGGGCCTCTCCGGGCCGGTTGATGAGAGGGGCTTGATCGCCCGGCCGGATATGGCGCATATGCCCAGGCAGAAGTCGTCTGACCATTGCAAAGGAAGCTCATCCAGCCTTCCATCCATCACTGCCATGGAAAGCTGGTAGAAGTCCGTCTGGAGCCTGGGAAGTATCACCTCTGCCTCTGGGTCTCCCAGCCTGACATTGATCTCGAGGACTGCTGGCTCCCGATCCTCAGAGATCATCAGGCCGAAGTAGATCACTCCCCTGTACTCCTGGCCGGAGCTCTCTTTGAAGCCGCGCACCGTGGGGAGAGCGATCTTTTTCATTATCCTCTCCGTCAGCTCCTCGTCCAGCCAGGGGTGAGGGGAGAAGCCTCCCATGCCACCGGTGTTTGGGTTGTTGTCCTGGTTGGGATTACCTGCCAGCTTGTTGAAGAGGCGGATGGCCACACTCTCATCCGGAGAGAAGGCCTGCTTGTAGTCCAGTGCTGATTGCATCGCCTGGACGGTGTGGCCGTCGCTCAGGGCGAAGAACATCAGCTCTCTGCCCTCCAGCCGATCTTCGATCTCTATCCGATCTCCTGCCCCGCCAAAGAGCCTGGGGCTCACCATGATGCGCTCGATGGCGGAGGCGGCCTCCTCCGGGGTAGCGCAGACGATGGATCCCTTTCCCGCCGCCAGGCCGTCCGCCTTGACCACCAATCCTCTTCCCGGCTCCTCGGAGCAGCGCTGCTGAACGTACTCTTTTGCCTCCCGGGGATCGCTGAAGTTCTGGCAGGGTGGGACCGGGACACTGAGCTTTTTAAGGAGATCCTTGGTCTGGCATTTGCTGTTCTCGAGCACTGCTGCCTCTCTCTTCGGCCCCAGTATCCTCTGGCCGTCCTCCTGAAATATATCGACGATTCCCTCGGATAGATAGCCTTCTGGACCTACGAAGGTGAGATCGATTTTCTCTTTTTTCACAAAAGCGAGCAGCTCGCTGATGCTCCTGGGCACTTTACCCTCGATCGCCGCCAGGCGGCACTTATCCATCATCTCGCTGCCCGCATTGCCTGGGGCCACATAGACCCTCTCCACCGACCCACTCCGGGCAAAGGCATGGGCTATGGCATTTCCTCTGCCTCCCGCATCCACTACCAGAACTCTATTGCCGGACATCAGATTCATTTTAGGATTTTAACCCTAAATAAGCATATTTGCCTCTGGGAATTATGGTGGCGGAGCGATGCTAAATGGCCTCGTTTCCCATCAGTTAGCTATTTAAAACACCAGGTTGAGGCAGAGGCAATAGTCCCGTATCTTCATTGATGCCCAGGTACGGCTCTGGCCCTACCTCCGCAAGTTCCTGCAGGTTGCAGGATGACTTGCGCCTCGCGCAGGAGATGATAACCGAATGTATTCCCAAGAGCAGATGCTTAAGATCATTCAGGAGAAGAACGTTGAGTTCCTCCGGTTGCAGTTCACAGATATATCGGGAATAGTGAAGAATGTCGCCATTCCCGCCACCCAGATGGGAAAGGCTTTGAAGAGCGGCATCTCCTTTGATGGGTCATCCATCGAGGGCTTCGCCAGAATTCAGGAGTCGGATATGGTTCTCCGGCCCGATCTCTCCACGTTCAGCCTCTTGCCCTGGAGCACCAAGGACGATGTCAATGAGGCTCGATTGATCTGCGATGTCCATCTTCCCAATGGACTGCCTTTCGAGGGTGCTCCTCGCCGGGTGCTGTACCGTCAGCTGGAGCGGGCGAAGGAGATGGGATTCAAGATGAACGTCGGCCCGGAGCTGGAGTTTTTCCTATTTGAAAAGGGAAATGGCGGCTCTGCTACCACTCCACACGACTTTGGGGGCTACTTCGACCTCGGCCCGGTGGACCTGGCAGAGGATGTGCGCCGGGAGATAACCAGGGCTCTGATCAAGATGGGCTTCACCATCGAGGCCTCTCATCACGAGGTTGCCCGGGGCCAGCATGAGATAGACTTCGTCTATGACGATGCGATCAAGAATGCCGATAAGGTGGTCACATTCAAGTACGTCACCAAGACCATTGCCATGCGCCAGGGCTTGAGGGCGACATTCATGCCCAAGCCGGTTTACGGCGCAGCAGGCAGCGGAATGCATGTCAACATCTCCCTATTCCGGGGCCTGGAGAATGCTTTTTATGATCCCGAGACCCCGTTGAACATCAGCGATCTGGCCAGGTTCTTCGTGGGCGGCCTGATAGAGCATGCCAGCGCTATTACCGCCATCGCCAATCCCCTGATCAACTCCTATAAGCGGCTGGTATCCGGGTTCGAGGCTCCCGTCTATATAACCTGGTCCGGGCCGAACCGCTCCTCGCTTATTCGCATCCCCTCAGGCCGGGGCCTATCCACCCGCCTGGAGTTCCGATCCCCTGATACCAGCTGCAATCCCTATCTGACATTCGCCGTCATCCTGGCAGCAGGCCTTGACGGAATAAAAAGAGGCATTGATCCCGGCGATCCCGTGGATTTGAATGTGTACCATCTCACAGCAGCAGAACGAAAATCCCTGGGAATCCAGACACTGCCCTCCAACCTGAAGGAGGCTCTTGACCACCTGGAGGGGGATAAAGTGATACGCGAGGCCCTGGGCGAGCATGTCTATGAGAACGTCATGCGATTGGGCATGCTGGAATGGGAGGAGTATAACAAATTCGTCCATCCCTGGGAGATCGACAGATACATCAATACCTATTGAGTGAATTTTGGGCATTGATTTTTTGCCCGCTCATTTTTCTGGCGTTTTATATGGCCCTGCCAGAAGCTTTTAGCAGATTTTTCTTGAAAAAAGCATTATGCAGATCTGGCACAGAGCCCCTCATGTCGCTGCTTCATCCGAAACGTATATATCTAGCATCATCATTATGGGGTCCGGGCCGGTAGCTTAGTCAGGCAGAGCGAAAGGCTCTTAACCTTTAGGTCGGGGGTTCAAATCCCTCTCGGCCCGCTTTAAAACCGGGGCTGTGGCCTAGCCAGGTAGGGCGATGGGCTCCAGCGGTATATTTGATGATGAGCAACGGGTCTGCTGAGATCTCTCGACGGGGAGGTCGTTGATGATCCGTTGGAGCACTGAAATGGGTTGTTACGGCGGTGAAATCGCTGTAAGAACTTCAGTATCGGAGATACCCGTCGATCGTGAGTTCGAATCTCACCAGCCCCACATTTTTTCCCTGGTCCTTTCCACAGCGTTTAAATATCTATGATATGAACTGACTGGGAGGTGCCGAGATGTACAGTGATATTCTCACCATTTGCTGGTCCATAAAAGAGGTCAATAGAAACCTCAGCGACAGGCAAGCCACATCGGATTACTCCATAAGGTATCTTAAAAAAGGATGCTCTGACCTGGCACTCATGATGCGAGAGTTGGGACGGGCTCTTCCGGATGATAAGATCGAGGTGATCGACAGGAACGGCCAGAAGAAGTCATTCTCCATCAACGAAGTGTCGGATATGCTTTATGATACGAAGAAGATCCTGGAGTTCAACCTTATTGACAACATCAGCCGTTGGGCCGAGGCGCGCAAGCTCGCATGAACTGGATCTAGAAAGCGGAAGTTCCTCGATCAGATAATCGCACGCCTCAGGACTCATAGGGCTCATCACCACTCAGAACAGCTCGATCATCATCGGCGTTGCGTTCCAATTTTTATCTTTTACACATTTCTATAATCAATTTTTCCCTTGGGCAAGGTTGATCAGTTGCTCTATCCCTGCTAGGTTTATGCTTCGACTGGGTATGCATGTCTCCATTGCCGGCGGCCTGGAAAAGGCGGCAGACAGAGCGCGGGAGAAGGGCTGCGATGCCTTTCAGATCTTCACCACCAATCCTCGTAGCTGGAGGTCCAAGCCCATTGCTCAACAATCCATAGATCTCTTCTCCTCCCGGCTCAAAGAGTATGATCTGCATCCAGTCGTATCTCATATGCCCTACCTTCCTAACCTCGCCTCCCCTCGAGATGAGGTCTACTCGAGGTCGGTGCAGGCTCTGACCGATGAGCTGGTGCGCTGCCGACTTCTGGGCATACCATATCTGGTGACCCACCTGGGAAGCAATCTGGGCGCAGAAAAGAAAGATGGCAGGGAGAGGATAGCTGAGGCCTTGAAGAAGGCCATCGCTGATTCCGGGGGCGATGTGATGGTGCTCCTGGAGAACGGCGCCGGGACAAAAAATAGCATGGGAAGCACCTTTAAGGATATTGCCTCCATCATCGAGTCCCTTCCCGGCCAGTCCCGCAGCCTTGGGGTGTGCCTGGACACTTGCCACCTTTTTGCTGCTGGATACGATCTTCGCACCCCTCGGGCCCTGGAGAGGACTTTAGAGGAGTTCGATTGCTGCATAGGCTCAAATCGGCTCAAGCTGGTACATCTGAACGACTGCCAGGGCACCCTTGGTTCGCACCTGGACCGACATGAGCACATAGGCCTGGGACAGATCGGCCTGGAAGGCTTCCGGTCGATCGTCTGCCACCCCTCTCTGCGAGAGCTGCCGATGATAATGGAAACGCCGGTGGACTCGCGACGGGACGATAAAGCAAACCTTCTAGTGGTCAGAGCTCTTGCGTCACTGATCGAATAGCTTCTCTACAACGAGCATCAGGGCACCATTGGATATGGGCTTGACCAGATAGCTGCTCGCCCCCAGGTCATAGCATTTCTGTATATCCTGATCCTCGTTCGAGCCGGTGAGAATGACTACAGGTATATCTTTGAGCCTCTGCTCCTTCTTGATAAGGGTGAGAAGGTCGATGCCGCTGATGTCGGGCAGGTTTATGTCCAGCAGGATGAGCTCGGGCAGATCGCTTCCGTTCATGCTCTGCAGGGCTTCTAGTGCCTCCTTGCCATTGGTGGCGACGATAAGGTTTCCATTTAGCTCATTGTGCTTCAAGACCCGCCTGGTAAATGCGATGTCCTCGGCATTATCCTCTACCAGTATGATCTTAATTTCGCGATCCATTAACTCACCCATGCCGACCCATGATCATGCACCCTATATTCGATTTAAACCTCGGGTCCATAATTGAAACTACTTGCAAAAATAGTTATCCCACTGAAGGGAAGAGCCAGAGCTGCCAGGCAGGTTATTGGCAAGTCCACAGTGAAAAATCTGACGAACCACTATCGATCACCAGCGCGGGAAAATCACCTGCCTACTTATGGTCCCTCATCTCTATGAACCTGGAGATCCTTCCGCGGGAGAGAAGAGCCACTCTGCTCAGGGGCACATCCGCCTCGGGATGGTAGCCCAAGAGCCCGGCCAAGGAATCCGCCAGGGCCAGGATCTCTGAGTGCTGGGGCATGGCCGTCCTCTCCAGCCGGGTCCGGGAGCGGCCAAGGTGCATATAGGCCTTCAGCTCGACGAAATCCGGCTCAGCATCTCCGATCAGCCGGGCATAATCATCGAGCCCTTCCATGTTTTGGCCTCGAACCAGGGTCATGCGGATAACGCTGCGGCATCGGTGCTCCTTCAAGAGCTCGAGGGACTCCAGGATCCTCGGCCAGAGGTCCTTTGAGGGATTGCATATCTGGCGATACCTCTCTTCATCTGGGGCATTGAGGCTGAGGTAGAGCTGGGTTGGTCTCAGCTCCGCCAAAACCTCGGGACGGGTGGCATTGCTGACCAGAAATGATGTCATGCCCCGCCTTGAGACCAGATCGATGAACTCTTTCAGGTAGGGGTAGAGGGTGGGCTCTCCCATCAAGGATATGGCCATATGCTTAGGCTCGCGAGCCTCCTCCAGGCGCACTGGATCGGTGGTTGAAGATCCCCCGTAGCCGGATATAAACCTCTGCTGGCCCCGCAGTATCCCTTCCAGAAGCTCAGCAGGCTCCATGGGTTCCTTTCCCGGTATTGGATCATCTATCGGCCTCCAGCAGTGCAGGCAGAGGTGATTGCACTCAAGCGTTGGCGTCATCTGCACACAGCGGTGACTGGCTATGCCGTAAAAGTGGTTTTTATAGCACTGATCGCCACCCCGCATGGAGCGATTCAACCAGAGGCAGGGCTTGACCGCGCCAGAACCCACAAGGTGATAGCCCTGGCGGGCAAGGGCCTTCTCTGCCATTGTGTCTTGCATGATATTCCTCCAATACAAAGTCATAAATCCCTGACGGCTCAACTATTGCGCAGTGGTCGAAATATCCCGATGGGCTTTGGTCCTTTTGATGCTGTTCATTTGCTCTGCAACCGCCGCAGAGCCAGATGAAGATCACCATATAAAGCTAACAAAGGAGGTCGTAGCATCAGGGGATATCATCTCTCAATTGATATCTGGAGAGCCTGTGAGGTATGATAATGTCACTATATCCGGCTCACTAGAGCTGGCAGAGCTGCAGGGATCATTGTCGCAGCCCGTGAGGATTACCAACAGCATCTTCTTGGGGCCGGTAAGGTTTGCTGCGGCGAGCTTTGATGAGCCAATTGACCTGCAGGGGTGCATCTTTCGGGATAACGTGGACTTCTTTGGTTGCCGATTTGCAGGGGGGGCCGGATTTGCAGGGGTCACCTTCGAGGGTCAGGCAGATCTTCGCAACACCTATTTCGGCGGGCAGGCCTCATTTCTGAGCGCTCAATTCTCTGAAGACGCCAGCTTTAGGAACAGCCAGTTTGCTGGAGATGGCATCTTCCTCAACAGCAGCTTTGCCCGGGATGTGGACTTCGATTTCGCTCAGTTCCAGCGGCTGGCCTCTTTTGCAGATGCCAGTTTTGTCAATGTGAGCTTTCTGGAGACCCAATTCGGCGGCCACACATCATTTCTGAATGCCAAGTTTCATGGCAATGCGGCCTTTGCCGCCACCAGATTTGCTGGCAGTGTGGTCTTCCGCGAGGCCGGATTCCTCTTGGGGAGCACCTTTGGCCTCTCCAGCTTCGGGGGGCTGGCAGATTTTACCAATGTCTATTTCAACAAAACAGCCTACTTCGGGGGGGTCAAGTTCACCGACCTGGCTTATTTCGTCAATGCCCGGTTTGATGATGACCTGAACATGGAGGATTCCAGGCTCTATAACATGCGTCTGGACAACGTGAGCCTTCAGGAAGACTCGAAGATCAACCTCAACAACTCAGATTTCACCAAGCTGGAGGTTCGCTGGGCGGTGATAAAGGATCGGCTGGTTTACAATGGCGCCGCTTATCTGGCCCTGGTCAAGAACTATAAGAGCCTGGAGTGGTTTGACGATGCCGACGACTGCTACTATCAGTACCGCAGAATAGGGCAGGACCAGGCACCCTGGGGCTGGGGAAAGATCTCGGATCTGATCTCCTGGCTCTCCTGCGGCTATGGGGTCCGGGTGAGCTATACCGCCTTTTGGTGCCTCTTTACCATTCTGTTCTTCGGGGTGATCTTCTGGGCAGGAAAGGGGATGAACAAGTTCGAGATCGAGGGGATGGAGCTTCCTGGAGACCACCGCCTGAGACCCACAGCGAGGGTATCTTTCACCGATGCCCTTTACTTTTCCATCGCCATGTTCACCACCTCCCAGGCACCGGTCAACACTTATCCCGTGGGCT
>ERZ1026800.2317-NODE-2317-length-10521-cov-3.362517_pt1 | contig 10521 bp, 8 predicted proteins | sample MGYA00520873_ERZ1026800 | MGnify/ENA primary metagenome ERZ1026800 (study PRJEB33270, sample SAMEA104284475) | anaerobic digester metagenome | biome: Anaerobic digester microbiome; feature: mesophilic sludge digester; material: Anaerobic digester biomass | place...
GAAGATTTCCTGCATCGCCGGGTTGATATTGATCGAGGTGAGCACAGAACGCGTTCCTTCATCATGGTTGGCTCCCACAGCCCAGGAGGGTGCTTCGGTGCGGATCGGTACAAAAGGAGGTAATTCAACAGGTTCCATCATCTGTCCCAGGTAGCCATCCATTAACAAACACACAACCATACGATACTTTTCTGCCAGATCGAACGCCAAAGCAGTCAGGTCCACCGCTTCCTGGACGGAGGCAGGTGCCAGGACGATCAGGTGATATTCGCCATGCCCGCCGCCATGTACCATCTGGGTGTAATCGGCTTGTGAAGGAGCAATATTGCCCAGACCAGGACCACCCCGAACCACGTTCACGACAACAGCTGGGAGTTCCGTCCCTGCGATGTAGGAAATACCTTCCTGCATCAGGCTGACGCCAGGGCTGGAGCTGGAGGTCATGGTGCGCATACCGGTGCAGGCAGCGCCATAGACCATATTGATCGCGCCGAGCTCGCTTTCAGCCTGGACAAATGCCCTGCCAAGTTCCGGCATGCGGGCAGAGAGATGCTCCAGCAATTCGGTTTGCGGAGTAATGGGATATCCGAAATAGGAGACCAACCCGACCCGCAGTGCGGTTTCAGCGACGGCGACATTTCCTTTGATCAATTCGAGTGCCATTACGCAGCCTCCCCTCCTTTTTCATCGCCGGGACGCACACCACGGAAGACCGTGATGGCTGCATCGGGGCAGACGACAGCGCAGGTGCCGCAGGCAATACAGTTTTCGGGGTGAAGCATGTGAGCGGGATGATAGCCCTTCACAGTCAGCCGGCTCATGTCCAGAGCAAGCGTTTGCGTTGGGCAATCCGTTACGCATGTTTCACAAGCTTTACAATACAGTTCATTGATTTCTACCCATCCCTTGGGTGGCATGCACATCCTCCTGAGTAAATTAATTCTGCCAAATGTGGTGAGCATGGCAGCTTGACCATCATAGTATAACGCAAAAGAGCGGTCTGATTGGAAAGTCCTGGCTGACAGCCTTACAGCCTCGAATCAATCTGCTTATCCGGCGGCAATCCTGCAAAATTATCCAGCCCGCTCCCGTGCCTGGCTTTGATATTGTCGATCCGCTCCTGGCTCCAGCCAAAGCGCTCTCGCTGCTCCTCAACAGAGTCGCCCATTTCATCGATGCCGGAGAAGTCCACCCCGATCTGTTCGCCCAGTTCCTTCCAACTGAGCGTCTTTGGATCCATCACGCATCGGCAATTCGGATGGTTTTCCAACTTTTTGGAGTACGGGAAAACCTGCCCGTGCATCAACACACAGACAATACACGTTCTGTCGTCCAAAGCCGCTTGCCACCGCCACTCACGCACAATATTCGGATTCTCGTAAAACGACTGCGACTGCGCCTCACGCAACGCCCTGATGCTCTCCGTTCTTGATATCGTCAGCGCTTTTGTCAAGCTTATTCCCAGCGATTGAGTGAGGGAGAATTGCCGATGGAAGAGGAAAGGATATAAAAAAGGAAGAAAATACCTAATAAAACGAGGATAACAAGCCTCAGATGAACCGTTGATCCGGTTCACATCAGGGTTTGATAGGGTTCCTGTCGAAAATACTGCTTTACTTCAACGGTCTCGGCTTATTTCTACTTGAGCAGCTCCAACAGAATCTCGCGTGTGCGCTTTGGGTCGGCTTTGCCGCCGGTGGCGCGCATCACCTGCCCCACGAACCAACCCAGTAGGCTCTCCTTGCCGGCTCTGAAGCTCTCTACTTCCGCCGTCGCCCCAGCCAGCACGCCTTCAATTTGCGCTCTCAGCGCGTCGCTGTCAGCGATCACCGCCAAGCCCTCAGCTTCCACGATCTCCGCCGGCGCGCGACCGCTCTCCTCGACCTTGCTCAGCAGGCTCTTGCCGGTGGCGGCGTTGATCTTACCCTCCTCCACCATGCGGATGGTCTGCGCCAGGGACGCGGGCGTCAGCACCAGTTCAGAAGCGGTCTTTCCCAGGTCGTTCATCAGGCGCGAGAGGTCGTTCATCATCCAGTTGGAAACGGTTTTTGCCTCTCCGCCAAAGCTGGCAGCGGCAGATTCAAAATACTCCGAAAGCCCGCGGTCGCTTGTCAGTATCTCGGCGTCGTACGCTGACAGTTCATACTCGCTCTCAAAGCGCGCTTTTCTTTCCAATGGAAGTTCCGGCAATTCCGCTTTGACGCGGGCAATTTCCTCCTGCGAAAGCACAACCGGCAACAGATCGGGTTCGCGGAAGTAGCGGTAATCCGCTTCAGTTTCTTTGGAACGCATCATGCTCAGCTTGCCCGTGTTGGCATCCCAGTCGAGGGTATAGCTGACGACCTTTCCGCCCGACTCCACCAGTTCGATCTGGCGTTTGCTTTCCTCGTTGATCGCCTGACGGACGGCATCGCTGGAGTTGACGTTCTTGATCTCTGTCTTGGTGTTCAACACCTGGCTGCCGCGTTCGCGGATCGAGACGTTGGCGTCACAGCGCAGGTGCCCTCGTTCCATATCGGCTTCCGAAACGCCGATCCAGCGTAAGAGCTGTCGAAGCTGGCTCAGGTATTGCGCGGCTTCTTCGCCGGAACGCAGGTCCGGCTCGGTGACCATTTCGACCAGCGGCACACCGCAGCGGTTAAAGTCCACCAGGCGCAAGCCGTGATCGAGCTTGGTTTTGCCGGCATCTTCTTCGAGGTGCAGCTTATGGATATGCACGCGGCGCGTGCCGCCATCGGGCATCTGCAGGTCGAGATAGCCGCCCTTCCCGATGGGCTCATCAAATTGAGTGATCTGATAGCCCTTCGGCAGGTCGGGGTAGAAGTAATTTTTGCGGTCAAAATGCGAGACCGGATTGATCTCCGCGTGCATGGCGACAGCCAAAAGCGAGCCTTTATGGACGGCTTCGCTGTTCAAAACGGGCAGCACGCCGGGCATACCGGAGCAGACCGGGCAGATATTGGTGTTTGGGGCGGCTCCCCACGAGTCAGCCTTGCAGGAGCAGAATATCTTGGTTTGGGTGTTGAGCTGGATGTGGGTTTCGAGCCCGATGATCACTTCATAATCTTTCATTATTCCACCTCCTGGCGCAGCGCAGCCGGGCGAACGGAGCGCCAGGCTTCATCGCGGGTTGCCTGCTCAAAGGCAAATCCCGCCCGCAGGATCAGGTCTTCGCGGAAATCCGCGCCGATAAACTGAATCCCTATCGGCAGATTGTTGCCGTCCAGCCCTCCGGGGATCGTCATGGCAGGCAGTCCGGCATGGTTGGCGGAAACCGTCATCTGATCCGAATACTGCATGCGCACAGAGTTGCCAAAGAAGTCGTCGCGTTTGAAGGCGGTTGTGGCGGTAGTGGGGGTCAGGATCGCGTCCAGGCGAAACTCGCCCTGCGGGTCGAAGGCGCGTTCGAAGTCCTTCCGGATCATGGCGCGCACTTTGAGCGCCCGCTGGTAGTAGTTTTCAGCAAATCCAGCCGCGGAAAGATACATGCCCATCAGGATGCGCAGCTTCGGCTGAGAGCCGAAGCCTTCGGCGCGGGTGCGTCGAAGCAGTTCCTGGAGGTCCGCAACCTCATCCGGGGTGCGGTAGCCGTATTTGACGCCGTCAAAGCGGTGCAGGTTGGACGCAGCCTCAACCCGCGAGATCACAAAATAGGTGGGGATGCTGTATCTTGTGTTGGGCAGGGGCACATTTTCGACGATTTCAGCGCCGAGGTCCGCCAAAACATTTGCGGCGTGCTCCACTGCCTGGCTGATCTCACTTTGGATGGATTCCATCCCGAGCTCGCCTGTTTCGAAGTCCGGATAGAAAAGGTGGGCGTAATCCGGCGAGAGCCCAATCCGCAGCCCTTTCACGCCTTTTTTCAGAGCTTCGAGATAATCAGAGACGGGCATTGTGGAAGAGGTGCTGTCGTGCGGGTCCAAACCTGCCATCGCCTGCAGGGTGAGGGCTGTGTCGCTGACGTTGCGGGCGATCGGACCCGGGCAGTCCAGGGAAGATGAAAATGCCATCAACCCGTAGCGCGAGACGCGCCCATATGTCGGTTTCAGCCCGACCACGCCGCAAAACGCAGCAGGCTGGCGGATGGAACCGCCGGTGTCCGTGCCCAGCGAGAGCGCCACTTCTTCGGCGGCAACGCTGGCAGTGGAGCCGCCCGAAGAACCGCCTGGCACGCGGGAAGTATCCCAGGGGTTATTGGGCGCGGGTTTAAACGCGCTGGATTCACTGGAAGAGCCGAATGCGAACTCGTCCAGGTTGGTCTTGCCAAGAATCAAGGCGCCAGCGTCCATCAATTTCTGGACTGGCGTCGCGGTATAGGGCGGCTTGAAGTTCGAAAGGATGCGCGAGGCAGCCGTGGTTTCGATGCCCTTCAGCGTAAAAATATCCTTGATCGCGACAGGCACGCCCGCAAGCATGCCAGGATCTTCGCCGGCGGCGACCTTTCGGTCTACTTCTTCCGCTTGTTGGCGGGCAAGGTCCTCGGTCTGGCGGATGAAGGCGTGGATCTTTTGATCCTCAGCCGGCTCAAGCGGTTTTTCATCAAGGCTGCCTGGCTGACCGTCCAGGCGGCGGATCTGCGCGAGCGATGCTTCCAACACCTCGCTGGCGCGGATTTCACCCGCGCGGACGCGGGCGGCAATTTCGAGAGCGGAAAGCTGATTCAGGCTCATTTCGCTCCTTTCACGTCCGGGACGGCGAACATGCTGTCTTCAATTTCCGGCGCCTCAGCCAGAATCTCTTCCGGCGCGGGGAATGGCTGCCAGACATCCGCGCGCGGTCCTGCGCCCTGGCAGCGGATGCCGTGCAGGGTTGGCTGGAGGTCTTCTTCGAGCGGCACCTGCAGGAGGAGATGAACAGAACTTAGCTGGTGATTCATCTCAGTCAGAAGATAAGCGCTTTCCTCTTCGGTGAGTTCAAGCGCTGCCAGACCGACCAGCTTCTGAAAAAGTTCGGGGCTGATTTTGCGAATACTCATGAGCTTTCCTTTTGATATGCTGAGGCGTATTATACCGTAGGGAAGGGATGCTATAATCGTTTACGTTGTAACAATTAATGGATGAGCGTCTTTTTGACAGCTTGCCTTTGGTTCAGCTTGGCTCGGCTTGGTTCCGTTTCACTTTTCGATAGAATTTAGAAAAAGCCATTGATCGAGAGCATGTCATTGACTTTGCACTTGAGCAATTGTACCCAATTATCTGAGCCATGAGTTGAAGAAAACATCGGCACCGAAGCGGACTTGGGCCTCCACTCAGGGTCTTTGTAGCGTTGGTACTTCCATCTGCTTTTCGCCTCATTTTTTGGCATCGGCGACATCACAAACGCTTCCGTTTTGATCAGGCTTTTGTATCTCAGAACAGCCAACATACGCTGCGCGCCTTTCATGCTCCATGACCTTCCATTACCCTTCATCCTCTGAGCCACCAGCTTATCGACGTTGCCTTCCATCGCTCCCATACTGCAAAAATTGATCTCCCCCAAACCGCGTTTGTCCAGATCGATCAAGGCATCCTGATTAGCCTTCAAGTACTCAAAGCATCGGATTTGCTGGTCTTTCTTTGCGCCTTTTTGCCTGGCGATCACCCGCAACAGATCCGCTTCAACGGCAGCAAAACCCTGACTGAAAAGCCTTGCCCGCAGCTCACCCCCATTCAACGCGCTCCCGAAAGCGGTATTGATACTTCGGATAACATGAAAGCGGTCCAGCAAATGATGTCCTGGAACACCAAGATGATCAAAGCTGTTGTGTACCCATTTTGCCCCATCCCCGCCGATTTGAGCGTATCGTACTTTGGACATGTCATAGGTTCTATACGCCAAGGCGCCCAGATGCTGCTGCCATTCCTCGTTGGACATGCCTAATTGACAGCTGATCACCTTGTTCACCAGGCGGTTGCGGTGAGGCGCGATGGCTTGTTTGCCGGTATAAAACAGGGCGACTTTCACTTCCGCACATTTTGCTTTCTCTCCCTGTAGTTTGATAAAGACCCCGTCCGCTTCCGCCGCGATCCTGGGCGCAACGATCTTGCCGGGTTCAAGGTTCTCTTCATCCATGATCCTTTCCATGGCTTGTATCTTTTGTCCTACACGGGCGGTCATGCGATGGATGCTGCTGGCGCTGACCGGCTCTTTGATGACGTATGAAAACAGCTCAGCCGCATTTCGGAAACTGCTGATGGCTGCCAGGCTCGCCGCCATCGCTTCAACTTTTCGGCTGTTTCGTTGATAGGCTCGCAGATGTAATAAGTCATCAAAGGGCTTGTGGCGCTTTCCCTGTTTGTCCTTGTAGATGTGCCTGCGATAGGTGATGCTGCCGCTCTCCAGCAAGACGCTGCGCTGCTCTGTCCCGATGTTCTTCCATTCCGTTTGCGCGCTCACATAGGCATGTAATTGGGACTCAAGCAAGTCAAACAGCATGGCTGTGACCTGCTGCTGGCTGCTTTGAAAGACTTTGTTCAGTTCCGTTTCCATCTCCATCACTGAGATGACTCTCTCGATCGTTTCGCTCACTTCCCCTGCTTTTACCGTTATAATGATTGAGACAGATGCGTCTGTCATTTGAGAGTTCCTCCTTTTTGTTTTGTTGCAAATCCAATTATGACAGGAACTCTCTTTTTTGTCTGTCCTTTTTCCTAATTCAGAATCTATCGATTTTTGAAACAGAAACTATTTCAACAGTCTCATGTGTAGGGATTGAATAACTAATGTAAAATTGTATTGACAAACGCTTTATTCAATCAACTGGACCCCGTAATAAAGTATCCAAGGAGGCTCTTATGAAAAACAAAATCTTTAGAACGATGTCTCTGGTTATCGCAGTGCTTTTATTGCTGGGGCTGGGGATTACCGGCCACGAGGCTCACGCTCAGGAACCAGACTTGTACATAGTAGATACTACCGAGGACCTCAGAGACCGTGTGCAAAACGGCGTTTGCAGCGCAAATATTCCATCTGACGGACCCTGCTCGCTGCGCGCTGCGATCTATGAGGCAGCGCGTTACACCGGCGGGAAGATCACAATTGAAGTCCCGCCAGGGGTCTACAAACTGACGCTGACAGAACCGTCTTCTGAGGGAGAACCGGAAGACCATTATGGCAATTTGGACTTTCCGGATATCGCCGTTGGATCAACTGACATCACGATTATTGGCACTGGAGATTGGGATAATCCTTCGGTTATCGATGCCAATTTTATCGATCGGGTCATGCAGATAGGGGAAAGGCAAAAAATTCGTCTGGAAAACCTGGTGTTGAAGAACGGATTGGCAATGAGTGATGACGATCGTCGTGGCGGAGGACTGAATATTCTTAATGCCACCGTAACATTACTTCACGTCAGGCTGACCAATAACGAATCCCCGGAGACTTCCACTTCCACTTCCCCTTCTAATGGTGGCGGGATCTTCAGTTGGAATTCGCAACTAAGCCTGTTGTATTGCGAGTTGGACCATAATAAAGCTCTTGAAGGATCTGCCTATATAGGAGGCTTTGACCGGGGGATAACAAGTATCTGGGCATCGACCATCCACCACAACACTGTTAATCTTGAATCAGGTTCTCACATTATTCCAGGCACCGACATGCTCATAATTAACAGCACCATTTCCGATAACCAGGGCGGACGTTACAACATTGAAACTCGTAAAGATTATTCATTAATAATAAAAAATTCAACAATAATTTCCAGAGGGGAGCTTGGCATCGTAGATAATAAGTCGGACAAATTGACTTTGCGATTCAACATCCTCCAGGTTATCCCAACCCTGGGCGTCGTTTCAGGAAAGGTCTGCGATATGCCTGAAGGCTATGAACCGTCCTATGGCGGCAACTTTTTCTCTGATTACTCCTGCAATCCTAAAGTAGACGAAGACAAAGACATTGTTATTCAGTATTCAGACATGCTCCTCGGACCGCTGGCTAATTATGGCGGTTGGACGCCCACAGTTCCTCTTCTCAGTCGTCAGGGTCAGAAATCGCCGGCTGTTAATTTTGGCAGCGGTAGATGTCCCGGTTTAACTTCTGATTCATATCTGGAGAAGGACCAGCGCGACAAGGACCGAGACCCTTGGTGTGACTCGGGCTCATTTGAGCTGCAGTTTGGTGAGATTCCAACGGTCGTGTATTTGCCGCTGATCATAAAATAGCAATCGTATTCCGGCTCAGACGCTGGGGTCATAAAATCAACAAGAGTTCCCGCAGGCTTGAAATCCTCTGCAACGGGAACTCTTGGTTGTGCCGTTTATCGTACAATCATTGGCAGGAACAGAGAATTCAACCGCTGACCTTTGAATACTGCCCCGCCAGTAGTTCCCGCATAAAGTGTTGAAGGCGTCTGCGGATCGATCGCCAGCGCGCTCATGTTGGTTTCTGTCAGACCGCTGTTGATTGCGCTCCAGGTCTCTCCCCCGTTCACGCTCATAAAGACGCCGCTGCTGGAAGTTCCGGCGTAAAGTGTAGCAGGCGTATGCGGATCGATCGCCAGCGCACTAATGTATCGGTCGGTTAGTCCGTTGTTCATTTGGCTCCAGTTTGCCCCCCCATCGGCGCTCTTGAAGACGCCACCACCGCGAGTTCCCGCATAAAGCGTATCAGGATCCTGTGGATCAACCGCCAGCGCAAAGATGTTGACCTTCAATTCATTGTTGGCTGGGGTCCAGGACGCTCCCGCGTTGGTGCTCTTGAAGACGCCTCTATAAGTTCCGGCGTAAAGCGTATCAGGATCCTGCGGGTAGATCGCCAATGAATAAACATAAACTGTCCCTGTCAAACCGTCGCTGGATGGACTCCAGGACCCGCCGCAATTTGTACTCTTATGCAAGAAAGAACCTTCCAAAGATCCGGCGTAAAGAGTACAGGGCGACCCCGGATCGATCGCCAGCGAAAGAATTTTCATCGATGTCAACCCTTCGTTGACTGCATTCCAGGAGTTTCCTCTGTTGGTGCTCTTGAAGACGCCGCCCTCATAAGTCCCTGCGTAGAGCGTTGAAGGCGTCTGCGGGTCAATCGCCAGCGAATAAACGTTCAGGTTAGTTAGTCCGTTGTTAATCGCGCTCCAGTTCGCTCCTCCATCGGCGCTCTTGAAAATGCCGCCACCGTAAGTTCCCGCGTAAAGCGTCGAAGGCATTTGCGGATCGATCACTAAAGCCAGGACTCTGCCCCCCTCAATCCCGTCCCCTGTCCTCTCCCAGATTATTTCTTCTGCCGCCTGTACCTCAGAATACGGCAAACATATTGCCAGGATGACAGCGAATAATATAGCGGTAAGCCTCTTTCTCATTTCTACTCCGATCAAATTATCTTGCTTAGAGATGATAGAAATTATACATTATCCAGTCCATGCTTAACAACCGCGGAAACCATACAGGCTTATTTTTTGAGTATTACCCGGCTTGCGGTTACAATTCAACTGTGAAAACAAATCCTTTGAGGTGTGCATGCTGAGTGTTATCCCCATCGCGGAGGCTTTAAGCCTCGTTCTCGAGAAGTTTAGCCGCGGGGCTGCGAGCCTTGAAACGGTCAGCCTGGAGTATGCATCGGGGAAATTCCTCGGGGCGGATATTACTGCTGAGGAGGACCTGCCCGCGTTCAATCGCTCCACTGTAGACGGCTTCGCGGTGCGCAGCGCCGACCTGCTGGGCTGCTCTGATTCCATCCCCGCGATTTTGGAAAAGACCGGTGAGTCAGTGATGGGTAAAGCATGCGTAATCCCACTGACGCCCGGAAGTTGTGTCTACGTTCCGACCGGAGGAGCGGTTCCGCCTGAAGCGGACGCGGTGGTGATGCTGGAATACAGCGAGGATTTTGGCGGCGGACAGTTCGCATTCTACAAATCCGCCGCTTCGGGAGCCAACCTTATTCTGCGGGGGGAAGATCTGAGGAAAGGCGAAACCATCCTGAAATCAGGAAAGAGGCTTGGCGCAGCGGACATCGGGACATTAGCCGCGCTGGGGAAAACCCAGGTGCCGGTCTTTAAACGTCCGCTGGTGGGCATCATTTCAACCGGCGATGAGCTGGTTCCGCCCGGGGAGAGCCTGAGACCTGGGCAAATCCGCGACGTAAACTCAGAGATGTTAAAAGCCGCGGTTGGGCAGCATAACGCTATCGCCATCAGTAAGGGCATCGTGCGGGATGAGTACGCGGCTCTCAGGAATGCCTGCAGCGAACTGATTCTAGAAGTGGATGTCTTGTTGGTCTCAGGGGGCACTTCCGTGGGAGAAAAAGACAATATGCCCAGGATCGTGGCAGACCTCGGTGAAATACTCGTGCATGGATTGGCGGTAAAGCCTGGCAAGCCCACGATCATTGGCGAGGTGAACGGTAAAGCCGTGTTCGGTCTGCCTGGGAATCCAGTGGCAGCGTTTTTTATCTTTGATTACCTGGTCAAACCGCTGCTATTGGCGATGCAGGGCGCTAAGGTTGAGAGGGAGCAGGTGGAAGCGCGGCTCACGCGCGCGGTGTCCTCCAACCACGGCAGGGAGGAATTCATTCTCGTACGTTTGGATGGAAACAGCGCGGAACCTGTTC
>ERZ1026800.2323-NODE-2323-length-10498-cov-6.078585_pt1 | contig 10498 bp, 9 predicted proteins | sample MGYA00520873_ERZ1026800 | MGnify/ENA primary metagenome ERZ1026800 (study PRJEB33270, sample SAMEA104284475) | anaerobic digester metagenome | biome: Anaerobic digester microbiome; feature: mesophilic sludge digester; material: Anaerobic digester biomass | place...
GAAGGTCGGCCAGCTCGGGGCTGATTCCGGCATAATCGAGGCCGGCGCTCAGGGAATGGGTGGGCAGGACCTGGCCGTCGTCGTCCTGAAGGAAGACGGATTTATAACCCTGGACGATGCCGATTCGGCCGTTCGGTCCGAAGCGGACCGCGTGTTCTCCGGGTTCCGATCCCCGTCCGCCCGCCTCAACCCCGATGCATCGAACCTCTCTCCGATCCAGAAAAGGGTGGAAGAGGCCGAGCGAGTTGGATCCTCCCCCGACGCAAGCCACCAAAACATCCGGTACCCTCTTTTCCGCCTTCAGGATCTGCCGCTTCACTTCCCGGCCGATCACCGATTGGAAGTGCCGGACCATCAACGGATAGGGGAAGGGGCCCAGGGCGGACCCGAGCAGGTAATGGGTATCGGCCTGGTTTTCAATCCAAAACTTCAAGGCCGCGTTCACCGCATCCTTCAGAGTCCGGCCGCCGTCGAGGACGGAAATCACTTCGGCCCCCATCCGGCGCATGAAGAACACGTTGGGGAATTGCCGGTCCATGTCGGTTTTGCCCATGAAGATCCGGGCTTTCAGGCCGAACCGGGCGGCCGCGGCCGCGACGGCCAGTCCGTGCTGGCCGGCGCCCGTCTCGGCGACGAGGCGCGCTTTTCCCATTTTTCGGGCCAGGAGAGACTGGCCGAGGACGTTATTGATCTTGTGAGCCCCGGTGTGGGCCAGACCCTCCATTTTCAGATAGATGCGGCATCCGCCGCCCGCCCGGCTCAGGTTCGGGGCGAAATAGAGGGGAGTCGGCCGCCCGGCGTAATCGCGAAGAAGGCCGTCGAGTTCGTTTCGGAATTCCGCGTCGCGGCGGAAATGGAAGAAGGCTTCTTCGAGCTCCGCCAGAGCCGGGACGAGCATTTCCGGAACGAATCGTCCTCCATAGGGGCCGAAATATCGGCGCCGTTCATGATGGCTCATGGTTGTTTCCTTTCAAAAGTCCGAAGAACCGCCTCATCCGGGCCGGATTCTTGATCCCCGGGCGGTCTTCGAGCGAGCTGCTGAGGTCGAGACCGTAAGGCCGATACGCGAGGATTTCGGCCAGGTTTTCCTCCGAGATTCCGCCGGCGATCATGATCCGCCGCCCGAGCTTCGAGGCGGCGGAGAGAATATCTTGGGAAACGCGGACTCCCGCGCCACCCCGGACGCCGGGGGCGCGCCCGTCCAACAGGATGACCGCCCCCGGGTAGGCGGCCGCAGGATCCAGGCCGGAGGCGGTTTCCGGCCGAAGGGCTTTCCAATACGGCAGGCCGAGGGACCGGCAATAATCCGGCGATTCCTCGCCGTGCAGCTGGACGATATTAAGCCGGCAGAGTCGGAAGACCTCCCGGATCCGTGCGGGTTGTTCATTGACGAATACTCCGACTCGCTCGAGGCTCTCGGGCATTCCCTCGGGATTCAATTCCCGGGCGGCATCCTCCGGCCGGATATAACGGGCCGAATCCGGAACGAAGACGAAGCCGGCGAAATCCGCCCCCATCTCAGCCGCCAGGACGAGGTCTTCTCTCCGGGTCAAGCCGCAAATTTTAATCTTGGCCATCGAGAAGCTCCCGCAGGGCCCGGACGGGATCGTCCGCCCGGACCAAATGCTCGCCCACCAGGATCCCGGCGAAGCCGGCCTCCTTGAAAGCGCGAACCTGTCCGGGTCCGTTGATCCCGGATTCGGCGATCACCGGAATTCCCGGCGGCACGGAGGGACGTAGCTCGAGGCCCCGGCGCCAGTCCACGGAAAAATCGTTCAGGTCGCGGTTGTTGATCCCGAGGAAATCGGGATGAACGGCCAGGGCCCGGTCCAGCTCGTTCGGGCTGTGGATTTCCAGCAAGACGCCCAATCCAAGCTGTCCCGCCGTTTCCCGCATCTCCGCAAGCGAGCCGCCGGTAAGGCAGGCGGCGATGAGCAGGATGAAATCGGCCCCCAGGGCGAGGGATTCATACACCTGGCAGGGATGGATGAGAAAATCCTTGCGCAGGACCGGGAGCCGGACGCGGGCCTTAACCCGGGGCAGAAAATCCTTCCGGCCGAAGAAACGGCGGGATTCGGTCACCACGGACACGGCCGCGGCCCCGGCCGCCTCGTACTCCCCGGCCAGCGCGGCCGGATCGAGCTCGGAGCGGATGAGCCCCCGGGAGGGAGAGCCCTTTTTCACCTCGGCGATCAGGAAAAAATCCCGGGCGGCCAGGGAGGTCCAGGCGCCCGGCCCGGGCCGGCTTTTAACCGGATAACGATCGGGATCGAATCGCCGGATATTCTCCCGCTCCGCCTCCCGCGTTTCCCGGATGAGGATTTCGAGGATGGTTTCCACGTCAGCACCCCGTGGCGGCGATCAACTCATCGAGCTTCCGCCGGGCGGCGCCGGTGTCGATCGCTTTTTCGGCCGCGGCGGCGGCCTCGGCCGGGCCGGGTTGAAGGCCGGCAAGGTAAATGACCGCGGCGGCGTTCATCACGGCCGCGTTCCGTTTCGGTCCCCTCTCCCCGTCGAGGATGCGGAGGGCGATCTCGGTGTTGATTTTGAGGCTTCCTCCCTTGAGATCGCTTTCCCGGCAGGGTTCGAATCCGAAATCCCGGGGGTGGATATCCAGGAGGCGGATCCAACCGTCCCGGATTTCCGCCGCCCGCGTCAAACCGCCGAGCGTGATTTCGTCCAGCCCGTCGAACCCGTGGACAACCAAGGCTCTGGACGTTCCGAGACGGGCCAGGGTTTCGGCGATCCGGGGAACGAGGTCCTCGGAGTAGACGCCGATGAGCTGGCGGTCGGCCCCGGCCGGATTGGCCAACGGCCCAAGGATGTTGAAAATCGTCCGGATGCCCAGGTCGAGCCTGACCGGAACGGCGTGCTTCATCGAGGCATGGAACTTGGGCGCGAAGAGAAAGGCCAGTCCGATTTCGCGAAGGGCTTTTTCCATGACCTCGGCCGGGGCGGCGATATTGACGCCCAGGGCTTCGACAAGGTCGGCCGACCCGCACCGGGAGGTGATGGAGCGGTTTCCGTGCTTGGCCACGGTCGCGCCCGCCCCGGCGGCGATAAAAGCGGCGCAGGTGGAGATGTTGAACGTCCCGCTCCCGTCGCCTCCCGTTCCGCAGGTATCGATTACCGGGCGGCCTTCGGGTTTCCGGACGGGCGCGGCTTTCCGGCGCAGGGCGCGGGCGAATCCGCCGATCTCGGAGACCGATTCTCCCTTGCCGGCCAGGGCGGTCAAAAGGCCGGCGATTTGGGCGGGAGTCGCATTTCCGGAGGCGATTTCCTCCATCAACGTTTCGGCCTCTCCCATCTCCAGATCTTGGCCGGCGGACGCCTTGCGGATGGCCGCCCGGATCAGGGACGGACGGGGCCGGGGATTGAGGAAATTGGCCAGGATTTCGATTCCCCTGTCCGTGCCGATGGATTCGGGATGAAACTGGACGCCGTCGAGGCTCCAGCGCTTGTGGCGGATGCCCATGATTTCCCCGTCCTCGGTCCAAGCCGAAACATCGAGCTCGGAGGGGAGCGAGCTCCGGTCGACGGCCAGGGAATGATAGCGGATCGCCCGAAACGGATTTTTCATCCCGCTGAAGATCCCCTTGCCGTCATGATAGATTTCGCTCTCCTTGCCGTGGCAGAGCGCCGCCGCCCGGACGATGGACCCGCCGAGAGCGGCTCCGATCGCCTGGTGGCCGAGGCAGATCCCGAGGATCGGAATTTTCCCCTGGAACGCCCGGACGGCCTCCATCGAAATCCCGGCGTTTTCGGGCCGGCCGGGCCCGGGCGAGATGATCAGGTGGCTGGGCCGGAGGCGGTCGATCTCCTCGGCCGTGACGGCGTTGTTCCGGCGGACCTCGACCTCATGCCCCAGCCTGCGGACGTATTGAAAGATGTTGTAGGTGAACGAATCGAAGTTGTCGAGAAGAAGGATCATGTCAGTCTCCCTCGGCCCCGGCCCGTTCGATCGCGGCAAACAGGGCCTCGGCCTTGTGTTCCGTCTCCCGGAATTCGTTCTCGGGTACCGAATCGGCGACGATGCCGGCCCCGGCCCGAAAGAACGCCGTCCGTCCTTTTTTGAGGATGGTCCGGATGGTGATGCATGAATCGAAGTTCCCGTTGAAACCCAGGTTGAAGACCATGCCTCCGTAGAAGTCGCGGCGGCGGCCTTCGAGCTCGGAGATGATCTCCATCGCCCGGATCTTGGGCGCGCCGCTCAGGGTTCCGGCTGGAAAAACAGCCCGGATGACATCGAAGACGTCCCGGGACTCGTCCATCTCCGCTTTCACGGAAGAGACGAGGTGCATGACATGGGAGTAGCGCTCGACGGCCATGTAATCGACCACATCGACGCTGCCGGGACGGGCGACCCGCCCGAGGTCGTTTCTGGCCAGGTCGACGAGCATGATATGTTCGGCCTTTTCCTTGGCGTCGGCCAGGAGCTCCTTGGCGAGTCGATCGTCCTCGGCCACCGTCCCGCCCCGAGGCCTGGTTCCGGCCAAGGGCTTGACCAGCATTTCCCGGCCTTGCACCCTGACCATGACCTCGGGAGATGAGCCGGTCAGGGCGAAGGCGCCGAAATCGAGGAAAAAGAGATAGGGGGAGGGATTGATCATCCGGAGCGCCCGGTAAACGGCGAAGGGATGCGCGTCCGTGTCTACGGAAAACGCGCGGGAGAGAACGACCTGGTAGGCGTCGCCGGCCCGGATCAGGTCTTGGCAGGTCAGGACGTTGCGGAGGAACTCGTCCCTGTCGGTATCCAGCCGGAGGACCGGCCTCTTCTTCCGGACGGGCCGCGGCTGGGCCGGAATCCGACCGGCCAGAAGACTTTCCATGGCCCCGATGCGGTCCGCGGCGGCGGCATAATCATTTTCCGGGTCTTGTCCCGGAAAAACCGAGGCGATGATGAAGATCGAACGCTTCACCGAATCGTAGACCAGGACCATTTCGGGAACGACCAGGCAGGCGTCCGGGATCGGCCCGTCTGCCCCCGCCGCTGGGATATTTTCGAAGTATCCGACGGTTTCATAACCGAGATACCCGATTCCTCCGCCCCAAAAAGGGGGGAGATGTTCATAGCGGGGGGCTTTCAACCCGGCAAAAAAACGCCGCACTTCCTCCAGGGGGTCGGGCAGGGATTTTTCCGTCACGGATTCCCTCCCGTTGCCGTTCGGTCCGCGGACCTCGACCTTCCGCCCGGTGACGGTGATCCCGCATTTTCGACCGCAGGCGATGATGGAAAAGCGTCCGACGTGCTCTCCGCGCTCGATCGATTCGAGCAGAAACAGGCCCCGGCTTTTGAGAAACAGGGAGAGAGGGGTTTCGAAATCGGCCGGGATTTCCTTGCTGACGGGAACGACGGAATATTCCGCGGCGTCCCGCAAAAATGCTTTTTTTTCGGGAATGAGCATAAGGGTCCTCCTTTGGAATCGGAAAAAATAACCGGAAAGAAGAAAGCGGGAAAATATTTATGGGCGGGAAGCCGCCCATCGACGCCCCCGGCCGGAGCGGTTCGTCCAGACCCGGGGGATCCGCTGTTCCAGGAGGAGCAGGTCGGCGAAAACAACGGCCGCGGCCGCCTCGACGATGACCGGGAGCCTCAAGGCGAAGCAGGCGTCATGCCGGCCGCCGATGCGCAGGGAGACCGTCCGGCCGGTTTTCCGGTCGAGGGTTTCCTGCCGGAGGCCGATGGACGCGGGCGGCCGGGCCGCCACGCGGAAGCAGACCGGGTTGCCGTTGCTGATCCCGCCGTTGATTCCGCCGGCGTTGTTGGTCCGGGTCTTGCCGTCGGAGGCGATCAAGGGGTCGTTGAAATCCCTCCCGCGCATCGAGGCGGCGGCGAATCCGCGGCCGAATTCGACTCCCTTGATTCCCGGAACGGCGAACAGGATATGGGCCAGCAGCGATTCCAGCGAGTCGAAAAACGGCTCTCCCAGCCCCGGCGGGACGGGGGCAGCCGTGCATTCGACCAGTCCGCCGATCGAATTGCGCTCCCGGGCGGCCTGGGACGCGGCCGCGGCGGCGTCCGCCTCTCCTCCGGCCGAGACCAGTCGGGCGGAAATCCGCATCGGCCGAACGAGCTTCTTGGCCGCGACGCCGGCCGCGACAAGTCCGAGAGTCAACCGTCCGGAAAAATGACCTCCGCCGCGAAGATCCTGGTTTTCGCCGAATTTGACCCCGGCGGCAAAATCGGCCTGCCCGGGACGGGGAACCCGGCGGAAGCGGGCATAATCGCCGGAACGGGTATCCGCGTTGGCGAAACTGACGACGACCGGAGCGCCCGTCGTCCTGTTCCGGCAGACGCCGCTCAGGATCTCGGGGATGTCGGTTTCGCGGCGGGCGGTGGTGCCAGGGGCGCCGCTTTTCCGGCGCGCGAGATCCGGCCGGAAATCCTCCGGACGAAGGGGAAGACCGGCCGGACAGCCGTCGAGGACGACGCCGACGGCGGGTCCGTGGGACTCGCCGAAAAGATGAAGGCGGAAAACGCGACCGAAGCTATTCATGGATGTCTCCTCCGAGTCGTCTCAAGTCTTGAAAAAACAGGGGATAGGATTTTGCGACGCAGGCGCCGCCCGATAGGCGGACCGGCTCGCGTGCGCCGAGCGCGGCGATGGCGGCGGCCATGGCGATCCGGTGGTCTCCATGGGCGTCGATTTCGCCGCCGCCGAGGCTCGTTCCGCGGATTTCCATCCAGTCTCCGTCGCGCCGGATGTCTCCGCCGATCCGGCCGAGCTCCCGGACAAGGACTGTGGCCCGGTCGCTTTCCTTATGGGCCAACCGGGACGCGCCCTTGATCCGGGTCGTACCCGGGCAACGGCAGGCCAGGGCGGCCAGGGCCGGGAACAAATCGGGCGAATCGGCGGCGTCGAAGACAAAGCTCCGGAGCCTGCCCGGCTCCACGGTCAAGGTGTTCCCCTCCCAGGAAAGCCGGGCTCCGCAAGCGTCCAGCGCTTCGAGCATTTTGACATCGGCTTGGCGGGAATCGCGGCGGAGGCCGCGGACGGAGATTTTCCCGTCGACCGCGGCGGCCGCGAGCCAGGCCGAAGCCCCGCTCCAGTCCCCTTCGATTTCGATATCAGCCGGGCGGAAGGATTGGCCGGCTTCGACCCGGAAAGTCCGGTAGGATTCGTGATCGACGCGGACGCCGAATCCCCGGAGGACCTCGAGGGTCAGGTCGACGTAAGGCCGGCTTTTCAAATCGGAAATCTGAAGCAGGCTTGACCTTTCGGCTTTTGGCAGGGCGGTCAGAAGCCCGGAGAGGAATTGGGAGCTGACCGAGCCGTCCACGTCCGCCTCGCCGCCGCGAAGCGGTCCCCGAACCTCGAGCGGCGGAAATCCTCCGTCGGTCCGGACGACGACCCCGAGCCGGCGCAGGGGAGCTTCGATCATGCCCATCGGTCTTTGGCGCAGCGACCCCCGGGCCGAAAGCACGATGGCCCGGCTCGAAAGCGCGGCGACGGCCGAAAACAGGCGGAGGCAAAGACCGGCTTCGCCGCAATCGATGTCCGGCATCCGGGGATTGAAACCGCCCCGGATTCGGATGTCCGGCCCGGAATCTTCGACCTCGGCGCCCAGGGCCCGGACCGCCCGGAGGGATGCTTGGGCGTCGTCACAAAGGCTCGGACGGCGAAGGACGGATGTCCCCTCGGCCAGGAGCGCGGCGGCCGCGGCCCTCTGCATGTGGCTTTTCGAGGGCGGAGCGTCCACGGCCCCTTCAAGGCGCGAGGAACGGATCGATTTCGCTTCGGATGTCATCGGCGGTCTCCTGGACATGTTTGATGTTGAAAGCGACAAGGTCGGCCGTCAGGGCGTAGGCGGTTTTTCTTTCGGTAAACAGCCGGAGGAGGTCCTCCCGGCGATCTTGCCAGAGAGGCCTGCTTCCGTTTTTTATTCGCTCGGCCGTCCGGGCGAGCGGCGTATAGAGCCAGACCACCCAACCGTGACGTTTCATCTCCGCCCGGGAGGCGGGATCGCAAACCGCGCCGCCGCCGCAGGACAAAACCAGCGATTCGACGCCGGTGAACCGGCCGACGGCTTCCCGTTCCAGGGCCCGGAAGCGGGCTTCTCCCCGGCGGGCGAAAATTTCGGACACGGTCATTTGTTCCCGCTCCTCGATCCACTCGTCGGTGTCGAGAAAAGCGTAGCTCAGGCTTTCGGCCAGGCGCCGGCCGATTGTCGTTTTTCCGGAACCCATGAACCCGACCAGGACGATCCCTTTCTTTTTCTCCGGGACGCGGGCCGAAAGACCGGGAAGAAAATCCTCTTCGGGCAGGGGCGCCTCTTCCGGCCGGAGGCCGTTCATCAGAAGGAAAGCCGCGACTCCTTGACGGAGAAGCCATTCCGTTCCCGGGATGTAGCGGCATCCCCGGTCGCGGGCGGCGGCTTCCAGGGGCGCGTTCCGGTAATCGGCGTCGAGGATCGTCGTTCCCGGCCGGAGCCGATCGATCGGAAAAAGCGCCGGAGAGGCGGGGATCGTATTGATGAGCAGGCGAAGGCCGGACAGGGCCGCCGGCAGCTCCTCCCAGGGAAGCGAGGCGCATCCCATGGATTCGGCCAGTAATTCCGTTTTTTCCTTCCCTCGATTGATGACCGTGACGAAGGCGTTTTCCGCTTGCATCGCCCGGACCGCGGCCCGGCCGGCTCCTCCGGCGCCCAGGACGAGAACTCGTTCGCGGCGAAGGGGGATTCCGGATTTTTTCAGGGCTTCGGCGATTCCCCGGGTATCGGTATTGAACCCGCGGAGACCGCCGGTCCCGGCCAGGATGGTGTTGACGGCGCCGGTCGAAACCGCCGAGTCGTCCAACCGGTCCAGCAATGGAAACAGCGATTCCTTAAACGGGGAGGTGGCGTTCATCCCCTTGAATCCTGCTTCCCGCATGAGCGTCAGAATGTCTTCCGGCCCGTCGGCCCTGACCCTGAGATAAGCGGCGTCGACGCCAAAGCGGGCGTAAAGCGCCCGGTGAATTTCCGGGCTCAAGCTGTGAAGGATGGGACGCCCGGCCACGCCGAAGAGCTTCATGATGTCCTCCCCTGAAGAAGGAGCTCGACGGCTTTCATGGACTTTCTGTCGAGTTGGCCCGGAGCGGTTTCCCGGCCTTTCCCAGCCGCGGCGAAGGTGAAGGGCGCGCCTAAAAGCGTTGCGGCGACCCGGGTCCAGCTTCCCGCGGGCCCCATGGCGAAGGCGAGCAGAGATTTCCCCCTTTCGTCCTTCCGGTCGTAGAGAGAGACGAGCCGGGCGCAGTCTGAGGGCGTTCGGGCCAGGCAGGCGATTTTCACGACGTCGGCCCCGGCCCGGACGTACTGGTCGATGACCCGTTCCATCAGGCTTCGGGAGGGCGTTCCTCGAAAATCATGATAGGAAAAGATCAGCCGGCACCCGGCCCGGCGGGCTTCAGCTTTGATGTAATCCCGGAATCCGGGGGATTCCCGTCCGTCGACATCGACATATGAGGCTCCGGCAGAGACGGCCTCCGCGAGCCGTTCCCTGCGGATAGGATTCGAAAGCCGTCCGGGACGGCAGGCGGCGATCAGCGTTTTCGGCCGGGAAAAAATTTTTCGGATTTCCACCGCGGAAAAGGAATTCAGGTCGAGGCGGATCTCAGCGCAGTCGACCGTTCGCAAGAGACGGAGGCAAGCGGAGAAAGACGTTTTACCCACGCTGACACAGATCATGGAATCCTCTCTCCATTTCCTCCCGACCGACGCCGGCGACGACTGCTTTTCCCAGGCGTTCCAGCAAGACAAGATCGACCCGGTTCCCTGCCTTTTTCTTGTCCTGGAGAAGGGCTTGGCGGATGTCCGGCCAGGCGCCGTGCGGACGAACGGGGAGGCCGAACCGTTCGATGAGCCGGATCAGCCGGTCGGCGTCCCTTTCGGCCAATCCGCTCCGGCGCACCGAAAGCCGGGCCGCGGCGGCCATGCCGATGGAGACGGCTTCGCCGTGGCGGATTCCGGACGCCCGCTCCAGGGCATGGCCGAGGGTGTGGCCGTAGTTGAGGATCTCGCGCAGGCTCGATTCCTTGAGGTCGGCGGCGACCACGTCGGCCTTGACCTGGATGGCGCGGCGGATCAGCTCGGGCAGCACCTCGCCGGTGGGGTCGAGGGCTCGAAGGTGCGTGCCAAAATGTGGTCCCAGAAGCTGTTGAGCCGTATCCCGACCGACCCCGAACTGACGTTATGGGGCGGCCAGATCCAGGCGGAAGGTGATCTGGCTGTTGTGGCGACGATCGCCGGGAGCGACGCCTACCTGCTGATTGCCCAAGAACGAGTCGTCGAGTCAACGCTCACGACCGCGCCGGGCACCGTGGTAGTCACCGGAGCGGAGGTCATCTCCGCGGTCTACGCCTCTGACGGGTCCGGGACGGTCGTGTTGGCCACCGGTGTGACCCCACCGGCTGTCGGCCGCCATCTGGTGGTCAGCAACGAAACAGACCCCGCGGCCGGTGGGGTCGGTCGAGTGACGGTACTCACCGCCGCGTCAGGTGGGCGGACAACCGTCCAGGTG
>ERZ1026800.2324-NODE-2324-length-10498-cov-2.378170_pt1 | contig 10498 bp, 9 predicted proteins | sample MGYA00520873_ERZ1026800 | MGnify/ENA primary metagenome ERZ1026800 (study PRJEB33270, sample SAMEA104284475) | anaerobic digester metagenome | biome: Anaerobic digester microbiome; feature: mesophilic sludge digester; material: Anaerobic digester biomass | place...
TAGCGTTTTCTGCAGTTCTTCGCGGGCTTCTTCCAAAGCTGCCCTTGAATTCTGTTTCATTGCAATTTTGTTCACTTCATATTCATAAGCTTCATCAACTGTCATAAGTTTGATATTTTTTTTCATATTTTTTTATCTCCTTGGGGTAATTACTATCGTTTCATGTGCTTCATCGAAAAGCATATTCACGCGATCGACATCAGGCCATACGTCCATTATCGCTTTTGGCACCGTAATCAGGCCATAGTTGTGATGGCTGTTTTTCTGTATCTTTCTAGAAAAAATCATATTATATTCTCCTAATGCTAATCAAATAAACCCTGACAATTGTAATTTTACGGAAAAAATTAATTGTTAATCAGAATTATATAAGACCAAATTAATATCCATTCAATTGCCGCAGCCTTTTTGCAATAATATCAGATACCTTGTGCTCAAAAGCTGTCTCATCCAATAATATGCCACGCCTCGGATCGGCCTCATAATGAATATGGATGATGGGATTGTTGGTTATGGTGCTTGTTGTAGTTGTTTCGCTACCATATGCTATATTTTCAAGAATGGTTTGTAGGCGTGAGGAATTCGCAACTTCTGCAGGAATGATTGGTTCTCCAGAATGCACTAAAGCAAATCCTGTTTTTTCCACGAATCCACCATCAGCGAAGCCCACAGTGTCCCGTAATGCGTTCCAGCCTGATCCTAATGCTTCTTTGCCGCTGTCGATAGCAGAACCAACCGCTTCTTTGCCGCTATCAACAGCTGAACTGATTCTACCACCTGATGCATTATCAAGGCCAGTATATGCGATCTTACCAAGGCCGCTTGGATTGCCCAGGTCTGGTGTCAGACTTGAAATGGGTTCGCCGCTATCTACTTTTTCCTTGATCTTTGCGATATCGTCTTCGAGGGCTTCATTGGCAGCCGCGCCCAGATCACCAAGGGGATTTATATTATTGGTGGTATTCAAAGTAGTGTTATTCTGAATGGATTTAGTATATTCTGGGACCGCATTCTTAACGATATTATCATATTCGTATGTATCTGTCAGGTTTTCATGGGGTTGCGGCACACCGGTAAGGCCTTCACGATATGCGGCCCTCAACGTTTCATCAGACAGTTGCCCATATTTAAAGTAGTTCTCGCTGCCTTTTTTAGTTTCCCGGATGAATTTGATGAAGCCCTCTTCCGAGCCACTTGCAGCATTCCCGCTATCGCTGCCTTCTGAGCCACCCGCAGCATTCCCGCTATCGCTGCCTTTCATCCAACCAGGTAGCTTACTTTTTATGCTAGTAATAATGTCATTGAATTCGGTGGTTATGGTGGTGGTTATGCCTTCGAACTTTGTAGTAATAGTTGAAATGATATCTGTTATTTTTGTGGTGATGGTTGTTATTATTTCTTCGAATTTTGTAGAAACTGATGTACGAATTTCATCAAATTTAGTTGTGATATCAGACGTGATTTCACTAAACCAGTTAGAAACACTTGTGGTAATTTCATTGTATTTTGTGGAAATATCAGAAGTAATTTCACCGAATTTAGTACTCAGTTCGGTATTTATGTCACCAAAGAATTTTGTTATTTCCGAAAATTGAGTTTTTACTTTTTCGATTTGTTTAGAAACCCATTCAGAAACTGCCTTATATATGTTTGCTGGCAATCGTATAATAGCGTTGTAAATGTTAGTAAGGGGATTTCCTCCAGAAAAGAAATTCTTAAACCATGACAATACATTTACAATGAATTCTAGGTGGTTTTGCATTAAGGAAAGTGGTGTCACGATTTTAGTCATTGTAAGGAGGTTAGTACCTGGTAGTCCACCAACAGAACCTAACAATTGACTTGTTGCACTTGGTTTTGTTTCAGATGATTTTTCATTGCCTAATCCCAAAATGCCAAGGATATTACCAGACTTAACATTGGTGTATGCGGAATTCAAGCTATCTATTTTGCTAAAAAGATCTGATTCTATTACACTACCAAGACGATCTACCGCATATCCTGCCCAATAGCCTACATCTTCCAACCATTGAATAAGATCTTTGCTCATTTCGGTCTTGGAGAGCTTATCCAATGCATTACTAAAGACGTGAGTGCGGGTTTCTACGAGATACAGAAGGCCAGCAATTGCAATTAATGGAATGGCTAAAAGTAATAGCGGACTTAGTGCTGCCCATTCAGCTGCTGCTAGACTAGTAGTTGCTGCAGTTAATCCCATAGTTGGACCTATTGCAGCAGTTCTTGCTGCGGTTGTTCCAAAAATTGCGCTAGTTGTATTTAAATTAGCAACGGCATCAATTTCTAGCGCTACCGCTTCCATTCCAGTTGCACCTGTGTTGAGTGCAGTAGCATTCGCAGCTGCGGCAGTTGCGATTGTTTCAGCTATAATAGCATTAGTACGAGCCGCTTTTGATGTAAGACCTAGCCAATCTGTAACAATAAGAGCTTTAGACACTACCATTTGCTTGACTTCTGCCGCGGTATGCAAATTCGTCCATAACACCATTTGCTTTAGTAATGCAAGGCCAGGCGATAAAACCCCATTCAGCAAAGTAAGAGTAGATACGAGTGCTATAGCACCGCCTGCAAGTCCAATAAAAAGGCCCGCACCAGGAATCGAATTCAAGAGTTTGACTGCGCCCGTTAGCAATTGAACGAATTTATTCATCGGCCAGACCAGACTATCACCAATGGAATCCTTCAGGCTTTTAAGGCTGGTCGCAAATCCTTCCCAGGGTCGTTTTGATAGCGCCTCAGACATGTTAACGTCTTTGCCCATTTCCATCATGTACTTCATGCGGGACTTGGCGCTCCTCATTTCTTTGCCTTCAGGATCGACACCTAGCGCTGTTGCAAGCGCAGTCCTGCGCGTACCGGTCATTTTCCCGGTCGTGCGTACAGACGAGCGAACTAGATCTTCTGCGCTGCCAAATCCTTGATCCTTCATCAGTTCTTGGTTCGCAAACCAAAAATTAGTAATAAAATCGGCCTTAGCGAGCTTTTCAGTAGAAGACCCCTTGATGTATTGCGACCCTGCCATCAGAATAGAATAGTATTCCTTGATGTTTGCGCGTCGAGTACCTTCCCCAGCTTCCGCTTGCTGTTTCGAAAATTCCTCGAGCTCGGCGAACGATATTTTGAGTTTCTTGTTACTGTTTATGGCACGCTCAATCTGTTCAACATACAACGTTGATTCTGCTGATGTCTTCCACGCTAGACCAGAAATCGATCCACCAATAGCAATGCCAGCAAGTGAATTCACCAAATTTCCAATGCCATCATTTACGTTATCTATAGATTTTTTAATATTATCAAAACTAGAAGTTGTGTGTTTTTCGGTAGATTTTGCATTATCTGAAATTTTATTTATAGATTTTGCAGCATTGTCAGCAGATCCAGTTAGGTTATTTATTGATTCAATATTTATAACAATTTTTTTGTTGGCTAGATTATCTAGTAATACTGAAACATTTTTTAATTGTTCTTCGATGTTTCCGGATAGTGTTATTAGGATTTGAACGGATCTGGCAAAATTGTCTAGCATAATTTAATATCTACCTATTTGTTTTTGTTCACAATGTCTAACCAACGTTGTTTTTGGGTTTCGGTACATTTGTCATAGCTGGCTTTGTCGCGCTTGCCTTTCATTGCGTTAACGAATTCTCGGTGGGTTATTTTGCGGTTTTGAGATTTACCGGCTTTAGCTAGATCTATTATTTCTTGCATTTTACAAATCGCGTCTATCTGAATTCTGGTTAGTTTGTGAATTGGGGTATTTGTTAATTTGTAACCAGAATGATGTAAAAAAGTTAGACGCTGGCCTTCAGCTGTCTGAAAAAATCGGTTAGTTCCTCGTTGCCGACTGTGGATATAGAAATGATGGCTTGACCAATTTCAATGAGGGCATTACCTATCATGAGTTCGAAAACTTCCTTGTGGTCTTCGATGGGATCTTCTGGGTTAGCAATCTCGTGCAGGGCTTTATCTACGATGCCGTAACGACAAGCTTCTACTTGCAAAATAAAGTTATCAGATACTTTGGGATCTGAAGTATCATAACCAGAGTCTTCGACTGTCTTAAATATTTTAGCAATCTCAACATCGGTTAGCGGACGAACTTCTATTTCCTCATCGTACACTGAAACTTTTACTTTTTTCCGAAATTTGGTGCCTTCTAGAATCAAATCTTTTGTTATCATGTAAAACTTTCCTTACTTTTTTATGTTTGCGTTATTTGTTTATGCTGGATCTCTGCTAAAGGCAGAAAAGCTATATCTTGTTGATACTGTGGAACCAACGTCTCCGATATTCAAGGAATCGCTTTTGAGTAGGCATCTGTGGTACGTTACTATGGTGCCAGAAGCTACTTGTGTCGGTTTTTTTAAGGATCGATCGTACTCGGATCCTACATCATTTACCATTATTTCAAATTCTTTTGATAGGCCTTGAACGTCTTTCCAGGTTAGGTTTTCTTTGATTAAGTCCATCCACGTCTTGGGATTTTCGGCTTCAGAAACCCACCAAGAACCAATTTCGAAGTCGCCTTCATAATCAATTTTGCCTTGTACGTGAGCGTATTTTTGATGGTAGCCAGTACCATATTCTTTGCTAATGTCTGTTGATTTCTGGGCTGTAAGCGACTTTAATGGAATGATATGGGGTTCTCCGCCACTTGCAGTAAAAGTTATTACAATATCACCAGGACTTTCTGCAACAATTGTGTATGCCATAAGTTTAATCTCCTAAAAATGTTTATGAGGGGATTTATTCCACCTCAGTTATTACTCCTGTTCCTTGATCACTTAGAATACCAACGGCTATTGTTTCGTCAATTCTTTCAATGTGACCAATGTTTTCCATGCACAAATGGATATTTACTTTGCCGGTATCGGTTTCATCTGGGGTTACTTCAATGGAATATGCTCGAATATTTTCATCGCGCATTAAATCATTGAGGATAGCTTTGATTGATTGTTCCATTGCAGACATTATAGTACCGGTTCGCTTTTCATGGAAATATTGACGCGCTATTTGGTCAGAAGCAACAATAACATAGTTGATGGTTCTGTTGTCAACTGTCCTTAGGAATTGCCAGGTCTGGTCTGTGGTTATTCCAACGTATGGCCGAATGCCGCGACTCTTAATAATAACGTCTGCGCGGGCATCGGTATCTTGGGTCATTACATCTACGTCAGTTTGGTCGTAGGTGTTTAGTAGACCATTAAGACCGTTCATCGCGTTTCGTGGAAGTGCGGCAGATTCTCCAAGCGCTACAGCGGCTTCTTTGCCAGCTCTTGCAACTGCAATGTTTCTAGAAGTCGTGGAATTGTCCCAGCTATTGGCTACGATCGTTAGAAGACGGTTGGAATAGCCCGCTGCAATATCAAGGACTTGTTCTGCGGTTAAGTTGGGAGCAACTCCAATAAAGCACTGGCATGGATGGAACTTGTTTGCCATTTCCATTGACCAAGCATCCAGTACAGGAATTAGGTCGTGGGTACCTTCTTCAACTTCATATTCGGTCAGGGCACAAGTTTGCGGTGCGCCAACTAATTCAGCGGCAGCAGCTCCACCAACTCGTAATGCTTTTTCCCAGTCGGAAGTAGAAATCGAGGTGCCGTCTAGTCCACCAGATAGCGCGAACGGCGTTACACTAGTAGCAGGAAGGTGTGTTTCTCCAGTTATTGCTGTTGCTGACACAAAACCTGTACCAATAAGTCTAGCAACCAACTTTGTAAGTGATGATATATTGTCGTATGTGTATGTGGTTTCGTTGTCAGTTACAACTAATTTCACGGTTTTATATTTCAGACTATACGTTATAAGGGAAGTTGCTGCAACCGGAGTACCAAACGTTATGCTACCATCGATTGTATTTACGTAGACTTGTTCGGTGGTCGGAGGCGCATTATATACTAATTTTCCGTTTGCTTCAGTATAAGGAACTCCATCTACTCTAACCCAGTTCGCGGAATCATTTGCTATTATGTTAGCATATTGGGTGTAGTAAGGTCCGACTGTTCCAGCGCCAGGTATCGCATACGGCGTGGTTTCAGTGGCTTTATAACTGCCTTCAAGTACCTTAATAGATACTGCATTACCCCAAAGGCCAGGAGATTTAGCGGAAATCGTTACAACGTCATTAGGAACACTTAGACCGTCGTCGAGTGTTACAGAAGCGGTAGCGTGTCCAGTTCCTAAAACTCTAACTGCATAAACCACTGGAGCTCCTTGTGCAAACGCTAATTCGATTGCATCTTTGAGACCGCCGCTATAGAAGTAAGTTTTTGCAGCGGATGAACTTGTCATTGCAACTGCTTCGTCTACTGGACCACGAACAGATCGTCCTACTAGTAGAACAACTCCCTTACCTACGATTACAGGTACGGGGCCAACTGTTTCGAGCTTAATTATAAGTCGAACAAATTGACTTGGATTACCATATTCAACCATTTATAATCACCAAAATATTATTTTACTTTAATTAAAAGATTCTTAGGATAACCGTCTTTCAACCATTTCTGGTATTCTTGTAAGGTTATCTTGTTTGCTCGCCATGCATCATAGATAGTCATTTTAGAAGGAAATTCAGGAACTACGGATAGTTCATAAAAGTCCTCGGTTTGTGTTTCATCAACCTTATTATATTTTTTTTTCAATGTAAATACCTTCAGATATTTATGTAAACTTTATTCAAGTACTAATCAAAATAAAAGCAAGAATATACAATTTTACGAACCGGAACCAAAAACTATAAATACAATAAGGAGTATAGTATAGTACATGGACACATTTGATAAGATCGGTAAACTCATCGAAGGCGGTATAAAAACGCTATTTGCATTGCCAGGAATTTTGATCGCGGCACTTGGAGTAATGGTAGTGATAAATTCTGTGCTAGATCTAGATTTCTTTGGAGCAATAGTAGGAATAGTTTTCATGGGCTTAGGACTAGGCTGGATTAGCTGGACCCTAAGAAGCATAAGGGGATTAAGACAAACATGAATAAACAAGCATTAATAGTGGTATTATTATTGTTTGTATTATTTTTTGTGCCGTGGGGAAGTTCTAGTGACATCCAGATATATACTAAAAAAATTGATCATTCCGTTCTTCCTCAAAAATATACACTTGAAGTATATGCTTCACCACATGACTTACCTAAATATCCAACAACATTAATATGTTCTGTATATTCTATATCAGAACAAGTTTTTACAAAAACAAGGAATGTTAAAATAAAGCAACTTATAAATGTTACATATATACAAATAAATGACAAAAATGACTTTAATAAACCTGTATGCAAAATATCACAAGATGGATATAATAATGCCTTTCATGTACATGGTTATGTTACCAAAATTTCAAAGAATCGTGGTACAATAATAGATATGGATGGACTTCCTGAGTATGCGGAATATAAACACCTATTAATAAATGTTACAATGATCGATGATTCGGGGAGTTGCATAAGTAGCCAAAAATTGTTGGATTCTGGGTATAGAGAAATAAAAAAGGAACCAAAAAAAGACAAATATAAAAAATAATCGTTGTGGATCAGTCACTAATTAGTATCATGTCCATACTATAACTTTTTTCTTTACTGATTTTGTTTAGTAAGACATCCATGGAAAATTCTGACTTCCAACCAAGAACTGAAATTCCCATACCATAGCATGGCGGATGATAGTCCGTGATAATAAAGTGCGTCCCACTTTCACATGGAATTGACCAATCGTATGCAATTGCGTGAATGTTTGGTGTTGGATCCAGAACAGAAAATTCGTATTCCACGGTAAAGTCTAGGTTTGCTGGGTAAATCCAGTGCTCTGTAGTATGAGACATAATAGGAGGAAGATATGTTACCCTCATGCTACCAGGAAGGACTTTCATGAGGTCTGTTGACCATTTCAAACCCAGACGCCATATTGAAATTTCTTGCTGAAGATCATATAGGATTTGGTCTAGGGTTTCTGGAGTTTCTTGATCGGTTTTTGCGGTTTCGCTTTCGCAAAGGATAGTTAGACTGATGGTGGCTCTTTGGTATTCTCCAAGCCATTGCCGGACGTCGCCTTGTGGACCTAATCTATCTTTTCGTGTTGGTCCTGCTGTACTTGGATGACTACGAATGCCTTGAGAAAGTATAGCTATTCTCATACTTGGAAATTCATAGTCGTCGTTTCCTAGACGGTCGCGACGCAGCTTTTTTAGTGTGAAGTTCGCTAGTTTCGTTGGAATCGCTTCTATTAGTTTGGCACGTTGACCTATTGAAAGCATTTAGGTCACTTCCTGGTTACGACTATCAAACGGTACATATGGTGTTCTTGGATATCTGACGTCAGGTGCTTGTGGCGTATATCTATTAATAGATGTCATTATTTCTTCCACGTGGTCGTCTACAAGTTTTATGCCAAATTCACAAGATTTTTGAGCTGTGTCCTTTTGATTCATTCTAATGGTAAAGAATTTTTCATTTGCTCTTTGCATAAGAATGTCGGAAAGTAGATCTGTTATTTTGCGTTCTGCTAAAATGCCACCAATGCTATATGTCTTGTCGAAATATGTTTTTAAGTAGCCACCTACTAGCATATTTTTTATAGTAGATGTTTTTAATAATATGTCTGGATTTATTGTGGTGTCGTGTAGTTTTTCGCATAGTAAATCCACATTATATTCCTTGTTTTTTTCTGTTAGTGTTGTCCAATCCATACCATACAATTTTTCTTTGTGGAATATGGCAAGTAAATCTAAGTCCCACGAAAGTCCGCGAATTGTTTTGTTATATTCTGAAACCCATTTTCCTGCATTGTGACAAGGCGATCCGACCCATGTTGCCTTTGTCCAATATTCTTCATCAAAAACGTATTGACCAAGGTTCGATATTATTTCTTGCGACGGATCACCTTCATACACGGAAACATTATTGTAGTTTAAGGTGGACCATGTCCATCCGGCATCTGTTGAATACATTACAATGGCGTTGTTACTTGCATCATAGCTACATACCATTACGAGTTTGTTGTATTCACTAGAACCAGGTTGTAATACATCATATGAACATAATATGCCGTGTTTTTCATCGGCAAATGGTAGTGAAAATCTTGTTTGCCACGAATAGCCGGTACCTTTTTCCTCAAAATGATAGTTGTTTCCAGAATACGCATATAGTACTTGATTTGTGTCCAAGTCTAAGACTCTTGCCATAAGTGCATAATCATCTGGATTAATTCCTGCAGTATCTGTCATTTCGAGTTGTAATATTCTAGTGTTGTAGAATGGGCTAAATAGATTTGAACCACCCCACCCGCCTTTATATTCTATTGCAAAATGCTTGTCCCAGCCCTGAAGATGAGTAAACCAATGTTCACCGAGATCTTCAGAAATATTGAGATATGGTCCAAAACCGGCGTAAACTACACGTCCGGCCCCAGTAAGAGCTGGATAAGCATATGAATCCCAGGTAAAGTTCTGGGTAAGTCTTTCGTTGTGGTAGCCAGTAGAAAACCAAAATGATTTTTGTAACACTCGCGACCAAGAATGTCCTATATCATAAGATCTCCAAATTTTGGAACCGTCGTGTCCAAACAAAACATCATCACCGATGTTAATAACGGTTTTACAACCTGGCGCAAAACTTGATATTTTTGTCCATGTTAGGCCAGAATCTAAAGTACTTTCTAACCATCCAGTTGAGGTACTTGCAAGTACATGACCGTAATCTATTTGGGTTATGCTATAGATTGTGTCTGCGGTATTGTAAACTTCTTTCCAGGTTTTTCCGGAATCATGGGTACGGTATATTGAATTTGTGCCGTCACCTAATTTTACAATGCAGACATGGTATTGTCCATAAACATGAGTGGTATCTTCTATTGATTCTACGTCGCCAGGAAATGGCAATGATTTCCACCATGTTTGGAACCCAGATGTATCAAAAGATCCAAGTATGAAGTTTCTGCCTTCAACTACTGATAATGCAACTGGACGCATTTAGGCCCCCACTAAAGTTATAGCCATTGTGTATCGTTTCGGATATGTTCGTTTGCTACAAATGTCCATGGAAACAGTTATCGCATATAATTTTAGTATCATGTCTAAGTCATATGTGGAAATTAATTGGTTGGTTAGTGTGTTTGACATCCTATATATACGGCGTGGATTAGCTTTGCTTAATAGCGATAAGCTGTATTGCTTGTTTAAGTTGAACTTTTGTAAATATTGATCAACGATAAATTGTTTTATAACGTTATTTTTTTTATTTATACTATCCATTAATAATATTTTGTTTTGTGTCCCAAAAAGCCCTACTAACATTGAATATGTTTTTAATTTTTCTATAGAAAACAATGACCCTATTAGAAGTTGTTTTATGTGATGATTCATTATTGTCATATCAACGTCATAAGAAAGTTCTGGTTGTATAGTGTTTATTACATTTGCATTATATGCTAGGTCAGAATTTCTATGCAATAATGCATATTGCATAGTGTGAGAC
>ERZ1026800.2325-NODE-2325-length-10495-cov-3.389275_pt1 | contig 10495 bp, 10 predicted proteins | sample MGYA00520873_ERZ1026800 | MGnify/ENA primary metagenome ERZ1026800 (study PRJEB33270, sample SAMEA104284475) | anaerobic digester metagenome | biome: Anaerobic digester microbiome; feature: mesophilic sludge digester; material: Anaerobic digester biomass...
GCACTGCCGGCAGCGACGGGCCGACCGAGGCGGTGCTGTGCGAGTACGACGCGCTGCCCGGCGTCGGCCATGCGTGCGGCCACAACATCATCGCCACGGTCGGCCCGCCGCTGCCGGCCGTGCTGTCGAAGGCGGTCTCGAGACCGTATGCGTGACGAACTGCGGCCACGTCGTGGCGGTCGAGCATGGCGGTGAGCAGATCGTGTGCGAAGTGCTCCTCGAAGTTGAGCTCCGGGTGGGCGTGGATCTGGTGGCTGGCATCGATCAGCTGGTCGGCCAGCTCGTCGACGCGATCGCAGACGGCCTGCTTGAGCGCCTCCACCGCCTTCGAGTTGGCGGCCACATCGTTGGTGCCGGTCATGGTTTCAGTTCCCTTCGTGAGTGAGCACGATCTTGCCGAGTTGCTCGCCGTGCTCCAGCCGGGTGAGGGCCTCGTCGTACGCAGCCAGCGGATACGTGCGGTCGACCTGGATGTGCACGCCGTTGGCGACGAGCGCGCACACCTCGTCGAACTCCTGGTAGCTGCCCATGGTGCTGCCGATGATCTCGATCTGCTTGAAGAACAGGCGCGGCAGGTTGAGCTCGACGGTGGGGCCGGAGGTGCCACCACACACCACCAGGCGTCCGCCTGGCTTGAGCGAACGCACGGACTGCTCCCAGGTGGCCGGACCGACGCTCTCGATCACCACGTCGGCCTCCACCGGCCACTTGGCGGCGGCGCTGTCGTAGACCGCTGCCGCCCCCAGCGCCAGCGCCTCGGTGCGCTTGGCAGCGCTGCGGCTGGTGGCGACGACGGTGCAGCCCATGTGTCGGGCGAGTGCCAGCGCCGCACACGAGACGCCGGAGCCGATGCCCACCACCAGCACGGTGTGGCCGGCCTGCACACGCGCCCGGCGCAACATGCGATAGGCGGTGAGGTACGCCAGCGGGAAGGCGGCGCACTCCTGCCAACTGCGCCCGACGGGCCGGGGACGCACGTTGCGGCTCGGGGCCACGGCCAACTGGGCGTGCCCGCCCCAGCAGTGCTCGCCGTAGATCATGAAGCCGCGACCCATCGGGCTGTCGTTGCCGAGGGCCACGATCTCCGACAGGGGTGACACGCCGGGGTTGACCACGACCTCGTCGCCCACCCGTACATCCGACACGGCGTCGCCGACGGCCTCGACCACGCCTGCCACGTCGCAGCCGGGCACATGCGGCAGCGGTGGCTTCGGCATGCCGCGCGTGACCCAGAGGTCCATGTGGTTCAGCGCCGACGCGACGACTCGGATGAGCACGTCGTCGGCACCCACCGGCGGTGGTGCGATGTCGCCCCAGCGGTAGCGACCGGGCGACTCGTCGAGGATCCACGACTGCATGACCGCTGACCCTACTTCGGCGGCGGCCGCGTGGTCGCTGCCGTCGCCTGTGACCGATCAGGCGTAGATGATGAGCGCGTCGGGCTCGCAGGTGACGGTGACGTGCTGGGCGGTGGCCCAGCGGACTCCGTCGACCCACAGCACGAGTGGCCGATCGAACGAGACCGACGACGAGGCGGATTGCGTGACCACCAGCTGAGGGTGAGGGAGGTGCGAGCCCGTACGCGCTCGTCGGCGGGCCTGCATGCGGGCACGTGCCGACATGCCCGGCAGCACGTGCACGACGTCGACCTTGCCGTCGTTGGGATGCGATCTGGGGGCCACGTCGTACTCGCCGAGGAACTGCGCGTTCATCGCCAACCACACATCGCCGCGCCACCATGATCGACGGGCGACCACGTGCGCCACCGCCCATGTGGTGCGACCATCCGCCTCGATGCGCAGCACGTCGACAGGCGCCGTCATCACCGTGCCCGCGAAGCGCCCGGGGGCACCGCCCCCGACCGTGCGGGCGAGATCGCCACCAGCGAGGCCGACCGCCTTCAGCGGCCGGTCGGTCTCGCGGTGCGCCAGCACCCAAGCCCGAGCGTCTCGATCGGTCGGCACCACGCGCAGCTCGCTGGGCACGGCTGCGGCTGCGCCCCACGAACCGCCGCGCCGAATGGTCACGGAGCCGCTCGCTCGTCGTCGTGCGGGAGTGCGGCGTCGTCGGCGGGCGCGTCGACCTCCACCTCGACGGCGCTCGACGATGCGACCACGCCGCGGAACAACGCTTCCGCGGCGACGTCGGCGGCGCGCCGAGTGGCCTTCAGTGGCGCCACGATGGCGAACTGACGCAGCAGGTCGATCAGTTGCTTCATCGTGCGCACGAAGTCGCCCCCGGAGAGCTCCTCGGCGCCCACCACGTCGGCGAAGCCCTCCCCCGCTGCCCAGGCATACGCGACGGCGATGAACGTCGGGTCGGGTGGACGATGCACACCGAGGCCGGCTGCTTCTTCCGCGTCTTGCAGGTCGTAGCTGATGCGCGCGATGGATTGCCAGCGATCACGCACCGACGGCGAGGGGTACCACGGTGCGGGCGGCGCCTCCGGGCTGCGGTGCTCGTAGACGAAGACACTGGCCAGCCCTGCCAACGCCGAAGGATCGAGGCCGTCGAGCAGCCCTTGACGAAGGCACTCCACCACGAGCAGGTCGCTCTCGTGGAACAACCGCGCCAGCGTCTCGCCGGCGTCGGTGAGGGCCCAGCCGGCCACGTAGCCCCATTCGTCCAGCACCCCGAGCACACGATCGAAGTCGCGGGCGATCGACTGGCTGCGCCCCCGCACGCGCACCCGCAGCTCGTCGATCTCGCGAGCCACTCGGTCGGCCTGGTTGGCGGCCTTCAAGCGGTCGGCCAGATCCGGGTCGTCCTCCACCGGGTGGTCGGTGTCGTGCTCGCTCAGCTCGTGCCGGCGGTTGCGCCGGTGAGGCTCCACCTTCGCCTGCTCCAGCAGTGCGGCCACATGACGTTGGAAGTCGTTGCGGTTCGGCGCGAAGTCGGCGGGCAGTTCCAGGCGCCCGATGGCCGCGGGCGGCTCGTCGAAGTCGAGCGCCGTCAACATCAGCAGATCGCGCCGTGTGGTGATGGTGGTGAGGCGTACCCCACCTTTGCGATGCGCGTTGGCCAGCACTGCCGCACGACCCGCGTAGCGGCCCTTCTCGACGTACACGATGTCGCCCGGACGCAGCTTCATCAACGCCAGCGAGATCGGGTCGTCGCGCACGATCACGCCCGGCCGCGGCACGTCGTCGGCACGCTGGCGACGCCGGTACTCGTCGATGTCACCGAACGGGCTCCGTGCTCGATCCAGGAGGTCGGCGAGGTGCTCCTGGCGACGCTCCAGGCGCGCCTCGATCTTCACCACGTCGCGATCGGCCTGGTACTGCGCGAACGACAGGTTGAGGAGGTGGTGCGCCCGCTCGCTGGTGTACGAGCGCACCAGGTTGGCCGCCATGTTGTAGGTGGGCCGGAACACCGAGTTGAGGTGGAACGCGCGGCTGCTGGCGAGCGCCGCGATCTGGTCGAACGGCACGAAGGGGCTCCACAGCACCACCGCGTTGCCCAGGTCGTCGAGGCCGCGCCGGCCGGCGCGGCCGGTGAGCTGGGTGTACTCCCCTGGCGTGAGAAACGTGTGATGGTCGCCGGTGAACTTGCTGAGCTTCTCGATGACGACGGTCTTGGCCGGCATGTTGATGCCGACCGCCAGCGTCTCGGTGGCGAAGACCACCTTCACCAAGCCTTCGACGAAGCACGCCTCAACCGCCTCCTTGAACGGGGGCACCATGCCCGCGTGGTGCGCGGCGATGCCGGCTTCCAACTGCACGAGGAACTGGGCGTAGCCCAGCACCGCCAGATCGGCGGGATCGATGCCGCCGAGGCGTGCCTCGACGATGTCGCGGATGCGTTCGCGATCGGCGGCGCTGGTGAGGTGCACGCCGGCAGCGACCACGCTGCGCGCTGCCTCGTCGCACTGGTTGCGACTGAAGATGAAGCAGATGGCCGGCAGCATCCCGTGCCGCTCGAGCGTCTCGACCACTTCGAGCCGAGATGGTGTGAACAGGCGCCGTCGGCCCTGCTGCTTGTTGCCCTTGCGGTCGCGACCGCTGCGCGCGGCTTCCGCATCGAGGCGCATCGCGTCGTTGTTGGGGCGGCCGTTCACCAGCACCGGTAGCAGGTGCAGCCGGTCGTGGGTCTTGTCGCCGATGAGGTACAGGTTGTCCAGCCGCACCGGTCGCCGGTCCTCCACGATCGCCCTCGTGGTGCCGCGAACGGTGGTGATCCATTCGGCCAGTTCGGCTGCGTTGCTGACGGTGGCGGAGAGGCACACCAACCGGACGCGCATCGGCAGGTGGATGATCACCTCCTCCCACACCGGCCCGCGATAGGTGTCCTGCAGGAAGTGCACCTCGTCGAGCACCACCACGGCCAGGTCGTGCAGCGCGGCGCTGCGCGCGTAGATCATGTTGCGCAGCACCTCGGTGGTCATCACGACGACCGGCGCATCACCGTTGATGTTGTTGTCGCCGGTGAGCAGGCCCACCTGTTGCGGCCCCAGCCGCTGCACCAGGTCGTGGTACTTCTGATTGGAGAGCGCCTTCACCGGCGCGGTGTAGAACGCCCGCTTGCCGTCGGCCACAGCGGCGTCGATGGCGTACTCGGCAACGACCGTCTTGCCGCTTCCCGTCGGAGCCGCGACCAGCACCGATTCGCCGATGTCGAGGGCGTCGAGCGCTCTCAGCTGGAACTGGTCCAGCGGGAACTCGTAGTGGGCGATCAGCTCGGCCCGGTCGTCGCGCACGGTGGCCTCGCGTCAGGTCGCAGCAGCTTCGCGGGACTGCTTCCGCTTCTGGGCGACGAGGCCGATGAGGATGGAGATGAGGTAGAAGACGGTCATCGGGCCGGCCAGCGCCATCATCGAGTACGGGTCACCGCTGGGAGTGATGACTGCGGCGATCGCGAAGATGGCGACGATCGCGTAGCGCCACTGCTTGAGCAGCATCTGCGGTGTGAGCACGCCCACCAGTTGCAGGAAGACCAGCATCACCGGGAACTCGAACGCGATGCCGAACGCGGCGATCATCAGCCCGACCAGGCTGATGTACTTGCTGACCTGGAAGTTGGCCTCCACGTCGGAGCCCGCCCACGAGATCAGGAACTCGAGCGCCGGGCCGAGGGTCCAGTAGGCGACGAACCCACCGAGCAGGAAGAGCCCGACCGACGACAGCACGAACGGGATCGCGTACTTCTTCTCCTTGGCGTGCAAGGCCGGCACGATGAACCGCCACAGCTGCCACATCAGCACCGGCAGCGCCAGGATGATGCCGCCGTAGGTGGCGATCGACAGCCGAGTGGTGAGGCCTTCCAGAGGCCCGATGAACTGCAGCTTGCCGCAGTTGTCCCAGTTCTTGCGCACGCACAGATCGGTGTAGGGCTGGCGCAGGAACTCGAGCACCTGGTCGTAGGCCGCCAGGACGACGATGATGCCCACGACGATGGCGAGCACGGACCGGATGATGCGAGTGCGCAGCTCGGCCAGGTGCTGCGTGAGCGTCATGCGGTCGTCGGGCGTCTTGATCTTCGCCCGATCAGGATCGCCGCGGAAGGGCATCTTCATTCGCTGGCGTCCCCTTGGGCGGGACTGGCCGCCGGCGGGTCGTCGACCACGGCGGCGTCGGTACCCGGCGCGGCCGGCGACTCGTCGCTGCGAGCGATGCGTGCCTGGCGACGAGGGTTGGCCGAGCCGAAGTTGAGACCAGGCTCGCGAACGATCGGGGGTGTCGTACGTGGTGCAATCTCGCTGACGGCTGTGCTACCGGGCGTGGGGGCGGGCTCGGGCGTGGCAGGCGGCGACGTGATGCCGTCGATGTCGAACTTGGCGGCGTCGCGGACGGCATTGGCCGTCTCGCGGAACTCGCGCATCGGTTCGTCGAGCGCCTGGCGGAACTCGCCCTGGAAGCCATTGGCCATCTTCTTGAACTCGGCGTACGTCTTGGCGAACTTGCGCACCGCTTCGGGCAGCTTCTCGGGCCCGAGTATCACGAGCGCGACGAGCAGCAGGAAGATCATCTCGCTGCCCTGTATGTTGAACACGGCCGTGAGTCTAGGAGCCGCAACCTCTCGCGCCGCCTCACCTGCTGCCATGTTCTGTGCGTGCTCCGCTCCCCCGAGCGAGCCGTGGCATCATCGTGTGGTGCAACAACGGCTGCCCTCGCTGCTCGACACGCCCATCGCCTTCGCGCACCGCGGAGCCAAGGCCTACGCGCCGGAGAACACCCTGGAGGCGTTCGCGCTGGGGCTGAAGCTGGGCGCCAACGGGCTGGAGAGCGACGTGTGGGTCACCACCGACGGTGTGCCGGTGCTCGACCACGATGGTGTGGTCAAGCGGTCGCTGGGTCGCGGCACGCCGATTGCAGGCCTGCGCCGCTCGGCACTGCCGGCGCACATCCCATCGCTTGCCGACCTGCTCGATCGTTGTGGCTCCGGCTACCACCTCTCACTCGACTTGAAGGACCCGCAATCCGGGCAGGCGGTCATCGATGTCGTCCGCGACGCGGCACCGGCGATGCTGGAACGCCTGTGGCTGTGCTCGCCGCTGTGGGAGTCGTTGCTCCCGCTGCGCGGCCAAGGGGCGCGCTTGGTCGACAGCACCGCGATGCAGCGCATCAAAGAGGGTGCCGAGCGGCGAGTTGCCACGTTGGCCGCCAACGGCATCGACGCGATCAACATGCACCATCGCGACTGGACCGGTGGCACCGTTGCCCTCGTGCACCGATTCAACCGAGTCGCGTTCGGGTGGGACATGCAGGAGCCGCACATCCTGCAACGAGGGCTGCGCATGGGTCTCGACGGCGTGTACTGCGACTACCCCGATCGGATGATGGACGCCTATCGCGCGGAGCTCGGTGCCCCTGCGCCCGTGGAGGGCACCAGGTGATGGGCGGGTGCCCGTCACGCAACGTCTGCCCCCACGCCGGGAACGACGGCGATGGCGGCAATGCTCACCAACTGGGCGTAACTCGTCTCGGAAGCCGGGACGGATCACGCCCGGAGCCGAGTTGGGAAGGATGACGCCCAGAAACCATGAGCGGCGCAGTGCCTGCTACAGCCAGCGCCAGTCGCCGGCAGGCCAGATGACCACGAACGCACGACCGATGAGGTCGGCGTAGGTGATGGGGCCCAACGATCTGCTGTCCTTGGAGCCGGCCCGGTTGTCGCCCATGACGAAGACCTGATCGTCGGGCACCTCGAGCGGGATCTGGTCGGTGCCGCACGACGTGCGGGTGACGACTGCGGGATCGAGGTACGGCTCGACCAGTTCGCGCCCGTCGATGTACAGCACGCAGGCTCGGTACTCCACGGTCTCGCCGGGCAACGCCACCACTCGCTTGATGAGGTCGCGCTCGTCGGCGCCCTCGAGCGTCTTGAGCACCACCACGTCGCCTCGGCGAGGGTCGTGCAGCCGGTAGCTGAGCTTGTTGACCAGCACTCGATCTCCGTCGTGCAGGGTGTTGATCATCGAGTAGCCCGACACTGCGAACTGTTGCAGCACGAATGCCCGCACCATGAGCGCAGCACCGACGGCCACGGCAACGACCACGAGCCACTCGGTGAGGGCGTTGCCCCGCTTGCGCTTCTTGGGCAGGGGTGACGGCGACGTGTCGTCGTCGGGGCCGTCGGCGCCCCCGCCGGCACCGCCCGCATCGCCCGCTGCCGGATCCTGCACCGGGTGGCCGGGGTCATCGGGCGACAGCTCCGTGAGCAGGGTGTCGATCTCGGTGGACCGCGGCGGATGGTCGGACATCGGCCACACGCTACCGGTGCGGCAGGGCCGCGCAGTGGCAGGCAGCCGTGCGCTCGGGCACGTCTCACAGCGAGGCGATCAGCTTCTCCACCCGCTCGTCGCGGCTACGAAACGGGTCTTTGCACAGCACGGTGCGCTGTGCCTGGTCGTTGAGCTTGAGGTGCACCCAATCCACGGTGTAGTCGCGCTTTCGCTCCTTGGCACGTTTGATGAACTCGCCGCGCAAGCGGGCCCGCGTGGTCTGCGGGGGTATCTCGATGGCTGCCTCGATGTCGGTGTCGAGGCACATCCGGTCGATCATCCCGCGATCCTGCAGCTTGTAGAACGGGCTGCGATCGCGGGAGATGTCGTGATACTGCAGATCCAGCAGCTGCACGCGCGCATGGCCCAGCGGCAGGTCGTGGCGAGCCCGGAACGCCTCGATGAGGCGGTACTTGATCACCCAGTCGACCTCTCGATCCAGCTTCAAGGGGTCGTTCTCGATGGTGCTGATGCAGTGCTCCCACATCTCCAACGCCTTCTGCTCCATGGGTGGGAAACCCTTGGTGTCGGCGTAGCGCAACGCTCGGTCGAGGTACTCGCGCTGGATGTCGAGTGCGCTCACCTCGCGGCCGTTCGCCAGTCGAACCTTGCGGCGACAGGTCATGTCGTGGGAGATGTCGCGAATTGCGCGGATGGGGTTCTCCAGCGTCATGTCGCGCAGCACCACCGACGGGTCTTCCAGCATGCGCAACATGCACGCCGCGGAGCCGACCTTCACGAACGTGGTGTACTCGCTCATGTTGCTGTCGCCGACGATGACGTGCAGCCGCCGGTACTTCTCGGCATCGGCGTGCGGCTCGTCGCGAGTGTTGATGATGGGGCGGCTGCGCGTGGTAGCGCTGCTGACACCCTCCCAGATGTGCTCGGCACGTTGCGCCATCGAGAACGTCGCGCCGCGAGCGGTCTGCAGCACCTTGCCGGAGCCGGTGAAGATCTGGCGGCTGACGAAGAACGGGATCAACACCTCGGCGTAGTGCGCCATGTCGTCGTCGCGGCTGGTGAGGTAGTTCTCGTGGCAGCCGTAGCTGTTGCCGGCCGAGTCGGTGTTGTTCTTGAACAGGTAGATGGTGCCGCGGATGCCCTCCTCGCGGAGGCGCTGCTCGGCGGACTGCAGCAGGCCCTCGAGGATTCGCTCGCCGGCCTTGTCGTGCACCACCAGGTCGTACAAGCTGTCGCACTCGGGGGTGGCGTACTCGGGGTGCGAGCCCACGTCGAGGTACAGACGCGCGCCGTTCTGCAGGAAGACGTTGCTGCTGCGGCCCCAGCTGACCACCTTGCGAAACAGGTAGCGGGCCACTTCGTCGGGGCTCAGCCGGCGCTGCCCGCGCAAGGTGCACGTGACGCCGTACTCGTTCTCGAGCCCGTAGATTCGCCGCTCCATGCGCGCACCGTAGCGCACTCCTCCCGGCCTTGCCTGTCCGGCACGCGCAACGGAGAGACTCGTGCGCCGAGGATCGGTCGGGAACCCCCGATGCGTCAGCGAGGCGTGGCGAAGCGCAGGGCGACGCCCTCGGCGGCTTGTGCCACCTGGCCCAGATCGGCAGGGTCGATGACGGCGATGACGGGATAGCCGCCGGTGGTCGGATGGTCGGCGAGCATCACGATCGGCTGGCCGTCGGGTGGCACCTGCACCGCGCCTTCGACGACTCCTTCAGAAGCCAGCTGCCCCCGCAAGCGATGAGCCAGCGGCGCACCGCTGAGGCGCACGCCCACTCGGCTGGTGGAGGTGACGATGAAGGCCTCCGACAGCAACGTTGCCCATGCCGAGGGCTCGAACCAGTCGACTCGCGGGCCAGGCCAGACGCGGATGGTGGTTCGTGTCGCCGCACGCGAGGCGACGGCGCTCGCTGCAGAGCGCAGCGGATCCGGGCCGACTGTCAACTGGTCGTGCTGCCGTGTGAGGCCACCCCGCACCGCGACGTACGTGCGAGCGCCGTCGAGCAATCGACCCACCCGAAGGCCGGCGCCGGCCGGCAGCACCACCGCCATCAGCAACATTACGCAATGCGTCCATGCTCACGATGTCGAGATTGACGAATTGGTGCTTGAACCGCTGGCCGCCAACGAAGCCGTATTGCGCCCCGAAGAGCGGCGCATGGGCGTGGCCGTAATCGACATGGGCGGCGGCACGACGGAGGCAGCCGTCGTGTCGATGAACGATATTGTCGTGTGGTCCAGCGTCCGGGTGGGCGGCATCCGCACCGATGAGTCGATCATGGCTTATGTGCGCAAGAAGTACAACCTGGTCATTGGCGAGCCGACGGCCGAGGCGATCAAGATCAAGATCGGCGCGGCGGTGGAGTTGGACGAGCGGCTGGAGATGCAGGTGCAGGGGCGCGACCAGGTGGCCGGGCTGCCGCGCATCATCGCCATCACCAAGCTCGACGTCCTCACGGGCATTGATCGATTGAAGATATGCAGGGGCTACCGGTTGAACGGAAAGGAAATCGCCGATGCTGTTCCCGCGAACCTGCGGGAACTCGCGAAGTGCGAGCCCGTCTACGAGGAACTGCAGGGATGGAAGGAGCCCATCGGCTGGGCGAAGACCATCGCGGGCGTGGCAAAGGTGAAGGTGCGAGGACTCGCGCGCGTGCGCCATTGCTTCACGCTGGCGATGACCGCCTACAATCTGATCCGAATGCCCAAGCTGCTGGGATGGACTGCCGCCTGACGCGAGAAGATGGCCCAACGGGCCGTTCTGACCGCACTCGAGCCAATGCCAACGCACCTTCCCCGAACGGGCAAAGCAGACGA
>ERZ1026800.2326-NODE-2326-length-10492-cov-2.843126_pt1 | contig 10492 bp, 7 predicted proteins | sample MGYA00520873_ERZ1026800 | MGnify/ENA primary metagenome ERZ1026800 (study PRJEB33270, sample SAMEA104284475) | anaerobic digester metagenome | biome: Anaerobic digester microbiome; feature: mesophilic sludge digester; material: Anaerobic digester biomass | place...
GAGAAACTCGGGAATCGTGAAAAAGCCGTGCGGAATGGAAACCGCAAGGAACATCAATACCCGGCAATTCAGCCCATGCACGATGGCGGCCATTCCGCCTAAGTCCAAAAAAACCCCGGGCCTTAAGACGGTCCCGGCCGGCGCGAGAACTGATGGCTGCTGAGGTTCGAGGCAACGATGCTGCCCCCGATGAGCCACCATGGCAGCTTGTCGCCCGCAAGGAAGTAGTCGCGCTCGCTGCTCCTGGTCTTGCGCGCGGCGTACATCCCGAGCGCAATCACCACGACCACATACAGCACGAAGATGCTGATATCTATCCCGCCTAGCTGCAATTCTCGCCAGATTCCTTCCTGTTGATAGAGGCTCCGCCGCCTGCCCACGGCACGCAGCGCCGCCCCGGCCGCGCCTTGCGGCGCATCAGATGGAGGTGTGTTTCACCAGTGGGCGCCGCAGGACAGGCCCTGCCCCCGTTCCGCGCGGACGCGCTCACTTGCCGGACGATCCGGCGACCGGCCGGCCCAGAAGCCTTGCCCCGTTCGAGTACATGATCTTCTCGACCACGTCCCTGCCCATGCCAAGCCGCTTGACAGCCGTAATCAGAGCCCGCAGCCCCTCATAGAGAAAGAAGGTGTAGTTCGCCTCGATCTCCGGGCTCTTTCGGTTCGTGTTCCACGAATACGGCCCGTCCGTGTAGTTGATATAGTCCTCGCCGTCGTATTCCCGGTAGCCGCGCATAAGCATTACGGGCAGGTCGCTGCCGAAGAGAAGCCGGTCGGGCCCCACGGTCTGGAGCGCAAGCTCGATCACGTCGGGGTTCACATTTGCGGTAATGTCGAACAGAATGTCTTCGCGCCCGGCGAAGTGCGGCAGTCCGCGCCGGGCGGTCGGCAGACAGTACGCCCGCCCCACATGCGCGACGATCAGCCTGACGCCGGGATACTCTTCGGCTATCTCGAGCACCTCCCGGATGTTGTCGGGGTCGGCCAGCCTGCCCACGCGGGGGATGTGCAGCATGACGATGCCGCCGAGCCTGTCGAGAACCTCCAGATGCTCGCGCGGAAGGAAGTCGTATATGCTCACCTCCCGGCTCTTCTGCGGCGAAAGGTCCGGGTAGGGCTTGATCCCCAGGAACCCCTGCCCGCGGATGGCTTCCTCGATGACGGACGGATCGTATTCGGGGCGCGTCACGAGAAGAGCGTCGGCATCGTTGCGGGGGTCGGAGATGCCCTCGAGGACATACCGGTTGTTCACCTCGACGTCCGTCTCGCGCGTCACATACCCGAACACCAGAGCCGAAACACGCTGCTCGGGAAACAGCATCTGGAAGTTGTCGCGCATCTCCTCGAAGGAGTGCTGCGTCGCTATTTCCATCGGCCAGCGTTCACGCTTGCGCTCCTCGCTGATCGGGGCAATGTGCTCGCGTAGATAGACGTGGACGTGGATATCCAGGATCCGGGCAGGCAGCCATGGAAGAAGTTCCTCTTCATAGACACTTCTGTCAACGGGCCTGCCTGTGGGTATCTGAATAGCCATTGTTCCTCCGTGTTGTGCAGCCGGCTGCGCCGGACATCAATCGGGAGACGTCCCCGCAGCGGAGATGCGGGGACGCCCCCCACCAGCCGCCGGGTACCGGCGGCTGGCTGGCTGTGTGCTAGGCCGAGGGATCGAAGCTCGGGACACGCATCTGCTGTCCGCCCTTCATGGAGGACTGGTGCGCGATAATGCCGGGAACCGTATATGCAAGAGCTTCATAGACATCAATCGCGGGCTTCCGGCCCTTAACGAGCGCGTCTACGAACTCGTGAACAAGGAAGTTGTGAGAGCCGCCGTGTCCCGAATCCTGCCGCAGAGGCTCTGGCAGCATTTCGGTCTTCCACCACATGGGCTGGTCGTACTGCTCGAACTCCGACATCTGCCGCTCGAACCCGCCGTCGTCTTTCTCGATCTGGCCGCTCGTGCGGACGATCACCGGCCCCATCCCGTTCGGGTGCTCCATAAAGAAGCTGAACTTGTTGCCGTACCACTCGGCCCGCTCCGTGCCTCGCACCGCCCCGCGCCAGATCTGGCCGACGCGCAGGATGTTGGCCCGGTTCGTCTTGAACAGCGCCACCTGAGACCCGAACGGGTTCTTGTAGCTGTTGTTCTGGTACGGTTCCGTTCCGTCATTGAAGCCGAGACACATGACGCTCACGAGCCGCTCGCCTGTCACGCCGACCAGAAACGCTGTCGCGTGCGTGGGATACCACATTGGCGGAAGGGCGTAGCGCCAGGTGCGCTTTCCCTGAGGGTCGTGCCACAGCGGGCTGATGAACCCCGGAGGGTTGGGATGGAAGTACTCGGCCTCCGTATAGAAAAGCTTTCCGAACTTGCCCTCTTTGTAGAACTTGCGGGCGGAAATCGTGCCCTGCCGGTAGTAGCTGGTCTCGAACATCATGTATGTGAGACCGCTCTTCTGCACCGCATCCCGGAGCCTCTCGGCGTCTTCGAGGCTGGTCGCGGCGGGAACGGCGCTGACGACATGCTTGCCCGCCTTGAAGCACTCGAGAGCGTGCTTCACATGGTTCGGGGCCTCCGTGAAGACGGCCACCGCATCCACGTTGGGGTCTTTGATGAGCTCTTCGAGCGAGTTGTAGGCGTTGCTGCACTGATAGTGCTGAACCAGCGCGTTGCGGCGGTCTTCTCGCAGATCGCTGACCGCCTGCACAACGCAGTCCGGATGCCGGTGCCAGGCCATGCCGTTTCCGAACCCCCCGCCGACAATACCGATCCGAACCTTCTTCAGCGGCTTCCTGCTGCCCGTCTGCGCCAGCACCACGTTCGGCGCGATGATAGCACCCCCGAGTGCGATCCCCGTATTCACAAGAAACTCCCTTCGTGTACTGCCCTTGCGGGTATCCGATCCTGATGAACTGTCCATACTCAACAAAACTCCTTACAAATGATGCCCGGCAGACAACGCGGCACGAGCAGTTTCGGCGCCAGGCGCTTTCTCGAAATCACCCGGCGCGCTAGTTGATGACCGGCTCCGTGCCATCCCGGCCGACATAGCCGGTGCGCAAGTTGCCGGCCTGGTCCACCTTCCACCCCTTCACGTGCCCGTCGCAGTAGCCCCGGTTCGCGGTGAAGAGGCCGCCGCCCGCCCCGTGCAGCGACGAGTCACGCTCGATGATAACGGGCTTTGCGCTCGGGTTCTTGACATCCGACATTGCATATCCGCACAGGGCGCTGTCCGGGTATTTGGATGTCCACGGATTGTTGTGCGCGCACAGGTACCAGTAGCTCCAGCCGACGCTCTTCTTCCAGGTTTCAATCGCTCCGCCGGAGAGCGTCGCGGGGCAGTACCGGATTGCCTCGGCGTTCCCGACGTACTTGTCAACCGCGTCATACAGCGTGGGCGAACCGCCCCTGCCCGCGGGCTGGGGTATGCCAGGCATCGTCGTGATTGGGGGTTTGTGGGCGTAGTCCTTGCTGGACCCGCAGTACGGGAAGCGGCCATTGTAGTCGTCCATGTACATCAGCACGCCCGTCGTCCACTGCTTCATGTTGTTGAGGCACCCGTTGAGGAGCGCTATCTTCTTGGCTCTTGCGAAAACCGGAAAAAGTATGGCCGCAAGGATTGCAATGATTGCTATCACCACGAGCAGTTCAATCAGCGTGAAGCCCTTGTTACGCTTCTGTATTGCCATCTCGCTGGTCCTTCCGGCCGCGGGGGCCGTCTGTCTTGCGGCCCCCGCGGCTGAGGTTCCTACAGCACCTCAGTAATGGAGACCGGGTGAACGATGACGGAGGGAACGCCCTCGATCAACTCGGCTCCGAGAACACCATTGACAGTCAGGAACTGGCTGTCACCGGGGGTACCCACGACCTTCAGTCCGGCGGGAGAGCCGTCATTGATGGTGAAGGTGTTGTTCTGTGCGTCCACTGAGAGGACATGCCCCCAGACAGTCACGTACAGGCCGGCCGTCAGGCTCGTTTGCGCAGTCCGGTTGATCATGCACAGCGGAACCGGGATCGTGCCTGTTCCAGTCCTGGACACGCTGATGGCATCCAGGGTCTCCTCACCGTTCAGCGTCACGACGCGTCCCTTGAGGGTGACAACATCGCCCGCCGCCGCGGTTCCGATCACCTTGATACCGGATGAGCGGTCCTGTTCCTCTATATAGAAGAACCCATCGAATGCCGCGGACACGACCTTTCCGGAGATCTGGGCCATCGCCCCTTCGGTCAGCGCCTTGAGACCGGACACGCTCGCGGCCACGTTGGTGACCTCGAGCCCGCAGTCGTCGAACGTCACGCAGCCGTTTGTGTAGTCCGATGCGGTGAGAACGTAGAGCGCATAGCGCACCTTGCTCACACCGGCCGGCACGGTGAACGCCGCCTGCAGAGCCTCATAGCTTGTGCCAGGCACAGAGACGAGGCTCTCAGCGATCGCCGGTTCGATGACGTTTCCGCCCGCGTCAAGGGCGAAGATCTGAAGGCCCGCCCTGTCGTTCGGATCGGTTCCGAACCCGGTGCCGTTGCTTCGCGGAAGCACCCAGGTGGCAGCCGTCATGCTAGCGCCGGGCTGCACCGTGACATCCTGGAAGATGCTCACCGAACCGCCGCCCGTGCTCATCCCGGCCCGGATAGCCTGTCCGCCGCTGTGGTACTGCGGCGAGAACTGATCGGAGGCATAGTAGCCCTCAGCACGGACAGCAGGGCTGCCGCCGCCCGGAACGCCGTTGTCCACCAGCACGTACGTCCAGCCGAAGCTCTGGTACGTGCCTGGCGTGTTGTTGTTGACGACGCCCTGCTCGAACCCGGGGTTGACAAGCAGGTTTGCCGCATCCGGAATCTGAACTTTCAGATCCACGTCCGGCATTGTGTTGACGCCGGGCACTAGCGCGGGATCGGGGGTCAGGGAAACCGGCCAGTAGCCGGTCTTCGAGACCTGAAGAACCTGCTCGCTGTTCAGCGGGCCGGATATCGAGTACTGACCGTTTGCGCCGGTCAGAGCGGTCTGTCCGAGAATGGAGACCGTGGCGCCAGCCAGCGGCGAGCCCATGCTCAAGACTGTCCCCTGAACTGTCACGGGAGCACCCGGACCTTCCAGAGCGCAGTCGTCGTAGGCAACGGCGCCGTTCAGGTAGTCCGCGCCGATAACCGTGTGCAGCATGAAGCGCACCTTTGCGACGCTTGCGCCGGTGGTGAACATCTTCCGCACCCATTCGTATCGGGTGTTGCCGGTTTCAATGTAGGCCTCGCCGTAGTCCTCCAGTTCGTTTCCGGCGGCGTCCAGTCCCTTGACCCACACGCCCGCCTTATCGCCTGCGTTCTGACCGAAGCCCGTGCCCTCGTCATAGCATCTGACCCACGCCGAGGCCACGTACTGCGTGTTCGGCAGCACGAAGACGTCCTGGTAGCTGATACCCTCGCTCGTGAAACCGCTGCCCCTGAAGCGAATGGCCTCATCTCCGCTGTGGTACTCGCGGGAGAAGATGTCCGCCGGATCCAGGCCTGTGTAGTAGCTCTCGGCCCTCGCCGCGTTGTCACCCTGCAGCATCTGGTGGGTCCAGTACAGCCCGCCGCCGGACTCCGTGCCGGAGTAGGCGACGACGCCCGACTCGAACCCCGGGTTCTGCAGCAGATTCGTCGCGGGCGCGGGCACCAGGCTGAGGTTCAACGAGTTGGCCCCCGGCACCAGAGTCAGCTCCCGGGTCTCGCTCCAGTAGCCGTCCTTCGAGATCACGACGGTGGCCGCGCCCGCGGTGAGTTCCGCGAACGAGTAACCGCCGCCCGCCCCGGTCGTGGCAGTCTTACCCTGCACGGTAACCGTCACGCCCGCGAGTGGGCCGCCGCCCGCGATGTTGATGGCTCCGGAGAGCGCCGCGGGAACCGGCGGCCCGTCAAGAGCGCAGTCATCGTAGCCGATGGCGCCAGTCGCGAAGTTCGCGGAAATGACGCTGTGCAGCATGTAGCGGACCTTCGCGGTGGACGGGCTGGTGGTGAAGGTCTTCGACAGGTACTCGTGCTTGTAGTTCATCGCCGTAACGGCGGCTTCGTCGAGATTCTGCAGGAAGTTCCCTGCCGCGTCGAACTCCTGAATCCAGATGGCGGCCCTGTCGCCAGGGTCCGCGCCAAAGCCCACGGTGCCCTCACTCTGGCCGTACCCGCGCACCCACACGGATGCGGTATATGTGGTCGAAGGCCGAACCATCGCGTCCTGATAGATGAGGCTCTCGCCTCCCGGGGGGCCCTGGGTGCTGGTGCGGAACCGGATGCCTTCTTCTCCGCTGTGCACTTCCGTCGGGAAACCGTCGAACTGGTAGTATGTCTCAGGGCGGATGGCGCAACTGTCATACAACACCTGGTAGGACCATCCGAAACCACCGCCATAGCCCGTCCCGGAGTAGAGTGTCACTCCATCCTCGAAGCCGCCATTCAACAGAAGGTTGCTGACTGGCTTCGCAATCAGCGCTACGTTCGCGGTGTTGCCCGCGCCCGCCGCCAGAGTCACGGGCATGCTCTCCGGCCAGTAACCTTCCGCGGAAACGGAGAGGGTGGCGGCGCCCGCGATCAGCCCGGAGATGCTGTAAGCGCCTCCGGCTCCGGTGGTCGCCGTCTGGCCCTGGCACTCGACCGTGGCTCCAACAACACCCGCGCCGCCGCTCGTAACCACGCCGCTGACTGTGGCGGGCACGGCCTGGCCTTCCAGCACGCAGTCATCGTAAGAGACAGCGCCCTTCTCGTAGTTGGCAGCGATCGAACTGTGCAGAATGAAGCGGATCTTGTGGGTGTTCGGCCCCGTTGTGAAGGCAGGAGCGGTAACCTGCTCGTAGGCGCTGTTCGCCTCGGTGATATAGGTCGCGCTGACATCGCCGATGTAGCTTCCGTCCGCGCCCAGCTCCTGGATGATGATGCCGGCCTTGTCGTCGTCTCCGACGCCAAACCCGGCGCCGCCGCTCCAGGCCCTCACCCAGACGGATGCCGTGTACTGCGAGTTCGGCACAACACCAGCTTCCTGATAGATGTAGCTCTCACTGTTCGGAGGGCCGTCGTAACTGGTGCGGTACCGGATCGCCTGCGATCCGCTGTGAAACGTCGGTGGGAACTGGTTTCCGGCGTAGTACGTCTCCGCACGGATGGCGCCATCGCCGTACACCATTACATACGACCAGCCGTTCCCGCCACCAACCCCGCTTCCGCCGTAGTTGGTGACTCCTTCCTCGAAGCCTGGGTTTGTCAGGACATTTACGGCCATTGCAGGCTGGCCCACCCCTGACACCAGCACGGCGCATATCAGCGCCGCAAGGACAATGCACAATCTTACACGCGAGCGCATGTTCGTGGAACTCCTTTCGGACTGCTCGGCGTTGGCCGGCCCACTGAGGGGACAGCCCTCTTCATTGCACCAACCGGATGCGCTTTTGGCATCCCACTGACTGCTGACAGGCTTCTGCCGTGGGAAGGTGGACCCGGCCGTCCTGCAGGAGCCGCAGCCTCCTGCCCGCAGGCTCTCGCCGGATCCGCTGCCAGCGTTTCAGAATGCTTAAGTGAGAGCGTCACGGTCTGCCGCTCCCGTGTGTGCCCGCGACCACGACCTCCACGCCTTTCTCCCTGACTGCTTCCAGGAAGTCGGGGCTCGCGCCGGGGTCGGTGACAAGAACATCGGCCATCGTGACCGGCCCCACCTGCGCGTGCGAGTAGCAGCCAAGCTTGGAGGAGTCGCAGAGCAGGACGAGTTTGTTGCCCCTGCTGATGATGCGCCGCATGCAAAGCGCGGCGTCTGTGTCAACGGTTGTCAGGCCGGCCTCGACGTCCAGCGCCGCCACGCTGAGAAACGTGGTGTCCCAGTAGAGCATGTCGAGCGCCGGGTCGGAGATGCAGTTGATCGTGCTCGTGTCCGGCCTGACCACCCCTCCGAGCACGTGCACTGTGGCTGATGTGTGGGTGACGAGGTGGTAAGCGATCTCGACGGAGGTGGTGACGACGCGGATTCTGAGGTCCGCCGGGACGCGCAGGGCAAGTTCGCGCGTTGTGGTGCCGCCCGTCAGGGCGACAAAGCCTTCGTGCGGCAGCAGCGCCGCCGCCGCCGCGCCGATTGCGGCCTTCTCCGTCATATAGCTGTCGCGGGTATCGGCGTATTCGGGCCGCGTGACAAGGCCGGGCTTGACCATCGCGCCGCCGTGCGACCTGACAAGCTTGCCTTCGTTGTCGAGAACGTTAAGGTCGCGCCTTATGGTGGCGGCCGCAACCCCCAGCAGGTCCGCGAGCTCGGAGACGTTGACCGAGCCTTTGCGAAGCGCGAGTTCGTACACCCTGCGCCGCCTCTCAGCGGCGATCAGTCCATTTCCGCCCGATATCTCGTCAATCATTAGGCATTCCTGAACTTCCTGCACGCCCGGATTCGTCCCGCGGCCGCGCCGCCCGTGCAGGCAAACAGTGCAGCCGCAGGCTAGTTGTAACACGCCGCCCGACCCCTGTCAATCATTTCTGGGTTGTTTTTTTCGTTTTTTTTCGTTTCTGCGTGAAATGCCGTCCGGTTGGGTGCGTGTTCCCGCACAAAGCCGCAGTTGACAGGCGACCTCTGAGGCGTTTCGCGCAAACACAAACAGAATCAAAACACAGTCGGCCGGTGGTGGGAGAGCGGGGGCTGGAGGCGGAGTAGCCCGGCAGGAGCGCTGGCGGAGAGGGTGGGATTCGAACCCACGCTGGCGTTGCCACCAGGACGGTTTTCAAGACCGTTCCCTTAAACCGCTCGGGCACCTCTCCGCGCCGGGACCGCCGGCGGGCGGACGGGCATATTGTAGCAGATTTCGGCAATACCCCGACACGGCGCCTGAGAAGGCGCGCAATCCGGGTGCGCACGATGGCCGTCCGGGGTGCGAAGAATCGCGCGTTCTTCCGAAACTGAGGCAGATGGCCATTGCGCAATACCCCGGCCATCGGAGTAAGATTACGTGTGATCAGCGAACACCCAGGCAACACTGTGAAAGTCAACCGCCTTCCCTACCGGATTAAACCCGACCCCAGCCGCGTCATCACCAGGCTGTTCGCCTGGCCCGAGGAGCACCGCAACGCCCGGCGCATCGAGCGCATTCTGGCTCTGCCGGACGACAGGGCCGCGCAAATGGCCGCCGATCTGCGCGAGGAGTATCGCGAGCACATTGCGGACATCGTGGAGACCTGGCACGAGAACTACCGGGCAGTCCAGCACCTGGTGCCCCGCCAGGCCCTGCCGTTGCCCGAACACCTCCAGATGCTCATCGGCGCGTTCTTCACGTCGGAGTACGCCATCGAGTCGGCGGCGCTGTTCAACCCGTCCATCGTGCGGGCGCAGGACCAGACCGGCGCCCCCCCGGGCACTACGCGCTTTCTGATGAGCTTCCGGGCAACCGGCGAAGGCCATCTCTCGTCCGTCGTCTTCCGGAGCGGCGCCATTGACCGCGAAAACAACATCACGTTCGAGAAACAGCCGCGCAACCGCAGTCCGCTGCAGGCAGTGGAAGACGCCGCGTTCAACACCCGCCAGTTCCGGCGCGTGCTGGTGGACATCGGCGCGCACGACCCGTTCCAGCAGATGGTGCTGAAGGAACTCGGAGAAGAGTTCACGCTGGCCGAGCTGAACGCCGCTCTCGACGAGGCGATGAACATCCATCCCCTTCCCGTCGCGTGGGAGGAGAGCGCGGCGACGATGCTCACCCTGGCCCGGTCGGACTATCGCCTGGAGATCCCGCCCGGAATGGACCCGGCCGAAATCGTGATATTCCCCCGCTCCGAAAACGAGCGCCGGGGTATCGAGGATCTGCGTCTGGTGCAGTTCACGGACGAGGACGGCTCACAGGTTCTGTACGGAACCTACACGGCGTTCAACGGCACGGCCGTCTTCCCCACGCTGATGGAACTCAGGGACGAGCGCACGATCGAGGTTCACACGATGCGCGGGCAGTATGCGCTGAACAAGGGCATGGCGCTCTTCCCCCGCAGAATCAACGGGCGCTACGTGATGAGCGGGCGGCTGGACGGCGAGAGCCTCTACATTCTGGAGTCGGACAACGTGCTTGTCTGGAACGAGGGGCGCATCGCTCAGGAGCCCGAGTACGCCTGGGAGCTGTCGGTGATGGGCAACTGCGGGTCGCCCATCGAGACCGAAGAGGGCTGGCTGCTGCTGACGCACGGAGTGGGGCCGATGAGGCAGTACTGCATCAGCGCGATGCTGCTCGATCTGGAAGACCCCGCACGGATGATCGGGCGGCTGAGCGAACCCTTGATCGTGCCCACGGGCGACGAGCGGATCGGCTATGTTCCGAACGTCGTGTACACCTGCGGGGCGATGCTTCACAACGAATGGCTGCTGATACCCTATGCCGTCAGCGACAGCCTGACCGCCTTGAAATAGTCGATGAGCATCAGGATGAACGGGGTCGCTGTGGCATCCTGGCCGATGATGGTGATGGAGACGGGCTCGCCAGAGCCGTCCTTGAATAGGCGATACCCTTCCGCGTTCTTCTCC
>ERZ1026800.2327-NODE-2327-length-10485-cov-6.108129_pt1 | contig 10485 bp, 15 predicted proteins | sample MGYA00520873_ERZ1026800 | MGnify/ENA primary metagenome ERZ1026800 (study PRJEB33270, sample SAMEA104284475) | anaerobic digester metagenome | biome: Anaerobic digester microbiome; feature: mesophilic sludge digester; material: Anaerobic digester biomass...
GTACGAGCTGGGTGCCGGGGAGCAGGAGGTCCGCGTGTGGCTGCCGGAGGGCGTCCGGCTGGACTGCATCCGCGTCAGCCCGTACGTCCCGCCGCCGGTGCCCGCCGCGGCGGCCGCCTATCAGCCGACGGTCGTCCCGCCGCCGAGCGCCGCTCGAAGAGATCCACGCGCCGTGAGTTCCCCAGGATCCGCCCGCGCAACTGCACCGCCTGCCCGCGCCGGATGACGGACTTCGTCGCTCTGAACCGGCAGGGCTGCACGTAGTCGTCGAACCGCAGCAGCGTCTCCGGGGCGTCCGAACGGTAGGCGCCGAACTCGTAGAGGTCGTCCATGGGAACGTCGTCCGGAAGCCGCAGCGAGACTCGGTAAGTCTGACCCGCCCCCGTCGACGTCACCGTGGTGTCGTACCAACGGGTCACGCCGTCGTCGTCGTCCCCGGACTTGCCGTAGAACGAGGCACGGTAACCGGCAGGCCAGTCCTTGAGAACGAAGGTCACGAAGTCGCCGGGCCTGGCCGCGTGCTGCCAGCGCGTCCCAGCGAGGACGCCATGCCGCGCTTGGCTCCAGTCAAGGACGATCTCCTCGCCGCTGGTGGTGCCCGGAGTGACGGGCACCAAGGTGCCGCCGGGACTCGTCCAGTCGAGGGCGGCGTGCACGCCCCACGTGCCGTAGCGCTCGACCACGGCCGTTCTGAAGCCGGGCGCGACCGTGTTCGCGAAGCCGTGTCCGTCGACCAGCCGAAGCTGGTGGCTCTCGGCGTATCCCGTGGTAGCGTCGCCCACGGTGATCACCGGCGATAATCCTGCCGGGAGGTTGCTGATCGTGATCGGGACACGGCCGGGTCGAAGCACATAGCCCGGCTGCGTCGAGAAGTCGTTCGCCCAGGTCGAGATCATGAATGCTTCTGTGGCCGCACCGGAAAGCGGCGCGGTCACGGTCAGGGCGTCGCTCCCGGACACCGACGTGACGCCCGCAAACGAGAAGGCGCCTTCAGCGGTTGTGTCCGCGGACCCGCCGGGGTGGTAGACGACGTCGGGTCCGAACCATGCCGGTGCTTTGGGGTCGAACCAGCCCCAGTCGACCCAGGCGCCGACAAGCGGTGTGCCATCGTAGTCGAGGACCGTGCCACTGATCGAGAACGGCCCGATCGGAGTAGCCGATTCCCGAGGTGCAGAGGGACCGCGGACCGGGCCGACGGTCGCAGGTGTGGCGATGCGGCCGGCCCCGGCCACACCATCCGCTGAGCCGACAAGGCCCAGCGCCACGATGCATACACACAGGACGACCAACAGTAGTCGGATCTTCACGTACCCCTCCTCGTGTGCGACCTACGGCTTGGCCCTCATGCGCGTGCGGGCAAGACGCGAGTACGCGAATGTGCAGCCATCGAACCCCTCCTCAGTGCCAGCCCAACGCACGGCGCGAACCTGCGCGCGCTGCGGTCCGAGGTTACTACAGAAACCGTTGACCGCGACAGGTTGACGCGCTTGTTGGGTGACCCGCTCACGTCGGCAGTTCGAGCAATCGCTCACTGCGCCAGACGCGGACGACCCGGACCCAGTCCTGATCGAAGCGATAGACGATGCGGAAGGGCGGGTGGATGATCTCGCGCAGCTGGACGAGCCCGAACTCCGGGACCACGCGGCCGCTCTCGGGGAAGTCGGCGAGCCGTTCGAGGTGCGCGAAGATCTCGCGCAGCAGGCGCTCACCAACCTCGGGGGCCTGTTGGCCGGCGTACCAGGAACGGATCGCCTCGAGGTCCGAGACAGCGGGGGCGGCGAAACTGATACGCACGGGCCGGCACGCCTACTCGAGTCCGAGGCGCTGCTTGACGTCAGCGAGGTCGAGTTCGCGCCCCTCCTCCAGGTCGACGATGCCCTCGACCACGGCGCGCAGGAAGGAGCGCTCCTCGGCCTCGGCCTCGTACTCCGAGAGCGCCTGTACGACGGCGACGCCCCGACCGCGACTGGTGAGCAGCACAGGCCGGTGGGTCTCATCGACCTGGTGCACCACCCGGCCGGGATTGGCCTTGAGGTCGCTGAGCGGAACGACGTCCTCCGAGAACTTAGGTGCGCTGCGCAAGTGGAACCTCCCACCTGAAGCCCAGTGAACGGTACCGACTATAGCACCTCTTCACGGTACCGTGAAGAGAACCTTCCAACCGCGCTGCCGCTGGGATCGGGGTTCGCCCAACGCACCGCGCGTAACCTGCGCGGGCTGCAGCTCCAAGTTCCTACAAAAACCGTTGCTCGCGACAGGTTGACGCGCTCGTTGGACGCTGTTGTCCGCAGAGGCCTTCTCCCATACGAGCGAGTACCGCCAGAGAGCATGTCTTCGGTAGCGCACACCAGGCAGCACGCGCGTGGCGGTCAGCCGCACCTGGGAGTACGTAAGCGGCGGTGGCCAGAGCGTCGGCGCAGTGTGAGCCCAGCGACCCCTCAACGCACCGAGCAGCCGGGTCGCGACTGCGCCGGCGAGCTCGTGGGGTAGATCGCGCCAGTCGAAGGCCGCCAGCCCAACGACGCCGACCACGCCACCGGGTCGCACGAGATCCGCGCAGCGCCGAAGGGCGCTCTCCATGTCGAGATGGTGCAGCGTGGCCACAGAGAGGACCGCATCGAAAGAGCCGCGCTCGAACGGCTCGGTCATGAAATCGCCCTCGAGCCACGCGATCGGCCTGCCCGCGTGTCGCACGCGGGCACGTCCCAGCACCGGAGCGTCCACGTCGATGGCGACGACCTCCGCGACCCCATGGTCCACCAGATCGGCAGCGAGCATGCCGTCGCCGCAGCCGACGTCCAGGACACGCTGGGTATCGCGCGGCAGGGCGTCCAGGAGGAGCGGATGGTAGTAAATGTTGTGGTTCCAGGGCGCCAGCCCGACACCCTCCCTGCTCGCGTGGAGTCATCAACCGCACATGCGTCTAACGCACCGCGGATGACCTGCGAGCGCGCCGGCCTCCCGTGAGGCCGCCGGCGCTACTGCATGTCAGCTTGATCCGCTTGTCAGTCTGTGTCTTCCACCTTCGCGAGAAGCTCCTCGCACTCCGCTCGCAACAGCGGCACATCGTTCCGGGCGATCAGCCACACGATGCGGTCGTCGACGTACGGGTAGGCGTGCGTGAGCTGGTTGCGGAAGTCCACGATGCGGCGACCGTTGGTGATGCGCATGAAGAGCTGCGGCTCGGTGGGCGAGAGCACGGAGACAGCCTCGCCGATGATCGTGGACTCACGCTCGACCGAGGAGCACAGCAGACGCGTCGCGTGCTATTCATCGAACTCGACGCCGGAGAGCACCGCCTCGATGGCATCGCAGGCCTCGACGACGTCCCGCAGGTACGCGGGCGCTTCACGCCGCACAGAGGAGTTGCTTGGTGCGCTCGATCTCGCGCGCCACGTAGCGGTTGCGGACGGCGTCGGTCATGAGCAGGTCGACCTCGGTGCCGAGCAGGGCGCGCAGGCCGTCGAGGAGACCGAAGTAGGCGTCGACCAGGGCGTACCCCTCATGCGGAGCGAACTCGACGAGCAGGTCGACGTCGCTCTCGCCAGGGCGGAAGTCGTCACGCAGGGCTGAGCCGAACACCTCGAGACGCGCGACGCCGTGCTTGACGCACAGAGCTGCAATTGCCGCACGCTTGTCCTCTAACACGTCGACCACGACGACCACCTCCGACCGTCATGCTACCCGGGAGTGCCGCGGCTGGCCACAGTGGAAGACCACCGGCGCCCCACCTGACGTCAGACTAACGGCGTGCACATAACCTGTGCGCGCTGCGCTGCCAGCGGAGTGTGCCGGCTGGGCGCATCAGGTCGATGTGCTTGTCAGGTCCTGGTACGAGGGGAGTGCTCGCGAGTCTCGGCTGATCATCATGGGACTCACTCCCCGGTCGTCGCGACGATGTACCACGTGAACACGTACAGCACGGCCGCCAAGACGAGCCAGGCGGCGGCTGCCTTGGGCGAGGCGATGCGGCCGACGACCGCTTGGCCGGCCGCCTCCGCTCTCGGCCGCGCCCGCAGCACGGCGACCGCCGCGGCGAGGTCGACGCCGACGACGAGGGCCAGCGCGGCGAACTTGATGCCGTGGAAGGCCGGGTCCCACTGCCCCGCCCGGTGCGGGTTCCACACCGAGAGGACCGCTGTGGTCACCTGCCAGCAGGCGACCGCGCCCGCGACGCCGGCCGCCATCACGAAGGGCCACGCCGAGCGCCGCCGCCAGGCGCAGAGGACGGCGCAGGCCACGAGCACCACGGCCGGGCCGAGGATTACGAGACCGGCGAGCGCGTACCCAGACGCGCGCTGGAGCGTGGGGTGCGCGAGCGCGAAGGACTCGATGGCCTGCGGCGTGCCGGCGGACTCCAGGGGCACGGCCTCCTGGAGCAGTGTGAAGTCGGCGGCGTTCCAGTACTCGCCGTCACGCCAGTAGAGGAAGGCCAGGTAGGGCGCCCGTCCCTCCCCGGCCGAGGCGAGATGGAAGTCGCCGCGCATGACGACGAGGTAGACGCGGTCGGGCGTCCCCTCCTGCAACCGGCGACGGCTCGTGCCGAGGAGACGTGCCGCCGCGTCGGCCGAGGTGGCGACGTAGCGCGCCCAGACCACGGGCCCGTCGCACTGCTCGCGGGCGATGGCCTCGACGTTGTCGGTGAGGCGCCCGGGGGCGTCGGCACGGGCCTGTGCGGGGAGGGCGAGCGCGCCCAGGAGCGCGAGCACCGCGGCCACGAGGACCGCGCGGCGGCACGAACCGCGCCTGTCACGGCCATCGAGCCACGCCCGTCGTGACTCAACCATGGTCATCGGGAACCCCTCCTTCCTATGGATCAAGCCATGGACCTGACGCTTAGCGCATCAGCAGACGCACGTGCGCTTTTGTCCGTGTCTACATCCTGGCGTTCTGCTCGATGTGCTTGTTAGACGCCATCCGGCTCCGACGGCTCATCCGGAATCTGGGCGTCATGCCACACGCCGATCACCCAGATGACGTCCCCCGCCGGCTTGTAGAAGAAGCGATGCGATTCGACCAGGACCTCACGGAACCCGAGACTCGGGAACTCCGGGATCACGCGACCGGACTCCGGGAAGTCAAGCAGGCCAGACAGCGCCTTGGCCGAGCGATCGCGAAAGGTCCGCGCGGCGGACGGCCTGTCGGCCCTGATGTAGGCGAGTGCGGAGAGGAATTGCGATTGCGCCGGCGGGGTGAACGCGATCCTGCGCGTCACGGCCGGTCCAACAGATCATCGGCCGCCGCCATGACCTCTTCGAAGCGGACGCCGTTGCCTGCTGCGATGTCGGCCTCACCCTGTGCGAGGATCCGGAGCATCTCGAGCTCGCGCTGCGTCCGCTCGTAGGCGCCCGCGCTGACGAGTACGGCCGAAGCGCGGCCGTGTTGAGTGATGAAGACCGGATTCCCTGAGGACGAGGCCTGCCTGATGATGGCGGAGGCGTCCTGTCGCAGTTCGCTGATCGGGACGATGTTGGGCATGACGCTCATGGGATACCTCCTTCGGTACCGCCAATGATACTGCAAACGCTACCTTTTGTGCATCTAACGCACCGCGCGTGACCTGCGAGCGGTCTGGCCGGAAGGATCAAGACCGGACCTGCTGCGAATCAGGTTGACGCGCCTGTTGGGCCGACAGTGCACGGCTCCCGACCTCATGGCCGCAAGAAGGTGATCACGCGGCCCGACGGCTCGGTCAGCGTCATCACGCGCTCGCTCGGCAGGCGAAGCTCCCACTGCTCGCCGAACAGGGTGAGATGCAGGGCGGTGCTCAGCGACGGGAACCCGGGGACTTCGATCGCGCCGCTCACCTGGCGCCCGTCGACCGAGCCGCGGAAGGACAAGTGCTCCGTGGCGCCGGCACCGCCCCCGGACGGAGGTTGCGCGATCGCAAGGACGGAGCCGTCGGAGCCCGACTGGATCCAGGTGCCGATCGCGTCGGAGGCCAGCTCGTGGCGGGCGGTCGAGCGCCAAGTGGCGGTCGCATAGAAGACGACGAGAAGCGCGACGACGAGGAGGACCGCGATCGAGACCCACTTCCACCTGCGCCGCCCTGCTCGCTCCTGCGCAGCGGACGGTTCGCCGGTGTCCCGGCGCGAGCGACGATGGAAGTACCCCAGCTGCTCAGTGTTCGGGCTGTCTATCGCGCCACCCATCTCGCCCCTGTCGACGCCGCCCCAATACTGAACACTCTGCGCCGGTCGAAAACTGAACACTCCTGAGAGTGACGACCGACGTCGAACCCTTGCGCGGACAGACGCGCGAGGGGAGGAAGGGGTGTATCAGGTGCACGATTGGGCCAAGGTCAGGGAGCTCGTCCGCGAGGGCGTTCCCAAGAAGCGCATCGCCGAGCAGCTGGGCTGCAGTCGCACGACTGTCTACCGTCTGGCCAGCCTCGCCGAGCCGCCGTGCTACGAGCGCCGTCCGGCAGGCTCGCAGCTCGAGCCGTTCAGGGACGCGATCGCCGACATGCTCACCGAAGACGATGCGGCACCGGCCACGGTGATCCGCGAGCGCCTGCAGAAGCGCGGTTACGCCGGCGGCATCAGCATCCTCAAAGACTACCTGCGCGAACTGCGGCCGCTCTACCGCAGCCGCGACTGGCAGCGCACGGTCTACGTGCCCGGCGAGATCCTCCAGGCCGACTGGTGGGACACCGGCGTCGACGTGCCGGTCGGCAAGGGGGCTTCTCGCAGGGCTCACGGCTTCGTCACGACCCTGCCCTTCTCGGCCGCCCACGCCGTCGTCTTCACCCACTCGCAGACCACGGCCGACGCGGTGCCGGCGCTGCTCGGCTGCCTTACGCGCCTCGGCGGTGTGCCTGGCAAGCTCGTCATCGATCGCGACTCCTCGCTCGTGACCCGCGGCCGCCGTCCGCGACCGCTCGACGAGCTCGCCGCCCTGCTCGGGGCGCTCTCGATGGGCCACATCGTCCTGCCGCCGCGCTCGCCGCAGAGCAAGGGATCGGTGGAGCGCACCAACGGCTACCTCGAGACCTCGTTCCTGCCGCTGCGCCGCTTCTCAGGCCTCGCCGACCTGCAGGGCCAGCACGACGACTGGGCGGAGGGCGTCGCCTGGCCGCGCCATCTGCGCCGCCTCGGCGGCCGCGTGAGTGAGGCGCTCGCCGTGGAGCGCGCCGAGCTCGCTCCCCTGCCCGATCCCCTGCCTGCGGTCGACCGCCGCCTCGAGGTGCGCGCCTCCCGGGACGGCTTCGTGCGCGTCGCCGGCGTCGACTACTCGCTGCCACCGGGCTACGCCCTCAGGCGCCTGCAGGTGCGGCTCTCGCTGCGCGATCTCGCGATCTTCTGCGAGGGACGGCAGATCGCATACCATGAGCGCAGCTACGTGCCCTGCGACGTCGTGCGCGACGACGAGCACATGGCGGCGCTGGCAGCAGCCCAGGACGCCCGTCGGCGCCTGCGGAGCGGCGAGCCCGAGCTGCCCGCCGTCGACCTGGCCCGCTACGACGCCCTCGTGGGAGCGCCGCTATGAGCGGCAAGACGGCCTCCGAGGTCGCCTTCCTCTCGCGCGCCCTGAAGGCGCCGCGCATCCGCGAGCGGGCCGCGGTCCTGGCCGAGCGCGCCCGCGAGGGCTCCTGGAGCTACGAGGACTACCTGGCCGCCGTGCTCGGCGAGGAGGTCGCCGCCCGGGAGAGCCACGGCGGCGAGGCGCGCGTCAAGGCCGCCCGCTTCCCGGCGGTCAAGACGCTCGACGACTTCGACTTCGCCTTCGCTCGCGGCCTGAAGCGCGAGACCGTGCTGCACCTCGCCCAGCTCGACTTCCTCGAAGAGCACAAGAACGTCATCTTCCTCGGGCCGCCGGGCACCGGTAAGACGCATCTCTCGATCGCGCTCGCGGTGCAGGCTGCCCGCAGGGGTCACCGGGTGGCCTTCGCGAGCGCGCAGCAGTGGGTGGCCCGTCTCGCCACCGCCAAACGCCAAGGTCGCCTCGACGAGGAGCTCGAGAGGATCGGGCGCCTGCCGCTGGTCGTGGTCGACGAGGTCGGCTACATCCCCTTCGACCCGGAGGCTGCCTCACTCTTCTTCGCGCTCGTCTCGAGCCGCTACGAGCGCAGCTCGATCATCGTCAGCTCGAACAAGACCTTCTCCGCCTGGGCCGAGATCTTCGGCGACCCGGTGGCGGTCGCCGCTCTCGTCGACCGCCTCGTACACCACTCGGAGGTGCTCGTGCTGCGCGGCGAGAGCTACCGGCTCAAGGGCAAAGGCAAGGAGGTGCTCTCCGACGGTGACGACCGCTGAAGAGTGTTCAGGTTTGGACCGGCGAGAACTGTTCAGTTTTGGACCGGCGTTGACACGCTATCGCACCAGTTCGAATGGGTAGCCTGGACGGCGGCGTGTCGGATAGCTCAACAGGCGTTGTTGGGCGTCATACCGAGAGCGGGAGGTCAACACCCCGATTACGGTGGAGAGTCGAGCAGTACAGCTTCCTCCGGCCGGTCACTTGCTCCCCACAAACAGAACACTCGGCTCTAATTGCTGCTTCCTCCTGCACGAGCTCCGCTCGCCTCTTCGTGGAGGCGATCGCCAGCCAGCAGACCGGATGCACGACTTCAGGCCTGATTGCCAGCAGTACCTCGGGTTCCTCGCTCGGCTCAAGGCCCAGCCCCTTTGCCGCCTTGACTACCGCCACGGCCTAACGCGCCGCTCGCTCCTCGTCGCTCAACGCCTCACAGATCACCGTCTAGATGCGCGCGACAGGCATGGCAGTAAGCTCACCCTATGGAGTTGCCCCGTTCTGACAGACACATGTCTTAGGCTGCCAGAGCCTTGTTGCGACCCTGCGTCCTCGCCTCATACTCGACCGGCGTGAGGTAGTCCAGCGAGGAGTGCATCCGCTGCCGGTTGTAGAAGACCTCGATGTACTCGAAGACCGCCCGCCTTGCGGCATCGCGTGTCGGCCAGACGCCGCGGTAGAGGAGCTCCTCCTTGAGCGTCGCGAAGAAGCTCTCGGCGACGGCGTTGTCGTGAGCATTGGCCCGGTCTGGACAGGGACTGCGTGATCCTGTGCCGGGCGAGCAGTTCGCGGAAGTCCCGCGCGGTGTACTGGCAACCGCGATCGCTGTGGAAGACGAGCCCGGGGGCCGGCCGGCGCTGGGCGATGGCCATGGCGAGTGCTTCGCTCACGAGACTGGTCCGCAGGTGGTCGGCCATCGCCATGCCGACGATGCGGCGGCTGGAGAGGTCGATCACCGTGGCCAGGTAGCTCCAACCCTCCCAGGTGCGCACGTAGCTGATGTCCCCGCACCAGACCTTGTCGGGCTCGTGCGCGGCGGGCGTGAAGTCGCGCTGCAGAAGATCGGCCGTCTTCGCCGCTGCGGGATCGGCTATGGTCGTGCGCTTCGCGCGCCGGCGGGCGCGACCGACGATGCCGCGCTGCCGCATGAGGCGGGCGACACGCTTGCACGAGACGCGCCGCCCTCGCTGGCGCAGCGCCTTCGTGATGCGCGGCGCACCGTAGGTGCCGCGCGAGGCCTTGTGGGCGGCGAGGATCTCGGTGAGCAGCTCTGCGTCCTTGAGCGAACGTGCGCTCAGACCGGCGGACGACCAACGGTAGTAGGCGGCACGGGAGACCTTGAGGAGGATGCAGGCACGGTGCACCGAGCCCACCCTCGCGACCCTCTCCGCCTCGATGAACGGGTACACGTTCACCGGGTCTCCCGCTTGCTCCTATGTCAAGCAGCCGCGTTCAGTTCCTCATGAGCGACGCCGGCGCCGAAAAAAGCCGTCGCACGGCGGAGGATGTCGCGCTCCTCGCGCAGCACGCGGTTCTCGCGGCGTAGGCGGCTGAGCTCCGCCCGCTCGTCGCTGGTCAACCCTTCGCGGCGGCCGGCGTCGATCTCCGACTGGGCCACCCAGCGACGCACCGAGGACTCGGTCAGGTCAAGGTCGCGGGCGACCTCCGCCATCGACTTCTCGCTGTTGCGGCAGAGGGCCACGACCTCCGCCTTGTACTGCTCGGTGAACGACCGCCGCGGCCGTCGTCCCTGCTCCGTGCTTCCCATGCTTCGACATCCTTTCTGGGCACTTCCGCGCCCTATCTTGGATGTCTCTCAGAAGGGGTCAAGCCCACTACTCCGTGTTGTCGGGGTGCGGCCACAACTTCTTGGCCGCCTTGAACAGGGTCTCCCCCCTCTTGCGGATAGCATCTTCGTCCCACTCGTCGTAGTCGAGAAGCATGCTGTTGATCCCAAGATTCGAATGACGAAGTATTTCAGAGCGCTTCCCGCTATCAACACCCTTGTCGTTCATTCGAACCCACGCGCCATTTGAGACCGATGGATTCAGCGTCTTCGTGAGCAGCGTCAGGTTCCCGAACGTGTGAATGTACTCCTCGCGCTCGGAGTTAGCGTCCCAAGGCGTGGTGTACGAGTGAGTTGAGAGAAGGGTCCCGGCGCTTCAGGGCTGTGAGCCGTAGGCGAGCAGCCCTGAAGCGCCGACGCGGCCGCCCGGTTGGCAGCGAAAGACCACC
>ERZ1026800.2328-NODE-2328-length-10474-cov-2.295448_pt1 | contig 10474 bp, 9 predicted proteins | sample MGYA00520873_ERZ1026800 | MGnify/ENA primary metagenome ERZ1026800 (study PRJEB33270, sample SAMEA104284475) | anaerobic digester metagenome | biome: Anaerobic digester microbiome; feature: mesophilic sludge digester; material: Anaerobic digester biomass | place...
GTGCGGCAACTTGCGCCACTCGTCGCCGATCTTTGCGCCGAGCGTTCCCGCCACGCCGGAATGGACTCCGGCCGCTGTCAGGGCACAGTCAATAAGATGCGTGGTGCGCGTTTTGCCGCTGGTGCCGGTGCCGGCGAAAAGCAGGAGTTCGCGGGTGGGATGCCCGTGGAAGCCAGCCGCCGCCGGAGCCAGCGCCGCGCGGGTATTTGGCACGACGATGGCGGAAGCTTTGCGCAGGAGTTCTTCGGCCGGAGCCTCCTCCACCAGGAGGGCGGCGGCCCCGGCCGCGACGGCCTGAGCGAGGTACCGGTGGCCGTCCGTGTGAGCGCCGCGCAGGGCGGCAAAGAGGAACCCGTCCCGGACGGCGCGGGAGTCGTAGGCAATCCCGCGGATCTCACGGTCTTTGCGCCCGATCAGATGTGACTCCGGGAGCAACTCCAACAGCTCGCTCGTGAGCATTCGTCCTCCGAAAAGGTGTGCGTTTATGGTCTGGTCATCCCCCTGGCAGCAGGCCCGGAAGATGCAATCCCGCGGCCGGAGGGCTCACATGCCCCGGAGACCGGACGCGGGACTTTACTTCATACCGCGATAACCTTATTATTATCGAACAAGAGAAAGGAGGGCCGCGCAACCGGGAAACGAGCTCGCCCAAGATCCCATTCCCCGCCTGTAAGCGCGCGGCCCCCTGTGTGGAAAATAGAGTGTCACAGGAGAGCGTGAATCTCGCAAAATCCCTATGTGTGCCCTCCCGCGACCCTCCTTTCCGAAACGTTCGTCGCCCTGCGCGGTGCGGGCGCAGGCTGAACCGGGTTGCGCGAGACCTTTCCCGCACACCACAGAGCCATTTTGGCGACTTCTTTGAAAGCCGGGGCAGCCACGACCGATCCGTGCGTTGACCCCTTCGGCCTTTCGACCGAGACAAGGATCGCATTCGCGGGATCGTCGGCCGGAGCGATGCCGGCAAAACTGGAGATGAAGGCGCCGGGGACAACCCCGTGCCTGTCGAAAACCTGAGCAGACCCGGTCTTGCCCGCGATGGTGAAGCCGTTCACCTGCGCGCTCTTGCCGGTGCCATCCTTCACGCCCTCCACGAGATACTGCATGACCGTGGCGCAGTGTTCGGGACTCGCGACGGTCGCAATGGCTCTGGGCGTGTACTTCTTGATAACATCGCCTTCGGGCGAGCGGGTCTCACTTACCAGCATCGGCTGCATCATGCGGCCGCCATTGGCGACAGCGGCAAAGGCCCGAGTGAGGTGGAGCCGGGTGGTGGCGATTCCCTGCCCGAAGCTGGCTGTAACAGTCCACATCTGGTCACGATTCTCGCGCGTGGGCAGCAGGCCGGGCTTTGTGACGCCGTATCCGGGCAACTCGATGGGCTCAAATAGCCTGAAATTCTTGTAACCCTCGTAAAGCGCCTCCGCGCCCATTCTCCTGGCCAGAGCCCATGCCTCGCTGTTGCAGGAGTATTTGAGCATCCCCGCGATGGTGACGGGCTGTCCGGGCTCACGAAACCGCGCAGCGCAAGGGCAGTTGACGCGCTGTTGTCTGTGTTTCCCCACGTATATGGTTCCGGTGCACTGGCAGGTAACATTTCCAAGACGGTGCGACAGGGCCGTGACGGCGGTCACCAGCTTGGCGGTACTGCCAGGCTCGTACACCTGAGACAGGCTGACCGGGACAAGCAGATCGAGCGACCTGCGATCGGGCACTGCGCGATCGAAGGACGGATATTCGGCGATCGCCCTGATCGCTCCCGTCTTGATGTCGAGAACAACACACTGGCCGCTCCGGGCCCTGTGCTGCTGGACCTGCTTCTTGACGGCCTCCTCGGCCGCGGCCTGAATGCGGCTGTCCAGGGTCAGGACAATATCCTGTCCGGGCACGGCGGGCGTGCGGCTCTTGATGAGTGTCAGGATCGGTTCTCCGTGCCTGTCGAACATCCCCCGAATGCTGCCCGGGCGTCCCCTGAGCTCACTGTCAAGATCCTTCTCGACACCCGAAATCGCCTTGCCCTCAGAGTTGAGGATACCGACGACATTCGCCCCGACCGGCCCAAGAGGATATTCCCGGCGAACAACGGATTTGACAGCTACTCCGTTGAGCCAGCCCTCGGGCCAAGAGGTCCAGCGCTTCCCGGTCTTTCTATAGAGGAGGTCGCTGTGGAGCCGCTCCGCGACCTCGCGCGGCAGATGCCGGACGAGGATGTTGGGGGACTTGCCGGATTTGAGTTCGGCCAGTACCCGCTGCTCGGGGATGCCCGTGTGCCTGCTGACGATTTCCGCCGCAAGCGCCGTGTTCGCAATCTTGACGGGGTACAGGGTGACCGTGCTTTCCTCAATGGTTCGCGCGAGCACGATACCGTTGCAGTCGAGAATCCGGCCGCGAATGGGCTTCAGCTTGTCTTCAGTCTTGTGAGCCTCGCTGGCCTTTGCCCGGAACTCGGACGCCCGCACGGTCTGCAGGAAGACGATTCGGCCAAACAGGAGCAGGTAAACCCCGGCAATAAAGGCGGAGACAATGAGAATGCGTTTGCCCGGCGCGGCGGGCCGTTTCACGGCCAGGGTTTCCCGGAATCAGAAAGTGTGGCTGCGGACTCCGCTATCCGTGCGGTCCGCAGCCACGAGATCGCCCTATCAGGAGAGACTAACTCCATGTCCGAACTCTCCCGCGCGAAAGTCACACCCCGGGGATCCATCCGGCCGGCTATGACACCTTTCAGATAATCGCTGCTGCGCTCCGTTGCGAGGAGTGTGCGCTCCGCTTCCTGCAACCGTGAGGTGGCGGCTTCGAGCCGCACGCAGCCCACCAGCCGCAGGCATCCGCACACTGCAAGAAACAGCAGGACGGCGCCGCCCCAGACGAGCAGGGGCCGCACCATGTCGAGCCCGAAGCTGCGGCCCTCGGGCCGCGACTTACCAGCGCCTTCTGCTGAAGGACGGCCCGGCAGACTATTCGGTTGTGATAGCGCAGTAGCCATATTCGTAAAACTAAAAATGCCATCCCTGGCAACGCTCCGGCCCTGTCCCGTGGGCTCCACATCCAAAGTCCATTTCGGCTGCGGCGAGCTTCTCGGCCGCCCTCAGGTGGGCGGCTCGTGCTCTCGGATTTTGTAACACCTCTTCGGCTGAAGGTCTGAGCGGTTTGGGCGTGAGAATCTCGAGCTTCCTGCTCAGCTTCTCACGCCTGAACACGCGTTTCACGACAGCCTGTTCCAATGACATCCAGCACAACACCACGATGCGTCCGCCTGGTTCGAGACGCTGGATGGTCTCGCCAAGCGCTGTCTCGAGCTGCTCGAGTTCCCTGCCTGTCGCCAGGCGAAGGGCCATCGCAACCCTGCGCATCGTGTCCTGTCCGTGGCGGTACCCCCCGGGCAGGGATCTCCTTACCGCCCCGACAAGATCTCCCATCGTCTCGAGCGGCCGCGCTCTCACGATGGCTGCGGCGATCCGCCGCGACATCCGTTCGTCCGAGTACCTGTAAATCAGGTCGGCCAGGTCCTTCTCGGACAGCCCGTTCGCCAGGTGCGCTGCCGTGAGCTCCTGGCCGGGATCCTGGCGCATATCGAGAAGCGCCCCGACATCGTCCAGAGCGAAGCCCGTGCCCCGGTCAAGCTGATCGCTGCTGATTCCGCAGTCAATCAGGGCTGCCCGGAGGGGCCCCCCAACCTCATCAAGGATGGGCCCGACATCTTCCATGTGCGCGCGGCGCAGTATCACCCGGCACCGCACACCTTTCAGCTTCCGGCTGGCCTCCTCTATGGCCGCTGGATCACGGTCTGTACCGACGAAGACCGAACGCTCATCGAGCCGGTCACAAATCATTCGCCCGTGACCGGCCCCGCCGACCGTCAGGTCGCAGTAAATTCCCGGCTCGCCTGGCCGCAGTATCTCAACCACGGTCTTTGCGAGCGCCGGCACATGGTATTCACCCGCCGGCCTCGGCATCACTCTCCGGCGCGGCGGCGGGCGGTTCCGGCGCAGCCGCGGGCGGTTCTTGAAAGCCGAACTTGCGGTTCAGAACTGCCTGAATGCGTTCCGGCGTCAGGGCGCGCATATGATCCTCGTAGGTGACAGCATCCCAGACTTCGACCCGATCGCGCATGGCCAGGATGCTCACATCACCGTGGATCTTCGCGAGCCGCCGGAGCTCTGGCGAGATCACAATGCGGCCCTGGCTGTCCGGGGTGACCACATCGGCATTTCCCACGAAGTACCGGTCCAGCAGCGAAACGTCCGGGTCGAACAGGGACCGCTTGTCGCGCCACTCGCCTACGGCATCGAGGAAAGCATCTTGTGGCATAAGCACCAGGCAGGGGCTCGGCAAAGGCATAATCGCGAAGGAGAAGCCCAGCAGGGGCCTCAAGAACTGAGGCAAGGTCATCCGGCCATTTGCTTCCACGCGATGGCTGGTGACTCCGACCGGTTCTCCTTCGACTATTCCACTCACCCGAGCTCCGCTAGACCTCCCCACAATGCAGTGCGATATACGCAACTGCGACCATCATATCACTGAATCCCCACCTACGTCAAGAAAAACGTAAAAAAAACGTAGGAAATAGGAGACAGCCTCCATGTAGCGTTCAACATGAAAGCTGACTGGCGATGGCACAGGATAGTCGATCCAAAGCAGAACTACAATACATACAGATGTTCGTATTTGCCGGCCGGCACGCAAATGCCCGATCAGCCAGGACTCACCACGGCATCATGGTGCGAACATATGTTTGCATATATGGGCCGCGTCAACGGTTGCGCGTAAGAATGCGAGCAATAAGAGAAGGGGAAACGCTTCTGAGTGCTGGTGATCGGGCACAAATAGGAGCAGCGCCCGCAAATTGGGGGAGATGCGGGCGCTGCTGTCAACCCGGCCACTCAAGCCCTGGCCAAGCCGCGGCGGCCGGAAGCCTTATTCTACTCCGCAGGAAAAGGAACGGTCAGACCCGCTGCCTGCTCCTGCAGGTTGCGCGGACAGTATAGAGCGCCATGCCACCCATGTCAAGGAATCCGCCAGCTTTTTTGAACAAGACCGCGAGCGCTGGAAGGCTCTCAACGCTTCGGCGCCTGTCCGGCCAGTTTGCGGATCAGATCGCCCAGTTCCTTCTGCCGGCGGCCGTACTCCGCCCAGTTCCCCTGCTTCTGCGCCGCGGTGGCCGCATCGTAGGCGTCCTGCGCCCTGAGGATCAGGTCGCTCTGCGATGAGGCGGGGGACGCCGCACGCGGCGTCTGCGCAGCGGCGCCCGGGGCTGGCCCTGCCGCCGCCCCACCCTCTCCGCCGATCAGCACCTCGAGCGCCTGACCCAGCGTCGGCTGCATCGTGATCTCGTTGCCGTACGCCACGATGACACGCTTGAACTCGGGGATTTTGGCGTTAGTCGACTGCAGATATAGAGGTTCGACGTAGAGCATCGTGTTCTCGATGGGAATGACGAGCAGGTTGCCACGATATACTGTAGACTTCTGCTGGTTCCACAACGTCAACTGCTGGGAAATCTCCGTATCCTGGTTGGCCCTGGCTTGCACTTGCGCGGGTCCGTAGTACTGCCGCCCGCTTGGGAAGCGGTAGAGGATCAACTTTCCGTAGTCCGTGCCGTCGCATTTCGCCGCGATCCACGCGACCATGTTGTCCTTGTTTGCGCGTGTGAAGGGCGAGAGCATGATGAACTCCTCCTTCTCAGCGCCGGGCAGCCGCATGATCACGTAGTACGGCTCCATCGGCCCCTGGTCGCTGACGTTCATCTGATCACTCTGCTCGAGCCTCGGGATCATCCAGAGATCCGCCTTGTTGTAGAACTGGGCCACCTCGTTCATATGGAACGTCTGGAACACGGCGGTCTGCAGCCGGAACAGGTCCTCCGGATAGCGGATATGCTTCTGCAGATCTTCCGGCATGGCGCTCCTCGGCTTGAAAAACCCCGGAAACGCCTTCGACAGGGAGCGGATGAGCGGGTCAGCCTCGTCGAAAACGTATAAGCTCACCTCGCCCGAATACGCGTCCACGACAATCTTGACGGAGTTGCGGATGTAGTTGGCGGAGGCGATGGGCGCCATCGAGTCCACGGCGCCGCGGCGGGTGAGGTACGCCGGCTGAGAGTAGGGATAGCGCCGTGTCGTCGTGTACGCATCCTGCATCCAGAACATGCGGCCTTCGGACAGGACGATGTAGGGATCCGCGTCGAGGTCGAGGAAGGGCGCGATCTCACTTACGCGGTCCACGATGTTGCGGCGGAAGAGAATGCGGCTGCCTGCGCGCAGATTGCCCGGCAGCACCATATTGAGGTCTCCGAAACGGAGCGCCAGGATGCCGCGGCGCAGCAGCCCCCCCAGCCTTACGCCGGAGTCCCCCTCGAACCGGCTCTCCACGCCCGCCGATCCGCGCGGGTAGTCGAACTCGCCCACCTGCGTGTCAACGATCACGTAGTTGTCCGTGCGCTCGCCGAAGTAGATCTGCGGGCGCGTGACTTCGAACCCGACGGGGCTCTCGGGCGGGATATCCTTGAGGAAAAACGCCGGCAGCCCTTCCGGAGTGACCTCGTTGACCGGGCTCATCACGAGCCCGTACCCGTGCGTGAACTTGAGTCTCAGGTTCACCCAGGTCTTCGCGGTGGCGTTCAGCGCCTGCTGGTCAATCTCGCGCGGGGAGACCATCATCTGCCGGTACACCCCGTTCACCGTATAGCGGTCAACGTCCACTTCCTGGAACTTGTAGTACTGCTGAATCTCCTGAAGCTGCTGATAGGCGGACTGCAGCGGGCGGTAGTCCCAGAGCCGCACGCTCTGAAGGGTGACCCTGTTGCGGTCGAGATCGGCCCGTGTGAGAGTCCCCGCCAGGCTGGATTCGGTGCGGACGATATTGCTGAGCCCGTAGGCAGCCTGCGTGGCCTGTATGTGATGCTTGAGATAAGGCGACTCTTTTTGGAGCTCGTCCGGATTCACAACGATTCGCTGCACCAGCGCGGCAGCGGCGCCGCCGACAAGGATATTGACGGCCATTGCCAGGACCACCCCGCCGAGCGCCAGCGGCACATTGCGCCGTCGGGCTCCGATCGCCACCAGCGCCGCGCCGATGACGGCGGCGATCATCGAGAGGTTCGCCGAGAGAATTCGCAGGTGGGCATCCGTGTAGGTGACGCCGTAGAGCGCCGACCCCTGGGTGAACAGCAGCTCGTACGCGCCCAGCCGAAAGCCGATAATCTGCAGCAGCGTGAAGACGAACAGGATGACGCCGAGCTGCCCGGCCGCGACAGCGGTGATCTTGACCTTTCCCGCCAAAAAATCCACGGTCCGCGTCAGATAGAGTATCGCCGCCGCTGCAATGAATGCCGCCACGAGCGCGAACATCAGCGTGCGATAAGCAAACAGGATGAAATCGAGCCGGAAGACGTAAAACCCGATGTCAATGCCGAAGATCGGGTCGGCCTGGCCGAAGGGCACGTAGTTGCGGAAGGCGATCCACGACTGCCAGTGCGTCATGGCTTCCAGCCCCACCAGCACCGAGACGGCAATGCTGCCGGCCAGCACGATGAACTCGACCCCGCGGCGGATGACGCGGTCGAGGAAAATGGGAATGTTGACTTCGCCCGTGTAGAGCGCGACCCTTCCGCTGCTGGACTTGAGCGCCCACGATGCGCTTCCCCAGACTATAAGGAAGAAGAGCGACCCCGTGAGCGAGGCCAGCAGACCCTTCGACTTCAGGATCAGGCTGAAGACCTGCGGATAGCCGAGGTCTTTGAACCAGAGCCAGTCAACATATAAAGGTATGGAGGTCAGCAGAAGAACCGCCACGACGATGGCGATTCCCCAGGCTACGGCGGTTCTGATTGAGTTCATGGCTCGTCTTCCCGTTGCTGTGTGCCAGGAGCACGCCTGAGTTGTGTGACTCGGCGGGACGCTCCCGGCGGGCATCCTTCAGGCGATGGCAGTATAGCACAGGGCGGGCGGCGGGCGTTGCGAATCCCGCAAGGGAAATGCCGAATGGCCGGCCGCCGCAAAGTCGCTGACAAAGCGCTGGCCGGAGTGCTGATTTATCTTTATTATTCGAAGAAAGGGTGTTAGAATAGCGGTGGGAGCGGCGCGTGAGCCCGCACCCAGGGAGACGACACAGGTGTACACTTTCAGACACAAGCAGCGGCGCGGTTTCACGCTGATCGAGCTTCTCGTGGTTATCGCGATCATTGCGATCCTCGCCGCCATCCTCTTCCCGGTCTTTGCGAACGCCCGGGAGCGCGGCCGCCAGACGGCCTGCATCAACAACATCAAGCAACTCTGCCTCGGTTTTGCCCAGTATATGGACGACTGGAAGGGCAGGATGCCGAACGTCAACTGGACCGTGGACACCAGAGCTGTGGACTGGGCCGGGACGAAGGTATGGAAGCAGGCTCTTATTGAACAGGGGGCGCTCTGGCCCTATGTCAAGAGCCGGGCCGTCTATATCTGCCCGACGGACAAGAACAAGCCTGCGCTTCAGATCGAGGGGGACATCCGAAACTACGCGCTGTCGTATTCGGTCAACCAGGTGATGTCCTACAAGAACCTGGACGCCGGTTTCAGCACGAACAGCCCAACACGCTGCCTGCTGATCATTCACGAGGCGCGCTCCGGCGACAAGCCGACGGACCCCGTGGGAATCAACGACGGGTATTACAACTGGAAATACGGGCTCCCCGCCAACGGGTCGAAGCCCACGACGCTGACGGACCCCATCGGGCGTTGCCACTACGACGGGACCATCGTGGGCTACTGCGACGGCCACGCCAAGCGGATGTCTCTTGACGAGGTCGAGAACGAGCGGTGGCCACCGGTGGCGACAATCAGCGGCACAGTCTACAGAGCGTGGGACGTCTTCTAGGCCGCTTCTGAGCCAGCGGGCTTTTTCAGGCGAACGGGTCGAAATCGTCTTCATCGAGGGCCGCGGCAACGGGGCGTGAGGCTCCCGTGCCGCGGCCTTCGCACATCTCCTGATAAAAACAGCGCGCGCAGAGGTCGCTTCGAACCGTCGGGGGAAACGCGCTGATGTCCAGCGGGATGTTGTGCTCCGGGTCGGCAAGCACGCTCTTCATGTCGTCGAACGACTGGCGCAGCACGCGGCCGGCGTCGGCGAGCGCGTCCTCATCCACCGACATCTCCCGCTCGATAAGCTGCGGGTGAAGATACACGAGCCGCGCTTTCACCGACCTCGGATCAAACCCCCAGTCGGCGGCGGCGACCAGCGCAGCTCGGTGGGCTGTCGGGCTGAGATCGTGCAACTGGAAGAGACTCCCGACGGGCGCTACGGCCTGGTCGCCATGGGCACCGAGCGGATCCGGGTGACGACGTGGCTGGACGACGACCCGTACCCCCGAGGCGTGATCGAGACGTGGCCCGACAAGCCCACCGCGGATCCCGAGGCGCTCGCTGCTGCCTACGCCGCGAGGGTCGGCCAACTCCGTCGGTTCCTGGCCCTGGCCGTGGAGTTGGGCGGTACCGGGACGCCGCTGGTCGACGTCGCCTCGGACCCGGTACTCGGCTCATACCAGCTGGGCATGTTGGCGGGGCTGGGTCCCTTCGACCATCAGCTCCTGCTCGCGGCCGACGGCCCCGACCTCGCCGTGTGAGCGAGCCCCTCGTCGAACTCGGTGTGCACGTCGTCACCGACGACCAGCTCGCCTTCTGTCAACACTCGGGCTCCTGGTCTCTCCGAAGGACGCTCGGCGCTGTCCCCAGTCCCTCGCCCGACCGACCGATGACGTCGGGCAGTCGTCGGCGGTCGGCATCGGCGGCGACCCCGTCAACGGCTTGAAGCACATCGACGTGCTGCGGCTGTTCAACGACGATCCGGACACCGACGCGGTGATCATGATCGGCGAGATCGGCGGCAGCGACGAGGAGGCGGCGGCGCTGTGGGCCAAGGAGCACATGAAGAAGCCCATCGTCGGCTTCATCGCCGGCGTCACCGCGCCCCCCGGCAAGCGCATGGGTCATGCCGGCGCGCTGATCTCCGGCGGTGCAGACACGGCCGATGCCAAGCTCGCCATCATGGAAGAGTGCGGCTTTATCGTCACGCGCAACCCTTCGGAACTGGGCAAGCTGCTCAAGGCCCAGCTGAAGTAATTCGGCCAGCGAGTGACTGGCGCCGTGGGCGCCACCGCAAGATAGCGGGAACCGTCAAAAACAGAAGCGCCCGAAACCCTGGTTTCGGGCGCTTTTTGCATCCATGCGGATGAATAATATTATGCTCACAAAAACCATCCACCCGTTGCAGCCCAGCAAAACAAACAGGCTTGATAACCCGCTGATGCCGGTATAATACGGCAGGAGCCCCATCGGTATCATCAATGCACTGTAAATGATACTTTGCATGGCGGTGAACCGGGTTGGTCCTTTGTCTGCCGGCAACAGTTTGAACCCTGCTGTTGTATAATCTTTATGCGCCAGCCAGGCTATTGCCCAAAAATGCGGGAACTGCCAAAGGAACTGGATGCCAAATAACACCC
>ERZ1026800.2332-NODE-2332-length-10456-cov-3.625327_pt1 | contig 10456 bp, 8 predicted proteins | sample MGYA00520873_ERZ1026800 | MGnify/ENA primary metagenome ERZ1026800 (study PRJEB33270, sample SAMEA104284475) | anaerobic digester metagenome | biome: Anaerobic digester microbiome; feature: mesophilic sludge digester; material: Anaerobic digester biomass | place...
GGGCCACGACGTGCGGGCCGTCGTCGACGTTGCCCTCCCGCCGGGCACCGACCCCGCCGAGTTCGAGGCCACGCTCGCTCAGCGCGACGAGGTGGCGTTGGCGATGTACGTCACCGGCCCTGCGGACTACACGATCATCGTCGACTGTGCGGGCGCCGAGGGGCTCGACGCGTTCATCCGTTGGCTGAAGGCCGACGCAGGCGTGGCCCGCACGGAGAGCAAGTTCGTCCTCCGCCCGATCACCATCTGACGGCACCCGGTGGACTGACTACGATCGCAGGTGCGAGCGCACTGAGGCGCTCCCACACAAGGGGATTCGATACGCGTGAAGGCGTTCAAGAACTTCGTCAACGGTCAGCACGTCGAGGCGGCCGATGGCCGCACCACCAACGTGGTCAACCCGGTCACCGGGAAGGTGTACGCAACGGCGCCACTGTCGGGGCAGGCCGATGTCGACACCGCCATGAGCGCCGCCGCCACCGCCTACGAGAGCTGGCGCGACACCACCCCCAGCGAGCGCTCGTTGGCGCTGTTCCGCATCGCCGACGCGGTGGAGGCGCGGGCCGAGGAGCTGATCGGCCTGGAGGTGGAGAACTGCGGCAAGCCCACGCACCTCGTGCGCAGCGAGGAGATCCCGCCGATGGTCGACCAGATCCGCTTCTTCGCCACCGCCGCCCGCCATCTCGAAGGCAAGAGCGCCGGCGAGTACATGCGCAACATGACCTCCATCATCCGCCGCGAGTCCATCGGTGTCTGCGCGCAGGTTGCCCCGTGGAACTACCCGATGATGATGGCGGTCTGGAAGTTCGCCCCTGCCCTCGCTGCCGGCAACACCGTCGTGCTCAAGCCCAGCGACACCACACCCGCCACCACCGGCCTGCTGGCCGAGATCGCCGCCGAGTTCCTGCCGGCCGGCGTGTTCAACGTGATCTGCGGCGATCGCGACACCGGCCGCCAGATGGTGCTGCACGACACGCCCGCGATGGTCAGCATCACCGGGTCGGTGCGTGCCGGCATGCAGGTGGCCGAAGGTGCGTCGCACAGCCTCAAGCGCGTGCACCTCGAGCTCGGTGGCAAGGCACCGGTCGTCGTGTTCGACGATGCCGACCTCGCCGCCGCGGCGGAAGGCATTGCCATCGCCGGCTACTTCAACGCCGGGCAGGACTGCACGGCTGCCACTCGCGTCATCGCCTCGCCCGGCATCTACCGCGACCTGGTCGCCGCGTTGGCCGAGCAGGCGCAGGGCATTCGCACCGGCGCGCCCGACGACGAAGACGTGCTCTACGGGCCGGTCAACAACGCCAACCAGTTGGCACACGTCAGCGGGCTGGTCGATCGTGCACCGTCGCACGCCAACGTGGTCGCCGGCGGCGGTGCCGTTGGTGGCGATGGCTACTTCTTCCAGCCCACCGTCATCGCCGACCTGCGCCAGGACGACGAGATGATCCAGAACGAGATCTTCGGCCCGGTCATCACCGTGCAGCAGTTCAGCGACGAGGACGAGGCCGTGCGTTGGGCCAACGGTGTCGACTACGCGCTGGCCAGCAGCGTGTGGACCAAGGACTTCGGCCGCGCGATGCGCATGGCGAAGCGCCTCGACTTCGGCTGCGTGTGGATCAACACGCACATCCCGCTCGTGGCCGAGATGCCGCACGGTGGGTACAAGAAGAGCGGCTACGGCAAGGATCTGTCGGCCTACGCGCTCGACGACTACACCCGCATCAAGCACGTGATGGCCAACCTCGACAGCTGAACGGCACCGACAGCTGACCGGCAGCGCCGGCGGGCATTGCGCCCGCCGGCTCAGGTCTCGACGAACGGGCGGGCGAAGTCGGTGATCGCGCCGTCGTCGGTCTGGTACCAGTCGGTCTCCTTCTCGCCGTCGGTGAAGGTGACGTACGTGGGGCACTCGGTGGCGGTGGCCGTGATGGTGGTGGCGCCCAGCTCCTTGCCGGTGGTGGCCTCGTGCACCGAGACCGCGTAGTCGGCGGAGTACAGGTTGACCACGTTGCCGGTGTCGACACCATCGGTCTGGTAGCCGGTGCACTCCTCGACCAGCGTGGTGGTCGACCGGATGACGCACAGCACCAGTTCGGCGGTGGCGTACTGGTCGGTGGCGGCATCGAACAGGATGGTCCACTCGCTGGGGAGATCGAGGAAGCCTTCGTTGAGCTCGTCGGCATCGGTGCCCTGCTGGGTGACCACCTTGTGGATGCCCGGCGTGGCAGGGGTGTAGGGCGTCGCTCCCTCGACGGGGTTGTTGCGGCACGCGGGCTCGAAGTCGGACGCGAACATCTGCACGAGTTGGGTGGTCTCGCCACCGCCGCCCCCGCCGGCCGTGCCGCTCCCGCCGCCGCCATCGCCATCGCTGCCGCATCCGGCCAGCGCAATGGCCGTCGCCGCGACCAGCGCCAGCAGGCGTGTGTTGCGGTGGGGGGTGAGGGTCTGTTGCATCGGAGCTCCCGTTCTCAGTTTCGCGGTGAATCTACAGTGAGACGCTGCCGGTCGAGATCGATGACGCAGGCGTGCCTCAGTGCGCGCCCCACGTGAAGGTCTGCTTGACGAGATCCAGATAGATGAAGGTCTCGGTGCTGCGTACGCCCTTCACGCTGCGGATGCGGTTGGTGAGGTCGAGCAGGTCGCCGTCGTCGGCCACCACCACTTCTGCCATCAGGTCGAACGAGCCGGCGCTGACCACCAGGTAGTCGATGTCGCTCATCGCCTGCAACGTCTTCGCGATGTCGTCGGTGGCACCCTCGGTGCGCACGCCGATCATCGCCATCCGCCGCTTGCCGTGGGAGAGCGGGTTGGTGACCGCCACCACCTGCATCACGCCCGAGTCGAGCAATCGCTGCACTCGTTGCCGAGCGGCCGCCTCGGAGAGCCCAACGGCGGCCCCCAGGCGGGTGTACGGCGTGCGGCCATCGCGTTGCAGCGCTTCGATGATCGCTCGATCTGTCTCGTCGATCTGGGTTCCCGTCTTGTCCATCGGTACGGATACTGGCGCTGATGACCAGGTTGCGCAAGGGATTCCGCAGCGCGCACGCTGTTCATCAACGATTTCCTTGCAGGTTGCCGGGCGTCCATGCCACCGTAGGTGGTCTTGGGCCTCCACACATTTCCTTCCCGCGCCGGCCGATGTGCCTACACTTTGGCCGCACAGCACATCGGCACAGGCCTCATCCGGGGTCGGTCGGCCGGCGCCACCGGTGAGCGGTTCGCTCACCACGAGCTCTCGGGGGAGACAACGTGACGGACGCAGCACCGATGGCGGTCGGCGACGAGTTGGCCGGCGAACGCGGCTCGGTCGAGCTGCAGGGCGTCACCAAGCGCTTCGGCTCGATGGTCGCGGTCGACAAGCTCAATCTGGTCGTGCAGCCCGGTGAGTTCTTGTCGCTGCTTGGCCCGTCGGGCTGCGGGAAGACCACCACCTTGCGCATGCTGGCCGGCTTCGAGCAGCCCGATGAAGGCTTCATTCGCATCAGCGGTCAGTACGTGCAGGGCATCCCGCCGTACAAGCGCGACGTCAACACCGTCTTTCAGGCATACGCGCTGTTCCCGCACATGACCGTCTCGGAGAACGTGGCCTACGGCCTGCGCCAGAAGGGCGTGTCGAAGGCCGAGATCGCCACACGGGTCAGCGAGGCGCTCGACATGGTGAAGATGAGCAAGCTCGCCGAGCGTAAGCCGAAGCAGATGTCCGGCGGCCAGCAGCAGCGAGTCGCGGTGGCCCGCGCCCTGGTGAACCGACCGAGTGTCCTGCTGCTCGACGAGCCGCTGGGCGCGCTCGACCGCAAGCTGCGTGAGGAGATGCAGATCGAGTTGAAGCTGCTGCAGAGCCAGCTCGGCATCACCTTCATCTTCGTCACCCACGACCAGGAAGAAGCGATGAGCATGAGCGACCGCATCGCCATCATGCTCGATGGCCACATCGAGCAGCTCGCCGATCCCGAGACCGTGTACGAACGGCCGTCGTCAGCGTTCGTTGCCGGCTTCATCGGCCGCAACAACTTCTGGCGCGGCGTCGCGACTGCTGATGGAGTGCGGGCCGACGACGGCACGCTGTTCATCGCCTCGATGCCCGACGAGCACGTCGCTCCGGGCCAGCCGGCCTTGGCCGCGGTACGCCCGGAGAACTTCCAACTGGTCACCGACGACCCTGGCACGTCGCGGAACTCGATTCCAGGCTCGATCGCCAGCGTGGCGCACTTCGGCGACACGCTCCAGTACGTGGTGCGCACCAGCAGCCGAGACGTGCTGGTGCTCACGCCCCGGGCCAACGCCCCTCGCCTCTCGCTCGGCGACGACGTGTGGTGCACGTTCACGCCCGCCGACGTCTATTCGTTCTCCGCTGCGCAGGCCAGCCTCGTGCTTGCCGAACCAGCGGAAGAAGCCAATGCCTGATACCCACAGGACCCATTACAAGGAGCACCACCCACATGGCATCCCAGCCTGAACCGATCAAGATCCTCGCTCCCTCGAGCTTCCGCCACATGTTGAGCCGTCGTGCCTTGTTCCAGGCAGGTGGTGCGGCCGCCGGCTTCGCCATCGTCGCCACCGCATGTGGCAGCGACGACAGCAGCAGCTCCGACGGCACGACTGCCAGCAGCGGAAGCACCGGTGGCAGCACCGGTGGCAGCGATCTGCTCAGCCAGTTCAGCAACGTGATCAACACGTCGTCCGGCTCGCTCGCCATGTTCACCTGGGGCGACTACAACGATCCCGACATCGTCGGTGACCTCGCGAACAGCGTGCTCGGCGTCACCATGACGGTCGACTACTACCCGAGCAACGAGGACCTCATCACGAAGCTGGCTGCTGCCAATGGCAACAGCGGCTTCGACATCGTCGTGCCCACCGGCCCATACCTCCCGCAGATGCTGGAGAAGGGTCTGCTGCAAAAGCTCGACAGGTCGCTGCTGCCCAACATCGTCAACGTCGACCCGCAGTACCTCGGCCGCGACTGGGACCCGACCAACGAGTACTCGGTGTGCAAGGACTGGGGCTCGACCGGCTGGATCTACAACAAGTCGGTACTCACCAAGGAGATCCTCACCTGGCAGGACTTCATGGACGCGACGAAGGGTGAGGCGAGCGGCCGCGTGGCTTGGCTCGACTCGTCGCCCAATGTGGTCGGCCCGTACTTCTGGGCCAACGGCATCAACTGGAACACCGAGGAGGCAGCAGATCTCGACGCCTGCGAGAAGTACCTCGTCGAGGAGATCGCTCCGCACATCAAGGGCTTCGACAGCTACCCGAGCACGGCGCTCGCCGAGGGATCCTTCGACCTGGCGATGGCCTGGAACGGCGATGCTCGCCAAGCCTTCGTCCGCATCGCCGACGCTGGTGGCAACCCGGACGAGTGGGCCTGGGCGCTCGGCTCGCCGGCCACCGAGCTGTGGATGGACAACTACTGCATCCCCACCGGTGCGCCGAACCCGGAAGCCGCCCACGCCTGGATCAACTGGCTGCTCACCCCCTAGATCAGCATCAAGGATCTGCTGTACCACGGCTACCACAGTGGCATGAAGGACATCGACAAGCTGATGGCCGAACTGGCTCCGGATGCACCTCGCGTCGACATGATCTTCTTTGCGGCGGAGCTGGTCGCGACCATGCAGACGGGCGAGGTCAACAGCGCCCAGGACCGCCACACCGACATCCTCGACAAGATGAAGGCCGCTGCGGCCGGCTGATTGCTGTGACGGCTCCTACCCATGTGCCGAACCCGCGACGGTGGCGGGGCCCCAAGTGGGGCCTCGCCATCCCGTCGTTCATCTGGTACATCCTGTTCTTCGTTGCGCCGATCGGGATCATCATCCTCTACTCGTTCGGCACGAAGGACTCCAGCCAGCTGATCCCGGTCGACCTGAGCAACCTCAGCCTGGAGAACTACCGACAGTCGATCACGGGCGACAACTTCGACGTGTTCTACGGCACGTTGAAGATCGCCGTCACTGCCACGCTGCTGTGTCTGCTCATCGGCTTTCCGGTCGCGTACTTCATCGCGTTCAAGGCCAGCGAGAAGTGGCGGGCGATCCTGCTTGCCTTGGTGGTCATCCCCAGCTTCACCAGCTTCCTCATCCGCACGATTGCGTGGCGCATCCCGCTCAGCCCCAACGGTGAGCTCTCCACCTGGCTGCAAGACCTCGGCTGGATCGACGGACCGATCGACATCCTCGGCACCCGCGGGGCTGTGTTCCTCGCAATCGTCTACAACTACGTCGGCTTCATGGTGCTGCCGATGTTCGTGGCACTCGACCGCATCGACCCAGCGCTACGCGAAGCCTCCAAGGACCTCGGCGGCACCCGCGCCTCGACGTTCATGTCGGTCACGCTGCCGCTGTCCGGCCCCGGTGTGGTCGCGGGCGTGCTGCTCACGTTCATCCCGATGTGCGGCGACTACATCACGGCCACCGTGCTCGGCGGTGCCAAAGGCTTCATGGTGGGGGCGCTCATCGACAGTCAGTTCCGCGGCGCGCAGAACTGGCCAGAGGGCTCGGCCATGGCTGTGGTGATGATCATCATGGTGCTGCTCGCGCTCGCCGCGTTCGCGTTGCTGCTGTGGCTGCTGCGCCGGCTGACGCCTGCGCTCAGCCCCCTCGTTGCCGCGTGGCGCAGTCGCCCGCGCAAGCCCGCGCGGGCGACACGATTCCCCGATCTGTTGCGGCCCGCGCTGGCCGCGTGGACGGGCCTGTTGCTCGTGTTCCTGTTCATCCCGATCCTGCTGGTCGTGCGCCACTCGTTCAACAACGGGCCGTCGTTCTCCATCTGGAGCGGCAGCTACAGCACGGTGTGGTGGGGCGGCCCGCCCGGCAAGACCAAGTCGGGCATGAAGATGCAGGGCCTGTTCGACTTCGACAGCACCGGCCCGATGTTGGTGCGCTTCGTGATCATCGTCGCCATCGGCATCGCAGTGCCGTACGTGTGGAAGCTCGTCACCGGTCGCCACAACCGTCATCTGCGTCAGTGGTCGGTGCTCGTCGCGTTCGTGATCGCCGTGATCGTCAACGGGCTGATGACCGATTGGTACCTCAGCATCTTCCAGCAGGCCGGTGTCGGCGAGGGCTTGCGTGGTTCCTTCCTTGCTGCTTTCGGTGGCACCGCGATCGCCGTCTCCATCGGTGGGTTGTGCGGTGTGGCACTGGCCCGCCACCCGGGCAAGTGGGCTGCCGTGATGATGGCGCTGCTCTTCCTCATCCTCGTGACGCCCGAGATCATGGATGCCATCGCACTCGCCGGCTGGATGCAGCGTGTCGGCGGCCCGCTCACCTCCGACACCTTCGGTGTGCCCTTCGGGATGCTGCGCTTGTGGATCGGGCAGTCGCTGTACGCCAGCGCGGTCGTCACCCTGATCGTGCGCGCCCGGCTCGCCGGCATCGACGCCTCGTTGGAAGAAGCCGCCGCCGACCTCGGTGCTCCTCCTGGTCGCGCCTTTCGTCAGGTGACGCTGCCGCTCATCAGCCCGGCGCTGATCGCCGGCGGCCTGCTGTCGTTCACGTTGTGCCTCGACAACACGATCATCTCGTCGCTGATCAGTGGCGCCTCGTCCACCTTCCCGGTGGCGCTCATCTCTGCCACGAAGAGCGAGATCAAGCCGTTCTGGGGTGTCGGTTCCGTGGTGCTGTTCGTGATGACGATGGCGTTGCTCGCCTTCGTCGCCCGGGTGCTGAAGAAGTCGGGCGATTCGTCGTCCGACATCGCCGCCACCCTCGGCGGCGGCTGAGCGTTCGCCGTGCGTGTCGTCGTCGTCGGCGCGGGCCTCGCCGGCTTGCACGCCACCGAGCTGTTGCGCGCCGCCGGCTGCGACGTGCAGCTCATCGAAGGTGGGCACCGGCCGGGAGGTCGTGTCCGCACCGTTCGCGCACCGTTCGCCGGCGGGCAGTACGCCGAGAGCGGCGCCGAGTGGGTCGACGCAACGCACGACCGGATGCTGGCGCAGCTGCACCGCTTCGGCATCGAACGGTTGGGGCCTGGCGAGCAGTGGACCACCATCCGCCGCTGGATCCACCGCAACGGCGAGATGCTCAGCCCCGAGCAGGTGCGCCTCGCGGACCCCGACGTCTACGACGAGCTCGATCGGTTCGACGGCATCGTCGAGGCCGCCGCGGCAGGTATCGCCGACCCCGCGTGTCCGCAGCTGCACGCGGCGGCCGCCGCCCTCGATGCTCAGTCGTTGGCCGATGTGGCCCAGCAGGCCAACCTGGGCGAGCTGGCCAGGTTGTTCCGGTGGCGCGACTCGCAAGGTGAGTTCGCCGAGGAGCCCAGCCAGGTGTCGCTGTTGTTCGTCGCGCAGCAGCGGGCCTACCACGCAGCGCACAGCGGTGGCCGCACGGTGCTCTCACACCGTGTTGCGGGCGGGTTCAGCGGTGTAGCGGAAGGGATGGCCGCCGGTCTCGTCGGCGTCATCAGCTACGGCGAGCACCTCATCGGGGTGCAGCAGGACGCCGACGGTGCGTTGGTGCACACCGACCGGCGCACGCTCACGGCCGACCACGTGGTGCTGGCATGTTCGTTGGTGCCGCTGCGCAGCGTGCAGTTCCACGACCAGCTGCCGCCGGCGCTGCATGCCGCGGTGCACCAGCTCGGGTACGGCACTGTCACCAAGACCTCCGTGCAGTGGCCGCGACGTACGTGGCCGGCCGGCTACGCGACCACGTCGGGCACGGCGCAGCGAGTGTACGAACCGACTGTCGATCAGCCCGGCGAGACGGGCATCCTCATGGCCTACTGCGGTGGTGACGGCGGCCGCGAGTGGGCGACACTCGTGGAGGCCGAACGCCTGGCGCTGGCCGCCGGCGAGATGCGCGCCATGCACCGCATCGACTCGGAACCGCTGGGCGGCTTCTCGCGAGCGTGGAGCAACGAGCCTCGCTTCGGTGGCTCGTATGCGGTCTACCGGCCGGGCCAGGTCGGGGCGTACTGGCAGGTGCTGCGCGAGCCGTGGGGTCGTGTGCAACTGGCGGGCGAGCACGTTGCCGCCTGCACCGGGTACATGGAGGGTGCGCTGGAGAGCGCGGAAACCGTCGTCGCCCGAATCGTGGCCGCGGGCTAGCCTTTCGGCACCATGCCAAGTAGTACTGCGCCACGAACAGGGCCCGCATCAGGCGGGCCGCCTCGCATCGCACTTGCGCCCGAAGGGGCACCGGCCTGGATGTCGGCAGCCATCACGGCCGGGGGCGGCCACCTCGTGCCCTTGGCAGATGCCGAGGCCCTGGTGTGGGCCGCGCCCCGCGAGCCCGAAGCGCTGCGCCAAGCACTCATCGAGGCGCCCGACCTGGCATGGGTGCAGCTGCCCTTTGCCGGCATCGAGACGTTCGTCGACCTGCTCGACGATCACCGTGTGTGGACCTGCGGCAAGGGTGTCTACGCGCAGCCGGTGGCCGAGCTGGCGTTGTCGTTGGCGCTTGCCGGGCTGCGTCACGTGGGCAGCTATGCGCGTGCCACCTCGTGGCAGCGCCCACACGGCCGCAACCTCTTCGGGGCCAACGTCACGGTCCTCGGCGGAGGTGGCATCACCGAGAGCCTGTTGCGGCTGCTGGCCCCGTTCGACTGCCACGTGACGGTGGTGCGCAACCGTGTCACCGAGATGGAGGGCGCCGATGCGGTGCTCGAGCCCGACCGCTACGTCGACGCGCTCGCCGGCGCAGATGTCGTCTTCGTCGCGCTGGCGCTCACCCCCGAGACGGAGGGCATGATCTCGCGCTCCGAACTCGAGCAGATGTCCGAGCACGCCTGGCTGGTCAACGTGGCCCGCGGCAGGCACATCGTCACCGACGATCTCGTGTGGGCACTGCAGCACGGTGTCATCGGTGGCGCCGCGCTCGATGTCACCGATCCCGAGCCGTTGCCGGTGGGGCATCCGTTGTGGTCGCTGCCCAACTGCATCGTCACACCCCACGTCGGCAACACGCCGGAGATGGCCGTGCCGCTGCTCGCGGAGCGCATCACCACCAACGTTCGCCGCTTCGCCGTCGGCGAGCCGCTGGTCATCACCGACGAGGTCGTGATCCGGGTGCGGTTCGCGCTGCTCGTGCGACCGGGCACGTCGCTGTCCGACGTACGCCGGGTCGCCACCCACAGCGTCGCCGCTGCCCAGTGCCGCGGCTGGATCGCCGAGCAGCTGCAGGCCGGCCAGGCGGAGGAAGCCATCGTCGCCGCGATGACGAGGACGTTCGGACTGCTCGCACGAGGCCGACGTATCGCTGCGGATGAAGGCAGCACCAAATTGATCACCGCGATGAACACCCCAGCGACCCGCTGTCCGCGAGTCAGCTCATCGAAACTCTGAAGCTGAATCAACAACTCGTTAACGATCCCGGAGTTGTCATTGCTTACGGAGGAGCGCAATACCTGTTCCTCATTCGCAGCATTCGAGGCACGCATTCCAGATCGTGCCGCGGCGATCGCATCAATTTCCTCGATAAAACCAATCGCTCCCCCTTCGCGCATGGCG
>ERZ1026800.2333-NODE-2333-length-10456-cov-2.759609_pt1 | contig 10456 bp, 11 predicted proteins | sample MGYA00520873_ERZ1026800 | MGnify/ENA primary metagenome ERZ1026800 (study PRJEB33270, sample SAMEA104284475) | anaerobic digester metagenome | biome: Anaerobic digester microbiome; feature: mesophilic sludge digester; material: Anaerobic digester biomass...
AGCTGCCCCCACCCACCGCGGCGGCGGACGTCGTAGAGCCAGCGCACGACGGCAGCAGATCGCAGCTGGTGGCACTCGGCAGGTAGGCCCCGCGCGAGCCACTCGGTGGGCGGGAGCTCGGGGGCGGAACTAAGCCACTCGTGCGCCTCGCGACGCGTGAGTTGGTCGCCACTAACTCGGACGGGGCTCTCTCCGAGGCAGAGACGAGCCGCCTGTGCCAACGTCGCCCGCGGGTAGGCGGGGCAGAGCCACGCGGACCACCGCTGATGGCTCGTGGTGCCGGAGGCGGACGAGCACAGATTTGCAAATCTGAGCGAGATCCGCAGCGCACCGTCATCGGTGCGCCACTCATGGTATGCCATTGCTGCCCGGACGCGGCCGGTGCGGTCGGCTGCGAGCGCGCGGGAGACGTTCGCCACAGCGGCCCAGTCGAGGTGCCGCACGCGGACGACTGCGTATGTGCCTCCGCGCTCGGCATCGGCGCGCTCCTGCGCGCCTCGGAGCGCGACGCGCTGGAGCTCCGGGCAGAGTGCGCCGAGACGGCGTAGTGCCTGCGCAGACACGCGAAGCGCGCCGACGCCCGCCAACGACGAGCGTCGCAACGCGCGCCCGATCTCCGCGGCGTGCCGCAACCAGCGGCGACGCAGACCACCCGCGCGCCGGACTTCGGCCCACTCGGGCGCGGGGAGCCACTCGCGGTTGCCCCAGCGCACCAACGACGCCCAGTACGCGACAGGGATCGCGGTGGCCGCACGGCGCACATTCGGGCCAGCAGACCAGATCGCAAACGCGACCTCTACGGAGGCGTTGTAGCTAGACCCCACTGTGTCGGGTCGGGGCTGGGTGCTCTGCCAGAATGCAACAAAGTCGGCCAAACGGCGCGGCTCGCGCCCATCTCGCCTGTCGCCCAGCACCCACTCTCGTGGGGGCACGCGACGGAACCCGACGGCGACGAGGCGGCCGTCAACCGCGGGAGGCCTTCTCGGCCAGTCGTACGGGCCCCCCACGGGCACGCCGTTACGAGTCCAGGCGAGAGAATAATCCAGTCGGCGGCACGCGGCGACGTAGCCGCCGACCGTGGCGATGGACCGCGTGGGGCGCGTTGAGCTGATGCGAGCCCAAACACGGGCTCCGTGCACCGTGGCGTCGAGACCGTAATCGGTCTCCAGCATCCGGGCAAGCGACATCGCAAGCATTAGAAGCTCCTAGTTTTGACGCCCCGGGCTCCTCCAACGCCCTAAGCCCCCAGGACTATTACGTCCACGGGGGCTGGGCGCCACGACAGCTAGCGTTTAGTCTCTCCGGGCGATGAAGCATAGCTCGCCCGTTGGCAGTGCGACCTCGTACACCGGACGAGATCGAAGGGTGCGATGCTTGAGCTCGACCAACTTGCCCTTCGCGGGGTCGCCGCTAGACTGCACGACGAGCGAGAAGCTCACCGAGCAGCGACCTCGTTGCCCGTGGTACACGTCTCGGGAAAATCTCTGCACGAGCGTCCCGACTGGGACCTTGCACGACGTACTGGCGTGGCGATCGCTTCCCCTGGGCGATGGAGGGGGCAGGCGCTCGGCATCTGGCCACTCTGTCGTTACGTCACCAGCGCATGGCGCGTACGCCATGCGCCTAAATTCCTCGGGGCCGGAGCCCTTGCAGCTGATGTCGCGGAACGCTGAGCGAATGCGCACCGTAGGAACGGCGTCGACATTTTCGCGCGCGGCCGTGAGACATTCAACAGGATCGGTCCAATTGCGATTCGTCATTGTGTTACCCTCGGGCCCCGAAACCCGGCGGGGCCGTTCCGGTGCGGCGTCGTGCCGCGTGCCGAGTGTTTATGCAGCAGGCGTGCCACCTATGACATGGCGCTAACCTGTTGATTTTTCGTGTGCCGCCCCGTGCGACCATATGACATCGGTGTCATGTAGGACAATGGCGCCATGAGCTAACCAGCCTAGTTGATGCTGTGTCGGCGCTATGACATACCTGTCATGGCTGTGCAATGGTTGCGAGGATGGCGTTCATCACCGGGGTGTGGCGCCAGCGGCGGATCGTGCGCTCGGAGACCCCTAGTGCGCGCGCCACCGCAGACAGGTTGCCCCGGTACTCGCGCACGATGGGCTCTAGGCGGGCGCGTGCCAGGGCTTGGATCGCAGGGTCTCGCGAGCGCAGGAGCGGCCCCAGCTCAGCCACGACGGCGGAAGTGGGGGAGCGCTTGCGCTCGTGGGGGGGTGTCTTGGGGGAGCCGCGTAGACGCGCGGCTAGATGCTCGGATTTGGTCATGCTAGGTGCACCTAGCAGGCCGCGTGCCTCGCGCGGCCGTACCGTGGCGGGCTGATGTGAGTTAGGCGGGGGTGGCGCAAGCCTGCTCACGCGCTCGCCGCCAGTCCCGCACCGCTCGGCTGAGCGCGCAAAACGTGCGCAGTGCTGCAATTTTTGCGTCTGCACTGAAACGCTAGCGACCGCGCGCACTTATGCGCTTACGCCCCAAACGGCTATGCAATCACGTCAAGGGTGGGATTCTGCACGCGCGCTGTAGCGCGATGAAATCGCTCGAACGTGGCGGACGTTCGACGGCACAGCCCGTGCAGAGGCCGCGCATCGTGGATAGCACCGACTCCGCCACCACTTGTGTCGTCGTCACTGACGCCGGCGCCGTGGCCACCGAAGCCACACACGGAACAGCGCTCGCCGGGCGCTGCCCGCTGTGTCTGGCGCGCCTGATCGTGGTAGTCGAGTCGCACGATGCGGACGCGGTATGCTGCGCGTGCGGTGGCGTCGTGGGCCGCGTGTATCCGCGCGCCGTACTACGCGGGGGCGATGTAGTGAGCTTGCGGCGGCGCCGCGTCCGGCGGCGCCGCGTCCGGGGGCGACGTGGCTAGGAGGTATCATAGCGCCAGCTCAATCAAGCTCGGGCAGCGATGCCCGCGCGCGTGGGCGTACGCATACATCGCCGGGCTGCGCGAGCCCGACGTCGACTGGGCCGAGATCGAAGCCGGGCGCATAGTGCCGCCGCGCGTGCGGTCGCTGAGCCTCGGCAAGGCTGTGCACGCCATGGGTGAGGCGTATTTCGGCGGAATGCGCGCGCCGTACGCATGGCAATCTCTGCCCGGGCAAATATTCGCCAGCGGCATTGGAGCGCTACCGCTGCCCGCAGCGTGCGACGAGATCGAGGTCGAGCGCCCGATCGGCGACGTCGCAGTCGAAGGCGCACCGGGCGGGCGCGTGCTCGAGCTGCACGGCGTGCGGTGGGCGGGGTGCCGCGATCTGGCGGTGCGCCAGGCGGGCGCGTGGCTGCAAGTCGACTACAAGACGACGGCGTCGCTCGCGCGGTACGCACTCACGCCCGAGGCTTTGCGCGATGATCTCCAGTGTGCGATCTACGTCGTCGATCTGGCGCGACGGCTCGGGCTTAGCGAGGTTGCGTGCCGTTGGCTGTACCTCGAAACCAAAGCGGTACGCCGCGCGATGCCGATCGACGTCGTCGTGCCGCTTGAGCACGCGATCAAGATCGTAGAGCCCGCGGCCGCGCTGGCGCGTGAGCTCGACACGCTCGAGCGCGTCGACGACGCAGAGCAGATTCTCACCGCCTGTTACGACTACGGCGGCTGTCAGTATCACGCTTCGGCGGGTGGACCGTGTGAGACGGTGCGCAGCGTCGGAGCGTACTTTGAACGCGAGAAAGGAAAACGTACGACCATGGCACTCGACCCCTCATTGCTAGCGAAGTTTCAAGCGTTGCCCGCGCCCGCGCAGCCCGCACCCGCGCAGCCCGCACCCGCTCCGGTGGCGACATTCGGCGCCCCCGCACCGGCGCCCGCCGAGCGGCCGAAGCGCCGTCGCCCGCCGAAGGCGCAGCCCGAGCCCGCACCGGCGCCCGAGCCCGAGCCCGCACCGGCGCCCGAGCCCCCGCCCGCGCCGAACGTCGCCACCGCGACGGGCTTCGCCGCGGCGCTGCTCGAGCTGCACGCCGAGCTCGCCGAAGCCGAAGCCGCGGTCATGGCTGCTATCGAACGGCGCGGCGTGGTGCTCTCGCGCATCGCGGCCGCGGTCGCCGCCGAGGTGGCGCGATGATGCGCGCGACAACGGAGGTCACAGTAAGCGCGCTCGCCGCGATGGTCGTACACGCGGTGGCGCGCGGGCTCGACGCGATTGACGTCGTGGTCGAGATCGACGAGCCCGAGGCCAAGCCCAGCCCGCGGCGTGATTGCGAGATCGATGAGCCGATCGCGATGCGCCCGACTGAGGCCGCGGATCGCGTGGCCGAGCTCGAGCGCGAGGTTGAGCGGTTGCGCGCCAGGCTCAGCGCCGCGCACGACGTCCCGCCCAACGAGTCGCACCGTCAGCAATGCGCCGCATGTCTAGCGGTCTGGGACGCGATCCCACCCGACGTCACATCGCTTACCGCGTGCGCGGGCCACAGCGCCAAACAAGTCGCCGTAGACTACGTGCGCGCCGCGGGCGCCGCGCGTGCCGCGGGATGGCGCGCCGCGTGCGAGCGCATCGCAAAGGAATGCGACGACGCCCACCGCACCGAGCTAGCGTTAGCGCGCGACTATGAGGCGTGCGGCTTGCGCGGCGCCGCGCGGGACTATGAGGCGCGCGCCGAAACGGCCGCCAAGCTCGCGCGCGCGGCGCGCCGCATCGCAAACGAGGGCCTCTGATGCAACCCGCCGTCGCCCATTCGCGGGAATTCGAGCGCGTGCGCGATCTACCGCGGCGCGTGCTCGATCTCGACACGGCCCGCGAATGGGCGGCGTTTCTCACGCCGCGGTTTGCCCTGCGCCCCGGCGTCGGGCTCCGACCCTGGCAAGCTCAGTCAATCGCCGAGGCCGTGCAGTGCGGCGGGGCTTGGCTCGCGCTGCCCGTGGGGCAAGGCAAAACATTGATCACGTGGCTGCTGCCGACGGCGATGCAAGCCGAGCGCACGCTCTTGATCGTGCCCGGCTCGCTCGCCGCGAAGACCTACGCCGACTTCGCGAGCTACGTTGACACGTGGCGCGCGCCCGCGCGGCCGATTCGCATTGAGACGCGCGAGAAGCTCGCGACCGTCGGCGGGGCTGAGATGCTCGACGCATACCAGCCGGACTTAATCATCATCGATGAAGCGGACGATTTGAGCAACGCGCGCAGCGCGGCCGCGCGCCGGATCGATCGTTATGTGCGCAAGCACGACGTGCGCGTCGTCGCAATGACGGGCACGCCCGCGCGTAAATCGATCATGGGGTACTGGCACATCGTTGCGTGGTGCCTCGGTGATGGCGCGCCGCTCCCGCTCGTCGAATCCGAGGCGCGCATGTGGGCGCTGGCGCTCGACGAGCACAACGGCAGGCGCCCGAGCCTCGGGCCGCTAGGTGCGACGGTGCGCGAGGCGCGCGCATGGTACCGCCGCAGGCTCACTGAGACCGCCGGCGTGGTCGTAGTCGATGAGGATTCATGCACGGCGCCGTTGACCGTGCGCGTCCGTCTGGCGCGCGAAGATGCAGTGCTCGACGCCGCTTTTGCGCGATTCTTGGTTGAGCTCGAGACGCCCGGCGGGATCCCGATCAGCGATCCGCTGTCGCGTTGGCTGCTCGACTCACAGCTCGGGCTAGGGCTCTACACGCGCTGGAATCCCGCACCGCCCGACCGATGGCGCAATGCGCGGCGCAACGTGGCGCGATTCGTCCGCGATCAGATTGACGCGAGCACGCGCAGTGATCGGCCGCTCGATACAGAAGCGCAAGTGCTGCGCCGATTCAAGTCGCATCCGATCGTGCGAGAATGGCTAGCCGTCAAGCCGACGTTCGACGGCGCGACTGAAACCGTTTGGATCTCGCGCTCGGCGCTGGACAGTTGCCTAGATTGGTTGCGCGAGCTGCGCGCTGAGGGCATGCCAGGCATTGTGTGGTGCGGCTCGGTAGATTTCGGGCGCGCGCTGGCGCGTGAAGCGGGCCTGCAATATTATGGTCAACGCGGGCAATCGGAATCCGGCGGCGCGCTGCACACCGCGCCCGTGGGCGAGTCTCTTGTTGCGTCCTGGGGCGCGAACAAGAAGGGATTCAATCTCCAGGCGTGGCCGCGACAGCTCATTACGATGCCGCCGCAATCGGCAAAATGGCTCGAACAAATATTCGGGCGCAGCCACCGCAGCGGGCAGGATGAGCACGTGATCGTCGACGTGCTAGCAACGAGCGGCGGCACGCTCGACGCATTCGAAGCGGCGATCGCCGAGGCGTCGAACGTGCGAGCCACGGTATCGCTGACGCAAAAACTGCTGCGCGCCGACATCGTGCGCGCGCGGCCGAGAATTACGGCGGAAAATGAATTCCGCTGGGCAACACGAAAGGGATAATGAAATGAGCATGTTTGGCAATCGTACCGCAAACGCAGGAAACGCAGCACCCAACGCCCCCGCCCCGATGCGCAGCAAATACGGCGGCATTCAATGCGCCGACACGCGCGATCCTATGCTGGACGTCGGCGCCTACCGCGTACGCGTGGTGAGCTGCGCCGAAGGCTATAATCCCGGCAAGCGCCGAGACTCGTACAAGGTGACGCTATTCGTCGTCGATGCCGCCGAAGGCAGCAAGACGCCGAAGGGCACGACCGCGACCATGATCGCATTTATGACCGCGGCAGGGCTCGCCGAGCTCAAGCGCTTCGCGATGCACGCCGCGGGATTCGGCTCGACGTTAGAACAGCACATGAACGGCGCCGATATCAAATCGATCCTGCTCGACGCCGAGCGGCAGTATGACGCGCTCGACGAATCCTACGGATATCAGGGCGCCATCCTAGAGGCGTCGGCTGGCAAGCCCAGCAATGCGCCGTCGCTCCAGGGAAGGCTCGTTGATGTGATTGTGACGCAAGGCAAGCCGGTAATAAATCCGCAGACGAGCCAGCCCACGGGCGACTTTTACCGCGTGTATGCGTGGGGCGTCGTGCCCGAAAGCGAGCAGCCAAAATGAAGCGCGGCAATCGCCGCGCTACCGCTGAATAGCACCGCGCGCCCCGGCGCCCCGCCCCGGAAACTGCGGCAAACCGCAGTCCCGGGGCTTGGGGCGTTGGAGGCAACCCATGCATATTCAAATCGCTCCTGAGGTTTTGTCGCGTGCGATCCGCGCTTGCGCGATCGCGGCATACAACCCCCCGAAGTCCGCACGCGCCGACGATCGCCCCGCGCTGCGCGGCGTGCTGCTGCAAGCGCTGCGCGGCGGGCAGCTCGACGTCGTCGGCACCGACGGCCGATGGCTTGCGCGTTACCGGGCGGACGTGAGTATCGTCAGCACTACGACGTGCAACGGCGCGGTTATCGAGCCCGTGCATGTCAAACCGCTGTGCACGTGGCTTGACATGCACGGCGATGATAAGCTCGTGCGAATTAACGTCGGGCCCGTCGCCGAAGCGCGCTCGGAGCGCGGCAGTGCGCTTGTGTTCGCCACGCGCGACGCCGACCAGTATCCGCGATACGAGCTAGCCATCCCGGACAACGCGCACGGCAAAGGAGCGCCGGTCGTCGGATTCGACGGCGCGCTCTTGAGCGAGGTCGTCGAAGCGTTCCGCATCGCGTCGGGCGTAAAGCGCGGGCGCATGATGCCGCTCACGTTCGGGTTTGGAGCGGAAGCCGACGACCCAGTGATCGTCACGTGCCCGAGCGCGCCGGACATGATCGCGGTCGTGATGCCGCTGACGCAGCCCGCCGTCGGGCAATACTCGCTCACGACGGAGCGCGCGTGATGACAGCCGAAGCGTTGATCGTGCAAGGTGATGCACTCGACGTGCTGCGCGCGCTGCCGGACGAATCGATCGCATGCTGCGTCACGTCACCACCCTATTGGGGCCTACGCGACTACGGCGTCGCGGGGCAAATCGGGCTAGAGACTACGCCGAACGAATACGTTGCAAGGCTCGTGGCGGTATTCGCCGAAGTGCATCGCGTGCTCGCCGACGACGGCACGCTTTGGCTGAATCTGGGGGATAGCTACGCATCAACTAGCGGCCTGAAAGTAAGCGGACCGCAGCAAAGCAGGGACGGCCGAAGGGGCGTGCTTGGGCCGCGATCGCTGCATCCTTCCGCGAGTCGAACAGTGCTATCCGCGTTCAAGGACTTCGGCGATCTCAAGCCCAAAGACCTCGTAGGCATCCCATGGCGCGTGGCGTTCGCGCTCCAAGCCGAGGGATGGTATCTGCGCAGCGACATTATTTGGGCAAAAGGATTCAGCGGCGATACGCGCGCGGGATCGTGCATGCCTGAAAGCGCGCGCGATCGCCCGACGAAGGCGCATGAATATGTGTTCCTGCTGACGAAATCGCCGCGGTATTGGTACGACGCCGGCGCAGTAAAGGAGACAGCGGTTACAGGGCCGCACACGAGACAGCGCGCCAGCCTGGGGGCCAAGCGCGGCGCTACAGGCAATCATTTGCGCGGCGCTGATACGATCGTTTGCGACGGCACGGCGCACGTTCGCTCTGTCTGGCACTTCAACCCGGGGCACTTCAAGGGCGCGCACTTCGCCACGATGCCGATCACGCTCGCGTCAATGTGCGTGCGCGCCGGATGCAAATCCGGCGGCGTGGTGCTCGACCCGTTCACCGGCGCGGGCACTACCGCGCTTGCCGCGCTGCAACACGGGCGCGATTTCATCGGCGCCGAGCTCAACCCCGAGTACGTAGCGATCGCGCGTGCGCACATTGCCGAGGCGCAGCCATGACCGCGCCCGCCCCGGTGCTGATCGACTTCGAGTCGCGGTCGCGCGCCGACCTCGGCGCCGTCGGCGGGCGCAAATATTGGGAGCATCCGAGCTCTGAGGCGCTCGTCGTCGTGTGGTACGACACCGCCGACGGCACCGTGGGCGCATGGTATCCAGGGCAAGCGTGGCCCCACCGCGGGCGCGTGCTCGCTGCGCATAATGCGCATGGGTTCGACCGATTCGGCGGCGAGCGATACGGATTCGACGCCGCGGGATGGATCGACACGTCGCAGCTCGCGCGCAAGGCAGGCTTGCCGGGCGCGCTCGACGCGCTCGGGCAGCGATGGTGCGGCGTGCCGAAAGATAAGGAAGCGTCGCGTTTCACCGCGTCGCTGTCGAGCGTGCGGCGCCCAACGCGCAAGCATGGCGCCGCGGAGATCCCCGCCGACGTATGGCGCGACATGAGCGACGACGAGCGCCGGGCGCGTGGAGTGCTGCCCGAGCTCGACGCCAAAGGCTTCGCGCGCGTGGTGAGCTATTGCGCGTCCGACGTGGCGATCCTGGCCGAAGCGTGGCCGCGCCTGTCGGAGTGGCTCGACGTAGACGCCGACGTCGAAGCGCTAGACCGCGTGATCAACGATCGCGGCGTGGCGTTCGACGCCGCGCTCGCGCGGCGGTTGCTCGTCGAAGATGCACGCGTCGCGAGCATCGCGGTGGCCGATGCCGCGGCAAAGCTCGGCATGACGCCCGAGGCGTGCGCCGCGGCCGCGCGCAGCCCCAAGCAGTTTTGCGAGATCGTCGGCACGCCCGACGCCCGCGCCGACACGATCGAGCACATAGAGCATCCGCTCGCCGACGCGCGCAGGGCGCTGGCGTCGATCGCGCGCGGGAAACTCACAGCGGGGCTCGCGCGCGTGCACGCCGACGGACGCCTGCGCGACACGCTGCGGTATTACGGCGCGCACACGGGGCGCTGGTCCGGGCGCGGGATGCAGCTGCAAAACATGCCGCGCCCGGCGAAGCGGCTAGCCGACGCGATCGAGTCTGGCGAGCTCAGCGTCGACGCGTTCGCAGATGAAGTGCTGCGCGGGCGTGAGTGCGACGCCGATGAGATCGCGCTACTCGTGCGCGCGACCATTACCGCGAGCCGCGGGAATCTGCTTGCCGTGCAGGACTTCAGCAGCATCGAGGCGCGCGCGACGGCGTGGGCCGCGGGCGACGCGCGGCGAGCCAGGTCGTGCAGTGGCTGCGCGCGGGCAACGAGCGTCTAGCGCTGTTGACCAACGGCCGGCAGTGGCGCCTGTACGAGGCTGACAAGTCCCGCGCCGGCGGCATCTACTACGAAGTCGATCTGCTCCGCCTGCTGCAGGGCGATGATGACGAAGTCGAAGGGGGTAACGTCGTCGTTGTGGACGAAAACGCGGTAGGGCGGCTCGAGCACCGCTTCCGCTTCGGTTCCGACTTCCTGTTCGATGTCGGTGTCTTGTAGTACATCACTGTCGGCCATGGGTGCATTCCTGACGCCTTCATTCTACCCTCACGTTGGAGAGGCTCAAAAGAGTGCTTGTGCTTTCGATAGAGCCCGCCCGGCGCGGGGCGAATTTGGGGTCGACCGATGTTGGTAGTCAGCGACAATGACACCGTGAAGGGAAAAGGGAGAATGACACCATAAGCTACTGTTGTTGCTCGTGGCGGCGACGAAATGAGGCACGGCCTTGGCGACGCCAGGGATGGTCATAGCCAGGGGGAGAAGGGGTGGCGTCTGCGGGTATCGATGTTGGGAGGGGGGG
>ERZ1026800.2334-NODE-2334-length-10453-cov-3.249855_pt1 | contig 10453 bp, 8 predicted proteins | sample MGYA00520873_ERZ1026800 | MGnify/ENA primary metagenome ERZ1026800 (study PRJEB33270, sample SAMEA104284475) | anaerobic digester metagenome | biome: Anaerobic digester microbiome; feature: mesophilic sludge digester; material: Anaerobic digester biomass | place...
CCCCACCACCGAGCGCGACCTGGCCGATGCCATCGGCCAGGTCGCGCTCGGTGGTGGGGCACATGCAGATGCTGCATCCGCTCGTGCCGTACAGCCCGATGTCGGCGACCGCCAGGTGCGTGGCGTGCACCGCCGTGAAGCGCGCGTCGAGCACCCCTCGCTCGGCCAGCAGGGCCGTGGGAGTGAGACCGTAGGCCTCGATGCACTGCTCGTTCTCCGCCTTCTGCTCCGACACGTGAGCATGCAGCACCGCTGTGCGCTGTGCCGCCCACGCCGCCACGACCTCGATGCTCGCAGGGTCGACCGCCCGCACGGAGTGGACGGCTGCGCCGATGCGCGACGTGGGTGACTCCAGCGAACTGAGGGCCGACGCACGTGCGGCCCACGACAGCGCGTCGCCATCGCTGAAGCGGCGCTGGGTCTCGTTGGGCTCGACGCCGATGCCACCACGTAGGTAGCACGTGTCGAGCAACGTGATGCGCAGGCCGGCGTCGCCGGCCGCCGCCACGAGAGCAGCGCCCATCGCGTTGGGGTCGGCGTAGGGGGTGCCGCCGGCGCCGTGGTGCAGGTAGTGGAACTCTCCGACGCAGGTGATGCCGGCCAACGCCATCTCGCCGTACACCGCTCGCGCCAGGCGGTGGTACGAGTCGGGGTTCAGCTGCGCGGCCGCCGCGTACATCTGCTCACGCCACGTCCAGAACGAACCGGTACCGACCTGAGTGCGACCGCGCAACACCCGGTGAAAGGCGTGGCTGTGGGCGTTGGCCATTCCCGGCAGCGTGAGGCCGCCCAGGCGCACCGCCTCCGGCGGGCACGGCACACCGGCGTGCACGGCGGTGATCCGATCGCCGCTGGTCTGCAGCAACACGTCGGCGGTAGCAGTGTCGCCACCCAGCCATGCCAGCTCACACCAGTACGCCTTCACTCAGGACCCGACCCGCTGCACGAATTCGGTGATGCGCTCGATGAACGCGGCACGATGGAACCGCTCGAACTGCTCCCACGTGGTGAGGCTGCGCGTGTCGTGCACGCGATCGAGGAAGAGCAGCCCGTCGAGGTGGTCGCACTCGTGCTGAAAGGTGCCGGCGGTGAGGCCGCGGCGCACTTCGTCGTGCTCGGCCCCGTCGCGATCCCACCAGCGCACTCTCACGTTCACGTGACGCATCACGTTGCCACGCATGTCGGGCACCGACAGGCAGCCTTCGTTGATCTCCACCAGCTCGCCGTCGAGCGGCTCGATGACCGGGTTGACCACCACCGTCAGCGGGATGCGCGGCTTGTAGGGGTAACGCGGGTTGTCGCCGACCTCGATGGTGGCGATGCGCACCAGCTCGCCCACCTGCGGTGCCGCAATGCCCGCACCGTTGGCGGCATGCATCGTGTCGATCAGGTCATCGATGAGCTGCTGAGTGGCGGGCAGCGCCAGCTCGTCGTGTGTGAGCTCGCGTGAGCGCTCGCGCAGCAAGGGGTTCCCGACGTGGAGTATCTCTCGAACCGTCACGCCTCAACCTTCGCGCATGGGAATGCGGACACCACGTTCATCGGCGACGTCGATCGCGCGCTGGTAGCCGGCATCTGCATGACGGATGACGCCCATGCCCGGGTCGGTGGTGAGCACTCGCTCCAGCTTCTGGTCGGCCAGGTCGGTGCCATCTGCGAGGGCCACCATGCCCGCGTGGATGCTGCGCCCGATGCCCACGCCACCGCCGTGGTGGATGCTGACCCAGGTGGCCCCGCTCGACGTGTTGACCAGCGCGTTCAGCAGTGGCCAGTCGGCAATGGCGTCGCTGCCGTCGAGCATCGACTCCGTCTCGCGGTACGGCGAGGCGACCGAGCCCGAGTCGAGGTGGTCGCGACCGATGACGATGGGCGCCTTCAGCTCGCCACGGCGAACCATCTCGTTGAACCGCAGGCCGAGGCGTTGCCGCTCGCCGTAGCCGAGCCAGCAGATGCGAGCCGGCAGACCCTGGAACGCAACGCGCTCGGCCGCCAGCCCGATCCACCGATGCAGGCCTTCGTCGTCGGGGAACTCTTCCAGCACCGCCTTGTCGGTGGCGGCGATGTCGGCGGGGTCGCCGCTGAGCGCCACCCAGCGGAACGGGCCCTTGCCTTCGCAGAACAGCGGTCGGATGTACGCGGGCAGGAAGCCGGGGTAGTCGAAGGCGCGCTCGAAGCCGCCCAGCTTGGCCTCGGTGCGCAGGCTGTTGCCGTAGTCGAAGACCTCGCTGCCCTTGTCCATGAAGCCCACCATCGCCCGGCAGTGCATGGCCATGCTCTCCCGGCTGCGACGAATCAGCTCCTGCGGGTTGGTGCGTGCCATCTCGGCAGTGGCCTCGGGGGTGAGATCGACCGGCACGTAGCTGAGCGGATCGTGCGCGCTGGTCTGATCGGTGACGATGTCGGCAGGGAAGTCCATGTCGAGCAGTTGCGGCACCATCGTGGCCGCGTTGCCCACCACCCCGACCGAGAGCGGCCGGCCCTCGTCGCGCGCCTTCGTGCAGCGAGCCACTGCGTCCTCCAGCGAGTCGGCGATCTCGTCGAGGTAGCGGTGCTCGTGACGCCGCTCGACGCGCCAAGCGTCGACATCGATGCACAACGCCACACCATCGTTCATGGTGACTGCCAGCGGCTGCGCGCCACCCATGCCACCGAGACCGGCGGTGAGCGTGATGGTGCCGCGCAGCGTGCCCGGCCGCCCGGGTGCGCTGAACTTGCGGCGGCCGATCTCGGCGAAGCACTCGTAGGTGCCTTGCAGGATGCCCTGGGTGCCGATGTAGATCCACGACCCTGCGGTCATCTGGCCGTACATGGTGAGGCCCATGTCCTCCAAGCGGCGGAACTCGTCCCAGTTGCCCCACTCGGGCACCAGGTTGCTGTTGGCCAGCAGCACGCGCGGTGCCCACTCGTGGGTGCGGAACACCCCTACGGGCTTGCCCGACTGCACGAGCATCGTCTCGTCGGCTTTCAAGGTGGTGAGCGTGCGCGCCATCGCATCGAAGGCATCCCAGCTGCGCGCCGCACGGCCGGTGCCGCCGTAGACCACCAGGTCGTCGGGGCGCTCGGCAACCTCCGGGTCGAGGTTGTTGTGCATCATGCGATACACCGCCTCCTGCGGCCAACCGAGGCAGTTCAACTCGGTACCACGCGCAGCGCGGACGGGTCGGGGACCTGACATCACAACACCTCCAACGGGCCGATGGCGGCTTCCACCGCGCTGAGAACGCTGCCATCGGCGAGCAGCTGTTCGGCGGTTCTGAGATCTGGCGACAACCAACGATCGGGGCCAGGCCCGGCGACCCGCTCGCGCACGACGCGCACCGCTGCGGCAGTACCCGCGGCCGGCTGCAGCGGAGTGCGCAGATCGATGGCCGCCGCGGCGCAGACCATCTCGACGGCGAGCACGCGGCGCAGGTTGGCGATCGAGCGACGCAGCTTGCGAGCCGCGGCCCACCCGTTGGAGACGTGGTCTTCCTGCATCGCGCTGGTGGGCATGCTCTGAGTGCTGGCCGGCACTGCCAGGCGCTGGTTCTCCAGTGCCATCGACACCTGCGTGTAGTGCGCGATCATCATGCCGCTGTTCACGCCCGCATCGGGCGACAGGAACGGGGGCAGGCCGTGCGAGCGGGCAACGTCGAGCATGCGGTCGGTGCGCCGCTCGGCGATGGCCGACAACTCGCTGGCCGCGATGGCGAGGAAGTCGCACACGAACCCGACGGGGGCCCCGTGGAAGTTGCCGCAGCTCTCCACCCGCCCATCGGGCAGGATCATCGGGTTGTCGATGGCCGAGACCAGCTCACGTTCGGCGATCATGCGGGCGTGGGCCATGGTGTCGAGCGCGGCGCCGTGCACCTGTGGCGAGCACCGCAGCGAGTAGGCGTCCTGCACCCGCGAGTCGCCGTCGCGATGGCTGGCGACGATGCCCGAGCCGGCGAGCACCCGTGTGAGGTTGCGCGCGCTGACCGCTTGCCCCACCTGCAGGCGCTGCGCCCGCAGGTCGGCAGCGAACGCGCGGTCGGTACCGAGCAGGCCCTCCACCGTCATCGCCGCGGTGACATCGGCAAGTCGAGCGAGCTCGCCAAGGTCGTGCAGCGCCAGGCAGAGCATGCCCAGGATGCCGTCGGTGCCGTTGATGAGCGCCAGGCCCTCCTTCGCGCGCAGTGCGACAGGGGCGAGGCCGGCGCGCTCGAGTGCTGCGGCTGCTGGCTCGGCATCGCCGCCGGCCCACACTTCGCCCTCACCGATCAACGCGAGCGCGCAGTGGCTGAGCGGCGCCAGGTCGCCACTGGCGCCCAACGAACCGTGCTCGCGCACCACAGGGGTGATGCCGGCGTTCAGCATCGCCAACTGCAGCTCGGCGATCTGGGGCCGGGCACCGGAGTACGCCATGGCCAGGCTGCGGGCGCGCAGGAAGAGCATCGCCCGCACCACTTCAGGTTCGACGGTGTCGCCCATGCCGGCTGCGTGCGACCGCACCAACGCGACCTGCAGCTCGGCGGTGCGCTCGGCCGGAATGACCGTGCTGGCCAGCGAACCGAAGCCGGTGGTGACCCCGTAGACCGGCGTGTTGCCAGCCACGAAGCCATCGACGAGGGCCGCCGAGCGCGCCATCGCCGCGTGTGCCTCGGCGGCGAGGCGCACCTGTGCACCCCCGCGGGCGACGGCCACGACATCATCGAAGGCGGCGCCCCGACTACCAAGTTGGATATCGCTGATGTCTTTCATTGTGCGCAACAGCCTGCCATACTACGCAACATGTCGCAAGCCTCCCAGAGCTCGCAGCCGCGTGCCACGGATCGTGGCTTGGCATTGCTCAAAGTGGTCGCCGATCACGGCTCGGCCAACCCCGATGGCATCGCCTTGGCCGACGCCGCACGCGCGGTCGACCTCTCGGCGAGCACCGCCCTACGGCAGTTGCGCTCGCTGGAAGCAGCCGGCTTCGCCAGCCGCAGCGCCGATGGGCGCTACGTCCCAGGGCCAGAGCTGCTGCGCATCGCCCGCGCCCTCTCCACCACCGCCACGCTCCCCCGCCTGGCCGACGCGGCGCTGCTGCAGCTCGCCACTGTCACCGGCGAGTCCGCCTATCTCGCCGAGGCCGCCGACGCTCACCACGCCGTGTACGTGGCCAGCCGGCCCGGCTCTCATGCCGTGCGTCACGTCAGCTGGCTGGGCCAGCGGGTCACGCGCCGCAACTCGGCGGTCGGCGAGGCGCTGGCCGGCAGGGTCGACAGCCGTGGCGTTGCAGTACGGCTCGACGCCGTCGAAGCCGGCATCACCGCCGTGTCCGCGCCGGTGCGCGGCGCCGACGGCAAGGTGCTGGCCGCCGTCAGCGTGGTCGGGCCGTCGTTCCGGCTGCACGGCCATGCGCTGGAGACGGCGGATGCCGCCGTTGCGGCATGCGCGGCCGCCGTCGAACGCGCGCTCGGCGTGCGCTGACGCGGGCCCGGGCCCGACGCGTCGACGCTTCATCCCACCCACGTCGCCAACTCCCTCTGGAGCAAGCGTTCCGCATGGCGAGTGCACTTGCGAACCGGCGCCACATCGGACAATACGATCGGCCTGGCTTCTGGGAGCGATCCGTTCCAAATGTGCTTCCGGACGGGATTCGTCTCGGCGTCCGAGACGAATCCCGTCCAGGCTTCACCATCATCGGCAGCTGTACGGAGTCCCAGCCCCGAGGCGCCGCGGTGGCAGCGCGACTGCGTGCTTCAGTCCACGCCCCGCACGATGATCGGGTGGTGCAGGTCGTTGTTGTCCACCAGCACATCCGCACGCTGCGCGGGGTCGACCACGTCGAGGTAGTAGCGCATGCCCGACGCGTAGCGGTCGATGCGCGCGCCCCACTCCAGGACGTGACCGACGATGTCGATCGGCGTCGTTGGCAGATCGCTGAGAACGAGCTCGAGGCGTTGCAGGTTGACCCGCTGCGCGGCATCGAGGAACACGACCAAGTCCCAGAACTCGCGCAGCTCGGGGCGTTGGACGAAGATCCCGTCGAACAGCAACACGTCGTCGGCGCCGACTGCTCTGGGTTCGGCGTCGATGGCAGCGTCTGTGGGCTCGTCGAACACTGCGGTCACCACGCTGCTGCCGGCGCCGCGACGGAACGGCACGAGCAACCGGTCGCGCAGCGCATCGAGGTCGTGCGAATCGAAGTAGAAACCCACTGGTGAGGTCGCTCCACGGCGGTGACGCACCGTGCGTGGATGATGGAACGAATCGACCGTCGAACGCACGACCCGCACTCCCAGCCCGAGCAATCGCTGGGCGAGCTCGTCAGCGAAGGTGGTCTTGCCGGCCCCGTCGATCCCATCGATCGCGATCAGGAACGGTCGCCCGGATAGCCGCCGACGAGCAATGGTCTCGACGATCTGCGCCAGGACGGCCTCACGCTGCGGGCTCGTGATCGGTCGTGGGTTTCCGTCGAGGCCAGCGGGCACCCGCTCAGTGTGGCATCGCTGCGACAGCTGCTGCGTCCAGCAGAGTCTGATAGAGATGAACAGCCGCAACGTGCTCGGCCACCAGCGCAACGCCCGATCGGCCGGGCCTCAGGGCACCAGCGAGCGCAACGGCAGGTAGTCGGCGAGATCCATCGGCACGAAGCCGCGTATGCGCAGCGCTGCGCAGGCTTCCGACGCTGCCGGGTCGGCCACGGCCGCCGCGAACGCCGCCCGCAACGCAGGCACGTCACCCGCGTGAGCGGAGCTCGCAACCACCGGCAGGCACGGCACTCGTGGGCCGGCGCCGACGACGTGCAGCAGCGACACCGACTCGGGTTCCAGCTCGGCGAACAACGCCCACGACACGGCGTCGATCGATGCCACGTCGGCCCGCCCGGTTGCCACTGCACGCACGCTCTCGAGATGCGAGCCGGTCTCGACGATCACCGCCGGGCGGCCACCCCATGCGTGCTGAAGGCTGACCCACCCCGACAAGCTGTCGGTGCTGTTGACCGCTGCAACGACATCGGCTCGGGCGCGCAGCACGTCGAGCGTCGTGTCCTGAGCACTCACCAGCACCGAGCAGTACGTACCGTCGACAGCGCCCGGCACGTCGTAGTCGAATGCGCCGACCACCGTCACGTCGTCGGTCAGCACAGTGACCAGCGGCCACCCGCAGGTCTGCGCCAGCAGCAGCTGCGGGTGGTGCCACACCTCGGGCGTCAACACCGTCCACTCCAAGGTGGTCGGACCCCAGCCGAGGTGCTGGCGCACGACCGACCACAGCGTGTCAGTGGCACCACGCAACGAGGCGAACGGGTACATCGCCAGCGACGCCACCGCCACCTCGGCGGGCATCAGGCGATGCCGCGCGAGCCGTATGGCCGGGCGCCGGGCGACAACGGGTGGTCCGGCTGGCAGAACGGGTGCAGGAAGTAGGTGCGCACCACCTCCAGGTAGCCACCCGAGTACAGGCCGGCGCCGGCATCCGCCAGCGCATCGGAACCCAACGCTCGGTGCATCGCCGGGATCTTGTACCACTCCAGGTCGGGCACTGCGTGGTGGGTGTGGTGCAGGTTGTTGTTCAAGTACAGCAACGCCATCGGCGGGCTGGCCTTCACCACGGCGCAACGAGTGCCTTCGGCCACGGCGGCATGCTCGACGAACGAGCGCAGTTGCGTGCACGCCGAACCACCGAGGGAGAACCCGAGCACGTACACCCAGGGGTTGACACCGACAACACCGAACAGCCACCAACCGAGCGCGACGCTGGCAGCGATGTGCAACGCCCACGGCAGGGCAATGCCGCCGCCCGACAGCAACCTGATCTCACGGCGCCAGAAGCGCAGGATGCCCCGTGGCACTCCCACCGTCAGCCGGCCAGGCACCGTGCGGAGGAACAGGAAGAAGCGCCGGCGCCACGGACCGGCCTGCTGCCACCTGGGCGGGGCCACGTAGAACGACTCGGGGTCGTCCTCCGGGTCGGTGAGGTCGGACAGGTGGTGCTTGATGTGCAACGCCTTGTACCGGTTGAACGGCAGCCAGAACGCCAGCGGAAGGAACCCGATCGCGGTGTTGACCCAGTTCCACCGGGTGGGGTGACCGTGCAGCAGCTCGTGCCCGAGCGACATCCACAGCCCACCGAGGAGGACGAACGCCACGAACTGCAACGGCCACGGGATGGCTCGATGACCGAGCACGAGTGCCAACCACGCCGCGAAGAACCCGACCAGGAGGACCACTGTGGGCCACTCGATCGTCCGCTGAGAAGTGTCTTGCGACAACTCCGCCCCCTATGCACTCACCGGCCGCGTGCCCGGCTCGGTCGAGCGGATGATAGTGGAACGACCGTACCGGAACCAAGCTTCACCGCCGGCCACCGACTCGAATTCCTGAGACAACCGTACAAGGAATTCGGCGGACCGTGTAGTGTCGACCGCCGTGACGGACACGCCGAACGAACCTGCCGAGCCGGGCGCATCGCTATCAGTCGAGACGCGTTCGGAAGGCCGCCGCGGTGGTCGCGCCAGGTCGGATCGTGGCCCTCGCCTGCCGGCACAGGCACCGTTTCGCCAGCCCAGCATGCGCTTCAACCACACCGAGGTGCTCTCGACCGACGAGGTGGAGGCCATTCACGAGGCCAGCCTCACCATCCTCGAACGCATCGGCATGGAGTTCCTCGACGGCGAGTCGCGCAGCATCATGCGCGCAGCCGGCGCCGATGTGGACGAGGCGACGCAGCGGGTTCGCTTCCCGCGCGAGCTGGTCGAGTCGTCGGTGGCGAAGGCGCCTCACGAGTTCACCCTGCACAGCTGGAACCCTGCCCACGACATGCGAGTCGGCGGTCGCTGGCTCACGTTCGGCACGGTTGCCAGCGCACCGCACTACATCGACCGCCACGGCGTGCGCCGCACCGGCGATCGGCAAGGTTTCCAAGACCTGCTCAAGCTGGCACAGATGCTCAACATCGTGCACTACATCGCCGGCTACCCGGTCGAGCCGGTCGACCTGCACCACAGCATCCGCCACCTGGAAGCCACCTACGACATCCTCACCATGACCGACAAGGGCCTGCACTGCTACAGCCTCGGTCGCCAACGCAACCGCGATGCACTCGAGATGGTGCGCATCGCTCGCGGCATCGACATGGCCACGCTGGATCGCGAACCGTCGGTGATCACCGTCGTCAACACCAACTCCCCACTTCGGCTCGACGTACCGATGGCGCAGGGGATGATGGAGTTCGCTGCTCACAACCAACCAATCGTTGTCACGCCCTTCACGCTGGCCGGCGCGATGGCGCCGATCACCCTGGCGGGGGCAGTTGCACAGCAGAACGCGGAGGCCCTCGGCGGCATCACCTTCGTGCAGACGGTGAACCCCGGCGCACCGGTGATGTACGGCGGGTTCACCTCCAACGTCGACATGCAGTCCGGTGCCCCCGCCTTCGGCACGCCCGAGTACGTGCGCACGGCGATGATGGGTGGCCAGATGGCTCGCCGCTACGGCTTCCCGTACCGCAGCAGCAACGTGTGTGCCGCCAACGCGCTCGACATGCAGGCGGCATACGAGAGCGTGTTCTCGCTGTGGGGCGCCATCATGGGCGGCGTCAACTTCCTGATGCACGGCGCCGGCTGGATGGAAGGCGGGTTGCACGCCAGCCTGGGCAAGATGGTGCTCGACGCCGACCTGCTGGCGATGGTCGCGGCGATGCTCGAGCCGGTGCCGGTGAACGCCGAGACGCTGGCCATCGACACCTTCGGCCAGCGCGACCACTCGTGGGGCGTGCGGCCGAGCATGGGCATCCCGGAACCGGTGACCGGCGCGAGCGTGCCCGTCAGCAAGGTCGGCTCGCTCTTCTCGTTCCTGTTCTTCTCCACCGACACGTTGGCCGGTCATCTGCAGATCGCCGAGCGCGGCGCGGATCGCACCTATCTCACGGGTCTGGTGCGCGACCGACGCAACCTGGCCGCGCCCGACGTGCACGTGGTCGACGCCACGCTGCGGCTCGAGTTCCACGAAGGCACGCGCCGGTTCCGTGACGCCGTGGCCGACGTGGATCGGGTCGGGCAGCTGCGGCGTGCGGATCGTCACGTAGTCCTTCTCGTCTTCCTCGATCTTCGAGAAGCGGCCGATCGGCTTTTCGAAGACGTTGTCGGTGACGTCGTCGTTGACCGTCGACACCTCGCCGATCAGCACGTCCTTGCGGATCACCGTGCCGTCGCCGATGGATGAACAGGCGCGAATCAGACAGTTGTTGCCGATGACCGCGCCGGCCACGACCTAGAGCGGGATGGCTCCGGGCTGGCCGTCGTCGATCCGCCAGGAGGTGTTCACCGTGGCCGGCGTGAGCACGTCGGTGAGGGTGCTCACCGTCATGAAGTCGACGTTGCACGTGGACGGGGTGATGGTGGCCCGGGCGTAACCCCGCTTGGTGGCGTCGAACCACTGCCACTGCGGCAGGCCGGTGACGTAGTTGCTGATCAGCGACTCGTTGGAGGCCGACGTGTTCGACG
>ERZ1026800.2335-NODE-2335-length-10444-cov-2.454783_pt1 | contig 10444 bp, 7 predicted proteins | sample MGYA00520873_ERZ1026800 | MGnify/ENA primary metagenome ERZ1026800 (study PRJEB33270, sample SAMEA104284475) | anaerobic digester metagenome | biome: Anaerobic digester microbiome; feature: mesophilic sludge digester; material: Anaerobic digester biomass | place...
CGCTGTGGCCGCCCATGCGGGCAAAGCCGACGATCGAGTTGCGCGCCCAGCCGGGCTGGACCTCCTCGAAGGTGCCCGCGTCCACGACGTGGTAGATGACGTCGTGCATGTCGTAGGGCGCGGTGGGGTCGATGGGGACGAGCGTGTTCAGCTCGTCGTCCATGCGCAGGGGGTCGTCGGCCGGCACGATGTAGGGCGGGTCCTCGACGTTGTTGGAGGGAAAATACCCCAGGACGCGCCGGCAGAGGTCAAGGGCCTCCTGCTCGCCGGGCGCGGTCATGTGGGCCGTGCCGCTCATGGTCATGTGGACGTTGGTGCCACCCAGGCTCTCGGCGTCGATCTCTTCGCCGGTGACGGCCTTGATGACCGCCGGGCCGGTGATAAACATGTAGGACTGCTTTTCGACCATGATGATGACGTCGGTGATGGCCGGCGAGTAGGACGCGCCGCCGGCGCAGGGACCGAGCATGACGCTGATCTGGGGCACGACGCCCGAGTATTGGGCGTTGCGCCGAAAGATCTCGGCATAGCCGCCCAGGGCCTTGACGCCCTGCTGGATGCGGGCGCCGCCCGAATCGATTAGGCCGATGATGGGGTCGCCGTTGCGCACGGCCAGGTCCATCACCCGGCAGATCTTGCGGCTGTGCATCTCGCTCAGGGTGCCGCCAAAGACGGTAAAGTCCTGGGCATAGACGTACACCGAGCGGCCATCGATCTGCCCGTAGCCTGTCACCACGCCCTCGCCCAGGTACTTTTCCGAGTCGAGCCCCAGCTCGTCACCCTGGTGGGTGATAAAGGGCTCCAGCTCGTTAAAGGTGCCGGGATCGAGGAGGTAGAGCAGCCGCTCGCGGGCAGTCATCTTGCCCTGGGCGTGGAGCCGGGCGATGCGTTCCACACCGCCGCCCAGCCGGGCCTTCTGACGCATCTCGCGTAGTTCGACGATTCTTGGATCCTCTTCGGTCATACTAACCTCTGTCTTCACGTTGCGGCTGCTGGCCCCGCGGCGGCGCGCCCCTACGCCGTGACGATGTCGTAGGTGTCGCGGGCGATGGCCAGCTCCTCGTTGGTGGGCACGATGAGCACGCGCGTGCGAGAGCCGGGCGTGGACGCCTCTACGATCTCGCCCGCCGCGCGCCTGGCCTGTACCCCGTCGATGCCCAGGAACTCCAGGCCCTGGCACGACCATTCGACCACCTGCACGAAATTCTCGCCGACACCCCCGGTAAAGACGACGCAATCCAGCCCGCCCATGATGGCGGCATAGGCCCCGATAAAGCCCTTGACGCGCTGGGTGTACAGCTTGAGCACGAGGAGGGAGCGCTCGTAATGGGGGTGGTCGGGCCCGGCGCGGAGGGCCTCCTCGAAGGTGCGCATGTCGCTCGAAAGCTCCGACAGGCCCAGGACGCCGCTCTCCTTGTTCAGGACGCGGTTGATGCCCTCGACGTCCAGGCCCTCCCGCTCCATGATCCAGGGGACGATGGCCGGGTCGATGTCGCCGCAGCGGGTGCCCATGGGCATGCCTTCCAGCGGGGTAAAGCCCATGCTCGTCATCACCGAGCGGCCGTGGCGCACGGCGGTGATGCTGGCGCCGTTGCCCAGGTGGCAGGTGACGATCTTGAGCTCGTCGATGGGCCGGCCCAGGTAGGCCGCGGCTCGCCGGGCGACGTACTGGTGGGAGGTGCCGTGAAAGCCATAGCGCCGCACGCCATAGTCGCGATAGTAGCGGTAGGGCAGGGCATAGAGATACGAATGGGGCTCCATCGTCTGGTGAAAGGCCGTGTCAAAGACGCCCACCTGGGCGATGTCGGGCAGCAGGGCGGTGACCGCCTCGATGCCCTGGATGTTGGGCGGGTTGTGCAGGGGCGCCAGGGGCACGTTGTCGTAGAGGGCGTCCATCACCTCGGCGTCGATGCGCACCGAGCCGGCAAAGCGCTCGCCACCGTGGACCACGCGATGGCCCACGGCGTCCAGCTCCTGGACGCTGCCCAGAACGCCGTGCTCGGTGTCGACCAGAATGTCGAGGACCAGGCGAATGGCGTCGGTGTGGTTCTTGACCTCCAGCCTGGCCCGCTGCAGCTTGTCGTGGCCGGGGCGGCGGTGGGTCAGGCTCGGGCTGCCAAGGCCCACCTCTTCGACGAGACCGCTCGCCAGAACCGTCTCGACCTCGTCGTTCAGGTCAAAGAGCTGATACTTGACGGAAGAACTGCCACAGTTCAGAACCAGGATTTTCATTCACGCCGATTCCTTTCTCCAAAGCCGGTTGCCGGCAAAAAGAAAGAGGAATGCCCCTGTGTTGCGCTGGCCTTCCTCCCTCCAGTGCCTCGCACCTGGCGGCGCGCGCTCGCGCCGGCCCGGCCCGACTTTGTGAAGTGTAGCACACACCCGGCCCCTCTGTCAAATGGACGGCGGGCGGTGGCGCGGCCGGCCCGGTCTCGTGTCATCCCTCGCTCCCCGGCCGTCAGGCCTGCTCTCGCGAGGTGAGAGTCAGGTAACACACCAGGAGGATGGCGGCAAAGAGCAGGGTGACGCCATAGGTCTGGGCATAATCCATGGGATTGGCCAGGCGGACGGCCACGTCGGCCAGGACGCCCCGCGGGTTCAGCACCAGGTCCCAGCTATTCCACCGCAAGAACCGTCCCAGGTAGATGCCCAGGCCGCACAGGCCCAGGGAGACGAGGACAAAGAGCCAGCCCAGCAGCCGCCCAAAATAGTGCTCCACCACGCGCTGCATGGCCCGCAGCGACAGGATGCCGAGCAAGAGGCCGGTCACGGCCAGGAGCAACAAGAGGCCGATGTCGAACCATTCGGGCACAAAGGGCCGGGGGTGCAGGTGCCAGAAGCTGGTGAGGAGGTAGGGGGCATTGGGAAAGAAGGCCAGCCACAGCCCGCTGGGGATGAGAAGCGCCCACCAGCGGCCCGGCCGGGTGCGGTGCAGCCGCAGCACCCACAGGCTGGCCAGGTAGGGTATCCAGGCCAGGAACAGGTTCCAGGGCATACCGAGGAAGACGTGCTCGCCGCTGCGTACGAGCCGCATGGCCAGCAAAAGTACGACCAGGAATGAGGCCAAGAGCAACGGATAGAGCGAATGACGCGCCAGGAAACGGTGCGCCCGGCGCAGACCTTCTGGATGCATGGGTCAACTCCTTCACGCGGGCGGCGTGCTGAATCGATCATAAGACGATGGGCAGACGTGTAGGTTCCCGGGCCCACGGCGACCGCCGCCGGCTTTCGCCGTCGAGGCCGGAAGGGCGACTCTGCCAGTAAAACACAAGAAGGCGCCGCTGTCAAGCAACGGCGGCGATGGTGCAGAGTCATGTCACAGTCGCGTTTCTTCTCCCTGCCACTGCTCGTGGCGGATAACAATCCGCCACTCTCAAGCTCGCCGGGGATCGGCAGATCCCCGGCGAGCTTTCTCTGTTGAGCCGCTGTCAAGTGAACATGCAACAACCCTGGCGATGGGGCAGGGCCCGGTCCAGGCCGGCCCCGCCCGCAGTCGCCCCCGACTTGACAGGCGGCCCGGGCGCGGCTATGATGGGCCTGTCCGGCGACGATGGCAGCCTGGCAAACCCCCACGGTGTCCCCGCCCACGCTGGACGAGGCCACGGACAAATCAGTTCCCAATCGGAGGTCAATATGAGTCGCAAGCGCATGCCGCTGTGGCTGCAGGGGCTGGCAGCCGTTGCCTTGATCCTGGCCCTGGGGGCCGGGCCGGGAGGAGTCGCGGCGCAGCCGCCCGGCGTCGACATTCGCGTGAACCGCGTCGTGGCGTCGGGCCTGGACAGGCCCGTGCTGGTGACCCACGCCGGAGACGGATCGGGCCGGCTGTTCGTCGTCGAACAGGGGGGCCACATCCGCATCGTCGAGGATCACGCCCTGCTGCCCGTTCCCTTCCTCGACCTGAGCCAACTGGTGATCTCGGGCGGCGAGCAGGGGCTCCTGGGCCTGGCCTTCCACCCGGAGTACGCGTCCAACGGATACTTTTACGTCAATTACACGCGGGTAGAGGATGGGGCGACGGTCGTCGCCCGCTACAGCGTCTCGGCGGCCGACCCCAACGTCGCCGACCCGGGGAGCGCCGTGCCGATCCTGACGATCCCCCAGCCGGCGCCCAACCACAACGGCGGCCACCTGGCCTTTGGACCGAACGACGGCTACCTGTACATCGGCATGGGCGACGGCGGCGGAGCGGGCGACCCGGACGAAAACGCCCAGGACGTCGCCACACTGCTGGGGGCGCTGCTGCGGCTGGACGTGGACGGCGGCACGCCCTATGCCATCCCGGCCGACAATCCCTTTGCCGCCACCGCCGGCGCCGACGAGATCTGGGACTATGGCCTGCGCAATCCATGGCGCTTTTCCTTCGACCGGGATACAGGAGACCTGTACATCGGCGACGTGGGGCAGGCCGCGTGGGAAGAGATCGACTACCACGGGGCCGGCACCCCGGGCGGCGTCAACTTTGGCTGGGACTGCCGGGAGGGCGCCCACGACTACGAGTTCACCGCCGAATGCGCCGCCGCGACGCTGACGGACCCCATCGCCGAGTACGACCGGGCGGCAGGACAGGCCGTGACGGGCGGCTATGTGTACCGCGGCGCGGCCTACCCCGACCTGCAGGGCCGCTACTTCTTTGGCGACTATTCGCAGGGCAAGATCTGGAGCATGGTCAAGACCGGCTCGAATCCCGACACATGGTCGGCGCCCGATCTGGAGCTGGACACCGACCTGAGGATCAGCTCCTTCGGCGAGGACGAGGCGGGCGAGCTGTACGTGGTCGACCTGGCGGGCGGCACCGTCCGCCAGATCGTGGACGCCAACGCCCCGGCGTGGTTCTTGTGGCTGCCGCTGGTGGCCCGGGGGGAGACGCTGTAGGACCTCTGCCCCCAACCCCCCCTCCCCTGCGAGGGGAGGGGGGCAATCTCACCTAACTCCTGCTGCCCCCAACGCCCAGGGCTTGCTGCAAGGTCGGCCGCTCCCTAGAAGGCTCCGGCGGGATCTGGCGATCCCGCCGGAGCCTACAAGAGTTTGGCCCAACGTCAATAGACAACGCCACAGGCTTTTTGCAAGACAGTCGGGTTGCTGCAAAGTCGGTCCCGTTGCCTGGGATCGCCGAGCGCCGGCTCGGCCTTTCTCTCTACATGCAATCTGCCGAGCTGGTGCTCGGCCCTCCCAGCAGTAGTCAAGAGACTATGCAACAACCGTACCGGGGGAGAGGTGCCCACTAGACCCCCGCGGAAAAGCGTGCTATAATCGACGGGCCAATCACAGCGAGGAGGCAAGAGACCCGATGAACGACAAGCTCGAAGAGCTCAAGACGCGCCTGGGCGAGATCGCGGACCTGACCAATGCCGCCGCCATCCTCTCCTGGGACCAGCAGACGTACATGCCGCCTGGAGCCACCGAGGCGCGAGCCGCCCAGTTGACCACGCTGCGCAAGCTGGCCCACGAGCGCCTGGTGGCGGACGAGGTTGGGCGGCTGCTGGACGAGCTGGCAAGCGACACGGCCGATCTGGATCGCGACTCGTACGAGGCCAGCCTGGTGCGCGTGACCAGGCGCGTCCGCGACCGCCAGGTCAAGCTGCCCACCGACCTGGTGGCCCGCCTGAGCCGCGCCCAGGCCCTGGGCCGCCATGCCTGGGAAAAGGCCCGCGCCGCTTCGGATTTCTCGATCTTTTTGCCGCACCTGGAAGAGCTGGTCGACCTGGCGCGGGAGACGGCCGAGGCCCTGGGCTACGAGGAGCGCATGTACGACGCCCTCCTGGACCGCTTCGAGCCCGAGATGAAAACCTCCCAGGTGGAAGCCCTCTTTGCCGAGCTGAAAGCCGGGCTGGTGCCCCTGGTGCAGGCCATCGCCGAGCGTCAAGACGCCGTGGACGACTCGTTCCTCACCGGCGAGTTCGACGTGGACCGCCAGTGGGAGCTTGGCCTGGAGATCGTCAAGAAGATGGGCTACGACCTGAACCACGGCAGGCAGGATCGCACGGCGCATCCCTTTACCATCTCGTTCACCCCGGCCGACGTGCGCATCACCACCCGGCTCTACCCCGACCAGTTCAAGCCGGCGCTGTTCGCCACTATCCACGAGGCAGGCCACGCGCTGTACGAGCAAGGCATCAGCCGGGCGCTGGACCGCACGCCGTTGAGCGATTCGGCATCGCTGGCGGTACACGAATCCCAGTCGCGCATGTGGGAGAACGTCGTGGGGCGCAGCCGCGGCTTCTGGACCTACTGGCTGCCCCGCCTGCGCCAGACCTTTGCGCCGCGACTGGACGGGGTCAGCGACGAGGCCTTTTACCGGGCCATCAACCGCGTCCGGCCGTCGTACATCCGCGTCGAGGCCGACGAGGTGACCTACAACCTGCACATCTTCTTGCGGTTCGAGATAGAGAACCTGATGCTCGAGGGCAAGGTCCGCCTGGCGGACCTGCCGGAGCTGTGGAACGCCAAGATGGTCGAGTTTCTGGGCGTGCGGCCGCCGGACGACAGCCTGGGCGTGCTGCAGGACGTTCACTGGTCGTCGGGGCTCCTCGGCTACTTTCCCACCTATGCCCTGGGCAACCTGCTCTCCGCCCAGTTCTACCAGCAGGCAGTGTCGGAAGTGCCCGAGATCCCGGTCGAGATCGAGAGGGGCGAGTATGGCTCGCTGTTGGGCTGGATGCGGGACAAGATCCACACCCGGGGCGCCACGGACACGCCGGCCGAGTTGGTGCAGCGCATCACCGGCGGGCCCATGCGCACGGAGCCCTTCCTGCGGTACGTGAGGCAAAAGTACGGCGAGATCTACGGGATTGCGGTCTAGCGTAGCAGCGAATCGTAGACGGCGCAGGTTTCGGCGGCGGCCAGGTCCCACGAAAAACGGGCCGCCTGCCTGAGGCCCCGGCGCCGCATGTCGGCCTGGAGGGCGCTGTCGCTCCATACGGTGCGGATGGCCTCGGCCATGGCGTCCAGGTCGTAGGGGTCAAAGTAGAGGGGCGCGTCGCCGCCGATCTCGGTCAGGCTGGACGTGTCGGAGGACAGCACCGGCGCGCCGCAGGCCATGGCCTCCAGCAGGGGCAGGCCAAAGCCCTCGTACACCGAGGGCAGGATGGCAACGGTGGCCGCGTTGTAGAGCAGGGGCAGGTCGCGCGCCGGCACGTAGCCCGGAAAATGCACCAGGTCGGCCATGCCCAGCTCGTCCAGCTTTCGAAAAAAGTCCTCGTACAACCAGCCCTTGCCGCCCACGGCCACCAGGGGAATGGCCAGCCCCTCGGCGCGGAGGCGGGCCAGCGCTTCGACGAGGCGCGTCAGGTTCTTGCGCGGCTCGATGGTGCCCACGTGGATGAGAAAGCGCTGGGGCAGGCCATAGTGGCTGCGGGCGTCCTGCACCAGGCGATCGGGCGCGAGGGTGAACTCGGGCGAGGCCGCCTCGTGGATGACCGTGATCTTGGCCGGATCGACCTTGTAGTGGGCCACGATGTCGCGCTTGCTCCATTCGGAGACGGTGATGATGGCCGAGGCGCGTCGGCAATAGAGGGGCATGGCGGCGTTCAGGTACCAGAAGTTGAGGCGCTTCTGGTGCTCGGGGAACAGCTTGAAGATCATGTCGTGCACGGTCAGGACCGTCGGAATGCCGCGCAGGGGCAGCAACAGGTGCTCCGTGGCGTGGAACAGCTCCGCCCCGGGCAGCATCCGGTCGAAAGAGACGCGGGACAGGTGAGCCATCCAGACGGCCATGCGCCACGGCTTGTAGCCGGCCCGCAGCGTGCGCGCCGGGACCCACTCCAGCCCCTCGGGCGGCCAGGTGTGCGGGCCGCGGTTGTAGAACAGGGCAAAGCGCTCCGGATCGCGACGAAGGAGGGCGCGGGCCAGGCTCTCCGAATAGCGCCCCAGCCCTGCCTTGCCGTGCACCGCCGACGAGACGTCGATATAGATCGCCATCGTGATCTCTGATACCCCCAGTGAGCCACCGCCATTCTACCATGCCTGGCGCCAGGCCGCAAGCTGCCGCGAGGGCACTGCCAGCCGGCTGGACGGCGCGCTCAAACTTGATCTCCCCCGCCGATTGGGCTATAATACCTCGAACCCAAAGGAGGGAGCATGAAGCTTTCCATCATCGTGCCAGTGTACAACGAGCGTGCTACCCTATCCGAGATCCTGCGCCAGGTGCGGGCCGTGGAGCTTCCCGGCATGGACAAAGAGATCCTGGTCGTGGATGACGGATCGACCGACGGGTCGCGCGAGATCGCGGCCCAGGAGGCCAATGGCAACGAAACACGGGCCTTTTTCCACGAGACAAACCGGGGCAAGGGCGCGGCGGTGCGAACCGGCATCGATGCGGCCACCGGCGACATCATCCTCATCCAGGACGCCGACCTCGAATACGATCCCCGCGACTATCCGGCACTCATCCGGCCCATCGTCGAAAAACGCGTGGTCGTGGTCTATGGCAGCCGCTTCCTGGGCCCGCGAAAGGCCATGCTGTTCTGGCACATGCTGGGCAACAAGCTGCTGACCCTCACGACCAATGTCCTCTACAACGCCATCCTGAGCGACATGGAGACGTGCTACAAGTGCTTCCGCGCCGACGTGGTCAAGAACATCCCCCTGCGCTCCCGGCGTTTCGAGTTCGAGCCCGAGATCACGGCCAAGATCCTCAAGCGCGGGCACCGCATCTTTGAGGTACCCATCTCTTATTACGGGCGCGAGTTCTACGAAGGCAAGAAGATCAGTTGGCGCGACGCACCCATCGCCTTCTGGACACTCCTGAAGTATCGGTTTGTGGAGTGACGTGTTCCGCCGTTCCCGCTCGCCGGTGCTCGTGGCCGCCGTCTTGATGGTGAGCATGGGCCTGCGACTGGCGCCCTGGGGCCAGAACCGATTCCTGGAGGACGAGGCGCTGTACGCGGCCTGGGGGCTCCAGATTGCGACGGGCGCCGATCCCATGCTGGACGGCGAGCCGGTGGACAAGCCGCCTCTCTACCCCTACGTCCTGGCCGCCAGCTTCCGGCTGACGGGCAGCACCCAGGGCGGCCGGGCGGCGGAAACGGCGGCCCGCCTGCCCAGCCTGCTGGCCAGCGTGGCGAGCGTCGCCCTGGTCTATGCCCTGGCGCGGGCGCTCCATCCCGGCCAGCAGGATGATGGCCTGCCGGCCCTTGCGGCGCTGCTGCTGGCCCTGTCGCCCTTTGACGTTCTCTTTGCCTCCACCGCCTTTACCGATCCGCTGCTGGTGGCCCTGGGACTCGGCGCGCTCCTCGCCGCGGCGCGGGGCAGGGCCGGCACGGCGGGGCTCCTGGCCGGCCTGGCAGCGGCGACCAAGCAACAGGGGCTGCTCTTTCTGCCCCTCGTCGTGGCCGCCGGGGCCCTGGGGCCCGGGCTGCGGCGAGGAGGGCTGCTGCGCCTGGGCCTGGGGTTCGCCCTGGTGGCCGCGGCCGTCCTGGGCTGGGACGCGGCGCGGGTGCAGCGGCCGGGCTTCTGGCAGCAGAGCCTCATCGCCTACGGGGGGCTGGCGCCTGTGCAGGGCGAGGCGCTGGCGGAGCGCGGGGCCGCCTGGCTGCAGCTCGTCGGCTCGTTCTGGACCTCGCCCTGGGTCAACGGCATCGCCGCTGCCGTGCTGGCCGCCTGGATCATCCTGGCGGCCGCCGGGCGGGCGCCACGCCCGACGAGGATGGACACCGTCCTGGGCCTGTTCTTCCTGGGCTACCTGGCCCTCCACTGGCTGCTGACCTTCCAGGTGTGGGATCGCTACCTGCTGCCCCTGGTTCCCCTGGCTGCCCTCCTCGTGGCCCGAGGCGTCGTGACCCTGGCCCGCTCCCTGGCGCGGGCGCCGGGTGCGGACCGGCGAGGAGTGGGACGGGCGGGCGTCGTGGCCGCCGGGCTGGCCTTTGCCGTGGGCCTGGTCGGGCCCCTGGTGCAGGCCACGAACAGCGGCCTGCCCGTGGGCGGCGATCACGGCGCCTACGACGGCATCGACGCGCTGGCGGCGGCCATCCGCGCCGAGGCCCCGGCCGGCTCGGTGCTCTACCACCACTGGCTGGGCTACCACTATCGCTTTTACCTGCACGGGGCGCCCCTGCGCCTGCATTGGTATCCCGACGTGCAGGACCTGGTCCACGACGCGACGGTCTATCGCCGCGAGCAGCGCTACATCGCCTTCCCCAGCTTTCGCGACGGCAGCGCAGCCGCGGAAGCGTTGCAGGCGGCGGGCATGGAGCTGCTCCCGGCCTACGAAACCCGGCGGCGCGATGGCACCGCGTCGTTCCGCCTCTACCGGCTGGCAGGGCCGTAGAACAGCGCGACGTGGCGCACGTTGGCCACTGTCTCGGGGTCGAAGTATGCGTATTTGCGCAGGGCCAGAATCTGCGCCACCTTCACGTTCTGGAAGCTGTGGCGTTGTGTGGACAGCTCGGTCAGCAGCGTGGGCGGCTCGCCCACGCCAGTGGACACGATGATGGTGTCCCCGTTGTGC
>ERZ1026800.2337-NODE-2337-length-10435-cov-3.625631_pt1 | contig 10435 bp, 9 predicted proteins | sample MGYA00520873_ERZ1026800 | MGnify/ENA primary metagenome ERZ1026800 (study PRJEB33270, sample SAMEA104284475) | anaerobic digester metagenome | biome: Anaerobic digester microbiome; feature: mesophilic sludge digester; material: Anaerobic digester biomass | place...
AAGCGGAAGCCGGGAGGACCAGAGACGAGAATGCGTTCGATCGTCGGGTCTGCCTCGATGAACCGAACAACTCCGGCGAGGGCGGGCAGGTTGTGCATCTCTGCGTCGGCGAGCCGTTGTTCGTTAGCAGGCAAGTTCAGCAGGTCAAAGAGAATCCGAAACGCGTTCGGATTCGCCTCGAGCTCCGCCTGATACTTGGTCGCGTGAGGGTCGGCGTAGAAGTCGGCGGCGCCAATGCCTGTGCGAGTTGCAGTTTCCATGCCGGTACCTTAGATATCCCATAAGTGGATGTCTACACTTCGGCCCTCACAATCGGTTGCTCTGGGAGTGACGCGCAAGTTCGGGTCATGACGCATTGTCCGCCGGTACGATCGGCCGATGACTCGCCAAACCGGCACGTATCCCGTCGAGCTGGGCTTCCTCCCGGATGCGTTCGCGATTCCTGACGTCGAGCACCCCGGCTTGTTGCGAGTAGGCGAACGGGGAGCCGCCCCGTATGGGGGCGAGAGCGTGGAGCACCACGACTGTCCGACGACCGACTGCACTCATGTCGACGTCGACGTCGACCTGCTCGAAGCGGGCTTCGACACCGTCGACCTGGCGCCGTTCGCCGACCTTCAGCGTGTGCTGGAACGAATCGATGCGGCAGGCAGCCTGATCGAAGCTGACGCCGCGGCGGTGCAGGCGGCGCTGGAGGGAGCGGTGCTGCGGTGTGCCAGTGGGCTGACGCTGACGGTGCTGTACGTGGCCGATGAGGGGCAGTTCATGCGCACCGCCGGGCCGAACCGCATGTCGATGGTGCCGTCGCTGCCGACGGGCAAAAACGGCCACGGACCCGCCGATGCGGTACACGCCGACCAGGACGTGTTCGGCACGCCGATACGACAGCTGATGGGTGGCGACGGGCCCACGCTTTTCCGTCACGACTCACCCGGCGTCCACAATCACGAACCCTCGCTGATGCTGGTCAACCTGTGGATTCCGTTGCAGCAGATCACCCAGCCGCTGGTGTTCGCCGACGGGCGCAGCATCGACCGGGAGCGCCACCAGCTGCGCTACGGGCTGGCCACCAACTCGTTCCTCGAGCGGGAGGACGACGTTGACATCAACGACATCTGGATGTTCCTGCACGATTCGGGTCAGCGGTGGTTCTTCTGTTCGGACATGGACCACCGCTCCGCCTACGTGTTCAACACGTTGGGCACCGCGCACGGCGCCGGTGTGCTTCCGGGCGAGAGCGTTGCAGAACGCTGCTCCCAGGCACTGGAGGCGGGGGAGTCGGCGGTCGAGCGGGGCGACGCCCCCGGGCTGGTCGAAGCGCTGGGCGACCTCGACGGCACCAAAACACCCGAGCAGGCGACCCCGGCGCTGCGCCGGGCGATCGAGGGGATGCTCGCCTTGGCCGACGAGGCTCGGGCAGACGCGGAGGCGGTGTGCGGACCGGGGTCTCGGGACTGGGTGGCGAGCTCACGGGCAGCGCGTCGCAGCGTCGTCCGCAGATCGATCGAGTTGCGAGTCGTGGTATCGGTCAACCGGTAGCTGGTTCAGTCGGTCTCCTCAATACACATTCGGTCATTGAGGTGTGAAAGACCGCGGCCCGTGGCCAACCACCCAGACCTCCCAGCCGGTGTCGGGTGGCCACCTTTTGACGGGTGGTAGAACTGCTCCGTGGCATCCCTCGTATACACCCCCAGAGGCGTGACTGGATTTCATTGCGAACTGGTTTCTTCGATCGGGACCAGGCTGGAGATTGTTCAGACGGTTCCAGAGGAGCCCGATCAACTTGTCGGCGATCTTGGGCTGCGCAACAACCAGGCGATCGTCAAGAATCTCTCCGCATTCGCCAACTATGAGTTCCTAGCGCGCCGCCTCCGCAACGAGGAGACTCGTGCTAGCTATCGCAAACAAGCTGCCGGATTCGAAGAGACCTGCCTGAGCCTGTGTGAAATGGTCGAAGGTGCGGCCTTGACCGGACCGACTGGCTGGTGCTCAGCATGCTTTGCCAAAACAGAGCATCGTCAGGTGAAGGGCATGAGGCGTCCAACCCCCGCATATTTGTGCACCGGGTGTGGGGCGCCAATGACCCCCTGCGTGGCACCACGGTGCGACAACTTCGCCAATCGCCCGCTTCGACGGATGGCTGCCCCATCGTTCTGTGCCGAGCATCGCCATGACATCCCGGGGTTCGACAAACTCGATCAGCCGTTGGAGTCGCTCGACAGATATGCCGATTGGCTCAGTTTCGAGAAGCCCAACCTTCGTCGCCTGACCCACGTCGCTATTGGTGCGGTGGGTAGCGCCGCAGCGATCGTTCCTGCCGCATTTCTGGCCGCGCCCGCCATCGGTGGTGCCATCGGTTCGATTTCCGGCCTGTCGGGAGCGGCGGCGACGAGCCACGGGCTTGCGGTTCTCGGTCTGGGACCCATCGCCACCGGCGGGTTCGGAATGGCTGGAGGCACCGTCGTAGTCACTGCCGCTGGGAGCGCACTGGGTGGCACTCTCGGCGGAGTGGCGACCTCCGCGTACGTCGGAGCCGACGACTCCTTCGCCATCGAGCAACTCGCCGAGGGAACTGGCTCGCCGGTGGTGTTCATCAGCGGATTCCTTACCGAGAGGACCACCGAATGGGACGGTTGGGGCAGGCTCATCCGCACGCGCTACCCCGAAGCGCCGATCTACCGAGTTCGGTGGGGAGCGAAGGAACTTGCTGCGATCGGATCCCTGGTGGGCTTCGGCGTGGCTAAGGAAGGATTCAAGAAGATCCTGCTCAAGCAAGCCCTGAGCGCCTCCACGAAGGCAGCCAGCAAACTGGGGCCTCTGTCTGGAGCATTCAATGCGGCCGGTCTGGCAAGCAATCCGTGGTCAGTCGCTCATGCTCGGGCCGGAATGACTGGGGCAGTCCTCGCTGACCTCATCAAACGAACCAACGACAACTTCGTCCTGGTCGGCCACAGCTTGGGCGCGCGGGTGGCCGTCACGGCGGCGCAAGCTCTAGGAACCAACTCGGTAGGCGAGCCGAGACTCCAGTCGATACACCTCTTGGGTGCAGCGGTGGACGATGCGGGCGACTGGCAGTCGCTCAACCACGCCGTCACCGACACAGTCTGGAACTACTGGTCACGCAACGACCAAGTGCTCGGTCGCGTTTATCGGGCAGCCCGAGTTGGCGGCGTGGCGGTGGGTCACTCGGGCTTCAACTCGAGCTTTGCTCGCATCAGAGATCGAGACGTCTCCAAGCAAGTTGCGAGCCACGTCTCCTACGTGGCGAATATCAAACTTCGCTAAGCGCACTGCCCACTCCGTAGTCCGAGTCGCCGTAGCGGACGAGGTCCGGCATGCTCTCGGACGGTTGCCCGAACTGTTCCCAACCGGCAGTTCGTCACGTATCACCGATAGCGACGTTCATTGTGAATAGGCACACGTCGGCGCCGGAGGCGATATCTCGTCTACGGGCGTCGGATGCTTGTTGGCGTCTCAGCATCCAGGATCTGTCACCATCGGCCTATCTTTCGCTTACAACGGGGGGCGCGTCCCCCTTCGCGCCTCGGGATGAGGCGTCGGACCAAGGCACCTCGAACGAATCGCGTGCCGCCATCACCCGAGGGCCCTTGCGGGTGATGGGGCCGTGGCCGCGACCGACCGGGTAGCCGATCGGCACCAGCGCAACGGTCGCCCACGAATCCGGAATATCCAAGAGGGCCTTCACCTCGGGTTCGCGAAGGCAGTGCAGCGTGGTCAGCGTGCAGCCGAGCCCCTCCGCAACACAGGCCAGCATGGCGTTTTGCACCGCCGGGTAGACCGACCCACCGCCGACCATGCTGATGCGATCGAGGTTGGCGTCGGTGATGGCCATGGCCGCAGGGTTGGCGCAGAACACGAGAACCGCCGGCGCCTCGTGCAGGTGGTTGGCAAGATGATCGCCCGCTCTCACCACGCGACGCCGTGGTTCCGCCACGGCCTCGGGGAGTCCGTCGAGACTGGCGAGGACCTGCGCGGCGTAGCGCTGCCATTCCGGTCGATAGATCGCCTGGAGCCCGGCCAACACATCAGGGTCAGTGGCGACGATCACTTTCCAGGGCTGCGTGTTGCCGCCGGTCGGTGCCCAACAGGCGGCCTGAAGCACCCGATCGACAACGTCGTCGGGGATCGGGTCGGTTCGCAGCCTGCGAACCGCTCGCAGGGTGCTCATCGCGTCATAGAGCTGCATGGATGTGCCTACTTTCAGGGTTGGGGCCGTGGCTCACGCGGTAGGCCGAGGAGCCGTTCGCCGATGATGTTCCGCTGGATCTCAGAGGTGCCGCCGCCGATGGTGAGCGCTCGGCTGAACAGGTAGGCCCAATGCCAGGGATCGGTCGCCTCGGCCTCCTCGGATTGGATGCCGAGCATTCCGGCGGGCCCGGCGAGGTCGCAGATGAGATCGAGAATCGCCTGGGCGTTGGCATCGGCCTTCGCCTTGCGGATCGACGCGAACGGCGACGGATCTTCACCCTGGAGCATCGCGTCGACGATCTTCTGGCTCAGCAGGTTGGTGACGAACCCGTCGCTGTACACCTTGGCCGCCCGCTGGCGGTTCGCCGGGATTCCGGCGGCCGGCCTCCGCCGGATCTCGTCCATGCACTCCCCGAAGGTCGGCCCCATGCCCCAGAGCACGCCGCCCTCGCTCAGCGCAACCCGCTCATTGCCCAGCGTGACCGTCGCCAGGCGCCATCCGTCGCCCTCGGCGCCGATGCGGTTCTCGACGGGGATCCGTACCTCGTTGAGGAACGTCTCGTTGAAGTGGTTGCCGCCGGTCATCTCGATGATCTTGCGCACCTCGACACCGGGGGTGGCCATGTCGACCACGAAGTAGGAGATGCCCTGGTGCTTCGCCACGGTTGGGTCGGTGCGGGCCAGAAGGATGCCCCACTGGGACCGATTGGCCCACGTCGACCAGATCTTCTGTCCGTTGACGACGTACTGGTCGCCGTCGCGCTCGGCTGTGGTGCGAAGCGATGCCAGGTCGGAGCCGGCGTCCGGCTCGCTGAACAGCTGGGTCCACATCTCGGTGCCGTCCAGGATGCCCGGAAGCCAGCGCCGGTGTTGGGCCTCGGTGCCTCCGGCCAGGATCGTCGGGCCGGCCCAGCCCATGCCGATCGCGCTGTCCGGGACCGCCACGTCGGCCGCCGCCAACTCCTCGGTGATGACCAGCTGCAGGTGCGGGTCGGCACGGAGCCCCCACGGCCGCGGCCAGTCCGGAGCGATCAGCCCGGCGTCGGCCAGCTGGCGGGCAGCGGGGGAGGGGTGATCGGCAAGCCAGGCGCGAAGCAGACCTCGCTGTTCGACGGGGTCAAGCTCGTTCGTCAGCTTCGTCAGCTCGTTCACAGAAGTCCCGTGTCCGTCTCGATGCCCAGCCGGATCCGACCATGGGTTTCGAACGTTCGTGGTGCGACCATCGCATGCTGGGTGGCGACAAACGCGTCACGGAACGTTCGCTGCAACGGACACGACGTGTAGACCGACGCGCCGCCGCCTGCCTTGTACATCAGCTCGGCCACCTCGGCCGCCGTCTGCGTGGCATGGGTGGCGCTCAACCGAAGCCGGCGCTTCTGCTCCACCGTTGGCGCGCTGCCCGACTCGGCCGTCACCCAGGAGTCGGTGATGGACGCCTCGACGAACGCCCATGCCGAGGCCAGCTTGGCCTCGGCGATCGCAACATCGGCCTGAACCTGGGGACGTCTGCCGAGCGTCTTCGAGCTTCCCTGGGGCCTCTTCGTTCCGGCGAGCTCGACGAGCTCGTCGACGGCCCGCCGGGCGATGCCCATCGCGCAGGAGGCCACGCCGCAGGCGAGCAGCCCAAAGAACGAGAACCGCGACATGCTGTTGTGCCGCACCGTCGCGTCGTCGCCCAACTGCACCCAGCGGCCCTCCGGAACGAACACGTCGGTCACCTGGTAGTCGCCCGAGCCGGTTCCGGACAACCCTGACACGTCCCAGTTGTCGATGAACTCGACGTCGTCGGGTTGGAAGAAGACGAAGGGGGCCATCAGGCCGTCGGATCTCGCCTGGGGTGTCCCGTCCTCGCCGACCAGCAGGCAGCCCCCGGCGATCCAAGTGCAGTGACGGGTGCCCGAACCCCACTGCCAGCGGCCGCTGACGCGCAGGCCTCCGTCGACGGGCGTGGCACGACCGGACGGCATGGCGAACCCGCCGGCGACGGCGCCGTCGTCACCGAAAATCTGGTTCGCAAACCGGTCCGGCAGCATCGAAGCCGTCAGCGATGTCGTCGAGCCGATCATCGAACACCAACCGGAGGCACCGTCGTGGTAGGCCAGCTCCTCGATCACCTCCAGGCTTTGCCACGCCGTGACGCCGGGACCATCCATGTCCTCCGGGACATACATCCTGAACGCCCCCGTCGTCTTGATCAGCTCGACGACATCGAGCGGAAGGCCACGCGCCTCTTCGATCTCGATCGACCGGCTCGCAAGCGCCGGACCGATCTGCCTCACGGCGTCCAGTACCAGGTTGGTTCCCATGGGTTGTTTCTAGGGGATTCCGGGTGCGTATGCGTCGAATGAGCGGGCGTAGGCTTCCCCGACTTGAGCTGGATACGCCTGAAGAACATCTCCAAGTCCTACGACCGGACCACGATCTTCCGCGAGATCCACTTCAAACTGGGCCCGGACGACAAGGTCGGGCTCGTCGGCCGAAACGGCGCCGGCAAGACGACCCTGATCAAGCTGATCCTCGGCGAGGAGGCGCCGGACGAGGGCACGGTCGACATCTCGGACGGCGTCGCCATTGGCTACTTCTCGCAGTTCTCCGAACTCGACAGCGACACCACAATCCAGGCCGAACTCGTCGCTCTCTTCGGAGAGGTGCACGCACTCGAGGCGCAGATGGACGAGGTGAACCAAGGTTTCACGGCGGGTCCAGACGACGTAGAAATGATGCGGTTGGTCGACCGCCAGGCCGAATTGTTGGAAGCGCAGGAACGCGCCGGTACCTGGACCTACGAGAACGACATCGACACTGTCCTGACCAAGCTCGGGTTCTCCGACGAACATCGGGAGTTGCCGATTGGTCGGCTCTCCGGCGGCTGGAGAAACCGGGCGGCCCTTGCCAAGGTGATCCTGCAGCAACCCCAGGTCCTGCTCATGGACGAACCCACGAACTACCTCGACATCGCGGGGCTGCGCTGGTTGGAAAGCTGGTTCCAGAAGTTTGACGGGGCGCTGATCGTCATCTCCCACGACCGCCAGTTTCTGGAGACGGTCTGCAACCGGATCGTCGAGGTCGAAAACCATCGGCTGTACGAATACGACGGGGGTTTCAACGACTACGTGCAGATGAAGCAACGACGGATCAAGAGCCTCGAGCGGGAGTTTGCGCACGAAGCCGAACTGCTCGCCTACGAGCAGGAGGCGATCTCAAACCGCAAAGAGCTGGCAAAGAACCCGAGCCCGGCGCTGCGGCGCCGCCTGGCGAAGATCAAGAAAAGCGGATCGCCCCGACCCGTCGACCAGATCGTGACAGACATCTACTCCGGCCTCCACGTGAAGGACAGGCTGTGCGAGGTGACCGGCCTGGGAATGGCATTCGACGGGCACAGCCTGTTTGAGAATCTCAGCTTCGATATCCACCGCGGCGACAGGATCGCCATCCTCGGCCCCAACGGCTGCGGCAAGACCACCCTGCTGGACGCCCTCGCCGGAGGTGAGCCCACCAGTGGGGAGGTCAAGTGGACCAGCGGCACCAGCCACGTGTCGTTCAACCGGATGGTCGATGCGCTCGACCTTGACGACACCGTGGGCCACGCCGTCTCCGCCATGCCCGACAGCCTGGCCTTTCATGCCACCAGGAAGTCGGTCGGTCGGTTTCTCAGCCTGTTCCAATTTTCCGAGATGGACCGTGCCACCAAAATCAGGGATCTCTCCGGCGGCCAGGCAGCACGTGTGGCTCTCGCTCAATGCCTGCTCTCGGGAGCGGCCGCCATCATCCTGGACGAGCCCACCAATCACCTCGACCTGCAAAGCACCCAGGTGATGGAGCGTGCGTTGGCCCACTTCCCCGGCGCCGTGCTGGTCGTGAGCCACGACCGCTTCTTCATCGACAAGGTCGCCAACCGGGTCCTCCGCTTTGATGGCGAGGGCGGTGCCGGGGAGCTACAAGCGGGAGTGTGACCCGGTCACGGATGACCGCCAGGTGTGCCCAACGGTATGGGTCTTACTACCGACCTGACGCTGAGGCTGACTCCCGGCGCTCAGAGGGTGATGACGAGAACGCCGATCAGCGCCGCTACCAGAATCACGCCGATGATCACAGCCGTGACACCCGAACCGAAATCCTGCCGCTTGCGCGTCTCGTGCTCCCAACGCTCGTTGGCCGGTGACCCGACCTTGGGCAGGTGTTTGGGCTTTTTGTGACCCTTACGCGGCTTGCTGGTGCTGCTTCCCATTGCGGCACCTTATCTTGACCCGCCCACTCGCTCAGGAGCCTCTTCAGAGCTGCAGCGAGCGAGGTGGCACCTCAACCGACCAGAACATCCGTAGCCTGCCGACCTGATGCTTCTGCTGATTCTGACGCTCTGTTCGGCAGGAGCATTCTTCTATTACGGGTACGAAGCCCTGGTGGCAGACCGCGTCCGCCAGGAGTTCGAGCGCTACGGCGTGCCGCAATACCGAGTGCTTGTTGGCTCGCTACAGGTGATGGGAGCCTTGGGTGCGTTGGTCGGCCTGGTCAACGACACAATCGGAGCCCTGGCAACCGGCGGACTGATGTTGATGATGCTGATCGGCGTGGCCGTCCGCCTGCGCATTCACGACGCGCCTCGGGAGATGGCGCAGGCGGCATTCTTCGCTGCACTCAACGGAGTACTTCTGTACCTCCACCTGACCTAACAGCAACCGTGACCCGAGGTGCCGGGGCCCCGGCTCTTAGGCCTCGCTGTCGTCCCCGTTGAGGGCCGTAGCCAGGACGGCGCCGGTGAGCACCGAGATGGCGGGGATCGAGCGCTTCAGTGGATCCTTGACCTTGAGGTGCATGCCGATGGCGCCAAGCATCAGCGTGGCCAGCCCAACGGAGGCCGGCCGTGCGAACTTCGGCTTGACGAGCCCGACCAGCATCATGGTTGCAAGGCTGACCTTGGTGGCCCCGACGGCGTACATGACCGGCTCCGGAAGCCCGTACTCCTCGAACTCCTCGCGCATGTTGGTTGCGTTACCGCCCCGGTAGCCGGTGTCCTTGTTGAACCGGTTGAACCAGACGTTGAGAATCCAGATTGCCGATCCGGCCTGACCGATCTTACCGATGATCTTCATAGGTTTCCTTCTGTTGAGGTTCCAGTGGGTCTGCAGGGCACAGCCGCTCCCGGATGTGCCGGGAGTCAGCGTACGACTTCAGCTTTGCAATCCCCACCAAAGAGACCTACAGGTCGCCCGCGTCAAGCGCCGCCAGCACCTCGACCGCACGCTCGCGGACCGCCGGAAGGTTGTTGAGACGTCGCATGCCGGCGACTTGCCGGGCCATGCGGTGGTTGCCGGCGAAGACCTCTTCGTGACGGGCGAGAAAGTCCCAGTACAAGGTGGTGAACGGGCACGCATCGTCGCCGACCCGCTTCTTCGGGTCGTACCGGCAGCCCTTGCAGGAGTCGCTCATCTTGTTGATGTACGCCCCGCCGGAGGCGTACGGCTTGGTCGCCATCCGTCCTCCGTCGGCGTGGAGCGCCAGGCCGACGACGTTGGGAATCATCACCCACTCGGCGCCGTCGACGAAGCTTGCCCACATCCAGTTGGTCATGGCCTGAGGTTCGACACCGGCGGTCAGCGCCAGGTTGCCCAGCACCATCAGCCGCTCGATGTGGTGCGCGTAGCCGTGACGTTCGACGTGGCCGACCGCGCTGGCGACGCAGGCCATTCCGGTCGACGACGCACCGGTGAACGCAGGCGGGACGGTCCGGTCGGCATCGAGGCCGTTGTTGTCTCGAAACGCCGGCATCCACAGCCAGAACAACCCCCACACATACTCCCGCCAGCCGATGACCTGACGGAGGAACCCCTCGACAGAGTTGAGCGGCGCCGTGCCCGCCCGATGGGCGGCGACGACAGCGTCAACGATCTCCGCCGGGTGGAGTATTCCGAGGTTCATCGATGACGAGAGCGCAGAATGGGCCATCTTCCACTCGCCGGCGAGCATGGCGTCCTCGTGGGCACCGAACCGTTCCAGTCCGGTGGCGACGAACTCATCGAGCCGGATGAGGGCCTGGTGGCGGTTGACCGGCCACGTCCCGTCGGGTGGCGAACCCCAGAGATCGTCGCTCAGGTCGGCGATGACGGCCCGGTCGATGTCGTCGAGTTCGAAGCGGGTGAGTTGCGGCCATGTCCGGCCGTCCCTGGGCGGCGGTTCGCGGTTGTCGTGATCGAAGTTCCAGCGACCGCCGACCGGCTCGCCGTCCGGT
>ERZ1026800.2339-NODE-2339-length-10432-cov-3.374672_pt1 | contig 10432 bp, 11 predicted proteins | sample MGYA00520873_ERZ1026800 | MGnify/ENA primary metagenome ERZ1026800 (study PRJEB33270, sample SAMEA104284475) | anaerobic digester metagenome | biome: Anaerobic digester microbiome; feature: mesophilic sludge digester; material: Anaerobic digester biomass...
GTTCAAGCGGCTGGTTGAAGCGAACATGCAGCCGCTCGCCGAACTCCTGTCGAGCGAGCACGGCAAGGTCGTGGCGGATAGCAAGGGCGACATCCAGCGCGGGCTGGAAGTGATCGAGTTCTGCTGCGGCATCCCCCACGTGCTCAAGGGCGAATACACGCAGGGCGCGGGCCCGGGGATCGACGTCTATTCGATGCGCCAGCCGATCGGCATCGGCGCGGGCATCACGCTGTTCTTCGTGCTGCTTGTCCCGCTGAATCAATCGTTCCTGACCTCCTTCGTCGTTGCCCTGATTCCCATTGCGCTTTGCCTCGCCTACATCTTCGGGCTGCGGCAGGGGAAGCCGCCCGGATACGATCGCGATATCTTCGAGCGTTGTTTCACTGGCAGCGGCTTCGCGCCGGAGGCCCAGAACAACCGCAACGTTCGCTACCCGCTTTCGGAGGAACAACCATGACTGCCGCCGAATCCAACGCGCCCGACCTGAATCGTCATGCGCTCCATGTCCGGCTGCAATCTGCCGACACTGCGTTGCGCGCGGGTTTGAACCAGCACTGTGGCGAGGCACTCGTTCGCTCGCACATCGAGCGGGCGCTTGCTCACATCCGCGAAGCCGAAACCGCCCTCCACAATCTCGCCCGCGCCCGCACCGTCGAGCAACTCGCCGAACAACTCGCCCGCATTGACGAGATGCGCGAGGAGCTTCGCTCGCAGGAAGTCGCCATCACCACTCCGTCCATTCGCATCTGACTTATGCTCGAACGCGCTCCCAACGGTTTCTTTGTCCGCGACATGATAATCTTCAATCATCTCCGGCGTGGCGGCTTCGTCGCAAAGGGTTTCATCGTTGAAGCGCCCGACCTCACCAACAGTCCCGCCGCCGACCTGAACGACTTCCAGGATCAACTCTGTCTCCTGCTCGCGTCCCTGCACGAGAACCAACGCTTGCAAGTGCAATACTTCTGCGATTCCGACTACAAGGGGGAGTTGCTGCGTTACCAGCAGGAGACGGAGACGTTTTCCAACGTCTGGACCAAGCGCGCCCGCAATGAACGCTTCTCGCGCTACTGGCAGGCGATGTCCGAACGAAAGCTCCGGCGGCAACGCGTTGTCTTTTACATCTCACGGTCGCTGGAGAACGTGCCCAAGGCGTTCCAAACCGCCGCCGCGCGCCGCGACTACTACAACGTGTTGCTCGATCAACTCGAAACCGAGTTCGGGCATGCTCATCGGCTATTGCTGGAAATCTTTGGTTCAGGCGGGGCGCGCGTCCTGCCCATGTCCGACCTCGACCACTTCCGCCACTACAAACGCTTTCTCAACCCGTCGCTCAACGACCGGTTTGACTTCGACCCGGCGGATGGATTCGCGCCCGAGCTTTCAATTCAGGAGAACTGTTGGCACAGCGAGGGCAGCGGCCAGAGCGATTTCGGCTTCTTTCTCGACGGGCATTATCACTCCCTCATCGTCCTGACCCGCTGGCCGCGCACGACCTACCCAGGCATCATCCAACGCCTCACGAACCTGCGGCTTCTCGACTACACCATCACGGTGAACGTTGATCCGCTTCCGATTTCACAGGAGATCAGCAAGGAGGAAAAGGAGCACGACCGCGTGGCCGGCGACTACGCCAGCGAAAAGAAGATTTCTCTGCTCACCGTGATGGAGAAGAAGCAGAAGAAAATCCACGCGCTGATGCAGGGCCAGACGATTCCGTTCCACGCGATGTTCGCGATTCGCGTCTGGGACAAGACACGCGACGGCCTCAACGCCAAGGCCGGGGCGATCAAGAACGCCATCAACTCCATGAACGCGGCGCAGTATTTCGAGAGCAACCTGCCCAGCACTTCAAAGAACCTGTTCTTCCAGACGTGGCCGGGTTGGACCTGGGGACGCTATGAACACCGGAAGCTCTACGCCGAACATCGCTTCCTCGCGGACATGCTCTCGGTCACAAGCACATTCACCGGCCATCTGGCGACCGCCGAAGCGATCTATGACGGCCCAGCCAACAACCTTGTCGGCATCCAGACCTTCTCCGGTGGTAAAGATTCAGCCTCGCCGCAGCACGCGGTGTTGCTCGGCATGTCGGGCGCAGGCAAGTCCGTCACTGTCTGCGACCTGCTCACGCAGACCGAGGGTTACTTTGGTTACACCGTCATCATCGAGGAAGGGTTGAGCTACGGCATCTACACCGCGACGGTCGAAGAAGGCGCACGCCCCATCATTATTCACCCGGATGGCGACCTGACCATCAACTATCTTGACACCAAAGGGCTGCCGCTCACGCCCGACCACATGTCCGCCGCCACCGCGCTCGTCGCCCGCATGATTGGCACATCCGCGCAGGAGGACAAACAGATGCTTCGACAAGCGCAGATCGCCAAATACATCAATCTGCTCTACGAGGATCCTACCAGGACTGGCAGAAGAAACGGCACGATCAGTTGCTCGTCATCGCCCGGCACGCACTCGCGCTCCAGAAGTTTCGTGGCGAACGGATGCCGCCCGGCGCAACCAGCCTTGAAACGTTCGCCGACTTCCGCGACTGGCGAGCTGCCCACGCCGACGAAGCTGAGGCATATCTCGCGCAGTTCACTGAAGCCGAGGCGTTGAAGTTCTTGAAAGAGCCGAAGACCAGCAAGGAAGTCCGCAACCTCGCCTTCGTCTACTTCACGCCCGAGGAATTCCCGACGCATCGGATGCTCCAGGAATTGATGATGCTCGACCCGATGGGTGCGGAGCGCGACCAGATCATGGAAATCGCCACGCTCATCCTGCCGTGGTGTCGCGACGGCAACTACGGCTGCCTGTTCGACGGCACGAGCAATCTGTCGCTCACCGGCAAAATCGCGCACTTCGAGTTGGGCTACATCCCGGAATCGGCGAAGGAACTCAAGGCGGCCGCAGGCTTCCTCATCACCAATCACGCGCGCAAACACATCATGACGCTGCCGCGCGCCTTGCGGAAGCGGAACATCTACGAGGAAGTCGCCCGCTTCCTCGATATTCCCGGCGGCCAGGAAATCGTTCAGGAATCCTACGCCCAGCTTCGCAAGTTCAACTGCTGGAACATCTCCATCGTTCAGCAATATGCCAGGTTCAAGGCGTCGCGCATCCGTTCGGCCGTGTTCGGCAACAGCCGCCAGTTCTTCATCATGCGTCAGAACGATCGCGCGGACCTAGACGACATGGGCAGGGACATTGCGCTGCCGGAGGTCACGCAGCACGCGATCATGAATTACCCGTTGCCCGACCACCAGACCGGCCAGAAGTATTCGCCGTTCACCTACCTGCACACGGACTCAGCGCGAAATCTGTGCGGCACGGTCCACAACGTCGCGTCGCCCGAGATGCTCTACTGCTCCAGTTCGAGCGGCGAGCACTTCGACCGGCGCGCCCGCGAGCTTCGCCAAAGTCCGAGTGTCGTTGAGGGAATCATTCTCCACGCCAACCGCCGCAAAGACGGCGAAGCCAAAGTCCATTAACCGTTATGAATACCAAACTCATCACTAACGCACCCAAACTTCTCCTCTTCGGCATTGTTGCTGGCCTGTTAGCCGGCTGCGCCGCCACGCGCCCCATTAGCGATGTCGCGCTCGGCGCGGGCGGCGCATACCTCGGCCATGAACTCTCCAACGGTGATCCGCTTATCACCGCCGCCGGCGCGGCGGGCGGAGTCATCGTCAGCGAGACGCTGCATTACGCCGCCCGGAAACAGGCCGAGAAGGCTTATGCGGTCGGCTACGACAAGGGCAAGAGCGACGCGGTCAAGCAGCAGTATTGGCTCTACGTCTCCATGCAACGCCAACGCAATCAAGTTGGCCATGTCCGGCTTTACCCTGTGCAACTGCCAGAACAGCGGATTGACGGGGTAACGTTCCAACCATCAACCAAGTACCTCCGCATCGAGGAATAGCAGGCCACGCCTGCAACCATAAAGAAAGGAAAGCACAACATGAAAAAACTCATCGCCATCACAGCCAGCATCGGCTTCGCGCTGACACACGTTCAGGCGTTCACCGTCTTTGACCCAACGGTCAATGCCACGATCAAACTCCAGACGGCCCAAGAAATCGCGAAGTTCGTCCAAATGATCAACAACCAGGTCCAGCAAATCCAGACGCTCAAGGATCAACTCGACGAGTTCAAGCACTACGAAAGCCTCTTTGGCGACCCCAAGGCTGTCGTACTCACCACCGTCCAACCGCTGGTCACCGACTTGCGCAAGACGGAACTCGGCCAGACGCTGACGGCGCTCGAAGGCGCGGTGGATGCGGGCGAAGCCATGCTCTACAGCGCCAACGGCCTGTTCAGCAGCATCGGCACGACCTTCACCACGCCAAACGGGGCGACAGTGACGCGACGGGAAGCGCCGTATCTGCCCATCGCCGCCGTCCAGAAGACGACAGACAACTTCCTGTCTGTCTCCGCGGACGCGACCGCCCGACGCATTGCGTTGAAGGAGGAAATCGCCCGCACAACGACGGCACTCAAGAACGCCACCACCGACGCCGAAGTGCAAAAGCTGACCGGCGTGCTCATTGGCCTGTCATCCGCGCTCAACAACACGGACTACGAAATCAACCAGGCGACCGCGTCCGCGCTCGTGCAGGACGTTGCCAATCGGAATGATGCCCAGCGTCAGATCGAGGCAAAGAAGGAGCAGCAGCACGCCGAGTTCACTGAGGCCGTGCGGCAATACGGCCGGACGTTTCGCCCGATGAACGCACCCACCGCGTTCCCGACTCCGTAACGCCATCCTCAAATCGTCCCGACGTATGGCAACCTTCGAACAATTGTTCCCGACGTTCCTTCAGAAGTGCGCCGAACTGCACGAGCTGCTTCGGATCGTCGCGTTCATGTTGTTCATCGTCGGGACGATTCTCTTGGTCCTTCGCGGCTTCACTGGCAAGACGCTCATCCTGCACATGGTGCGGTTGTTCGTGCTGACGGCTCTGCTCGTGATGCTGCCGCAGTGGGGCAATGAAGCGCAGCGCATCGTCCAAACGTCCATCCTCGACGGTCTCGGCGTTGACCCATCCCAGGTCCACGACCAATACACCCAACTCCTCGCCGTCCGCCGCGACACGGGCAACGATCGGTCGTGGTGGGACATCATCGGAGACCTCAATGCGTTCACCGTCGAGTTGCTGATCACCGGGATTCTCTGGCTTGTCGGGCAGTTTGCGTCGCTGCTCCTGTTCTGGGCCTACATCATTCAGAAATTCATCCTGTTCTCTGCCTACGCTCTTTCGCCGCTGCTCATCGGCTTCATGGCGATCCGGCCGCTCCGTTCCATCGGCTCGCGTTACCTGATGCACATCGTCGGTGTGTTGCTTTGGCCGCTCGGCTGGGCCGTCGCCGCGCTTATCACCCAGGGAATTCTGGATTTCATGACCGACCAGTCCATCCGCTTTTTCGACCCGACGGCGCAGCTCTATTCGTTGCAGGCGACATTCGGGCTGGCCGTGGCCGCGTTCTGGATTGTGTTTAGCACGATTGCCGCACCGCTGGTTATTCAGAAGGTCCTCGCCGCTGGTGAACTCGCCGGAGGACAGCTCATCGCTGGAGCGTTCAGCAGCTTCTTCCAGACCGCCGCCACCACGGCGGGCGCTGCCGCTGTAGCTGCGCCTATTGGTGTGCCTGCCGTGACCGCTGGTGCGGCGGGCTTGGCTGCGATCCTCAGCACGCTGTCCAGCGCTGCCGGGCACGGCAGCGCCGGCGCGATCATCATCGCTGGTTCGGGCCTGCCGCCGCGCTCCGCACGAGGACGGCCGGGCGACGACATCACCGGCGACAAGGCCGTGCGGGAACTCATTGCCCGGACCAAAGGCCATTACTACTGACACCATGCAAACCACCGAACTTCGCCCTCGTGAAACGCCTACCGGCAACGGCTCGACTCCCGCGCGCCTCGCCCGGAAACGATTCGATCCAACCCAACTCTTTGCCCAACGCGACCGCCTGCCGTGGTTCTGGTTCTTCGTTGCCGTCGCCGTGTCGGTGCTGGCCGCGCTCGACCGCTACCACATCATCAATCAATTCAAACAGCGCGAACGCGTCGTCATCATTGACCCGGCGCAGACCTATTACGTCAGCCCGCTGCTTCAATTCTCAGAGGCGAAGGATTTGCACGCGCAACAGGCCGAGCTTGCGACAGTCACTTTTCTCCAACGCAACCCAAAGGATTTCGATCACCCCGAATTGCTCCGGCAAATGTTCCTGAAGTCGGCTTTGGAGAAGGCCCGGGAGCATCGCACGCGCGAGGCAGTGGAGTTTCGCGCGAAGCAACTGCACCAGAAGCCGGAGATTGCGAAGATTGAAATTCTCGCCACCCGCGAAAATGAGGTGCTGGTCGCAGTGTATGGCCAGGTGATCCGCACAGGAATCTTCCAAGAGAAGGCCTTTTCCGAGGCGTTCACTTTCAAACTGAGTCTCCGTCTGCTCCGCAACCCCAACATGGCTGCCAACGGTCGTTTCCCCACCGCTGTCGGCGACTTCAAATATGAAATCACCCATTAGCCTGCTCGCGCTGTCCGCGACGGAGGCAAAGGGGTGTCAATCAGCTTCAACTATGCGGAAGAACTTCGCTTCACCTGTAATTGGAATGTCCACCGCCGCGTTCGTCGTCGTGCCGACAACCACAAAACCGAGGTTCGTCCAAAGTGGTACGTTCAAATTGTCCTTCGCTTGAACCTGATACCCCTTCCCGATTTCGGAATGCCACTTCAGGCGGATTTGACCAGGGCGAGCGATTTCAGGCGATGCTTGAGGCACGCTCACCGGCTTTGCCCCGGCGCGAATCGCAGTGTTTGGCCGCGTTTCATAGGCCCAATCCACGATCACGGGCGAACCTCGCAGCGCGACGTGAACCCAGCCGTAATGCACGCAGTCCGCTGCGTGGAAGAGGATGCCGAGATAGCTGTCGGGTTGATCCGCCAGCGGACCGCTCCACCGAGTGCTGTAGGTGTCCGTAAACCGGTCGTAGTTCCAATGGAAACCCATCAGATATCCCGAACCGCCGGGCGTGTTCCAAGCGCCGTTCGTTACGCCGGTTGAGCGGATAAGTGTTCCCGCTGGGAAAAGCGCGAGGTTGCCGCCGGCCATCGTGATTTGATTGGTGCTCAACGCGGTAGAGTAGTACGGCGTCCAGCAGGCGCTGGTTGGAACATCCGTCGTGCAAAGCGTCATGCCAAAGGTGAAACGCAAGTCCGATTCACCATCCGCATTCAAATCGGTAGCCCCGAAGTAGGGGAATTCCAGGTACGGGGACACCGGCCCTGGAAAATAGGCGATTGTGCTTTGGCTTTGCGCTATCTGAACGCAAACCGCAAATGCTGCCATGGTGAGAAAGCACCTCATGGTTTTTTCGGCCCTGCTCCGGCACGAATCGGGGTGTTCGTGCGGGATTCATAAGCCCAATCGGCAATCACGGGAAAAGTGGACGGCGGATTTGTTTGCGGAACGACGAAGCGAATCCAGCCGTAATGCACAGCGCCGTTGGAAAGGAAGCGGACGCCGAGATATGCTTCCGGTGGTTTGCCGCTGAATCCAGGCCAAGCATTGCCAGAGGCATACGCAATTGCTTGTGATTCCGAATCGCGGTGTCCCCAGCTTTCGCCCGGTGCGGTCTGCGGGCCAAGCGTGACGCCCGTCTGTTTGAGCACGATCCGACCTTCAGAGTCCATCAGGTAGTCGTTTCGGTTGAAGGCAAACGTGTCGAGATAAGGTGTCGAAGTGGAGGGCAGCCCGGGGCTTGGCAGGCTGGCCACTGTCCCGCCACTGAATCGAAAATCAGGCACGCCATCCAGATTCAGATCGAGGTCTGCGGAGGACTGGTCCAAGGTAACTGGGCCTTGACGGTAAACAGCCGTGCTCTGAGCAGAGCAACCATTGCCGCACGGGAGCAGGCTCATCAGCAGCACCACGGCCACACTCTGCTTTTTCTTGAACATGGCTGCACACTCACTTCCTGCGTCTGAAAAAGCAGAGGGCCGCGCTCGCCAAGGCGAGCAGGGCAGCGGCAGACGGCTCTGGTACTGTGCCGGCGAGTATCGTAGCCCCGGGCCGAGTGTCGTAAGCGTATTCATAAATCCAGCCGCCGTTTAGTTCAGGTATGGGCGCACCCAAACGCAGCCACCCGTAGTGCGTTTGGCCGTCCAACTGAAACTCCAAACCAGCGTACGCGGAGTCCAGACCTGCATAGAAGCCAAGGCATCCGATTTCGCCCACGCAACTGCAAAAAGTCGAACCGCGAGGTTCGCCGGAAGGAAAGTACTCTGTTTGATACCATTCATACCATGGTGACGTCATGCTCGGCCCAATAGTCTCCCCGGCATTCATGGCGACCGTAAACCAACTCTCTGTCGGATGGTAGCTCCACACGCGATTCTGCCCGAGTCCCCACATCGTGAATCCGCGGGTGGAGAGTGGCCCGGAGGCATAAATGACAAACTCCGCCGTGCCATCGCTGTTAAAGTCGAGATTGTACGACTGCGGGTAAAGCCCGTTCAGCCGCATTCCTTGATAATCCCAGGGGAAATTGGGGTCAGGATTCGGCGTGCTGAGGCGCGTGTAGGCAATAGTGCCTTGCGCCAAGGCGGGCGAATGGGAAAGCACAAGGGCCAGCGCCAGCCCCGGCCAGCGCCAGCCCCATATTCTGTGCAGCATTGCCTTCACAAATCACCGCAACTGTACCACACGATAGAACCGTGTGTCCACTCCGCCTGGTACGGACAGGTTGACAGCAACATTCGTCTTGGTCGCACTGATTTCGCCGGTGCTGTTGGACCACGCACCGGTTGCAACATCGTTTCGGTGTTGCACCTGGTACACACGGCCGACAACCGAGTCCCATTTCAGCGCAACCGTGTTTGAACTCGACATGGCAATGCTCGTTATCAGAAGCGGCGGCGCTGCCTGCGCTATGTTACCCGAAACGAAGATCGAAACCCATTGCTCATTCGTTGCTCCCGCTGTTCCTGCCACGAGATTCGTGCCCTTGTGAGTGAGTCGGATCGTATAAATGCCATTCGTTGCTGGAGTCGAGATGAGAACTTGCTCGACGTTGTCCCGGATGTTGTCGCCCGTGGTTGCCGCATTGGTGGGATTGGCGGGATTAAGCACCCACGGAAAGTTCGTCGTGCCGTTTGGTGCAAATATCCGCAAGTCGAGGTCGTTAACGAGCATCCGATTCGTCGGGTCAAGGGACACGGCTGGAGGTGTCCCAGCCGGGTCATTCCACTGCGCTGTCACAATGAGCGGCTGCGCACCGGCGCTCACCACCGGAAATTCGATGTAGTCGCCTCCAGTCAATCTCACTTCTTTGATGTGCGCGAGCGAAGCGCTCGCGTAATTGCTTTGGACAAGCAGTCCTGCCTTACGAGCGTTCAGCAGTCCCCAGCCAAACCGATAGTCCGGCCCGGCAGCAGACCCGGCTTCGTCGGCGGTGTGGATGGCCAGCCCCTTTAGCGTTGACGCCAGCATGGGCTGGTTTGTGCCGTAAAGCCGGGTGTGAAGCTCCATCAGAAGCGCCAACGAACCGCAGGTGTTCGGTGTGGCCATGCTTGTGCCACTGTACGTGGCGTAGGAGCTGTCATTTGTTGCGACGGTCGAGTAGAGGTTCACACCATCAGCGACCACGTCCGGCTTGATACGGCCATCGTCCGTCGGCCCGAAGCTGCTGAACGTGCTCATCACGACGCTGTTTGACCCCGCGTAGCCATTGGTAATGCCGTTCACCGCCCCGACCGTGAAGATGTTTTTAGCGGACGCCTGTTCCGTGAGCGTGTCATAGCCGCCGGCGTCTCCATCATTTGGCCGGCTCGCGGTCGAGACGATTGTGACTCCATTGGAAAACGTGTAGTAGCCAAAGGCAGGCGAGTAGATGGGCGCTCCGGCAGAGCCGCGCTCGTTGGCTGCCGCCCAAACCGGCAAATACGTGGGAGCGTTGTTGGCGATTTGGTCAATCGTCTGAGATGCCCCACTGTAGAACCCAAACAAGTGACTTTGGTTTTGATTAACCACGATGTCTCCCCACCAGACCATGTAAATCGTTCCGCCGATGCTGGCGTAACCCCAGCCTGCTTGATTGCCGTAGGAATGGTTGGAAACTCGAAATCCGTTTGTCGCGACTGCGGTCGGCATCTCCACGAAATCATCGATGTAATCCGCCGCAAGAATTCTTCCGCGATGGGCCATGCCGCGAGCGCGATTGGTAACCCCGTACGCGGCGAGCGTCCCCGAAACATGAGTCGGGTGGTCGTTTGTTCCCAACGTGCTCGGTCCGTCGATGTCGGTCACTCGCACGCCATTGGTTGATAACTCACGATGAGTAATTCGGACGTCGCCGCCATCCCACAGGCCAATAGCCACGTTTGTACCGGTGAGGTTGAAACCTCATCCGTGCCAACCGTGTCCGCCGCCAGGG
>ERZ1026800.2340-NODE-2340-length-10429-cov-2.852941_pt1 | contig 10429 bp, 17 predicted proteins | sample MGYA00520873_ERZ1026800 | MGnify/ENA primary metagenome ERZ1026800 (study PRJEB33270, sample SAMEA104284475) | anaerobic digester metagenome | biome: Anaerobic digester microbiome; feature: mesophilic sludge digester; material: Anaerobic digester biomass...
GGTCCCTTGTAATCACGTTCCCACAGAAAATAGCAGATACCTCCCGCTACGCTGACGCCGGGAAAAATATCCGATGAATCCTCAAAGTCTACGATCTTGCGGATGCGGTCATCGTTTAGCATTTCGCCTCGGAATTCGTCCAAGCCCTTACCGCCCCCGAACCAGCGTGAAGGGATAATCATGGTTAAAAAACGCGGATTCAGCTTCTTGGCTTGTTGGACAAATTTATGATAGATTGGTGACGCACTTCGGCCAAAGCCCCCATCACTCAACTGATAAGGCGGATTACTGATAATGACATCAAATTTCATGTTGAAAATTTCCTCCGGTTTATGTGCGTGGATAAACTGATAGGCGTGTGTCTCCAGTTCCTCACCGCGTTTATAATTTTCCTCATTAGCGCCGCAGTCCAGACATCGGCCATCTCTCCATGTGTGTTCCATTCGCCTGAAAAGAATGTTGCCGGCGGGGTTGTCGAAGGCATCGCATACGGAATACTTGCCGTTGGCTGTCTTGGAGCAATACACAGACCGGCGCGCAAGCAGGCCCGTTAATTCTGTGATGGCCAGTCCGAAAAGCTGGTTTTTGAAAATGTGGTTTATCCGCTTCTGGCGGTCGGGGATTTGCTCTTCAAGCCCCCTGTCGAGTCGCTTTGCGATCTCCCGCAGAAAGATACCGGATTTGCAGGCCGGATCGAGGAAGGTGGATTTTGGATTGCTCCACAGGTCTGCTGGCAGCAGGTCCAGAATCTGATTTGCCAGTTGCGGCGGCGTAAAAACTTCGTCGCTGCTCAGATTTGCGATGCAGGAAAGCACATCAGGATTATAAGCGGATTCATTTGGCATGAGGTAACTCCCAATATGGCACAGGTCGATAATCGGTTTTTATAGGTTCTGGTATAAAGCCTTTGTCGCCAATATCACGATCGACAACGCCCCGTTGTTTTGAAAATAGCCCCTGGCTTTCTTCTGGTTCCGGATGCGACAGATCATGAAATGCGTAATCCATTCGCTTGAATTTACCGTTAATTAGTGACCAATGGGCAAATGCAATGGGCTGCGGGTTGTCCCCCGTGGTTTTCAATGTTAATGCGTTGCCACAAATGATATTTTGGGTAAGAATAAACCAGATGGCCTCGCGGCATTTGGCTTTGGTTTTCTTTTTAAACAAGCCTGTGTATATTTCATCGAAAACATCAAATAAACGCTCCCGGCACTGCGACACATTGTCGGGGAGAATATCTATGCCATAGAGACTGGAAATTGCTATAACGGCGTAGCGCTCAAATTCCAGTTGGCTTCTGCCGTAGCGCTTCTCGACGACTGCCAGTTTTCTCTCCAGAATAGCAACAAGAAAATTCCCCGTGCCGCAAGCAGGCTCAAGGAAGCGGGAGTCGATTCGTTCAGTTTCCTGCTTCACAAGGTCGAGCATGGCGTTGACCTCGCGCTTCCCGGTCAACACCTCTCCGTGTTCAGCAACCCGCTTTTTTGATATGACCTGCTTTTCCGTCATCTATCCTTCTTCCATCCGGCGAACATATGCATGAGCGGAGGCCTGATTTATAGCCGATCCGCTCTATGCAGTTGTTGGAACGACTTTAAGATGCTTTTCTCAACCGCTCTGCCACCCACAATTTAATAATGGACTGTCGTGGCACACCCAGACGTTTTGCCTCTTTATCCAAAAGCTGAATCATCCACAGCGGAAAATCTACGTTGACCCTTTTTTGTTCTTGAACAGGTCTTCTTGCTTTTGAAATATCCAGGTATTGAGAAACATCTTCGCCTTCATCAAATCTTTTATCGAACTCCTCAGCTTTCATATGTCTCAATCTCCTCTTTGCGGGATCGCCGTACAGAGATTATTCTAATTCTGTCGCTGCGATATGTTATGACTCCCGACCAATATACGTCAGCAATCTTACCAATGACCATAAACCGTGGCTCGTCGGTTGTCTTCGCTGGAATCTCAATAAGGTCTGGGTCATCCCACAATTCTTGTGCTTCATGAAAATCAATCCCATGCTTTTCCCTGTTTCTTTTGCTTTTCTCAGTATCGAATTCAAATTGCATAGTATATAAATTATACCTTTTGTATACTTTTATCGCAATAATCTTTGTTTATACTTTTTTTGGTTTCAACGCAGAGTTCACCCGCGCTGGTACAGTGTCGGGTGCAACGGCTTGTTATGCAATAATTTCATTTAGGCCTTCGATAATCTGTGTCAATTGCTCTATAGATGCCCTGCCAATTACTTTCCCGATTCTCTCGACCGAAAGAGTCCGGATTTGACTGATCTTAACCCAGGACTGTTTTGGAAGGTCTTTGGACTTCAACTCGATGGTTAAAGGGAACCCTGCCTTCTGAGGTTGGCTTGTGAGCGCCACCGCAATTACGGTCCCCGACCTCTCATTAAAAACGTCGTGGCTCAGAACCAGGACCGGGCGCAAGCCGGACTGCTCACGACCTCTCGTGGGGTTGAGGTCCGCCCAGCGGATTTCTCCCCTCAGTATTCTGGCCATTGGCTCAAGTCCTCGACTAAGCCCTCGTCTGCCATCGCCTTCTCGAAAGCCGCATCGAGTTTTGAACACTCCGCTGCCAAGCGATTGCGCTTCAGTCGCATCAGTTTTTCAGAGACAGCTTCCCGGATAGCCTGACTTCGGCTTTGAAAAACACGTCGATCAACAAGCTTATCCAGCTCTTCAATGAATTCTTCGTCGAGCGTTATCGCGATCTTTTCTTTACCCATACCTGCCTCCTGTTCATAGTATGATATTATATCATACCGGTGGTGAACAGGTGCAATCTATTTCTATATTCTCTTTGCATAACAATAAAATCAGCCGCGGGTGTAACGAGTCGGCTGTATTGCCCTTGTTATTTCAATTTTTACGACCAAATTAGAAATGATATAATTACTTACAAGTAATGGATAACATAATCATTTCTTTAAGTACTATTTTTTTATCCATTTCAATGTAGCTTGCTTAGGCTCACCAGGTTTTATCGTACTTGAAGGGCAAGCACTCCAAATGCCTGTCAGCAAGCGTCCATCTTCAGATGCCTGCAGCGTTATTGTACCCAAGCGAAATGTACCCTCCCACCATTTGCCTTCATACTTTTCATCTACAAGCGAGAATGTGATTTTTCCAGTATCTTTCCCATAGGTGTCTGAATAAGTTCCAGTGTATGAAATGGGACCTATGCGTTTAAGTGTCACAGTTCCCCAATCACCGCTCCAATTACCGCTAAGGTCCGGCGACGACTGACTAAAAGAGAAAGTAACGGTTCCAAATAAAATGCATGTGCATGCCATGATGATAATGATTGGATAAAAAGGAATCTTCAAACCGATTAACGTATTCCAATTTCTTGACTTTGATGATTTTCGATTCATTTTATTCCTCCTTATAAATGTTGAGTTTTTATTGTATCTCTTAAAATAACGCCTAAGGTAACAGGCGCAAAGACCGCGCAGCGGGATTTGCGTCCGGTTGACCGATAAGTTAGGTGTCGAGAGTGCGGACATAGCGTTTTGTATCAAGTTTGGAAAACGACCACTCGTAGCTCAGACGCGAGGGATGACGAGGGTGCCCTGATTTGGTCAGCGAACCGAAATGGATCCAAGTTACACCATACTTCTGTAACCGTAAGAATAATTCTTTGGCCGAAGCGACAAAATATTCTCGTGCACGGATGTTTTCTCCCCAAGCGGCCCAGATTACACATTCTGAATCCGAAGCAACTTGTTCTTCTATCTGAGTAAGATTTTCAGCAAATGCCTGGATATCCACATTGCTGGGTAAAGAGTTAAAATTAGTTGAACGTATCGGATAAAGGTTGAGCATCACGAAACCGTCAAACGAGTTTCGCCTTGCGACTTCCTCCACCTTCGCAACAGTCGTGTCTGATTTTTCTTTTGTTGCTGTGCTAGGGTTAGGTCCGATGGTCATAATCTTTCGCGAACCGTCTTTTCCGAGGGTAAATCGCCAAAGATCGTTTTTTGCATTTGAGTAAATGTCGTACATAGTAGTCACCTAACGATGAATTCACCGGGAGGCGAGCGCTTTTCCTCGCCGATCCGGTGGAATGGCTTGTTCGGAGGCCGTGATGCCTCTTTTCTCATCTGGCACATTTTGGGCATGCCCCCAATAGGGCGCATCAGCTGTCCGGAACTGTGCCTATCCCCTTCTTGAACACATAAATCGCCCACCCCAATGTTTCTCGTCCCCACATCAGATACGCAGTCTTGCTCTCACGCACTCGCTTCAGTACGGTCTCCATATCAGGATCATACCTATGATCACTCGCCCATGTTTCCGCGGCATACCACTGTAACCCTTCATATCTATCCCAGTCATCCTGGCTGCTTACGAGTGTGTAGACTGCTTCCAATCCATGCTCTCGTCCAGCCTCTACATTCTGATAATGTGTTCCGAAGTCGCTCCGTGTCGCTCCGATCGCTTCTAAATACTCTCTTTCCGGTTCATGCCGCCAGTACGGCTCCCCCACAACTATCCAACTATTCGGGGCTGCCATCTTCTGCAAAGCGTCCAACGTCCCTCGATGTCCACCATAAATCCAACTCGCACCGATGCAGGCTACCAGATCAAAGCTTTCCAAGGCCTCTGGTACATACTTGGCCCCGTCCATCTCCAGGAAATGGAGTTGGGCATCCGGAACACGCTCTTGATGCTTTCTGCGGACATCAGCAATGCAGTAAGGAGAGATATCAACCCCTGTCCCTGTGATTTGTCGGTACCGCTCTGCAAGCCTGATGAGAAACTCTCCCTTTCCAGTGGCAATATCAAGCACTCGTGCCCCAGGCTTCAGAGGCAGAAGTGTGATGAGCTGCTCGAGTTTCTCGAGACTCATCGGATTGCAGAGAATGTGTTCTCGATGCGTGATGTCAAAGAACTTCCACATGTCCATGCGTATACTCCTTTATCAATACCAGCCGAACGTCACTCCTCATGCGCGGCGGCTTCTTGCCGTCGCCCTTGATGCCGATGTTATGCAATCTTATTGCTGTACTACAAGGCGAAGCTCGAAAATTCTGCCATATTGTGAAGCCGATACAAGATCGCCTCTACGGAGAGCATCTCGCACGTCATCAAGTTTGTAAGCGTCGTCAATACTAAGGTAAGGAGACCATGCCCCCTCTTCCTCGATAAGATCGACATCCACTTCAGCCACGTATTGCCCTTCATGCACATACTTGGTTTTTCTTCGGCGTCTCATAATCATCGCCTCCTTAAGAAATCCTCATCCCAGCGCTCCGGGTCCGGCCTGTATGCCGTGACCAGAACAACCGGCTTGTCATACCCGTTCGGGATACCCAAACAACGTGTACGGGGTTACCCGCACAGTCCTTTTGCAGGAGAAGAACACACGGCCCTTTAGGATAATCCGGGTATTCCTCTACTACCACTGACGTCAGAATGCCCGCAAGTATCTCTCTTGCTGTCAGGCCATCTTCTACCAGTTCATCGTATCCATGCTCGGATATCCGCACCTCACCGGCACTGATCAGATCACGGACCCGTTGAAAAAAATCGCTCAAGTCACATTCTCCAAGTCAATCATGGCCGTTCACACCTGCATAGCGCATTATTATGTCTTGTCAATCCGTTTCTGCATTGCCAAAATTTCTTGCCTGATGTCTTCCGGTATATCGTGGCGCTCTGACCATGCAGACATCCTTTTGCTAATGTTATGCAACAACAGCAACCGAAGAAGATCCTTCTTTTCATCGGGGAAGAGCGCCCTTATCGCTCCGAGTGGATCGTCGGGAGCCTGGTCCTTTTTGCCATCAAGTTCGGCGAAAAAGGCCTCGATTTCTCTTTGATAAGGGGGTAATCTTCGTACCAAGTGCTCGCAAAATGCCTCGGAATTTTCGGATCGCAGGAATTCGTCAAATTCACCTATTCCTATTCCCAGACTTCTGGTGTATGCTGACGTAACCGTCTGGGGATCAATCCGACGTGTTCGAGCCACTTCATTCACTGCCTTTATTCTCGAACGGTGAGATCGACGAACAAGCCTATATACTTCCATAACATGCTGAAGGCCGGTTGGAAGATTCATAGTCATGATCCGTTCCTCTGAATTTGTGATTCATTGTTCATGTCATAACACAAAGGTCAGCGAGCCGCGTTTTTTTGCGGATTCGCTGCACTGCCTTGTTCGACTATTTTTGTGTTCGTTTCCTTAACCAAACGCAAATCTATACGAAAGCCCAGTGCGCGTGCATACTTACGTAATGTAGATAGAGATGGGGAATACTTACCTCGACCGGACTCTAAGCGTGCAACCGCTGACTGTGTTGTGCCCATCCTTTCGGCAATTTCTGCTTGACTCATACCGGTAGCGACACGAGCTTTGAGAAATTCGTCAAGAAAAGCAAATTCTTCATCAAGCCTATCATATTCAATTTTTACGTCATCACGCTCAAGAGCGCGTGACTTAAGTTCTTTGTGTGTTAACATTTTTGACCTCCTTCATCCTCCGTCGAGCTAAAGTAAGCTCCTTCGGCGGTGTTTTATCGGTTTATTTCATGAACTGGTGCAAAATCATTATCTTCTTTCCAATCATTGTACAGTAGAGTATTCGGGCAATGCCTTCCATAGCTTTTAATCATAGTTCAAACAGTCCTTCACCCATTGGCCGTATGTGAGGCATACCCAAATCCGGCCCATAAATTTCCATGCGATCCGCATATCTAAGATAACGAGCAAGCAGCCCTGCTGGTAGTGCAAGAAGCTCTTTTTGAACAGACTCGTTGTAATAAGTAATTGTCCATTTCATAAATCAATTATAGCATAAATGCTATATCTCTGCACAAAGAATACTGCAATTCATGTAGCCGAACACAAAAATCAACGGCGGCTGAAAGACGTCTGCTGGATTGCTTTGTTGGGCAATGCTTTTGGTCATATGTCAACATTTCAAGAGCGTCCCCCATGGCCCGCTAATAACAAATTTACTTTCTTCGGCCTCCGTATCTTTAATTGGGTAAATTTTTAGGGCGCAGCCCTCATTAGGAACAAAATCTACTGGAATTTCTGCTTTTGGTGCCTCGCCACCCTTCCATTCTGTCAATTGGAAAGTATAACGGTTCCCATCAGTGCCTTTAATTGCACCTTCATTGCTGTTGCTATCATAACCAAGAATCTTTCCTTTCATTTCTTCAGCCTCCTTTTCTTTATGATTTTAGCAGTACCGATCACGAAGCAGTGTTACTATTTGACTCGCCATCTTAGCATTCATGATGTCACCGATCATGCCAAATAGGAATTCGTCCAGAAGTGACCCTAAGAGGGTAGGAGGTCTTTTTTTAACAAAGATTCGCCCAGCTCCCTTAATTATGCGGACGCCTCGAAAGGTAGATTTCTTGACTTTTAGACCTTTGCCAACTACTCCAAAGAGAGAATACTCGTACTCCGAAGCTCCTTTTCTAATAGCTCTTTGATCTCATGCATCTCTACTGGGATTGCTGGTTTGAAAAATAGTGTTTTCATTTGTCGCTCCTTTCTTTGCCCAACGCCAGGATCAGCCAGAGGTCGATTTGTGGCCGATTGGCTGCATCCATTCGTTAGGGGTTTGCCAAGTCTCGAGACCCCATCCTAAATGCATAGCGTAGCTTCAAATAGATGGTTTCCTTCCCCGCTGAATGTTATCAAGCATATCCCTTTCCTTTCTTTCATGGCTTCTTCTGGCATCAGAATCTGACTTTAGCTGGTCTACTATGTTTTGTGCACTCTCTCGATTACTTTTAGCAAGGTCAGAAATTGAGTCAGAGAAAGACTGGGACAAGGCTTCCATTGAAGATTCAATTCGATATGTCATGTCACTCAGTGCTTGACCAAGACTCTGAAACCCCTGAACAAGGATTTGATTAGTTTTCCGTTGCTCGTAAATAGTTGCGAATTGAAAGCTTTTTTGAGCACGACGAACAACGCCTCGCATCCTTTCAGATGTACTTGAAGCATCAGGCAGTCCATGGATGTTGAGGCTAAAGGCTGGAGGTGTTGAATCATAGTTCTTTTGTACCACCTTGAAGCCGTCAGAATAAGAAAGGATTTGCTTAATGCCTTCATCAAATCTTGCAAGATGGGTCACTGCATGTTCTACAGCGTCCCAAAATGGTGCAAAGGCGCCATCTTCAAACTCTTCTTCTGCCTTATCGAGAGCACGTTCTGCAATTTTCACAAGTTCTGGCAGGCCTTCAAATACCGTTACGGCCTTATTTATATAACTGACAAGGTTTTGCCGAACTGCTTCTTGGGTTGCCTGGTGTTGCCTTTGAGCTTCCTGCCTTGCTTCACTGGCCTTATTCATTTTGTAAAGGATGAAGATAATTACTCCAACCCCCGCAATAATAATAGTGATTTGCCAGTGTTGAATGGCGTAGATATACAGGGATGCAGTGGTAGCCATGAACAGCCCCAATGCAATCAGTGTGGGAACCTGTTTTCGATACTGCCGGATACGCAAGGGTTCCCGAATCCAAATGGACAGAAATAAAAAGAATAAAAACGCAGTAATTGCTCGAAAGAAAGCAATCTGCATGGCTTCCAGGCCCTGGATGGCTCGGGTAAAAATGATCAACGTGCTGTACAACAGCGCACCAAGCGCGACCAGACCAACACTTTTCCAGTTCGATGATGCTTCCAAGCTTCCAGTTCTCCTTGTTATTCTATTTCCAGCCAGCCGAACCGATCCCAATCGATTCGACCCTCCAGGTCAAATATCACACCTTCCTCTTCCAGAAGCTGACGTTGAATGACACTGCCCATTCCATATCCATGCGGGCTGATTTTCCCCTGCTTGTTGATCACCCGCTGCCAGGGAACATCACTGCCTTCCGGTAATGCCGCCATGGCAAAACCAATCATTTGAGCAGAACATCCCCCCACAAGCCTTGCAATCTGTCCATAACTGGCAACTTTACCCGGTGGTATTTGCCGGACAATGGCATAAATTCGATCATACAAACGGGGCGGGAAGAATGGTTCCATCATGGGATGATCTCTTCCGAAGGATTTGGGAACAATTTTTCAAGCTGATTCGTCCATGCAAAGTTGAGTGTATCGAAGAAACAGATGGCGGTCAAGGAATCGCTATCCGTCATTGTGATTCAAGGAGCGCAAAATCCGGTACGGTTTGGTACAATGGAACCCATGCATCGCAAGCACAACCCAACCCTTTTCATCATTCTGCCGTTGATTGTTTTCATGACGCTCTCCCTGAGCGGATGCCAGCAATTGGTGCAAGGCTTCTCCCTGGCTCCCACCTCTACACCGACATCCACCAGCCTGCCAACCAAAACCGCGACCGCAACACCTACACACACACCCACACCAACCATCCAGCCAACGCTCACCTTAACCCCCACACCAACCATCACACCCACACCAACCTGGGCAGTCATTGAGGGTGGCAAAGTGACCATTCCCATCCTGTTATACCACCACGTGAATGGCAAAGAGAACGACCGCTATTCCGTAACCGTGGAGGATTTTGCTCAACAAATGAAAGCATTGCACGAGTGGGGATACACAACCCTCACCATCTCCGAACTGGTGAACCTCATCTGGTACGGAGGACCGATCCCACCCCGTCCCATCATCATTACATTTGATGATGGAAATATGGATGTGTATGAAAACGCATTTCCCATTATGAATGAGTACGGATTTAAAGGCGTGATGTACCTGGTTGCAAACCGCCTGTACTCCGAAGATTTCCTTCATCCCGTCCAGGTTCGCGAAATGGCAGAAGCAGGGTGGGAATTCGGCAACCACAGCATGACACACGCCAGGCTCACAGATTCCAACACCAACGTTGGGTATGAACTTTCTGAATCCCGGGCATTCCTGCAACGCGAGCTTGGGCTTGAGATTCGCTCATTTGCCTATCCATTTGCTGAGGTTAATCCAGGCATCATCACGCAGGCGGAACGCGCCGGTTACACCTCTGCAGTTGGTGTTGGGATTTTTAACGAACATTATCCGGGATCGATTTATTACCTCAGCCGCCGAGAGGTGGAGGGAATGAAATCCCTTGAAGATTTCCAGGCACTCCTGCCCTGGACATCGCTGCCCTGAGCCATCAAGCCGGTTTATGCCACCGCATGGAAAAAATGAGCGGCATGGGCTTTAAATTCTCCGGGGGACGCCAGTAACCATCCTCACAGGGCGATGTAAAATCAAACATCCGGTACACCGTGTAGGGAAATTCGTGAAGGTACTCCAGGTGCAGCCCGGTTGCAGCCAGTTCGCTGATTACTTCCCCAAGCGTGTGCTGCCATTCATAGGAGATTTTCGTCTCCACTTTGGCGTTACGGTCGGCATAGGAACCTTCCACATCAATCCGCATGACGTCCTTGTTAAAATATGGATAACGAATTTGCCAAGCCGTCAGCCCC
>ERZ1026800.2342-NODE-2342-length-10406-cov-8.111100_pt1 | contig 10406 bp, 12 predicted proteins | sample MGYA00520873_ERZ1026800 | MGnify/ENA primary metagenome ERZ1026800 (study PRJEB33270, sample SAMEA104284475) | anaerobic digester metagenome | biome: Anaerobic digester microbiome; feature: mesophilic sludge digester; material: Anaerobic digester biomass...
ATTCTTCGCCTTTCCAATAAATTATTGAATAACGGGTGATTAGGCCGGCGAGAAAAGGAATACCTAAATAGATAAAAACCGTTTTTGCCGATTCCGCCATGGAGATATCGATATTAACTGACTGGGCAAGTCCCAACCAGTTGAGCATGACGGTAATGAAAAAGTAAATATAAAAAGCGTAAAAAAGCACCTGCGCCACGGCATTAAAGGCGACTAGTCCCACGGCCAGTTCCCTGTCGCCGCAGGCCAGTTCATTCCACACAATAACCATGGCGATACAGCGCGCCAGCCCGACGAGAATAACGCCAATCATATATTCAGGATAATTATGCAGAAAAATCACGGCGAGAATAAACATGACAATCGGTCCGATCACCCAGTTTTGCAAAAGAGAGATACCCAAAAGCCTTTTGTTTTTAAAAACTTTGCCCATCTCTTCATATTTGACGCGAGCAAGCGGCGGATACATCATGAGAATCAGGCCTATAGCGATGGGAATGGAAGTTGTGCCTACCTGCAGGCCGGTGATAAAAGCGGAAACTTGCGGCAGCAGGTAACCCAGAGCGATCCCCACTCCGATGGCGATAAAAATCCACAGCGTTAAAAACCTGTCCAGAAATGACAATTTTTCCACGATATTATCCGAATTATCCGACATAGTTGGCTCCTTAATTAAAAAGAATTATTTTTTCTCTGACAAAAGAAGCGGTTAATTTTTCTCTTATTTCATCGCGTACGCGCCGAAACTCCCGCGAGATCTCATCTTTTGTGCCGGCGCTTTGCGCCGGGTCGTCAAATCCGATATGTATTTTTTTTGTCCCGCTGAAATAAAGAAGGCAGGTTTCGTTGGCGCTACCGCACAGTGTAATTACGTAGTCGAATTTCTGCCCGTTAAATTCGGAAAAATTTTTTGAGCGATGGTCAGAAATGTCGATATCTATTTCTTTCATCACCTCAATAGCCAAAGGATGAACGTAAGACGCTTGGCTTCCGGCGGAGAAAGCCTCAAGTTTATCGCCGAAAAAATGATTAGTGACCCCTTCCGCCATCTGCGAGCGGCAGGAATTGGCTGTGCACAAAAATAAAACTCTTTTCTTCATTTAGTTATCCTTGCATAAAATTAAGACCAATAAGATAAATACCGCCCAGAATGACCAGGACGCCGCAGCTCTTTTTGAGAATCTCCGCGCCTTTGGATTTTTCACTCCAGCGCAGGTAATGCTGCACAACTTCCGTAAATGTTCCCGCAAAAACCAATACAGCACAGTGGCCAATGGCAAAAGCCGCCAGAAATGTCATTGCCAGCATCATTTGTGTTGTCGCGATGCTAAACACTACGCCCAACATTGTTGCCATGTAGGCAAATGTGCAAGGCCCTAATGCAATACCAAACAAAAGACCCAAAATAAAAGCCGCTAGAACACCTTTTCTTTTATAGTTAGGATTTGCTCCACCCTCCATGAAAGGCAGAGGCAGAATGCCTAGCAAATTGAGGCCTACCGCAAAAAAAACAATCACCACTAAATAATTGCCGTAACCGCCAATGTCGCCCAGCATACGCCCTGCAAGTCCCGTGATCAGGCCAATTAGACCAATCGTAATGAGAATGCCTAATCCAAAGAGCAATGAAAGAACAAAAGCTCTTCCTGTGCTGATGTTTCCCTGACCGTCGATGAAACCGACGATCAGGGGAATGCAGGCGATATGACAGGGCGAAAGTATTACCGATAATATCCCCCAAACAAAAGCCGCGACGATAGCAATTTCTGGCGATTGCGTTAGCGCCGTCGTCAGCCAGGTAAAGAGGTCAATAAGCACTTATTTGACCCCCTGCGTTTTCAGGACCCTTTCTACCTCTGCTTTGGGATGATAGCCTTCGTGACGAAAATATTCTTTACCGTCCTTGTCCAGAAAAACCTGCGTGGGAATTACGCGGATATTATATTTTGCCGCGTTTATTTTCCCTTTGGGCGTCCATACATCATGAAAAACAACATTAACCTGCTCGCCGAATTCTTCTTCCACCGCCTTCATAATCGGCTGCATCGCGCGACAGGGAATACAGTTGACGGAGCCGATTTCCACAAAAGTCACCAGCGGCATAATAGATTTTTCCGTTTTCGGTGCTGTTTTACCGTCCTTTTCCTGAGCAAGAGCGCAATGATAGTTTGCTGAAAGTAAGATGATAATAAAAACTGCCAATAGCGCTAAAAATCCGATTCGTTTTAACCTTAAAGGCATTTAATCTCCTTTATTTATTTAATATTTTTATCCCGCAGAAGCTATTAGTTACTGTAGAGATTTTTGCTGCGGGGAAGCCCTCGCTATTTATAATTTTTTCGAAAATTTCATCAATAACCTTTTTTGTCACGGGCGTTTCATGTTTTTCCAGTCCCAAGGCGGTTAAGATATTAGGGTTTTGGGTTAACACCAATAAGCTCCAGTGACTTTCTGGCGCAGACAGTAGAACATCCGTCAATTGTAATATTTCGCGCCAAGCGCCGACTGGACAAAACCGGAAAGTTTCGCGCTCACGCCAGCCAGACAAGTCATGATTGTATAGCCTTCATCGCGCAGTCTGCGCGCCATCCGGTCAGCAATTTCACCAACATCTGCCGAACCGGTGCAGGAGTAAATTAATTTAGTGCCTTCTTCACAACATTCAGTCATAGAGAGACCATTTATTCCTTATTTATTGATTCACCTTTCAACCAGCTTTTGATTTGATCATCTGAAGGAATTTTACCTGCGGCTTTTACTTCGCCGTCGATAACCAGCGCGGGCGTGGTCATTACCCCGTATTTCATGATTTTTTTGAAATCTTCCACTTTAGAAATATCCGCGTTTATATCTTCTTTTGCTACAACAGCACGCACCATTTCTTCCAGTTTATGACATTTGGCACAACCGATTCCTAGAATTTCTATCTTCATGCTTTTCTCCTATTTTTTACACGCCTTCATAATGTTTTTCTGATCTTCAGCGTTGGCGGCAAGAACCTCTTCCACACATCCCATGAATCCCATAATGCAGGGGCAGCGCAGAGTATAGAAGATAGCATTTCCTCTTTTTTCATCAGCCACCAGCCCGGCGTTTTTTAGAACGCTTAAATGCTTGGAGACAGTGGAAGTGTCCGCGCCGATCATCTCGGTAAGTTCGTTCACGCACCGCTCCTGACGCTGAAGCTCTTCGATTATCAGCAGGCGGCTGGGATGGGCGATGGCCTTGATTATTTTCGCCCGTGCCTCGTATATGGTTTTTTCTGTTTTTTTCATCTTTTAATATCCGCAATCTATTTGGCAATATAGCCAAATAGCCATATTGTGTCAAGAACTTTAAAATGGTAAAAAACTGTGTTGAATAAAAATTGTAATCGTCTTGTTTTTTCTATAGGAGATCATAGGCTTTCACTGGAAAGCTGTGGATATTGGGTTGCTAAATTGAAGACAGCACAATAACGGCACATCTTTGCAAAATAAATTGCCTTATGCGGTTTTGGTAATTGTTGTAATAAGCTAAACATGTAAATTTTTGGTGGTGTTCTTTTGGGACTGATCTGATTAATATTGAAGAATATCAACGAGATAACCAGCTATAACAGCAATTACAAAAACGGTTAACACAAAAGCAAAAATCAGTTTCTTTTTGAACATGGAATTAAGAATAATCAATTCTGGTATGCTTGCTCCCGCGCCACCTATTATCAGCGAAAGTACTGTTCCAACACCCATGCCCTTGCCCACAAGAGCAGCGCTTATGGGTATAATTGTTTCTGCCCGGATATACATAGGTACGCCAGTTACCGCCGCGATAGGAATGGACAAAGAATTGCCTGGCCCGGCTAATTTGACGACCATATCCTGAGGGAAAAAGCCGTAAATAAAAGCACCAATACCCGCGCCAAGCAGAAGATACCAAAACACGCCCTTAAAAGTATCAACTGCTGATAGTGATGCACTTTTCAACTTTTCCTTAAATGGTGCCCGCGATGAAGCATTTGCTTCAAGGTTGGGGGTACAGCATGACGATTCAACAGTTGGCAGTGTTATTAAGGTTAGGGGCTGTGCACCTTCTGAAGAACAGCAAGCGGTTGCCGCCGGGTGGGATTTCAAGTTTGTGATGCCTGAATTTGCCCCTGTCGTACAACAGGAGGTTTCGAGATTCATCAGAGGCTTAACCTGTTTTTCCAACTCCAGCTTTGAAAGCGTCGCGGCCATTGTGATGGAACCAAAAAATGTAATGATAATATAAAGGACAGTAACTTTAAGACCAAGTAAGGAAAGCAGTAGAGCGATAATTATCGGATTAAGAACCGGTGATGAGAAAAGAAATGCCATAGTGGGACCAAAAGGAACCCCACCCTTCAGTAATCCCGCGGTTATGGGAACAGTGGAGCAGGAGCAAAATGGGGTGAGCGCGCCCAGACCGGCACCAAGAAAGTATTGCAGCCACGTTAACTTATCGGATAGAAAATCTCTTACACGGGTAGGAGGAAGATATTCCATCAAGAGCCCGATAATAAAAGAAACAACGACAAATATAAGAACAAGTTCACCGGCGATAGCCAAAAAAAACTTACCAGCTGTGATAAAATTATTCAGACCAAACATTTACATTTTCTCCATTGTCTTAATCAGAATAATAATTGAATATTTCAACTTATTTTATTTATAGGGTTTAAGCGATTTTTTAAATGACTTCTTCAACGTATTGTCATTGATGTTTTCATTATGCGAAGTTTCAACAAAAGTTTTTAAACCGATTAGGAGTATCTGCCGCATGTCCGGTTTCATTGCCGCAAGAATAGTTGCCATTTTTCCTGCGCTTTTCTCTACCAATTTTGAAATTAGTGATTTCCCATTTTTAGATAATTGGACACAGCAGACGCGGCCGTCATTTTTATCGGTTATCCGCCTAGCCAGTTTTTTTTCTCCGAGGCGGCTGATAATACGCGTTGCGCCACTTTTTGTAACAGCTATATTTTTAGCGATGTCCTGCATTGTGCATCTTTTCATTCTTGAAATAACACGCAAAGCTCGAAACTCGCCGTGAGAAATGTTTTCACAGCAATTATCTCCCATGTCGTGTGCGCTAAAATTATAAATTATATCTTCGAGAAGACCGATTATTTGCTTAACTTGTTCTTTCATTATCCTTTTCTCCTCTAAGCAAGCATGACAGCCTTAATGCAAGGCATAAAATGCCTATCAAGAATGGTTGATTAAGTCAACTAATATTTTAATGAACGGGCAAGCGTTGGAGAGAGAAATCTTATTCGGAATAATTATGGAATTTTCCAATTCTTCATTGACGATTCTCTTGGTTTTCATGTATCATCTTTGGAAAAGGGGTGGTAAAAAATGGCCAGAATATTAATTGTTTATCATTCGCAGACGGGCAATACAATGAAAATGGCCGAGGCCGTGGCCGAAGGCGCACGCGCGGTGGAGGGAGTGGAGGTAATTTTGAAAGAAGCCGCACAGGCCACCTTGGAGGATTTATTAACGACGGACGGCCTGGCGCTGGGAACGCCGGAAAATTTCGGCTACATGTCGGGAATGCTCAAAGATTTTTTTGACCGCACTTATCCTGAAGCCCAGGATAAGGTTTTCCGCAAGCCTTTTGTTGTCTTTATCAGCGCCGGTAATGACGGTACGGGTGCTTTAAATTCCATTGAGCGCATTGCGCTGGGTTATAAATTGAAAAAAGTTTTCGAGCCGGTTATTGCCAGAGGAAAAATTACTGCAGAGATTCTGGAAAAATGCCGCGAGCTGGGCGGGACAATCGCTGGCGGCTGTCAGATGCGCATCTATTGATTTTTGCCGTATTTCTTTTTTCCCAAATTGTCCGGTTGTCGGGTTTGCGGCAGGCTCCAATGCAGATGAGTTATTTATCTGGCAGAAGCTGTCTGTTGTATCGCTTAGATCATGCATAAATAATTGTTTACCACAGATTATTTGGAAATTACGTTGTTACATGCCAAGTTTAAAATGAGGATGTAATTAATAAAAAATAAACAGTTATCGATTCCCCCATGGCTATTGAAACCGGAGGAATCGATTACCGCAAAATTTTATATATTGAGGACACGGAATGTTTCGTCTTTATCGACATCCATAATATAATTAATGCCGCTGATACGCGCTGCCTCGGGGGTGAGGGCGGCCAGATCGTCACGCGATATATGCTCCAGAGAAAATTTTCTGCTGCCGGCCATAAGCTGACGGAGTCCTTGGGCCAATCTTTCATAATATGTATAGAGTCCAATGGCGCCGGTTGGCAGCTTTTCAAAATCTTTGTCGCCCAGTTTCTGGCGCAGCGAGCTTGCCGTCACGAAAATTTCTTCCTTGGAATTGCCGAAACGTTCGACGTAAACTGGAACCTGCTGGGCCTCAATGGAAAGTCCTATCGTTTTCCCAACCATTGCCGCCGCAATGGGAGCGCGCGCCATGCCGATCATTTTGACGAAGGGCGCGCCCATCGCCAGGCCCTTGAATATTTGGTCCTCAAATGTAAATCCGCCGTTCACGGCGATAGCGGGCAGGTATTTTTTCTTTTCCGCCAGCTGTTTCGCGTATTGATATACAAGGGAATGCAACTCCACGGGGGGGACGCCCCATTCGTTCATCATCCGCCACGGGCTCATCCCCGTGCCGCCGCCGGCGCTGTCCACGGTAAGCAAATCCAGTTTGTATTTGGAGGAAAAAGCGATGGCTCTGGCCAGATCAACGGGACGATAAGCGCCAGTTTTGAGAAAGATATATTTCGCTCCGGCTTTCCGCAAGCGATTAATGGTTGAGGCAAAAGATTCTTCCGTTACCATGCCGACACGCGAGTGCCTTTCAAACTCTTTGAATGCCCCTTGTTCAAAAGCTTTAATGACATTCGGATCATAAGGGTTCGGCAGGACGATATATCCACGATCATGCAGCATCTGTGCTTTCTTTAAATCCTTGATTTTTACTTCACCGCCTATATCTTTCGCGCCCTGACCCCACTTAAGCTCCACGCACTCGACGCCGAGCTTTTCGATGGCATATTCATGCACTTTCAAGCGGCCGTCTTCCACGTTGGCCTGTACGACAATAGCGCCATAACCGTTGCTCTGGTAATCTCTGTAGAGAGTAACCCGGCGTTTTAAATCAACTGTGTCGATGATTTTGCCGTTCTTGAATTTGGCCTCGGGATCCATGCCGACGACGTTTTCCCCGATAGTAAGGCCGGTTCCCGCTAGGGCGGAACCTAAGGCCAGTCCTTCCCAGTTATTTTTGGCAATGTTGGTTGAGCCGATCCCAGAAATGATCCACGGGAGACGGAATTTTATGCCTTTATCGTGGCCGATGGCCACCTCAAGATTAACGGCCGGAAAGATGGCTTTGTCGCTGTCGGCTTCAATACCGTGTGCGCCGGTGGCTGTTCCCATAATATTAAAGTGCGAATAGTCGACAGGATATTTCTTCTCGCCGGCGCAAGTTATTACACCAAAGGGTTGGGGATATATAACTTCATGGCCGCGGTAAGCTGATTTGCCTATTTCACACATGCCTATGCAACCGTCGATACATGTTACACACATACCCGAAGTTGACGTTATCGACTCCTCGGTTCTGTTTTTGGTAAGTGTTGCGCTTGAGGTGTTTATTCTTGAAAAAGACATATATAAATACTCCTTTCTGGGTTTAAGCTTTTTTTATTTCGCACGCCACGCAGGGTGACATGTAACACATCATGTCGTGGAACTGTTCCTTCTCGATGCAAGGCGGCGCCAGGTTCGCGCAACCACCGCAGATAGCTTTTCCCGGTTCTGTATACGTGCAGCGGGTTTGACAGGCGGGGCAGACTTCTATACAGCCGCCGCAGAGCCGGCACACTTCGGATTTAATGTCAAACGGTGTGCCAATGCTCCTGTTTTGCCCGCGGCCGCGGAATCCTATGGCTCCGGCCATCATTTGTTCCTTGCACATCCGCACGCATAATCCGCAGAGAATACAGTCTTCGTACTCCTGGCGGAATCGCTGCTGGCGCACGTTATGCCGGGATGCGATATCCTGGATAGTCTTGGACTGCGGACAGGACGCGAGCAAAAGTTCGATGATTATTCTTCTTGCCTTGAGGACGCGTTCAGAGGCGGTTCTCACCTTAAGACCATCTTCAACGGGATAGGTGCAGGAGGAAACTAGTTTAGCGGCAGATCCTTCGCCGATTTCGACCACGCAGAGCCTGCATGCCCCGTAAGGTGAAAGCCCTTCTTTATGACACAGCGTCGGGATGGGAAAGCCGTAAAACTTTGCTGCCTCGAGAATTGTAGTGCCCTTTTCCACTGATACGGGCAAACCATTTATTGTCAGATTAATCATGTTGCACACCTCCCATGGCGACAGCCATTGGTTGTCCGATCGTTTGCTTGCTGGTGAAAGCGAGATCACAGCGCAGGCAACGTCTGCATTCTGCACGTGCCTGATCTTCCGGCAAGGCCATGGTGACTTCACGGAAGTTCTTTATTCTTGCTGAAGGCGGCAGCACCGCGGGCTCGACGCGTCTTAATGCCTGGGCCGCCGTCTCGTCGACTGCGGCTGGTTCGATAAAGATACTAGGTAGCTTAGGCGTGGCCGGTATTGTCAATGGCTTGTTTTGCAAAAAACGGTCAATACTTTGTGCGGCTTTTTTGCCAGTGGCGATGGCGTCAATCACGGTGTTGGGACCAGTCACCAGGTCACCACCCGCGAACACGCCTTTCATGCTTGTCTCCAGAGTTTTTCTGTTGATCTTGATTCTGCCGCCCTTATCGATTTCCAGACCCATGTGAGCAAGGAATTCGCTTTTTGGTTTTTCGCCGATAGCCACTATCAGGGTGTCCAGTTCCAGTCTGAATTCGCTTCCGGGAATCGGGGTGGGCTTGCGACGACCTGAGGCATCTATCTCGCCGAGACGGTTTTTAATGCATTCAATTCCCACCACGCGGCCTTCTTTAGAATAAATCTTGATGGGCGTCACAAGAGTTTCCAACTCGACGCCTTCACGGATAGCTGCCTCAATTTCTTCCTGACGGACATGGATTTTGACTGGCGAGATTAGGGTTTCAATTCTCACGCCTTCTTCAAGGGCCGCGTCAATTTCTTCTTCATAAGCAGGCATCTCTTCACGTGTGCGTCGATAGAGAAGAGACACACTGATGACCTCTTTCTGCCGCAGCGCCACTCTGGCGGCATCCACTGCTGAATTCCCTCCGCCGATGACGCCCACATGACCCCGCGCAAGTTCCTCGCCTCTCATGTTGAATGCTTTCAAAAACTGTATGGAAGGAAAAACGCCTTCGACGTCTTCATTTTCCAGATTCAGAGGCCAGCTTTCATGCGCCCCAATGGACAGAAATATCGCACTGAATTTTTGCTGCAGATCCTGGATAGTCAAATCTTTCCCCAGTGCTCTCCCGTATTCCACTTTGATGTTTTTGTTGAGAAGGGTTTTGATTTCTTTCTCCACGATGTTTTTGGGTAGCCGATATGACGGCAGCGAGCAAGACAGCATGCCGCCCGGTCTGTCTTCCGCTTCAAAGACGGTGACCCCGTATCCGAGGAGAGAAAGACAATGAGCCGCGGTAACTCCTGCCGGTCCGGCGCCGACTACGGCGATTTCTTGTTTCTTTTTCCTTCCCAACTTCGGTTTATAGGCAGAAGAATCAATTCTGTCGGTGACAAACCGTTTGATGGCACGGATGCCGACGGCCTCTCCGCCGCTTATGCCCAGATTGCAGCGGCTTTCGCATTTGCGGTCACATACCCGAGAGCTAACGGCGGGAAACGGATTGGCCGAACGGATCACACGGTAAGCTTCCTCGTATTCGCCTTTTTCCACAAGGGCAACATAGTGCCACGGTTCAGTGTCCACGGGACATGCCGCCTGACAGGGGGCTCCGGTGAGTTCTTTACAGACGAAAGCATCGCATCGTTTGTCGTTGATATGCCGTTCATATTCGTCACGGAAATATCTCAACGTGCTCAAAACGGGATTTGCCGCGGTTTGGCCAAGACCGCACATGGTGGTATCCTTCACAGTTTGCGCAAGTTCATCTAGAAGGATGAGGTGCCCGGAAGTCCCTTTGCCCCGCGTGATGTCTTCCAGAATTTCATGTAAACGCTGTGTTCCTTTACGGCAAGTAAAACACTTCCCGCAGGATTCATCTTTCAGAAAATTCATAAAATATTTGGCGACATCCACCATGCAGGTGTTTTGATCCATGACAATCATACCTCCCGATCCCATAATGGATCCGGCCTTTGCCAGGCTGTCGTAGTCTATGGGCAAGTCGAACATTGAAGAAGGTATGCAGCCGCCAGATGGGCCACCGGTCTGTATGGCTTTAATTTTAGCTGATCCCGAGGGGCCACCGCCGATATCATAAACCA
>ERZ1026800.2347-NODE-2347-length-10395-cov-3.463479_pt1 | contig 10395 bp, 10 predicted proteins | sample MGYA00520873_ERZ1026800 | MGnify/ENA primary metagenome ERZ1026800 (study PRJEB33270, sample SAMEA104284475) | anaerobic digester metagenome | biome: Anaerobic digester microbiome; feature: mesophilic sludge digester; material: Anaerobic digester biomass...
ATTCCAACCATTCCTTGAACAAATAAATTTACCCGCATCACTAATCTCAAGATTTGATTTATTTTTTATGATCAGAGATATTTTGGATAAAACCCAAGACGCCAAAATATCAGAACACATTCTAAAAACACACCAAAGTGGAGAAAAATTAATGCAATACGAAAAAAAAGGAGTTTCTCTAAAAAAAGAAGAAAGAGAAGAAATTGATAAAATTTTAAATGTAAATGGGAATGAAAATCCTAAGTTGCCAACAGAAGAAGATAAAAATAATCAAACATCTTCAAAAACAGAGCTAAAAAACCGAATTAATATCATTGTTCAAACGATTAAAAAGCAGATTCGTTTTGATATTTTCAGAGGGCAGTTTGGATTAACGTTAATCCTCCTATTTTTCTTTCACATCGCACAATATCTACCGACTCCCATATTCCCTGTCTATTCGGTAAGGGTCCTGAAACTAAACGATCAAGTCATCAGCATGGGTACAGCCTTTTTTAATTTGGCAGTGTTTTTGGGTTCCACTCAATTTCCAAGATTGATACGCAAGTATAGAACGAATGTATTAACCGGATCTGGTTTGATGATCCTGGCAGTGTTCCCAATCCTGTTATCTCTGGCAAAGGGTGCCCCGTTATATTTATTTGCAAACATTATTGGTGGTTTGGGATGGTCTGTATGTGTAAGCTCAATTTTCACATACTTATTGGAAAGCATCCCCGATTCGGATAAATCAGCACATCTGGCATGGTACAGCCTGGCTATCAATGCCGCTATCCTTATAGGATCTTTAGGAGGTCCATTGGTCGGTAATTGGATTGGATTGAAACCAGTATTACTTCTATATGCTTTGATCCGATTTGGAGTCGGATTTACCATAGCCCGGAAGGGTTAGATGGGGTACAATCCATCGCATGGCAGTGAAAGTAGTCGCGAAAAATCGAAAAGCTCATTTTGAATATTTTTTGCTGGAGCGATTTGAAGCAGGAATATCATTACAGGGAAGTGAAATAAAGTCCATTCGAGCTGGACAAATAAGCCTGGCAGAATCATATGTGGATGTTTATGAACATGAAGCCTGGCTGGTGAATGCCCATATCGCGCCATATGACCCTGCGAGCAGGATGAACCATGATCCCAAACGCCCCCGAAGGTTGTTGTTACACAAACGGGAAATCCGGGAGTTATGGGAGTCTGTCCGCCAAAAGGGTGTGACAGTCATTCCTGTTCAGATGTACTTAAAAGACGGCAGGGCAAAATTGGAGATAGCTATCGCCCGGGGTAAAAAATTGTTTGACAAGCGACACGAAATTGCCAAACGGGACCAGGAACGGGAAATTGCAAGGGAACAACAACGACGATAAATCCCATAGATGAGAATAATTATGTTGAAGAGTCCGTGGATTGCATTTATTATCACTTTTTTTATTGCCATTGCCTGGTTGAGAATCAACAATTGGGCTGCCAGCCATGGATGGGTGGATAATAAAATTAGCCGAAAAATTATTCATGTCGGTACAGGACCGATTTTTGTGATTTGTTGGCTGCTTTTTCCTGATCATTCCATTTCACGCTACCTGGCAGCCATTATTCCTGGTTTGATTACCCTTAATTTTTTATTTATTGGGATGGGTATTATTAAAGATACCGATTCTGTTCAAGCCATAAGTCGGACTGGAGATCACCGGGAAATATTACGCGGGCCACTTTATTATGGGATTGTCTTTGTAATTCTAACAATCGTTTTTTGGAAGGAATCTTTCCTGGGCATCATCGCATTGATGATGTTATGCGGTGGCGATGGAATTGCAGACATATTTGGCAGAAAAATTATGAGTCCGCACTTGCCTTGGTCACGTGTAAAGACAGTTTCTGGTTCGATTGCAATGTTTTTGGGGGGATGGACATTTACGCTGCTTGTTTTATATATTTTCATCCAAGCTGGTGTGTGGAATACGCAATGGGTGAATTTAGTCTTACCTATCATGATGATTGCTTTTGTTTGCATGCTGATTGAATCTATACCGATCAAGGATATTGACAATATTACAGTACCAATAACAGCATTGGTATTGGGTACATTATTCATCAAATAAGGAGTTGGCTTTGATTTCTTTGGATGGGCATACTCTAACTTTGGAGCAGGTGGTTAAGGTCGCTCGTTTTAACGAAAGGGTGGAAATTAGCAAGGATGGATTGGAGGCATTGAGAAAATCCAGGGAATTCCTGGAATCGATATTGGAAACTGGCAAACCAGTTTACGGGATCAATACCGGCTTTGGTATATTTTCTGACAAGCGAATTCCTGATGAAGAAAGTGCTCAGCTTAGCCGTAATTTGATTCTGAGCCACGCGGTATGCACCGGCGATCCCATGCCCAAAGAGGTGGTACGAGCTGCGATGCTTATTCGCGCAAACGCATTGACAAAAGGTCACTCCGGGGTGCGTGTCGAGATTGTTCAGACATTACTTGATATGTTAAATGCAGATTTGATCCCGGTTATTCCATCACAAGGTTCTTTGGGCTCATCTGGAGATTTGGGACCTTTATCGCATCTGGCGTTGGTATTATCCACAGACGAGCTTGACCGGGATGAAGATTCAGGTTTTGCTGAATATCATGGACAAGTTTTATCTGGCAAGCAAGCAATGAAAGATGCCGGGATACAACGTCTTTTTTTGGGTCCAAAAGAAGGATTGGCGTTAAATAATGGCGCTACATTTTCCGTTGCCATGGGAGCCCTGACTTTATGGGACGCGTTATATTTGTCCCAAGTAGCTGATAAAGCATTGGCATTGAGTATGGAAGCCTTGTTTGGATGCAGCCGGGCGTATGACCATCGACTTCATGAAATTAGAGGACATCCTGGACAAATGGTTGTTGCCCGGCATGTACTGGAGTTGATTCATGGCAGCACATTTGTGAATTCAACCGGGCGGGTTCAGGATGCTTATTCATTGCGCTGTGCTCCCCAAATCCATGGTGCCATACGGGAAACCATAGATTTCGTTTCAGGGGTGATAAAACGAGAACTCAATGCTGCCACCGATAATCCATTATTGTTCGAGCCAGACGAAGCCATTTCTGGTGGAAATTTTCATGGAGAACCCATCGGGCTCGTCATGGATTACCTAGGCATTGCCATTTCTGAATTAGCTGCCATCTCCGAGCGGCGAACATTTCGTTTAACAGATGGAAAACTAAATGATGGTTTGCCACCCATGCTGGTAGATAACCCAAAGGCTGCCGGTTTAAACTCAGGATTGATGATGCCTCAATATACAGCAGCATCTCTCGTGCTTGAAAATCAAACCCTGGCTCACCCCGATTCGGTACATTCTCTACCAACATCCGGAGAGCAGGAAGATCATAATGCGAATTCGATGACAGCAGCCCGGCATGCTAGATTGATTATTGATAACACGACACATGTACTGGCAATCGAGTTGTATTCAGCTGCGCGTGGGATAGATTTACGGAAACGCAATCATCCCAATTTGGTATTAGGGGATGGAACAAAGCAAATCCATCAGTTGATTCGAGATGTGGTACCATATCAAGCTGGGGATGCCTGGTGGAATCCAGAAATTAACAAAGTGAAATCGTTGATTATTTCCCATGTAATATAATGGTTGACCAATTCTTGACAATAAAGTATCTGCCAGTTCCGGGATCAAAATCGAATGTTGAATAAAAAAATTTCACGACGCGATTTTCTTAAATTAGGGATGGCTTGCACGGGTGCTGTTGCCATATCTCCTTTTTCGAGGAGAAAAGCGTTTATGCAGGAATTTCCCCAGGCAAAAAGGTTGGGAAGGGTACTGGCAAAATTGGATTTAAAATCCAAACCATCCTTAGATAGCGAATCAGTTGGGGTTTTGTACGATGATGCGATTGTCGTATGGGACAGGGAAGTCATGGGAGATCCATTTCCAATGTATCCGACAAATCGCAGATGGGTGGAAACACCTGATGGGTATTTACCAGCTCCTCTGGTGCAGCCTGTTTTGAATTTACCCAATCAGCCACTGGATCAGATACCCGTGACAGGTGATGAAAAAGGGATGTGGGCGGAAGTAACAGTACCGTATGTTATTGGATATCTTGACGCAAAAGCACCATCTTCTCCAATATTGAAGGATCTTCCTCCTGATCGTTATCGTTTATATTACAGCCAGGTATATTGGATTGATGATGTACAGGTCAACTCTGCAGGGACGAAGCTATACCGGGTTGGAGAAAAACATGGCAGTTACGGGGATGTTTTTTGGGCGTTGGCTGAAGGATTTCGACCCATCTACGAAGATGATATCAAACCGATCCACCCGGATGTGGAAGATAAAAAAGTGGTTATAAACCTGACAAAACAAACTTTGTCATGTTATGAGGGAAATCAGGAGGTTTATTTCTGTCGCATCTCATCTGGCGCAAAATATGATGCGTATGGAAATGTTGTGGATAAGTGGGCGACTCCATTGGGTGAAAATCATGTAATTAATCGAAAATTCCTTTCCCTTCATATGGCTGGAGGAAGTGCAGCATCGGGTTATGAATTGTTTGGTGTGGCATGGGTTTCCATTTTCGCATCCGGGGGTGTAGCGATTCATTCAACTTACTGGCACAATAATTATGGAGAACCGATGTCTCACGGTTGCGTCAATGTCAATCCTGAAGATGCCCGGTTTATTTATCGTTGGTCAAAACCATTTGTACCTTATATGGAGGGAAAAAAGGAAGTAATGGGATACGAGAATGTCACCAAAGTATCCGTGATTGAGATGGTGTAAATGATCGATCAATTATCCTTGGGGATCGCTTTCCTGACAGGATTGGCTTCCTTTTTATCACCATGTGTACTGGCATTGGTGCCAGCATACATTGGATATCTGGGCGGAAGATCCCTGGGCAATGGAATGAGTGGTGATGCCAATAACCGTATTAACACCTTGATCCATGGCTTGGTATTTATTGCTGGATTTTCCTTGATTTTTATATTGTTGGGATTAACAGCATCTGCAATCGGATCCTTATTATTGGAAATTCGTCCCTGGTTGGTTCGAATTGGTGGACTGATTGTAATTGTATTTGGTCTTCATATGACAGGAATCGTGCGAATCTCTTTGTTGGAATATGATCTACGACCTCAAACAAAAATTGATCAGAAGCGCGGTTTACTTTCTTCTTTTCTGATGGGGATTATTTTCTCGGTTGGCTGGTCACCCTGTACAGGACCCATACTTGGAGGGATCCTGATGCTGGCGATGAATTCAGCCAATATGAATAAAGGTTTATTACTGCTGACAGCCTATTCAATGGGTCTTGCTATTCCATTTTTGGTAGCAGCCATGGGAATTGGCTGGGTGTCAGGTCTGCTAAAACGTTTTCAAAAAATGACCAGATATATTGAAATTGGAATGGGAATATTATTGATTATTATTGGCATCATGTTGACATTAGGAATCTATCAACTTCTGTCAAAATTTGCTCCAATCATCAATATTCCATTGTAGGAAATTTATGAGCACAGTCACTCTTTTTTATCGTAATCAAGCCCATTCAGATGAAGTTAAAGTGATGCTGGAAGAACTTCAGGCAGAAATTCCTTTTTCTCTGGTTGTCATTGATGTCATGAAAGATGATGTTTTACGGGATATCTACCAGGATATTGTTCCCATTGTGAGGGCAGGTCCTTTTCAATTAAAATATCCCTTCACAAAGCAGGAGCTGGTTGTGATGATACATTCAGCAAACGACCGGGAAACTCATCTGGAAGCCGTAGGTGATTCAAAATTCAAGAAAAGAAAAGAGCGTGGTTCAAAAATCAGCAATACTGATCGGGTAACAGGTTGGTTTTCAAAAAATTATATGGGACTCGTGATTGCTATTCTATTAATTTATGTGGGTTTACCATTTTTGGCACCTGTATTAATGCATAGTGGGGCAATCAAATCAGCAAATGTGATTTATAAGATGTACAGTGTTCTATGCCATCAGATGGCATTCAGATCATGGTTTTTATATGGATATCAGGCTGCATATCCAAGTGAATTAGTGCATGTGGACAATCTCGATAGTTATGAAATGATCACAGGTCAAACCGGGATCAGGAATCAAAATGAATTTAATATTGATCAATATATTCTACAAGCACGAAATTTTGCAGGCAATGAAATTGTTGGTTACAAGGTTGCCCTTTGCGAACGGGATATTGCGATGTATGGCAGCATGTTAATGTTTGGAATAATATTCACGGTAAATGGGAGAAAAATCAAACCATTATCATGGAAGATATGGATATTAATTGGCTTGTTACCCATTGCCCTGGATGGCATCAGCCAGCTGCCAGGTTTTTTACAGTGGATGAATGGGAATATTCCATTTCGGGAAAGTACCCCATTAATACGAACGATAACCGGAACTTTATTTGGTATTACAACGGGATGGTATTTATTTCCAGTAATAGAAGAAACGATGTTGGAAACCCGGAGATTATTGACCTGGAAATATGCCAGGGTTGATCAGGTGGGTACGGTAAAAGATTAAAATGGCGTACATATCAACTGATGGCGTTCAGCGATATCAATTTGAAATATTCCAAAATTACCCAATCGTCCATGGAATATTTTCCAGACAAGGTGGAGTTAGTCCTCAACCATGGTCATCATTAAATCTGGGTGGAACCGTTGGGGATGTTCGGGAAAACGTGATTGAAAACCGAAAACGGATTTTCGACTCCATTAAGCGGAAAATTGAGACTCATTATGATGCATGGCAGGTCCATGGCATTCATGTAATACGGGCTGTGACACCAAGGAATGGGGCTCCCCATGTTCCTGGGGATGCAATCATTACCAATAATCCAGCAATTACACTGCTTATGCGATTTGCTGATTGCGTACCCATATTGTTGTATGATCCGGATCATCATGCCATCGGAATTGTACATGCCGGCTGGCAAGGGACCGTAAAAAGGACTGTTCAATATGCTTTGAGATCCATGCAGGATAATTTTCAGACAAAACCGGCATCAATCATTGCTGGGATTGGACCTTCCATCGGACCTGACCATTATGAAGTAGGAATTGATGTGGTTGAACAAGTTGGGCATGTTTTTCCGAACAATTCTGATATCTTGAAAAAAAATCCAGTTGAACAATATTATTTGGATTTATGGAAAGCCAATCAATATTTACTCGAAGAGATGGGTGTAAAAAAAATCCAGGTTGCTGAAATTTGTACAGCATGTCATACTGATATGTGGTATTCTCATCGTGCCGAAAAGGGGAAAACGGGGAGATTTGGGGCAATCATTGCGTTGGAGAAGGATTAATGGGTATTACTACTGAAAACATACGGAAAAATTATGATCTTGTAATGGAAAAAGTTGAGAATGCATTGAATTTAATTCATGATCGACCCATTCAAAAGGTGGAGATTATTGTAGTCAGTAAAGGACAACCCGCCGAGATAATTCATAGGGCTTATCACGCCGGGATTCGGAAATTTGGAGAAAATTACCCGGATGAAACACTAAAGAAAATCCCTGAGATTACGGATTGTCCCAATATTGAATGGCACATGATTGGTCATTTGCAAAGTCGAAAAATCCCCATCGTTACCACGTATTTTTCATTTATACATTCACTTGATAACCTGAGTCATGCAAAGAAATTAAATAATGGTATGGTGAAAGCAAGTCGGAAAATACCAGTTTTACTGGAGATGAATGTCAGTGGGGAGGATAGTAAATTCGGTTTTAATGCAAGCGACCAGAAACACTGGAATGAATTACTGCCCATAATTAGAGAAATCAACCAATTACAAGGTCTGGAAATCCAAGGATTGATGACCATGCCGCCGCTCTATAATGATCCTGAAAACACGCGGCTATATTTTAAACGATTGGCTGAATTATTAACTTATTTCCAGGAACAATTTCCGGAAAATAATTGGAAACATCTCTCAATGGGAACCAGCGCGGATTATGAGGTGGCGGTTCAGGAAGGTGCGACAATGATCAGAGTTGGTCAAGCCATTTTAGGTCCACGTCCATCACGTAATTAATTGAAAAGGGTATAATCGTTTTTATGGAAACAATCATATTATTCATTCGAATATTGTTTAATATCTTAACATTGTTGGTAATCGTCAGTGTATTTATTTCTTATTTTTTGTCTCCATATCACCCCATACGATCAGCAATTGATAAAATTGTAAATCCACTATTGAATCCAATTCGCAAGCTTGTACCCTCAATACAGGGTTTAGATTTCAGCCCTTTAATATTATTAATCATTTTACAATTACTGGAATATCTATTAATTGGTTTGCTTGTGAAGATATAAGGATATGATGACAAAAGACCGAAAATTCAACCTGCATGATGGAAAAATGGGAGCAGCCATAGCAGTACGGATAACTCCCAGATCGAGCAGGAATGAAATCTCGAATATCATGGATGATGGGACGATTAAAATCAGAATTACCGCCCCCCCCGGTCGAAGGGGCAGCAAATCGTGCAGTTATTGAATTTCTGGCGAAAATCCTGGATATCGCTCCATCCAGGATTGAAATAATTGCTGGATTAACCAGCCGGGATAAATTAATATCAATATTTGATTTAACACCCGAAGAAGTTCATGAACGGATTGTCAGCCATTTATCATAAATAATAAATTTACTAATTCTCCACCTCAGGTTGAAAACCAGTAGCGACAAGCAACCAGAGAGTATGCGCTGCAGTTTCGCGCAAGGGATTTTGGGGACCCGCGATCAGGTTCAAGCATTCCTGATAACATTCCTTGTCTGGATATAATGGGACATAAGCAAGCGCATTTAAACGATCATTTGCCGAGCCATTTTTTAAAGCATCCACCAACAGGGATTTTGCGCGCGAGTCATTTGACACACCCATGCCTTGTTTACCGGCATAAGATATCATCCATGGAGAATCCATTAACCCCTGAAGAGGTGCTACCGGAGTGGTATGCCGCCCGTCATTCCGTTGTTCCAAAACATGGGCTGCTGCGTTTCTGACAACCCATTGAGCGTCGCCAACCGCCACTTTTTCCAACATTTTGATCGCCCAATCTTGATTTATCTTGGATAAACCAAAAACCACTGCACGACGGGTGAGAATGTCATCAACCTCAACTGCATTCTGAAGTACCTCATGACCCAGTGGGGGATGAAACGCAAGAGTTTCGGCGGCTGCCAGCCGTAAAGATTCCTCCCCGGTCATCAATAATTGAGTTAACGTTTGAATGGATTCACCCGTTTGAATTCCTGATAAAGCGAAACAAGCTGTCAGGCGAATGTCTGATTCTGGATCGCCCAGCAATCGATTAATGACATCCAATAATTCTCCATTTTGATAATACCCACAACCAATTGCCACAATTTGCCGCACAATGGAAGAAGGATTATTACTGAGCTGCTTTAACAGAGCCGGGATGGAAGGATCATGAGAATTAACCACAATGGCACATAATTTGGCACGCAACATTAACGGAAGACGATCCTGAGTAAGGAGTTGGATTAATTTCCTCATGTAGTTCGACCGCCAATCCGATGATGGTGAAGCAGAAATTAAAAATTTACCCACGGATAAAAATTGATGATGTAGCGGGGCTTCGTCGATTTCAAGATGATTTTGAACCAATAAACTGACGTCCGCTGTAAACGACCAATAATACTCGGCAGAATCCTGGATGCTCCAACTGGTGGATGGATCTTGAAAAGGAACAGGATTATTATCAGGTGGTTTAGAAGCGAGAAAACCAGCAATGATCGGAGTAGAGAATCCAATTAATTCAGTTGAATGTTGAACAAGGATGTCTACATCGATTAATGTCTGTAGAATGCGGTCAATGCCAGAAATTGTCTTTCCTTTTTTATTGACTTTCTTGCCTGGAACTGTATCCCCGGATAAAGGGATTAGTTTAAATTTGGACAACAATTTGCTTAATGATCCATAAGCAAGGGCACCTTTGTGATTGATAATATACTGTTGGGAAACAGCCGATAATATATCGGGTGATAATTTGTCTTTCGTACAAAAATCGATATAACTCTGTATGTATGAAATTGGATTGGATCCATCCATGGCACCTGAATAAGAGCTCCACACCAACAATGTCCACTCCAAAGGAGTTTGGTGTTGAGACAATGAAATAATTGCAGGATTAATGACTTGAGGATCCAAAACCTGTATGCCGGAATTTTTATTTAATATGGGATGAATATCCTTCGTCCAGCAATCAGACCATTTTTGTAAAAACAAAGTGTGATGATCGCGCCCCCAAGTCGACAGACACACGGGAATGAAGCCGAGTGCAGGTAAACAACCTAAATAATTAGTATCTGCGGTTGTTATAATTCGTAACCCCGGATATTTT
>ERZ1026800.2351-NODE-2351-length-10366-cov-1.867858_pt1 | contig 10366 bp, 7 predicted proteins | sample MGYA00520873_ERZ1026800 | MGnify/ENA primary metagenome ERZ1026800 (study PRJEB33270, sample SAMEA104284475) | anaerobic digester metagenome | biome: Anaerobic digester microbiome; feature: mesophilic sludge digester; material: Anaerobic digester biomass | place...
TTTAAACAGAAAAGAAAGAAAATTTCCAATATTTTAAAACCGATTATCGATCCAGCAATTTTAAATGCTACTGGATTTCCCATTATAAAGAGGCCAGAAGATCAGGACAAATGGGTAGTAAAAAAATTGGGCCGGGGTAGAAACCCTGGCCCGTTTTTAATCCGTACCCTATGAAAACTATCGTAAATGTATAAAAATTGTACATGATTTTTTAAAAAAGAAAAAAATTAATTTTCAATTTTCACACTTAATAATTTTGATTATTTATCTTTTATTAGTTATTTTACCCTTGTATTTTTCAGGAATTATTGGCCATCCTTTAAATACAATTTTAGGAATTGATAAACTTATTTTTGGAACATTTTTGGGAATTATCTTATTTTATTTGGCTAATTATTTAAATAATTATTTAAAATCTAAAAATAATAATAAAGTTTATTTTGCTTATCAAAAAGTAATTATTCCAGTAGGAATTTTATTAATTAGCAGTTTAATTATTTTTTTAATATTAAAATAATTAACTTCCTTGTATTCAATCTCAAATGCACTATCACTATCTATATATTTTGATGAAAGTACAACATCAGAAACAGAGACAATTGTTGAGAGTGCTTCACCTCTAAAACCCATTGTTAAAAGGTTATTAAGATCCTCCAATGAAGATATTTTACTTGTTGTATGAGGCTTAAATATATCAGCAAGGCTTTCTTTTGGTATTCCACTCCCATTATCACTAACCTCAATTAAATCTATTCCCCCATTTACAACTTTAATCTGAATTTTTGTGGCACCAGCATCAATACTGTTATCAACTAGCTCCTTTACTACAGATGCAGGCCTTTCAACAACCTCTCCCGCTGCAATTTTATTAACCACATCTTGTGATAGCTCATTTAATACATATTTATTCATATTGATAATATTTTAACACACAAGTGCAGTAATCTGTTAAAATTAGCAGTATGGAAGAAAAATTCAACTTAATATCAAAATATTCTCCTTCTGTAGATCAGCAAAAAGCTATAGATGAGTTAATTCAAAACTTTAAAAAGGGCCAAGAGAAACAAGTACTGCTTGGTGTAACAGGTTCAGGAAAAACATATGTAATGGCTAACATAGTGGCTCAGCTTCAAAAGCCAACATTAGTTCTTTCACATAACAAGACATTAGCAGCACAACTGTATGAGGAATTTAAAGAGTTTTTTCCTGATAATGCTGTAAAATATTTTGTTTCATACTATGACTACTACCAGCCAGAAGCATATATTCCATCAAGAGACCTTTACATTGAAAAAGAGTCTGAGGTAAATGAGGAAATTGAAAAATTAAGACTAAGTGCAATGAATGCTGCTAGAACAAGAAGAGATACTATTGTTGTTGCAAGTGTCTCATGTATTTACAATATTGGAAGTCCTGATAACTATGAAAACAAATCATTTGAGGTAAGAGTTGGAGAGAATATTGATATGGGTAAACTTGCTCGTGATTTGACATTTTTAAGATATGAGAGAGAATCAACTGATTTAATTTCAGGTACATTTTTAATTAGGGGAGATACTATAGAAATATACATGCCATATGAGGATTTCCCTGTAAGAATTGAGTTTTGGGGTAATAGGATTGAAAGAATTTCATACATTGAGCCTGTATCAAAAAAGGTTATTTATGATGTTGATAATATTGATATATTTCCTGCTACACCACTTGTATATGATGCTGATACAATGGCAAGGGCAGTTACAAATATTGAGAAAGATTTAGAACAAAGAACTGCATTTCTTAGAAATATTGGCAAAGAAGTTGAAGCTCAAAGACTTGAACAGAGAACTAGATATGATATTGAAATGATGACACAAATTGGGTTTTGTAAAGGAATGGAAAACTACTCTATATATTTTGATGGAAGAAAAACAGGCCAACCTCCTTTTACTTTACTTGATTACTTCCCAAGTGATTATCTTCTGTTTATTGATGAATCACATATTACCGTTCCTCAAATTGGAGGAATGTATAACGGGGACAGAGCAAGAAAAACGAATCTAGTCGAGCATGGGTTTAGACTTCCTTCTGCATATGATAACAGGCCTCTTAATTTTAATGAGTTTAGACAAAAACAAGGTACTACAATATACTTTTCTGCAACACCAGATGAATGGGAGATTAGAGATAGTAGAAATACTGTTGTAGAACTTCTAACAAGACCTACAGGTCTTCTTGATCCTAAGGTAGAGGTCAGAAAAACAAAAAATCAGATTGATGATGTTATTTCAGAAGTAAGAAAGAATGTAGAAAGGAAAGAAAGAGTATTAATCACAACATTAACTAAAAGAATGGCAGAAGATTTAACTTCATACTTGGCAGATTTTGATATAAAGGTGGCATATTTACACTCTGATATTGATACTGTTGAAAGGGTTGAAATATTAAGGAATTTAAGACTCGGTGAATTTGATGTCCTTGTTGGAATAAACTTGTTAAGAGAGGGTATTGATCTCCCAGAGGTATCTCTTGTAATAATACTTGATGCTGACAAGGAGGGGTTTTTAAGATCTAAGATTAGTCTTGTTCAGACAATAGGGAGAGCTGCTAGGCACATTAATGGTAGAGTAATTATGTATGCAGATACAATTACTGAAAGCATGAAATATGCAATAGATGAAACAAATAGGAGAAGAAAATATCAGGAAGAATACAATAGAATACACAATATTACACCTACCAGTATAAAAAAAGAAATTAGAGATTCTCTTGTAAAAAAAGATGATGATCAAAAGAAAGATTTAGATATTGAAATAGAGAAGCTAAGTGAAAAACAAAAGAAAATGCTAATTAAAGATTTAAGAGCAAAAATGCTTCTTGCAGCAGATAATCTACAATTTGAAAAAGCAGCAGAGTTAAGGGATAAAATAAAAGAGCTGAGTATTTAGCCCAGCTCTTTTTAATTTCCAAATAACTATTAATAATTATCTATAGAAATTCTCTCTTCTATTGCCTTCCTCTCTCTGAGGTCTTGCAATAGAGACATTGATTGCTCTGCCATCAAGCTCTTTTCCGTTAAGCTCTTCCATTGCTTTCTGAGCTAACTCTTCAGAAGCCATTGTAACAAATCCGAAGCCTTTTGATCTTCCTTTGAATTTGTCAACAATTACTTTTGCTTCTGTTACTTCTCCAACAGTGGAGAAAAGCTGAGACAAAGTCTCATCTGTGGTATCCCATGACAGGTTCCCAACAAAAAGTTTGTTTTGCATTTAATTATAAATAAAAAATAAACAGACTACGGATAAGCACACTTTTTAAGGTAACCTACACGGGGTGTTAATGCATTAACACCTTTCTTAACATAGACATTTAATTATACCATATTTAATATAAATACAATACGACCTCAATTTGATATACTCTATTTCATGAGAATAAAGTACTTAATAAATAAAGATCCTAGGGTAAAGGATTTTAATATATTAATAAAGAATAATTTTCCAAACCTTCTTACAGAAAAGAAACCTGATCTATATCTTGTTGCAGGGGGTGATGGTGCTATGCTCCATGCAATTCATAAAACAATTGATAAAGGAATTCCATATTTAGGTAAAGCAATGGGTACTTTTAACTTCCTTATGAATCAGTTTGATGATGATATACAAACAATAAATAAAATATTGAACGATGAGATAAAAATAGATACTCTTTCTTCACATGCTATACAGGTATATTTAAATAGAAAGAAGCTTGGAGAGGCTGTAAATGATGTTATTCTAGGCGACAAAATTACCAGCTATTTTACTTTTAATATTTCAACAGAACAGAAAGATTTTGATAACTTTGAAATAAAAGGAGGTGGTATTTGCATAAGTACTACAATTGGTTCTACTGCATTTAATTATAATAATGGGGGGAGAATTCTTCCTCTTGATTCAGATCTTCTGTCAGTTACTGGTGTTGTATGCAATAGATATTTAAATGATATTATTCCTTTTCAAAAAATCCATATTAAAGCAAATGGGACAAAAATATATCTTTCTAACATACAGACAGGAGTATTAAATGAGGGTGATACTCTACTTCTTAAAAAGGGTAGTGAGATAAAAATAGGATTTCTAAATAAAAATGAATTCTTAAAAAGAAGAATTGATTTATCACATAGATTTAGAAAATAGCTAATGAATAAACTTAGAGCCAAGATAAACTACATAGAATACAATAATTACTAATCCTGATACCCAGTTAAGTGCTTTATTCTTCCCAAGTAGTTTCATTTCAACCAATAAACCAAATATTACTATCATATTTAAAATTCCGAAATAATAAATATCATTTAATGCCTCTTGATTAAGAGCAATTGGAGTTATAACAGCTGGAAGTCCTGCACCAAGTGCAATGTTTGCAATTGTACTCCCAAATACATTCCCAACAATAATGTCTGTATATCCCTTCTTTGCAGATCTAATTGATGTATAAATCATAGGAATTGATGTTCCAATACCAATAATTGTAAGTCCAAGGACATATTCAGAAATATTAAAATCCAATACTAATCTCCCTGTTATGTTATTAAGGCATAATGAAGAAAGAGTTAAGAGCAAAAAACCACATATAATGTATAACAAAGATTTTAAAATAGTTAATCCTTCTGTAGTAATTGTTGATATAGTACTTGTATCAACATCAATCTCTTCCTTATCTGCATCTTTTAATCTTTCCCTAACGGAATATTGATAAATAATAAATAGAGCAAATATATATGCAAAAAGTAATATTAATCCTTCTCCTCTAGTTATCTTTGAATCAAGCATAAAGCAGGTAAGAAGAGAACATATTCCTAAATATATAGGTATTTCTTTTTCAAAAACCTCATATTTTGTAACAATGGTAAGAAGGAGTGCAGGAATACCAAAACCTAGTCCTATATTTACAAAATTTGTACCAAGTGCATTACCGATAGCAACATCAACCCCATTTGAATTTCCTAAAACTAAAAACAAATTAACTGCAATAGTGGGAAGACCTGTACCCAATGCTATTATAGTTGAGGCAATAACAAGCTCACTCACATTAAGCCTTCTTGCTAATGCTACAGCTCCTTTCATTACCCACTCTGACCCAATAATCAGAAGAAAAAAGCATATACAAAGTATTATTATATCAATAAATATATTCATAAGATGATTGTTAAAAATGGTTGCGGGACATAGATTCGAACTATGATTCTCGGCTTCAAAGGCCGGTGTCCTACCTTTAGACGATCCCGCAAAATTCTTTTAGATTATACTACACTAAATATATCATTGAAATATTAATACTTTCATATTATCTTGTATATATGAGAAAAAAGAAAAATAAGAAAGAAAGAAGTCCAATACTTATGCCTAAGGCACCAGTAAAAGCAGATATAAAAAGAAGAAAGAAGAGTAAGATACATATAAAAGATGTATTCAAGAAGAAAAATAACAAATATACAGTAAGAAAAAGAAAAAACAACCTTTTTAAATATATCGCTCTCCTCTTAATTGTAGGAGCAGTTGGAGGAGTTCTTTACCTTGCTGTTAACTATATTATTCAACTTAGACAAAATGCATATGGAGAAAAAGAATATGCTATTGAAAATGTAATTGGTTTAAAAGATATCCCAACATATCCAAACTCATATTTTCTATTTAAAGACAACCTGAATGATTCTGTTGTTAAAGAGTTTATTTCGTCTGGAAAATCTGTATATAGATTACCAAAGGAGACAACACAAAAAAATGTTGAAGAATATTATACTGAAAAGCTAAAAAATCTTGGCTGGGAACTTGTACAAAATGTCCCTATTGGGACACCAGATAAAAAATATGGTATGTATTGGGTAAAGAATGGTATTGGATTAAGAATATATGTTAAATACAAAGATATATGGTACGAGACTCTTACCGAAAGTGATGCAAGAGAGGCTTTAAGCAGGCTTGTAAAAGAAGAAATTGAAAGAGAGATGTTAATGGCAAGTTCAGAGAAACAAACATTACTCCCTGATTATCCATGGAAAATTGAGATTCCAAAAGAATATCTTATTAAATATTTCCCAACTACCCTAGATGAATTAAGAGGTGTATCATTTCAAAAACTTGGAAGTAGTGAAATAGTTGAGATATACCCTATGGGAAAATGGAAAGAAAAAGATTTAGATGCATATCTTTATGATTACTGCCAGATTAAGAAAGAACAAGAAATTAGCTGTGGAATATTGAATAGTGTTCCTGTTTCATTTAGGGATACAATAGGGCTAAAATCAACATTACAGATAAACTCTGTAAATACAACTGCATATACTGTTGCAAATACATATAATTCAATTGTATATGTAATATCTTCATCTCAAGCAGATTCGCCTCTGCTTGGATATATTATTGAAAACATCAAACCTTTTAATGCTGATGATTAGAAAAGTATTTTAAAATTTCCTCAGCAACTCGCTTATTCTTTACAACAGGATATATGTCTTCATAACTTGCTTTTTTAATATTTTCAACACTCTTAAAATTCTTTAAAAGCTCCTTTTTTCTTTTCTCTCCTACACCTTCAATATTATCTAACTCAGACTTCTTAGATTCTTTAATACTCCTTTTCCTAAAATATGATATTGCAAATCTATGTGCCTCATTTCTAAGGTCTATTAATATTTCAGGACTTGCTATATCTATTCTGTATACATTCCCATCTTTTAATATCCAAAACTCATCAATAGAACTCCCCCCTCTCCTTTTTAGGTACCTACCTTTTGAAATACCCATAAGTGATACTTTTTTAGGAATAATGTCTTTTACTGCATTTAACTGTCCTTTTCCTCCATCAATTAGTACAAGATCAACTTTTTTGTTTTTATCCTTAAATCTTCTTTTAAGTACCTCTCTAAGCATTTTATAATCATTAGGTTTATCCTCTCCCTTAATTTTAAATATCCTGTATTCAGATCTGTTTAATTTTCCATCTTCTGCTACTACCATAGAGCCATATGCATTTTTACCTTGTATGTTTGATATGTCAAAACATTCAATTCTATGAAGATTAGGAATGTTTAACTCCATACCAAGATAGTTAAAACTGCTCTTTCTTGCTTTGTCTCTCCTACTTTCATATGAGAGAGCATCATCATAATATGTAAAATCAATATCTTGGCTAATATATTTTAAATCTTTTATCCTATCTCTTAACTGGGAAGCTTTTTCATACTCCTGCTTTTGGGAATACTCTTTCATTTCTTTCTCAAGTCTTTTAATATGATTCTGCTGTTTCCCAGAAAGAAATTTAATAATGTTGTTAATATTCTTTCTATAATCTTTCTCTGATATTGCACCAATATATGGACCAGGGCATAAACCTATATGATAGTAAAGAGAGTGAGCACAATCATGATTCTTACATGTACAAAACGGATATAATTTCCTTAGGTATGAATATACCCTCCTAATTGTGTATCCACTTGGATATGGGCCGAACAATCTTCCCTTTTCATACTCTCCCTTTCTTATTGTCCTTACAATCTTTACAGTAGGGAATTTATCTTGTGTGTTTATATATATCCATGCATACGATTTGTCATCTTTAAGTTCACTGTTAAACTTTGGTTTAAACTTTCTTACAAGTGCAGATTCTAATACTAATGCCTCTATTTCATTATTTGTTTCAATAACCTCTACATCAGATATGAGAGGCAGCATTTTTACTATATACGGTCTGTCATAAAGGGTATCTTTAAAGTAAGATGATACTCTTCTTTTTAGATTAATTGCTTTGCCTATATAAAGGATATTGTTATCTTTATCAAGGAATTTATATATTCCACTTGTACTGGGGAGTGTATTAATTTTTTGATAAATCCTCTTGTTCACACTGTATTATACATCAGAACCTTCTAAGCCATTTTTTAGTTTCACTATTCATTTCTATCTTTTTCTGCAGCAGTACACTCTTACTTCTATCTCCGCCGTTTACAATTATTCTAACTGGTATATCACCATTAGAAGAAGAAATATACTCTTTTAATGCCTTTATTTCATCTTCTGTATGCTCCTGTCTTATTCTAAATGTGACACCCTCAAAATTGTCTCCATATTTAGATTCATCAATATACTCACCTTTTTCCATTATCAAACTGCTTTTTCCGTCTTTAATAGATACTCTTACCTCAACAAGCATTGGTTTGTTTTCTTCTAGCTTTTCTCTTAACTGTTTATACAACTTAGGAAACATAACTATCTCTGTCATACCAGATTTATCTTCAACAGTTAAAAATGCCATAACTTCCCCTTTTCTTGTTGTTATCTTCCTTATCTTGTTTACCATAACACCAAGAAGAAACAGTTCATTATCTTTACCATTTTCAATAGCATCAGAAATCTGCTTTACTTTTTTTGATTCAAAAAAGGTTTGAAGATTATCAAGAGGATGACTAGAGAAATATATTCCAAGCAGTTCTTTTTCCCATTGAAGTATTTGATATCTTGGGGCTCTCTCAACATCAGGAAGTGGAGTCTCTTTTGCTTGAGTACTAACTTCTAAATTATTTCCTGCAAGAGAAAATATGTCAATTTGACCTGTATTTACTCCACTATTGTTCTTCTTCTCTTTTTCATAAATACTAGGCAGAACAGCTAAAAGAGCATTTCTTTCTCCAAACTCATCCATTGTTCCTGACATAATTAGATACTCTATTGCTCTTTTCTGGATTCCTCTTTTATACATCCTTCTTACAAAATCATCTAGGCTCTTAAACTGGCCATTTTTCTTTCTTTCTTCTACAATACTTTTTACAATATCATTACCTATATTTTTAATACCACCAAGACCATATCTGATACTACTATCTCCTTCAATTGTAAAGTAAAATTTGCTTTTATTTATTGTAGGTGGAAGTACATCAATACCTAATCTCTCACATTCATTAAGATCAATAATTACTCTGTTAAAATTATCTAAATCACCTTCTAAAAGCGCTGCCATATATTCAAGCGGATAGTGGGTTTTAAGATATGCAGTCCAATATGCAACTGTAGCATATGATGCACTATGAGCTTTGTTAAATCCATAATTTGCAAACTGTACTAATTTGTCCCAAAGTTTTTCTACCTTCTTTTCATCAAAACCATTCTTCTTAGCACCTTCAATAAATTTGGGCTTCTCCTTTTCCATTATATCCATCTTCTTTTTACCCATTGCTCTTCTAAGCAGGTCAGCAGCACCAAGTGAGTAACCTGCAATAACTTGAGCAATTTTCATAACCTGTTCTTGATATGTAATTACTCCATAAGTAACAGAAAGGACAGGTTCAAGCTCTGGAAAGATATAATCTGGCTTCTGTTTACCATGTTTAACTGCAACATATTCAGAGATATATTGCATTGGTCCAGGTCTATATGCAGCAAGAAGATAACAGATATCTTCTAAGCTATGTGGTTTAAGAGCTTTAATGGACCTTTTCATACCTTCGCTTTCCAGCTGAAAAATTCCAACAGTATGTCCACTCTGGATAAGGGAAAAGACCTCTTTATCATTATAATTAATTTTATGTAAATCAATATCAATTCCTTTATTTACTTTTATCTTTGTTATTGCCTCCCCTATTACATTAAGGTTTCTTAAACCAAGGAAATCAAATTTCATTAACCCAATATGCTCTAAATCTGTCATTTCAAATTGTGTCATCCCTATTCCTTCTCCATGTGCATCTTTTTGAATAGGGCAGTACTCAGTAACTGGCTGAGGTGTAACTACAATCCCACATGCATGAGTAGATACACCTCTACACATACCAGCTATTTTTTTAACAATATCAACTAATCTTTTTGTCTTCTCTGAAGAGTATATTACCTCCCTAAATTCAGGATTATGCTCTATCATATAGTCAATATCTCTTGATTTTCCGAAGAGAATTTCAACCATTTTTGCCAGCTTGTCAGTTACACTTAGTTCAACCCCTAAGACTCTTCCTACATCTTTAATTGCTTGCCTTGTTTGAAACTTACTAAATGTCCCTATTTGTTTAACATTATCAAATCCATATTTTTGAATTGTATATTGTATCAGCTCATCTCTTCTTTGATCTGCAATGTCAATATCAAAATCAGGCGGAGAGTCTCTTTCAGGATTTAAGAATCTTTCAAAATACAACTCCCATGATATTGGCTCAATATCTGTAATATCTGTACAGTATGCAACAACAGAACCACATCCTGATCCTCTCATACCAACAACAATTCCATTCTGCCTACAAAACATTACAAAATCTCTAACAACTAGGAAATAATCATTGTACATCTTGTCATCTATTATCTTTAATTCATACTCAACCCTTTCTTTTAATGAATCTGTTATCTCATCATACTTCTTTTTC
>ERZ1026800.2357-NODE-2357-length-10358-cov-2.442479_pt1 | contig 10358 bp, 10 predicted proteins | sample MGYA00520873_ERZ1026800 | MGnify/ENA primary metagenome ERZ1026800 (study PRJEB33270, sample SAMEA104284475) | anaerobic digester metagenome | biome: Anaerobic digester microbiome; feature: mesophilic sludge digester; material: Anaerobic digester biomass...
GGCAAAGACAACATGGTGAATGCCAAAAGCATTGCGATGAGTAACATCATACGATTTTTCCGATTGATAAGACGCTTCTTCACTGCTGATCTCCTTTACCTGTTCCCTTACATTTTATACACCGGTGCAAAAGTATTAATCTTCACCCGGATATTATACTGAAGTGTACCCCATGTCAAGTACAAAATTTGCTTAGTGGTAGTTCGTCCGCGACGAGTTGTGATATACTGCTCCCGCTTTGCCGGTGCTGAGGATAGGGCAACGCTGAGGAGCGACCCGAGCGCTTCACCGGATTTGCGGGAGGGCGGCGAGGAGGGTCTCGTCGCTTTTTCTTGCGCCGCAGCGCGGCTGCCCTCCTGGAAAGCAAAGCGATAAACCTCGGGGGTTCGGGGGCAGAGCCCCCGATGTCAGTCCTTTGTGTACATCGGCAACGGGTAAACGCCGGTCACCAGATACTCGTAGTATTCCTTGGGCGAGAGCTTGAGCAGATCCCACTGGTAGCGGTCTTTATTGTAGTAATCCAACCAGTCCTCGACCACCGCCTTGACCTGCGCAAACGTTTCACAGGCCGCGATCTTCTCGCTGATTTCATCCTTCATGTGACCGAAGAAGCTCTCCTGAGGAGCGTTGTCCCAGCAGTTTCCCTTCCGGGACATGGACTGGACGAACTCGTTGTCCTTGAGCTTCTCTATGAAGGCTCGGCTCGTGTAATGGCATCCCTGGTCGCTGTGAACGATTGTCGTGTTGTCCAGCGTGCTGCCATGTTCCTTCACGAGGGTATCGACCGTCTCCAGAACGAATTCTACATGCAGGTCTTCGCTAAGCTCGTCTGCCAGAGCCTCGTGAGTACAGGCGTCAAGGATGGTCGAGAGATAGCATCTGCCGTTCTTGTAGAACAGGTAGGTGATGTCCGTCAGCAGATTCTTTCTGACTCCACGGGCGTTGAACTGCCGATCAACAAGATTCGGTGCGACTGTGCTCTCCTGCATAGCCCTTGCCATCTGGCGGTAAGGATTCGCCTTGCGGATCGGGCACATCAGACCGAACTTGTCCATCAGGCGACGGATCTTCTTGACGTTCATGCGAATCCCAATATGTAAAAGCCGCATGTGGATCGACCGTGCGCCCTTTGCGTATCCTCGGAACCGATATGCCTCCAAAACCAGCCCGAAATCCCGCTGATCCGCCTCGTCCCGCTCTATCCGAAACGACGCCGATTCTAGCCATCCATAGAATCCGGATCGCGAAACGCCAGCAATCTGGCACAGAAGCGTAATGCTCAGAAGATTGTTGTCGCTCTGCAAGGCATTACAGATCAGACCATATTTCACTTGCGCCGGTGCTTGGATTCCCATAGCCTCTGCGCCTCCAAATCTGCCTGACGTGTTTTTTTTAGAAACTCCACCTCCTGCTCCAGATAGCTGATCTTGTTCTCCATGTATGCCATCCGACCCGTCATGCTGTCTGGTTTTATCCCCCTGTTTACCCCGCGGCGCTTCGTCTTCCGTAGGTTGGAAAACCCTTCTTCACGTTCCGCATAACGTTGAACCTTCTCGCGAAAACCGTTGATCCTCGCGTTACCCAAGATTGATGGTTGAATCCCGTGTTCTTCAAAGATCGCTGCCATGCGCTCCCCACGTAAGAGCGCTTGATATGCCCTCTCTTTGAACCCGGGCGTGAAGACCACGCTTTTCTCGGTTACGGTTTCCACGTACGGGTTTGCTCTCAAGATGAGCTGCTCGTCCTTGCTGAATAGCCTCTTGCTCATGTTACCCACCTCTCCGACCCGACACGATGGGTACATTCTATCACTTCTGTTGCCCGCAAACGTCCGCTATCCAGGGTTTTGTGACTATTTTACCGTCCGTATACCCGGGCCGTCGGATGAAATGTCACTCTTTGCGGTGTCCGTTTTACTGGGTACAGTTTAACGATCATATCTACAAGATTATGACCTGCCCCCCAATCCTTGTACCAGTCCGAGAGTTAGTTGAGATATAATCAACGAAACAGGAGGAACTGAAAACATGGCAAGGAAAGCATATGGGGTAGAACAAATCATTGTGAAGCTGCGGGAGATCGAGCTTCTATGCAATCAGGGCAACACCATTGCAGAAGCAGCGCGTCAGGCAGGGATCACCGAGCAAACGTACTATCGCTGGCGGAAAGAGTATGGCGGCATGAACAGCGCCGATGCCAAGCGGATGAAGGAACTGGAGAAGGAAAACGCCAGGCTGAAGAAACTGGTTGCGGACTTGAGCTTGGATAATGCGATTCTCAGAGATGTGAACTCAAAAAACTTCTAAGCCCGGTGAAGCAAAGGGCAGCCGTATCGTTTGTGGTTGAAACACATCAAGTGACTGAACGACGGGCTTGCCGGGTGTTGAAAGTAAACCGAACTGCCTATCGATATGAGCCCGTGCACTTGCCGGATGAGGATGAAGTACGCGCAGAAATCATTGAAAAGGCGACCAATTACGGGCGTGTAGGCTACCGAAAGGTGACGCACATGCTACGCAATGAAGGCCGAAAGATCAACCATAAGCGGGTGGAACGCATCTGGCGGGAAGAGGGGCTGAAGCTGCCGCATAAACAGCCCAGGAAGCGGCGCTTGTTCTTGAATGACGGCAGCTGTGTCCGGCTGCGACCGGAACACCGAAACCATGTATGGAGTTATGACTTTGTGGAAGACCGAACCATGGACGGCAGGAAGCTGAGGTTCCTCAACATCATTGATGAGTACACCAGAGAGTGCCTGGCCAGTATCCCCAGGCGCTCCTGGCGGGGAACGGATGTGATGGAAGCACTTGCAGACATCATGATGCAGAGGGGGTGTCCGGAATACATCCGCAGCGACAACGGGCCCGAGTTCATTGCCAAGAAACTACGCGAATGGCTTTCAAGCCTGGGTGTTATCACGACCTACATCGAACCGGGCAGCCCCTGGGAGAACGGCTACTGCGAGAGTTTCAACAGCCGGATGCGGGATGAGTTTTTGAACGGCGAATTGTTTGGCAATCTGTACGAAGCGGAGGTGTTGGCGAGAAGATGGAAGGACTACTACAATACGGTCAGGCCGCATGGCAGCCTGGGGGGACGTCCACCGGCCCCGCAAAGCATCCTTCTGACGGCTTGAGGAGCAAAACACAGCCTGCCTCACCGTTCAAGGGTGGCGAACCTGTGGTTCACCATGAACGCGCTGCGCGCGCCCTTGAGCGCCTCGGCATCCTGTGTTACGATGTGGCCAAGCCTATGAAGGAATGCGGGTGCCAGGAAACGGTCTTTACTAACTCACTGGTTGGTACAAAGACTGGGGGCAGACCAATACGTCAAAGACGCTCCCTTTTTTGAAAAGCCATTTATTGTTTATCCTTGGTCTACTGCTTATGAGTTCTATCAATCCGATGAGCTCTCTGAAGGTGCAACAATTTACTATTCAACTTTCTTTGTTTTCTTGGAGAATGGTGTAGTAGTGATTGCCGCTAATTCTACTAATGATCGCAGTGTTACAGATTTCACATATAGTTTATACGACAGCGTTCGCGTGTCAAAGACAAATGGATTTATCTACTAACAACTGAGGTACTGCCAATTTCCGCTCCCACCCAATCACGAAAATGAAAAATCCCTTGATTTCTCAAGGGATTTGGTGGAGCATAGCGGATTCGAACCGCTGACCTCTACAATGCGAATGTAGCGCGCTAACGAACCAATCCTACTTTCGCCCCAGGATAAATAAAAATAGCTTGAGATTACACAGCGATTGCCTGAATTCCGGGATCGGATTCGGAAGAATGGGGCAGAGACTGATCCAGTAAATGCGATAGGTTGAATTCCTCAATCGTCACGAAGAATTTGATGGTCAGATGATAGTCCCGGTCAACTTCAATGCGCTCAATCAGTCGTGCCAGTATCATTTTTCTGGTGTCATTGTCAGCATGGTCAAATTCCTTTGCCCAATCAGTAATTGACCTGTACTGCTCACTGAGATACTGCAGACGTGCATCTTCAGTTTCCTTCTCTTGCTGGCAGGCAATCAGCTTTGATTCCGCTTGAACGAGTGCTGACTTGTTCTCATCCAACATGGACCTTAGCAAATCCGTTTCAAAGGCGCTTTCCCCTTGGAGCGACTTCATGACCTCCTGCCGGAGGGTAATCTGTTGTTTCTGAAGCTTTTCCAGTTCTGCTTGAGCAATTCTTGACTGTGCGTTTTGCTTGTTACGGAATTGCTGACGCGCCCTTTCCCGCCACACCAAGTCCACCGATTGCTGCATGTCGTTGAAAAACTGGTGCACTATTTGAAGGACAGCTGATTCGATCTTTCTTGCGGAGTAAACGGTCTGGCCTGCACAGTTTTTAGCCTTCACTGACCCGTTGTAGCAGCGATAGATTGGACGGTGATAGGCTGCATCAGCCCGTTGTTTGGTGCAGTAACTGCCAACCAGCTTATGTCCGCAGTGCGCGCAGTAGGCAATCCCGGAGAGGAGGGTTGCGCCATATACTGAGGTTTTGCTTGTTGCGTCAATGGGCATGAGATCATTTTCCAATTTCCTCTGCTCCGCATAACGATGCTGAATTCGGCGTTTCATCGCCAGCTGAGCAAAATGGAAATCCGAATCCGAGATGAGTCTGAGTGTTTCAATGGGCTCCGACATTGTATCGTTCATGTGCAAGCGGCCCGTGTATAGTGGGTTTCGAAGCATGCTCCGCACTGTCTGAGCTGTCCAGACCTTATCCAAATGGGGATACGCTTCATTCATGTAATTCGCTATGCGCAGCGTTCCCATCCCCTCATTGCAGGACATCTTGAATATTTTCTGGACCATCGGGCCTTCTGTCTCATCGATTATCGGATCAAGAAGCTGCCGGTTCTTCTTCCCCAGGCGCCCCTTGTGAACCATTTTGTAACCGAAAGGCCGCGGTCCCCCGCGCCAGATGCCGTCCATTGTCATTTGCGTATGAGAAGCCTTGACACGCATGGATATTTTCTCGCTCTCACCGCCGGCCTGCCAATAACGCATGAAGTTCATCAGCTTGTCAACACGGTTGTCCAGTCTTTGCTGGCCTTCACGCGTACTCCATACCTCGATCCCCTGCTCAATGAACCATTGCACAAGGAAAGGGGTTTCATCCTCGCGTCGGCCCAAGCGATCGAACATGAACACGAGCAGGACATCAAACATTTTCTGCTCAGCCATGTTCCGGATTTCGATGATCGCATCCCGCTTCCCGGTTGCCGTTTTATAGCCTGATACGCCTTTTTCCAATCGCTCTTCAAAGAAGATCCAATCATCCTGCTTGTCAATGAAGTCCTGGCACTCGCGGCGTTGAAGGGGGATATCATCTTTGGGATCTACCTGACCTTTTGTAGATACTCTGTACAGACATAACACGCGTTTCATTAATTGATTCTCCTTCTTTTCTCAAAGGCTGTGACCAGCATTTCCGCGATATCCAGCCGTACCTGTGGGTTTGGCGTACTACTGAACACCAATGTTGAATGACAGCCATTTGCGTTTACTGTGTTATGGGTCATCTGCACAGATGGTTTTGCGCTCATTCTATTGTCAAGGTTCGCGTGGAGAACAAGTCCACGCCACCACGTTAACTCTCCTCGGACATCTATGCAAGCAGATAAAGGGCTACTGGTAATAATCATGACGTCTCCTTCGAGTTGATCTTCAGTTAGGCAGCCACAAATAGTGAATTTCTAGTAAATGTCTCACACCAAGGTTGAAAATGCTCTGCAACCTTGCAACCTTGCAACCTTGCAACCTTGAATGCCTGTAGGCAGATGTGAGCTTAAAATGCAGAAATGATCCCCCAGCCGGACAAGCATCCGAACTGGGGGTCTTTGTTGAGCCGCTATTCAATTTTCTCTTTGCTATCCTGCAGCTGTGCCAGGATTGTCTTGAGCTTCTCAGGTACAGGCAGCCCCAGGTACACCGTGTTCTCCAGGATGGACAGCCCTTCATTGCTCAGGTAGAAGAAGATAACCGCCGTCCTCAGGCCGGCACCCGTACCAATGATGTTTGCGTCCACAATATGGGCCACACCGACCAAACTGAAGATGAGGATCTTTCGGAAGATTCCCCTAAAGCCGACTTCGCTGGACAGCGTCTTGTCGATGATGGCCACCATCACCCCGGTGATATAGTCCAGCACGACAAAGACAATGAGGGCAATTAACAATCCATCCAGTCCTCCCAGGAAGTATCCAAGGGCTCCGCCCAGCACCGTAATGGCCAGCTGGATCTTCGCCCAGATCGATTCAATGACTTTCATGTTCCATTCCTCCATAAAAAATACCGCCTCCGCGGTTGTGGTTTCGTGGTCCGGTTGTGTGTCAGCTCAGCTGTGATGCGATCTGTGCAAGTTCCAGGGCAATCTCTCCCAGACGCTGAGCGACAGAAGATTCCGCGAGCTCTTCTGCTTGCTCTCCTGTAGCATCGGTTACAGCCGCCTGAGCTTTCTCGTCCCAGACACCGGTAACCGGCAGGCCTCTGTCGCGCTGGTACTGCTCCACGGCAGCCTGGGTGGCTTTGCCGAAAATCCCGTCCGCACCGGTTCGGCTTCCAATGTCATAGCCCTGTCCCTGAAGCAGCAGCTGAATCTCCCTAACGCGCTCTCCCCGTGAGCCCAATGTAATGGTTTCCATGTCTTGTGCTCCTTCCACCTGTTCGTATCCGTAGTCCACAGACTTCAGCCAGCCAACATGGGTCCAGGCGTTTTTCAGGGTGGACGCAGCCACCTTTCCTCTGGAACTGCTGGCATGGACCACTTCGTAACGTCCGCCTGTGTACCACCCCACATGGCTGGCATTTCCTTTGCCATCCTTGTACTGCAGCGGTTCCCCGCCATCCAGGCGGACGATGAACAGGACAGCGCCAGGAACCAGACGTCCTTCTTTCCTTGCCTGGTCCAGCGTCGCCACATAGGTGCAGGCATTCCGAAACATGTCATTGCTGCCTCTGTAGCTGATCGTTCCACCCAGGGCACGGACAACGGCTTCCACAAGCCCCTGGCAGTCTGTGCCTCGTCCATCCAGCGACTCTTTACCGAGCATGTAGGGAATCAGATCGCCTTCCAGCTCGGCCATCGCCAGGTCCGCACACGCCTTTGCAATCGGTTTCTTAACCATCGCGCTGTTCTCCTTCCTTGTCCGTTTCCGCTTGCTCCGTCGCCTGTTTCTGGATTTTGAAGATCAGGTCCGCGGAGCGCTTGAAGGGCAGTTCCACCAGGGCATCCAGCAGCAGCTGCGCTTCTCCCGCGGTGATGCAGAAAATGAGTTCTTTCATGGGTTCCTCCTTTATTTTCCTTGTTTCCAGGTGCCGCCGATATTGGTCCAGATGATGCCCTTACGCCAAGTGCCGCTGACATTCACCCAGGGTTCGCCCTTTCGCCAGGTGCCGCTGATGTTCACGGAGCAGCTGCCAGGCGTATAGGTGATTGTCCAGACGGGGTGATAGGATTTGACCATCAAGTAGCGCAGCGCCATGCCGGCGGATGGTGCCCAGATGAGGTACCAAGTGGATGCGGTCCCAATGGCGCTCTTGAAGGCTGCACCGTTGAAGGACCCAACCGTCATGGTTTGTGAAGCGCCGCCGGAGACCAAAGCCCAAGTGCCAATGTTCGTCGCGCTCGCAATGGTGCTGCCCGTTACTGCACTGCTGGTCGTGACATAGAGTGTGCCGTTCATGGCGGCCGTACTGACTGGGTCAATCACACAGGATAAGCCGTTGATTGTGCCCAGATCGTTGATGCCACCGACGTTAAACGTCTCACGGATGTAGAAGACTGTGGATGTGCCGCCAATTTGCTGGTTCGTGCCCGATCCAGTCCAGGATGAGTAACCATATTCATTGAGGATCGAGGTTCTTGTCGTTGTTGCGATGGCTCAGTCCTCCTTACACGTACTGGATGTAAATGTCACCGCTGCTCCCGCCGGAGGGCGCAGCTGTACCCGATGTGATGTACGCGCCCATGCTCCTTCGCAGCGTTGCGTTAGAAGGGGCGTAGTAACGCAGGTAGGCATCCTGGGAGCAGTAGATGCGGGTAGGCGTACCAGACGCGGTCCCGCTGACAGTGTTGATCCATCCGCAGTTGATGTAGCCATTGGCGTCCGTCCTCACAACCACGTTGGCCCCCGGGTGGGATCCCTGGGTTGCATTCCCCAGAGGAAGCCCACCCAGCGCATTGCTGTTGGAGGCTGTTGTGGCAGTTGCGGCATTTCCCGTGCAGGAGCCTGAAGATCCGGAGCAGTTGCCGGTGACGTTTCCAGTCACACTGCCGGTTAACGGCCCTGAGAAGGCGCCGGCTGTAACGGTGCCGCGGGTCCAGATGTTTCCGGCCAGGCCGATGGCCGCGCCTGGCGTGCCATTGCTGCAGAACACGATCTGGTGTCCGCCCGCCATGGTGCCGCCAGTAGTGTTGTTGGTATGTTTGTAGGCCATCCCGTAGAGGGTGCCGAAGTCCGCGCCAGTGTTGGGGATCGCGTAACTGGAGCCCATTGACCAGATATGACCGATCAAGGTCGAATCATAGACGCCATACAAGCCCGCGCTTCGTGTAGCAGTAGGAACTGTGACTTTGCCGGTGAGCGTTCCCCCTGCAAGAGGAAGGTAACTGTGCGTGTGTCCTTCAGCTGCCGCGCCGACCTCGGCGTTGGTGTACGTTGGTTTGGTACTGGCCTTGGCCCAGGCGTATACATCGCTGGCCGGCATAGAGGTCGGGAAGTCCGTGATGTTCGCTTTGACGTGCGTGTGCGCTGTTGCCGGTACGCCCAACGCGGTTCGCGCCGCGGCAGCGGTTGTTGCCCCTGTGCCGCCATTGGCGATGGGGATGGTGTCCGCGGTCGTGAACGCGGAAGCCGTGCCAACCATCAGCTTCCAGTCAGCCGGCACATAGAGCTCCTTGGTGTTGGTGGCAAACGCCCCGAATGCAGCCCTGTCTTCGCGCAGGTCGAACACCTTCACGGCCTTGGGGATCGCACCCAGATGCTCCACGGTGGTGAAGTAGTCGGCCAAGGTAATCCGGGTCTCGTAGATGTAAGCCTGGTTGATAGCACCTGCGCCATAGGTCAGGGTGGTGTTGCTTGTGATCGTCGTGCCGCCTGCAGGCAGCCAGGTCGTGGTTCCCGATTGGCGGTAGTACGCCTTGGCGGAGATGCTGTTGCTGCCAATCGCCGAGAAGGTGAAGGTCGCCTTGGCGTTGATGTAGGTGCCTGTATTGCTCACCACACCGCCAGACGTTGCACGGGTAAAGGTAACGCCGGAGATGCTGGGCGGGCTGTAGTCAGTGACCGTGATATCCACGGTTCTGGTTGCGGTTCTGCCCCGGCTATCCGTTACCGTCACAGTAAAGGTGACAATGCCATGGACCATCAGGAAACTCGTTGTCCAGGTGGTTCCTGCCGCGTAGGTGAGCGTACCGCTGTCCTGTGTCGCACCAACAATCCTGTAGCCCGTTACTGTGCTGGAATAAGCGCCTGCCGCGGTGGGCGCCAGCTGGCACTTCGATTTGGTCTTTACATACAAGGACCAGTACGCGCTGACCTGGGTCGCAGTGAAAGCGCTCACGGTCGGGAGGATGCTGGCGGGCACGTTTGCCGTGAAGGTGCGCGTGTTGGTGCCCAGAGAGAGGGAACCATCCGCGGTATCCTTGAAGGTTTCCACGGCGCAGGTGACCGTGAAGCTCTCAGCACTGGGGGCCGAATTGTTCCAGGTCAAGGGCACGCTGTAGGAGTGGGTGTTCGTTCCCGAGGCAAGATTGACCACCCCAGAGCCATACCCCGCAGTGCTCCAGGTAATTTTGTGTGAGTAGCCGCTGTAGGCAGGCGAGATGGTCGCCACATTGGCGTCCGAGCCGCTGGCAGAAACGCTGCCCTTGCTGAGCGTAAAGGTTGACTTGGGCGGCACCGACACCACGAAGGTGTAGGAATTGGACCCAATGCTGGATGCGCCATTGAAGGTTTCCACCTTGCAGGTCGCGGTGACCGTTGTGGTGGTCTTGGTCGTTGCGCTGATCCAGGCCTGCGGGATCGTGTACTCATCGTAGAGGTCACCCGCGATGAGCGACACCTCGCCGGAGGTATAAGCCGTACTGGGGATATGCCAGGTCACCTTGTGCGTGTAACTTGTTTCAGCCTGTGCGGTCAGCGTCACACCGATCTTCTCGGATCCAGTGGCAACAATGTTCGCTGTGGTCAGCACGCCTGTCGAGGGGATGGTGACCGTAGTCAAGGTGCCATAAGCCGAGGATAGAGTGGAGTTGACGCTGAGCGTATTGCCAAGCACCAGCACCTTATACGTGTAGGTAGCGGTAGACGATGCCGCGGTCACGCTGAGGCTGCCGCTGGT